>Ga0123342_1002635_pt1 | contig 29599 bp, 13 predicted proteins | sample Turbeawhitnodule_FD_89960 | JGI IMG/M metagenome (GOLD analysis project Ga0123342, IMG submission 89960) | Root nodule microbial communities of legume samples collected from Mexico - Turtle bean Mexico white nodule | ecosystem: Host-associated > Plants > Roots > Nodule | place: Mexico: Nepantla... | reverse complement strand
TTCTTCCTTCTCCATTTTCCCTTTTCAATTTCTCTCTCCTCATTATTTTATTATTATAATATTTCTGGGTTCTATTTGGGTATTACTCTTTTAAAGAGAAACTTGCTAGTTCTGATCCTCGGAAATTACCGGGAAGTTCTTGTTGTATCATGGGGGACCTGCGCAATACACCGTAGATAAGTCCTTACGGACAGTGATCACTCACGCCTCGGGAAATCTTTTTGTTCGTTTTAAAGCCAATTTTACTACAGGTTTAAGCGAAAAAATTTGGCATAGGATTCGGAAGGCTTGAAGAATTGCCCACGAGTTGGGATGCAACTGCGTGGGCGTGACATTGAGAATCCGAAGGACTCCCATGGTAAAATCATCAAATGGAAAAGTTATGTGTAAGTTGGAAAAGAATGTACTATATACCAAAAGAAATCGTGTGGCGCATTTTCCCGACCGTGACACACATGGTTGGTTATGCCGCAAACGTCCGCGGCTAACGCCTCGGTCAGACAGTCGGTTTCTATAAAGTCCTTATTTGCAGAGAAAAACTTATCTAAATCATCAGCAGTTCTAATCTTAGTCGGAATGTTAAGGACGGATGGATCAACCCAATCATAGCTTGGGTCGTCCGACGACTGACTTGCACTACCAGATGCAATACGAGTCAAGGACGAATCTACACTATGGGAAGACTATATGGAGGATGGCATTACTAACCTTGACGGTAAACGAAACTGGGAAGCAAACTCGACGACGAACTTGGCACTCGTAATGGACTCGGCACTCAAAGCAAGCAGCGTAATCCGTGCAAGAGAAGAGAAAGTGTAAACCTTCAAACTTCAGGGCAAAGCTCTATTTATAAGCATCAAGGTGAGAGAAAGGTTTATCCAGCACTCGTCTAGCACCGTCAGATCTATCGTGATCCAATGGTCAATATGACTCCGTATTTGAAACGACACGAAATCCCCACCGTTGAAGCCATCAGATGAAATAGTACACCCCAAAATGGCAGCTCTGCCAAACATCACATCTCTACCATGCTTTCAATGATGCCATGCCAGCTATCATGCATTGTCTTGGAATTCTCAGCCATCCTATATGACTCTTCGGCAATTTATGCCCTTGAGCCTGAGGGGCAAGTGTAACGGTCGGACCCCGGACGACCGAAGGTATGAATAAATAATACCAACAATAAATACGTGGCAAAGGCAGTTACTACTCAACATTGAATAGGTAAAAGGCACGTCGAAACACGTTCCCGTAATATCAGGAAACTACCATACACGACTAAAGACCACTAACCTTGAAACCAACTATCCAGCCCACGTTGGAAGAGGCCCAAGTCAACCAATAAAAGGGACTTCTGAAAGGAGGAAATGTATGTTTTTGATATCTTAAGAGAATAGACTAATCACGAGCACTGACTTGAGCGTCGGAGTGCAATAGCAGGTACTCCCGCCGACCGGCGAAACGCGTGCGAGAGAGGAAGAGCTTTGAAGAAATAGAAGATTACCAACACGACAACAAATTGTGTATCAATGTAGATCAACATTACTTAGACCCTGAGATCGACACATGTACAATATATATATATATATAATAAATTATAAATATAAATAACAATAAAAATAAATATATTTTTTAATAATAAAAAAAAAATTTATATAATATTTATATTAATTAAAAAAAGTAAAGATAAAAATAATAATGTTATTTAATATAAAAATAAGTTTTTATCAAATATTTTATAATTATAAATATTTAAATAATATTTTAATTAAAAATAATTATAATTTATAAATAAATAATTTAAATTAATTTTTTAATTTTTTTTAAATATAAGAATAAATTTATAAACTTACATTTTTATTAATTAAAAAAATATAATCACTACTATTTTTTTTTTAGTTATTTTTATACAATTTAAAACAAACATAAAATAATTGTCTATATTCTCTTATATTTTGATAGGTTGACAATCATGTTAAAATATAAATAAATAGAGAAATATTTTTTTTTAAATAAAAAAATTTTAAAATTGTATTGATTAGATCACACTTATAAATTAAATTGGTGTATTTTAATTTATGATTTACAAAGTAACATATTACTTTATATGTTTAACTAATAATGATAATAACAACATTTTCATTATTTTGTGACCATCAATTCCTGAATTAATATTTTTGCATGAAGCCTCTTCCAAATAATCGAATGGGAGGGCATGTGAAGTGGTGAGATGAGGGGTGTGTAGTTATTTAAGCCCTTTTCCTCCGTTGTCGGAACTCATACATGGATGTCATTTGCCTTTCTCCACTCTTAAAAGCCTAAACTCAATCACAAATCACCCAAAACTCATTTACTTTTTAACTTACTTGGTTATCATGAATCAACAATCTAAGGTTAGTGTATTTTTTTTTTTCTGCTGTATTTTTCAGTTGCAATGATAAATGAATGAATCTGTATATGGATTGTTGTGTCAGAATGAGGGTATCAATGCCAGCATCGAAAAAAAGGTGGAAAGTGTGGATTATCGATCTTCAGCAGGGCAAGATCAAGAAGCTAGGAGCGTTGAGGTAACTCACCAGCCCCATTCAAGCAATAACACCAGTGGTGGAATACTTGCAGGTGCTGCTGCTGCTGTTACTTCCACTCTACAGTCTGCCAAGGATGCAGTGTCCAAAAAGTAATCTCATTATGCAATGTTCTTCGTCAATTTGTTTAGCCGAGCAAATAGGTTTGGCAATGTGTAATTTTGTTCTTTTGTTCATACTGTTGTGTCCTTCAGTTACCAAAAGACATGGACAAACTAGTCACAATGATGTATTCAGTATTTATTGTAATTGATCCTATAAATATATATGTTTATAGTTTCACATAGCACAGTTTGTTGTTTTTATGGGTTGATCGGACATTAATTAGATATAAAACTAGTTTACAATATATAATTATGTATAAATTTCAGTTTGGGAGAGATAGAGATAAAACTAATTTATATGTGTGTATTATTAGTTTAGTAGGGTGACAATTGAGTCCTAATCTGTACATGTTTTGAATTATGACTTGTTTTTGTAATGGAATCGGTGGTGTTAATGGTTGATGATTTCGGTTATTATTAGTTTGGAAGGTTACAATGAATATGATGTGATGGATAATTAAATTTCTTATACATGAATTACATGGAGTACTCTTTTAATGACAAATAAATGACAAATCTTATTGAGGACAACTTTGTTTGTTAAGTTTTTTATTTGTTTGTCAAGTTTTTTTTGTATAACGATCGATCTGTAAAAAAAAACAATTCATGTTCAATTTGAATAAAGTCTAACTCCATCAAAGGGAGATGTAGTGAATTCTCTAGCCTATGAAGTTAAAAGATCCAGATTATGACTTTGTTGGTGATGAACAGGGGTTTGGGATTAGTCTAACTAACCATCTAGACAAACGTGAGGCTTAGACGCAAGTTTTGTCTAGCATATGGTTAGATGTCAACTTTATGAGATTTGGACAACAAATTTATATTTAGAAAGGATAAAAAAAAAGCCAAGACACTAGAGAACCGTGATAGTCCTTTACATAGAAAATCTTAAGGACAAATATAGAAAACAAAGATACACACTAGACATGGTTTGATGTTTAGATAGTCTATATAAACAAATAGACTTGTTTTCTTGTATTTTTATTATTAATTTAGATTTTATTATTCTTTAAATTATTTATCGTTATTATTGTAATTTTATTATATTAGTCAAATAATACAATTTTTCTTTCATTTGTTTGCCTTTTGTCTTTTCTTTCATGGTATTAAGAGTCAATAATAATTAATTTTGAATGTTCGTCATATTTTCGTATTCACAATTTGGATACTCAACATAAAATTTGGATATACAATCTTTCAATTTCTTTTTTACTTCGAGATTGTAAATCCTCCTTTAAAAGATAATGATTTATTTATTTTTCTTTTTAGAAGTAATGAGTTATTTATTCTTAATAGTTTATCATTTTGAAGAAAAAAAAATTGTAAAATAACCTTCAACCAGCAAAAGAAAATTAAATATTAATTTATTTGACATTTAAGTTAACCTAAACATATTATACCCAAACATATTAGTAAATGTTCAATTGAACTAGGCAAAATAAAAAAAATAAAAAAAAATAGAAAGGTTTCTGCAATGGTAATCTTAAACTCTTAAGCCAGTTAAGCTAAGCTACACATTGGTCTCAACAAGCTGGAACCACTGGCTTTGAGGATCATCAAGACATAGAGAATCATCTTTTATGCAGATACACTTTGAAGTCACGATGCTGGATGAGTTAGAATCCTTCTGCAAGCAAAGTTGTTCCTCCTGTTGATTCATAGTAGCCAAGTGAAGTTTAGACAGTGATACAGATTTCCAAGAACTGCTCTTCCTTTCACAATCAGAAACTACAACTGGAAGCCCTTCACCAGCTGCTGTTAAGCACTTCTTAGTGCCATGTAAAATGATTTTAGTCCCATTCTCTCCACCAACCCATCTGTTTTTGGTCTCACAGCTTCCAAGTTCAACTTCATTCTTCTCATTCACTTGAGCACATCGACCAGATAGAGGGTGATACATGATATTTACAATGGGGGCCTTAGAGATAGGTTCTGCATCAAGAACACACAACTTAGATATTAGATAACAGTTCTTGAAATTTTCTAATCACTATGTTAATAGAGAATCATCTCATGAGTGATTTTGTATTGGTTATGAATCTAAGAGTGCATGATAAAAAATAGCTGAACTCATTAGTGAGTTTAACTCAAAAAGCTTACCTATATTCTTCCTTTGCAAAAGCTGGAACTTGTGAGTGAGGTTGGGATATCTAAGGTGATGCCAAGTTTCATCCATGAGACCAAATGACTCATCAACTTGGACCTGGTCTTTCTTTACATAGTAGCTACCCTGAAAAGCCCACAATCCCCAGTCCAAATCTTTTCCAAGAAGATAGGTTTGAAGGCATGTCAAGAACCTGCTGTCTTCCACTGAAGAACCTTCCTCGTTAAACCCAAACTCAGTAAAAATCAAAGGAGCTGCATTCTTGCCAGTGGTAAGGAATCCAGCTCTGTAGTCTATCCCTTTAATGTTGTTGGCACATATCCTATTCAATGGTTGCTTTGTCCATATCTCTTTCAATTTCAGTGTCCCAATTCCAGACCATGAGTACAAATGTGTCTCGTACACCATTTTCTTACCCAAGTCTATCTTCAATGGTTTACTCTTCAAGAACTGCAACTCAGTGTCATAGTTCAAACCTGAGATAAGCACAAGCACATTTGGATTTGTCTTGTGAATAGCTACTGCTCCTTGGCTCATGTACCTGTACCAATCCTGCAAGTTCTGGCGAGGACCATGCAGCTCATTCCTCAAACTCATTGCCACAACAGCATGGTTTCCAGTGAAGTGTTTGGCTGCCAAAGTAAGGCCACGAACCCATTCCTGAGGATTGAAATGTCTATCATGGAAGAAGCCATTCTCATCATCATCATCACAGCACCACATTGGCTCACTCACATGGTTATCAAGCAGCACTTTCACATTCTGAACCCCAAGTTCATGAACGACTGCATGAAAGGCCTGAACATGTGTCATGGACAACACAGAAGGGTTGTTCTTGGAAATGCCTTGGACCACTTCTGGTGCATCCAAAGAGGCAAAGGAGGCACTCACATTTTCATGGCTATAGCGTGTCCACATGTAGATTGCATAGGTGAGACGCACGCAGTTGAAGTTGTGCTTCACAAGCTCACCAACCAGCTCCTTCAATGGCCGTTTGTCAAGACCCTCAGGGATCATCGGTTTGAGGTGGCCAGCCCAATTGGCACACACCAACTTCGCACGTTGTCCTGTGGCTTCATCTATGATCCATCTGTTCTGCGTTGATAAAGGGTATGCATTCGAATGTGATGCAGAGATGAACACAAGGAAGAGGATCAGCAAGGAAAGTGGTGAAGCCATTCTATAAGCTTTCAATGGAAAATAACTTTTGATGTTGAAGAAGAAAGCATGCAAATAAATATATAGAGTTTTCTGTTAATAAAACCTATTCTATTAACTCATCCTAATCTTTTTTTTTTCTGTTAATAACTTCCATTTGTAACTGATTAACTCTTTTTATTATTATTTCATTAATTACTTTTTAAGATTAAATTTGACAGACAAATCTAGAGGTTTCAATAATGTAACTGACTCTCTAAAAATATCCATCATATCTTATGATTATGTTTTTTCTATAATAATTTAATAATATATAGTAAAAATACATTTTATGAAAATAATTAAATATTTAAAAAAATCAAATTACAACAACCTAAATTATATCAATTATAACATCTTTAATAACTTTAATTGTTTTTACAAATTTGGATTAAAAGTTCTAATTAAATCAATCAAAAATATTTTATACCATGTTTATTCTTTGTTAAAATATCGTGATATTAAATATATACATATAGGAATTATGTGATTGCCATATTTGTTATGAAACTAAAATTTTAGGCATAAACACTACATTTTTATTTTATAGTAAATTATTCATTTTTTATCCCTTTTTTAAAATATATGATTCCTAAATATCGTTTCCCATATACAACTAAGTTCTTTTTTATTTTTAATTTAATTTTCTAAATTTTACACGTTTACCTTGTGCACTGAACATAAAATATATGGTAAACCTTCGTAAACAACAATGATAAAAATACAAGATAAGAAAAATAATATAAGTATATGAGAAAAATATTTATGAAAAGAAAATCATATATTTATTAGTGGCTCTCAAAATTAAAGATGTTTATGTATTAGATAATGTTTGTAAATTTATACAATTTAAAATATCATGAACTGCATTTAATCTTTAAATTATTATCATCAAATAAAAAGTTTAATTAAAAAAAGTATAAAAAGTTACCTAAATTTTGTTATATAACTAATTATTTTATACATCATTAATTATATTATTAATATTTTTATTATATATTAATTTGGATAGGATAATTATATGTTTTTGAGAGATAAGAGATGAAACTTGGGTAGGACATTGTTGATATATTCAAAACATCCTCCAGCTAAGCTCTCTATGTAAAAGCCATCTTTTTAAATTGAAAGATTTTTAATTTGTGTTATTTTTTTATCAGAATAATTAATATGAAATATTTTAAAAATATTCTCACTAATAAAAAAAAACTTTTTTATGTGGATTCATATTATTAGATATCTAATTCTTTCAAATTTTTTATCAATAAAAAAATGTATTAATATGAAATATTTTAGGAATGTTGTAACCTTTCACGTAAAAAGGTTATCAATCCTGAATAATTCATTGCGTTCTTAAATTGTACAGTATAATTTTTAAATTATTTTAAATATGATATTATAAAATAATCTAAAATTCTAATATTATTTATGTACTTTGAAATTATATAAATACAAAATTATCATAAAACTAATATAAAAATATAATATTTTCAAAATAAAAAATATGTGATTATTTTTATTAAAAATAATTAATTTACTTTTAAAATTAAAATATCATGTACACTAGAAATATAAAATTTAAAGGATAGAGGAGTGTGGGTTTGATGAGTATAAAAATAAAATATATTTCCCTTGTTAAAAAATATATTTAATTGATGTTATGTCAAATTGAAAGTTTGGTAGTATATTTTAAACTCATATTTTGTAATTCTTTATTATGATTTATCTTTTAAGTTGGTTAAGATAAATATTTAGTTAATACACTTAAAAATTACAATAATAACTTCAATTATCATATAAAACTAAATTAATAATTTTAATAATAATATTTAAATATAAATAATTAAATAGAAACTAGTGTTAGAGAAAAAAATAATTAATTCTATATTGACTAAATTAAATATTATTTTATAGACTAAAAAATTATTGGTATTTTTATATTATTAATAAAAATTTATAATTAATTTTTAAATCAATATCTAATTAGCTATTAAATTTACAATCTAAATTAATTAATAGTTAGTTAAATTAATTATTTATTATTTTAAATATTAATAAATTTTTAATCTATAAATATATAGAGTTTTTTCGAGTTAGTAACAATGTTAACAAAGCTTAATCTGTTCACAGATCCAATCTTTTTTTCTGTTAACAAGTTTCATTGTAAATGATTAACTCTATTTTTTTATCATCTAAATTGGTATTCATGTTAAAAGTTAAATTTGACATTCAAACAAAAAAATTGTAAGTTTCAATTATATGTAACTGAGTCTCCAAAAATATCAATGATATTTTATGTTTCTTAGATTAGACTGCCCTCGATTCAATCAGTTAATTATTTAATAAAAATATAAGTTTTATAATAGTTTAAAATATATAATAAAAATACTTTCCCACCAAAAAAATTAAATATATAGAGATATATGTATATAGTTATTATGTTTAAAGAGAGTAAAAGCAATGTTATGTTAATAAGGAAAGTATTCGTTAGTTAATGTAGTGTTTAATATAAGACTGTTAGAACTAGGAATACAGACAATTTTATTTAACATATAGTATTTATGAATATGTTCTTTTTATCAACAAATGGACCTTGCTTCGCTCCAGTTAAGGGCCAGTGGTAGAAGTTAAGGCCCAAAACGTGTGCTCTTTCTTAGGCAGTTTCTTCTTGCACCCCTACATTTTTCTTCCTGCAACCTCATAATGTTGTGCAAAGACAAAACCGTCCCTATATAAAAACTGTACATTTATTTTTTTGTATTATGGATTATGAAATCCGGTAAATTTTTGGATTGGTGCTTCCGATAAAATTTTGGATTGGCGCGTCCAGTAATCTCCCGAATTTGTGCTTCCAGTAGTAAATGAATGACAGTGTTAATTCAAAATAAAAAAAATTCAAAAAATCCATAATTAAAAAAATCATTTTGGATCTGCCAATTCGTAATTCAAAATATGCATTCTGGATTTATAAATCCATAATTAAAAAAAAATCATTCCAGATCCATCAATCCGTAATAGAAATTAAGCTTCCAAATTTAGCAATATGAAAATCAACAAATTATGCAAACCTTACTTCCAGAACACCCCCTCATCCAGAAAGGAACATGATTCACTTCCGGATTGATGAATTTGTAGCACACTCCCAACTCCCGATTTCAAATAAAAGGTGAAGGTCAGTTTCGAGATTTATAGAATTATGGGAGTACAGAAAGAAAAATATAGGAGTGCAGGAAGAAAAATGTAGGGGTGCAAGAAGAAACTACCTCTTTGTTAGGAGAGTTTCAATGTCCATTATGTTTCTAAATCAGCAATTACTTCTTGCATCATATAACTGCATCCAATTTCAGTATAAAAAGAAGAAAGTGTCCTTAAATAAAATGGGATACATCGATTTTTTTTCTCTAACCAATTTTTGTATTACAGATATTTTTTCAAGAATGGGATTTTGATTTTTTGTTTCTAGATATTTATTTGTGGAACACAATAATTTTTTCTAGATTTATTTTTTTAAAATATATTATTTTCAATTCTGGATTTTCATTTTCAGAATAAAGAGTATTTTTGAAAATTTAAAACTATATAGGTGCAGGTTCAAAAAAATAGGGAAAATTTGCCTTCTCTTATGATAATAACAACAACTCTTAACTCTTGTATCCATCCATCATGAAATCCATTTAAACAAATATTTCTTTAAATGAGTTTCCTAATGTTCATTTGCTCATCCTCTACCTATTTTAAAAGAAAAATTGTTCCATTTTGTACATGAAACTCATCGTACAAAATTTGATAATATCAAAGCAATGTAACGTTTTCTACTAATAAGAAACAATGCTGTTTAGCATCATAAATCATTGCACAAATCTAATAGAGAATAGTTAGAAAAATATAAGATATAATAAATTATTTGTTGACAACGTTTAGATAGAAAATATTGTTGTATAAATCATTAGATGAGTCTATATATAAACAATATATCTCAAAATGATTTGTAAATTAAAAGGTAAAGGCGTGAACTGTGAATTACAAATGAATCTTATGTAGTCTTTAATATATTTAACTATTTTAAAGTTAATAAATTTATAGGTTGAATATTAGAATAACTTAATTTTTTTTTATAAAGGTTAATTATTAACTTTTTAATGTTAAGTTTATAGTTTTAATTATACATTAATTTCAATATTTGATTGTACTTTAACATTTTTATATTTATGCATTTATTATTTATTTAATATATATTTAAATAAGTAAGTTTGATTTAGGAGAGATGTTTATCCTAATTTCACTTTCTTTTATATCTATTCAGATAAAATATAAATTAAATGATTTAATATGTTTATTTTTAAAAAAATTGTATCACGCACATCTAAATTTTGATAAAAAAAAAATATGCTTAATAAAAGTTACACCACTATTTTTATTAAGATAAATCATTCTCTTATTTTCTATTTTTTGTTATAAAAATTATTTAATTTTAAAATATTAAAATAAATTGTATAAAGGGATTTTTTCACTTATTTGATGCCAAGATGCCAATTCGGTAGGAAAAAATTATTCTTTAGAATTCTATAATGAATATGGAGTAGGAATGACAAACCATCGTCATTTAGATTGAGTAAGTGAACCTTTTCAACATACCATATATTGCACCTGCCAACCAGCCGGATCAAGCATAGGACAGTCCAGTCCGCAAGTCCATTTTTTATTTTTATTTTTTTATTTTTAATGATTAATTTTTTATATAAAACTTTATTTACACTAATTTTTTTTATATCTAATTTGATTTAATGAAATATCGTTGATATTTAATTTATTTTTCTTAGATATTAATTTTTTTTTAATTAAAATATTAAAGTTTGATTTAATTTTATTATTTTCTTAAAATTTTTATTATTAAAAAAATATATTAATGACGACAATCAAATAAATAAATTCAAACTAAACAAAAAAAAAATTTTAAAAAAAAGTGTCGAACTAGATCTCTAATCTACCCTATAATAACATAGGTTATCAATTTCAACAAGTAATAAGGCAGACCAACCTGTTCCGCCACGTTGTTTTATAGACGACAAGAGCTTGATTCATTTTACCACACCTAATTTGGTGTGCAGGATTTCAAGTTATAGGCATTACTATGAAACTTGACATCTCATCTCAGCTATGTTGATATCTCAAGTAACAACAATAATTTGTCATCACATGAAAAAAAATATTATTAAAAAGAAATACAAAAAAAATAAAAAATATATAGGAGACTAGACCAAAACTCATATGTTATCAAAACGATACATAGATAGACTATGTCTATTCATAAAGAATCCTAAGACAAGACTAGATGATAACCTATTATACTACTCCTTTATTGTATTTAATTATTTTACTTGATATTTTTTTTAATTATAATTATCACTATTGATTTACAAATTGAATGGTTGGTTTTGTTAGAAACTAAAAAGTTTTATAGAATATTATTAAATGATAATTTTTGAATTATCAAACTATTATATTTATTCACTCAGGAGGTATGTTTCAATATTTGAATTTTAAAAAATAGTTAATTTATTTTAAAATATTTTTATATCACTTATCTTTTTACTGTATTTAATTATATTATTCATTAACAAATTATGTGTTTGGTTTGATTGGAAACTTAAAAAGTTTCATGGAGTGTTACCAAAAAGGTCAAATTTGTTCACCATTTTTTAATCATTGAGATCTATTTCAATATTTTAACAACAATAAATTTATTTTTAAATTTTTTTATCAATTACTTTTTTATAATATTTAATTATTTTATTTATCATGTTTATTAATTATTATTAATATTATTAATTATTTATAAATTATTTACAAATTGTGTGTTTGATTTTATTAGAAACTAACAAATTTTTTACAATGTTAAATGATAATTTATTGAGTTATAAAAAATAAAAAAAATTCACTCTTTTGAATTATCGAGGTTTATTTCAATATTTAAATTTAAAAAATAATAATTTTTTAAAAATATTTTTCATTAATACTCTTTTATAATATTTAATTATTTTATTGTATCATATTTTAGTAATTATTATTATTATTACTCATTTACAAATAATATTACTGGTTTTATTAAAAACTGAAAAATTTCTTAAAGTATTAAATAATAATTTGCTAAGTTATCAAAATCTCATATTTATTCATTCTCTCTCAATTACTACGGAAGTAATTTTAGAAAAATTGTAAGTTCATTTTTAAATATTTTTGCAACAATTATTCTTTTATATTATTTAGTTTTTTATAGTATTTTTTTAATTATTATTATTAGTATTACTCATTTACAAATTATATACTTGATTTTATTGGAAACTAAAATGTTATATATGCAATGTTAAATGATAAATTACTAAGTTACCACAAGATGAAATTTGTTCACTCCCTTTTAATTGTTGATATTTGTTTAGGGTTTAAGCAATATATTTATTTTTAAATATTTTACATAAATTACCTTTTTACATTAGTAAATTATTTTATTAAATATTATATTTTATTATATCTCAATTACCTTTTTACAAATTATGTGTTTTATTTGATTGAAAATTGAAAAGTTTCATCCAGTACCAAGTTACCAAAAAGTCAAATCTGTGTTCACTCAATCTCAAGTGTTAGAAATCTGTTTCAATATTTGATTTTAAAAAACAATAAAATTGTTTTTAAATATTTTACATCAATATTTTATTATATAATATTTTTTAATTATTATTTTTATTATTATTTGTGTTTAGTTTTATTGAAAATTAAAATAATTATGTGTAATACTAAATGATATTATAAATCTTATATATTTATTTTTTACATATATTAAATCTGTCTCAAACACAAATGTCTTCATGTCAAGGTTAAGTTATAAAATCATGTTACTTTATTTATTTTTAATTATGAGTCTAAAAAATCAAATTGAAGATAATATCAGAAACAAATATATTAAATAAATAAATAAACAAACATTTCTTCAAATAACAAGATTACTATAATACATATTTGAAAAGATTTTGTCACAACTATTATTATGACAGTAAATTTATATATATATATTATACATTTTATTTGTATTATTTCAAAAAGTTTCATTATTTTGAAATTAGTTGTATATAGTAAATATATTATATTTTAAAATTAAATCTCATGCCTTCCACGGGGAGAGAACTAGATAATATTAAATATATTATATAGTTTTCATTTAGACCACGTGTCCCATCGAGAAACACAACCAAACAAGGACACCACATCCACAACCATGATAGTGGACCATGCATGTCTTGGGTTACGTGTCAACTTTGTAGTGGACGTGAATTTTTTTCTTCCTCCATTAGAATAACATAACATCGTGTTTGCACACTTTAACATTTTTTTTCTAGAAACCAAATTCTAAAGAAGGAAAAGTTTATTTATTTTTGCAAATTCTTTACAAAATTGAAGTTAGTAAATTCATATTTGAACATGCATTACTGGTTGATAAGATCCAACGACGTTACGTTGATATTAATAATATTATGTTACAGAACAAAAAGAGGTAAATTTGGTAAAGCTACACAAATAATGGCATGTCCTGTTACAATTGTTGTCTTTTTCTGAAATCCTGACATCCATCATCGCTGCTTTGCTATCAGCAGTGCTTTAGCATTGCACGTGTGTTGAAAGTTTGAAGTCAAACAGCACTCTGATCACGACTAAGAAGAAGACGACAGGGCCAAACACCATGATGACCCAATGTTGATAATTTTCACAGCCGAAAGTTTCATGTCCTGCTATATGATACAGTCCAAAAATCATTGCAACTTCAAATTTGACCATTTCAAGAGCCAACAATGTGAGAAGATAAAAGAGCCAAGTAACTTAGAAGCATTCCCCACATGCCATTATGTCACAAAAAAGACCAGAAGGGTAAAACTTTCATCCAAGCCACATCATTTTTTTCTCTCATCCAATCTGCAATCTGCAATCTGCAAGTTGTAAGCAATAGGTCCTGTTTAGATAAATCCTTCATAAATACTTGTAAAAGAAGAAAATAAGAAAGAAAAGTAAAATAATGAAGTTTCTTTCATAAGTTAAAGTTAACTTTTACATAAACTAATATAAAAGTTACTTCAAATCAACTCATATATAGAAACTTGTTTTATCTTTTTCTTTACAAGTATTTATGAAAAAATATCCAATCATGACCTTAAATCTTTCAAAAGCTTGACACTTCTTGTCGAGTAAAGAAGTGGCCAGAAGGGGAACCATTAGGCAAGAGTGCTAATCTCACAACACTAGCAGCACCATTTTCAACAGATAAGATGCCAGTGTTTTTGTTAATGTCTGTTTTAACAAAACCAGGACAGACACAATTGATGCACAATTTTTGGTGTCTATAGGCCAGAAGCCTTGTGTATGAATTCATGGCTGCTTTTGAGACCATATATGCAGACAGGTAGGTTGGCCACCCTTTGTTTTCTAATGAACCTTCTTTTAAGTCTTTCATGTACTCCTTCAGCACCTCATCTATTAGCTCTTCACTGAGATTTTCAGTGTCATCAAGCACCCTCCTAGCCCATCCATTTGATATGTACTGAAATACACCATAGGTATTATAACATCAGATTTCAAATTAGTATGATTTCTGATTACTAAACTGTGTAAAAATCTTATTTAAGATAATTCAAAATTATGCTATTTTTGTACCTTTAAAAGTCCTGCTTCAGAAGAAACATTAACAATCATTGGTAAATTGGATAACTGAAGAAGGGGAAGAAATGCCTCAGTTGTTTCCTTAGCACCATAGTAGTTTGTTCTTAGGCAATTTTTAGCCATCTCACAAGTTTGAGGTAGCTCCTTCCAGTTAATTTTTGATGGCACCTGCATTGGATTAAAAGAAGCCAAATTAAGCCTTTAATCTAGAGAGAGCAATACCCTCACACAGTGTAAAGAAAACTGCTCACTGACCATGCCATCTGTATTGAAACCATTGATTCCTGCATTGTTCACCTGCACATGAATTTGAAAATTGTTTAATGATCCTTCATCTGTCTAAAGAAAAAATATACAGGTTATTGCTATGGTGAAGTTATTCAGATTTTTCCACATCACCAATATAAGTCATGGAAAGTTTTTTATATTATAAGTCTAAGAAAACTCTGAATCAGGTTGGTGTCAGCCAGATCAGGCTGTTTTCACCAATACAAGCTCATTGATTTTCCAGATCAATCAAAATATGTTGTAAGCTTTTAGAATTGTGAGCACCATTCTTATTATAAATATGTAGTTCAGTCATAGGAAGACTAATTAGGGAAAAAGATGGAGAATTGAACATTAATATAAGAACAGATAAAGGAAAAATTTCGGACAAACACTGTTCATCTTTAGTGTTCTGTATCAGAATCACCAGACAAATGGTGCTTGTGAATCATATTATTCAATTGAACCAACCAAGTGGGGGCACAATGCAAGATTCCATGCATTGTCATTAAAAGTTTATCAAACTCACTTTACACTCAAAAAGAGAAAGTAGTAAAAAAGTAAAAGCATAGCTCAGAATATCAAGCATAAGATCAAAATCTTACCAATATATCAAGTCTTCCAAACTGGGTCTTCACAAACTCAACCAAAGATGCAACACTTGCAGGATCAGTGACATCAAGCTGGTGAAACACCACAAGGCCAGAAAAGCCAAATTCTTTTTTTAATTCCTCAACTGCTTGATAACCCCTCTTCACATCCCTGGCTGTGAGCACCACCTTGACTCCATTTGAGGCAAGCCCTTTCACAGTCTCTAATCCTATCCCTTTGTTTGCACCTGTCACAACAGCATATCTGAAAAAAAAAACACAAACACAACAAACAAATCCTTAAAATGTTAATCACCAAGTAGAAACTAAATACACTAGAAGGAAAAGGGTATGCAACTAGCATGTTGGACCCATGATTTGATAAAGAGAGAAAGTAGTACCTTTCTTTTGCATCTGCCACAACCATGGTTGTTGAATCTGAATGAATCGGATGCAGAAAGAGGAGGATAATATTTAAAGTGGAAGACGGCTATACAATAATGTAAGCTCAATTTTCTAAATATGAAATAAAAAAAGTGAGTGCCGTATTATATAGTCATGTGGGTTGGAACATATTTTAGTATCTGTGTTAAATATTACTTTGACCTTTTTTCAGTGATGTGATATTGTCTATATCATAAATGGTTATCCATCTCTTCTGGATGTTTGCCAAGCAGGAAAATTTGATAATGCTTATTTATCTCTTCTGGATTCTTTTAAAGTATCATACCACAATTCGCTCATCTAGAAAAAGTTGAAAAACTGAGTATTATAGACAGCAGAAGAAGAAGTGATGGAGAAAATGGACACAGATCAAATCTGCAAAATCGCTTGAGGGGTTTACCTAACAAAACAGTAAATGCACACCACAAACGACTTTATTCAAGATTGACTTTGAGTCCTCTGATAATTATTATTTACTCTGTGTTTGTTAGTACAGAAAAACAGCAGAGAGAAAAGAGAACTACAAAATGGTAAGATTTTGAAATTCAAATTATATTTAGAGTTTTCTTGACCCTGAATTCAGAATATGTTAAAAGGGGAAAAAATTAACTTTGATTTTAATTTTTTTAATTAAATTTTAATTCTCTTATAAAGTTGGATATTTAAAAAAATGTCTTATAAAATAATTTTTTCATTTAATTAAATTTTATTTTTGTTTAATTTGAATTCTGTCAAGCAAAATGTAAGTTATTATGACGATCCCATTTAATATTGTAATAGAATTACGAACATCCATTTTAAAGCGATGAGTTTCATTGTTGAAGCAAATTTGGTGATTTAAGCAAAAGTTTTATTGAGATAATTCTTCCCCTTTTAAGAATTAATCACTCAAACAAAGAAAAAATTATTACTAAAAAAAAAGTTATAATAATTATTTTTTCTTTGAAAGTTTGGTCGCGGATACTCTGAGTTATAGTGTTTGGACACTTAAAAGTGGTTTGAAAGTTTTTTTTATACATGTTAAACTTGACATCTCAACTATATTAACACTTCAAGTAACAACAATAATTTGTCATTACAAAAAAAAAGTATTATTAAAGATATGGGTTACAAGATCAAAATCCATATGTTAACAAAAACAATACATAGTTATATTATACTTATACATAAAGAATTTTAAGAATATTGAAAGTTCAAGTATCGGTGAGAAACTTAAATAAGAGAAAATTATACTATTTTTTTTTTACCAGTAGGAATGATGTGTAAGTGTCACACTAATCACTCAATCGACATTTTTTTAAAGTGAAATTATGTTTTTGTATGATTACATAATATATATAAATTTGGAGTGTAAATTATGTGACTTAGGTTGAAAGTGGATGGTTATATAGGAGGATGATGTTGTGATGGTAATGTTGAGTATTGAAATTTGTTACTAATAAGAGATATCATAATTAAACCACTAAGTTAAATAAACGATAAAATACTAGGTGGTAAGAAACTAAAAGGATTTTTTACATTATACTTTATGGATTAGACGTAATAAACTTTTTTTATCAATAAATGTTAGTAAGAGTTAGGTATTAATTTGTGGTGGGTCTTATTTTCAACATGAATCTTCTTGAAGGTATTTTAATATCTCATACATTTGTGAATGTTAATTTTTATGAAGACTAAAAATATGGATATAATTTTATCTTTATGCGTTGATTGTTATAAATGTATTTATTACGAGACTATGTGAAGTTGTTATATGAAGTTGCAAGTACATATGACAATTTAGAATCAATTTAAAGGTTTATAAATTTTGTTAATATATGAGTTTTGGTCTAGTTCCATCATATTTACTTTATTTTTTTTTCTTTTTTTAATAATATTTTTTTTCATGTTGTGGCAGATGATTATTGTTACTTAAAGTGTCAGCCTAACTAAAATGTCAACTTTCATAGTAATGCCTAAGATGAGAACTTTTATAAAAAAAAAAAATTAAGGTTTAAAAATTGATTTTGGAAATCTTTGAACATGGATATAATTTATATTTTCTTGTAAATACCCTGTGTTTTGAATAATTGTATAATATATATGATATGAAATATTTCACCATATAGAAATAGTACTCATTATTATATTTTATAAATCAAATATGAAGGATTTTTTAATTTATTTTGTATATGTTTTAAAAATCGAACATTTCATTGAATAGGTCAAATAACCAGTTTAAGATTTAAGGTTTAGGGTTTAAGATTTACAGGTGAGACAATGATTAAATTATGATTGAATTGGTTAAAAGCAATAGTAATAATTAAAATACATATAAAATAATATTATAAAAAATATAATATCATAATTTAGTAATTTTAAAAACAAAAAAAAAACATTTCATACCTTTTTTACACACAAAAAATCAAATATTTCATAATATTTCAGTTTATGATTTTAAAAATACATAGTAATATTATTTAAAAACAAAATGTTTCTTATAAACCAGGTGGAGAGGAGGATGATTTTGCAGATATGCCTCCTCTCGAGGATGTCTCGGATCATGATAAGTCCATACCCAGGCCGAGGTTGTCCACTCCTACTTCGGATTTCCTAGAATCGGGGATGTTAAGGAATTCACCTACTGTTATGCAAACCAGGGACTCAGAGTCACATTCAGTTACAACCCTATTGATGATCATCATGTGGAGGTCTCTACTCCTTGACCGTACCATCTCCGTTGCGTCCTACCTCTCCTCGGAGGGCTAAATCACCTACAGATTCTAAAGCACCAATTAAGACTCCAATTGATGGTCATCATGTGGAAGTCTTTGCTATTGTGATTGTACCATCTTCGTCGCCTCATAACCTCCCATTGGAAGGCTAAATCTTTTGGGCATGTTAAAGCACTATAGTTGGTCTTGCAAAATCACTTTTCCTTTTTTGATGGTTTGAAAACTACAGATATTGTTTCAAAATTTTGGGCTGATTCTAATGAGATGGAGAAGGATGGTAGTGATATTGGGGAGGAAATAGTTTGCACTAAAAGAAAACCAGTGAGACCACCTAATGATACTGGTAAATCCAAAAAAACTGCTAAGGCAGTTCTCTCTACAACGTCGCAATGAAGGTCTCTTCATTTCTATGGAATGTAAGAGGAATGAGAAACCACAAAACTGTGGAGATGTTTATTAGTTTTCTTAAACTACATAAACCCCTCATAGTTTTTCTTGTTGAACCTATGATGTCGTACACTGATGCTTTCAATGTCCTTTTCAAATTTTTTAATATGCATTTGGTGACTACGTCTCCTATTGTTAATAAAGTTGTTGAGCTTTGGTGTTTGTCGATTCCTAATCATGTCGAAAATTTCTTGGTCAATGATCAATTTTTTTTTTTGTAAATTTTCTTTTGCATGATAAATATTTTAGCTTTGCAGGTGTTTATGGTGCTAACACATACTTGACTAGACGAATTTTGTGGATGGATCTTAGTTTCTTCACAGGGCCTTGGTGTATTCTGAGAGATTTTAATGTTGTGCTATCGACAGATGACTGTAAAGGAGGGTGACTCCTAATCAGGTTTCTTGTAATGAATTCCTTAATTAGATTAATACTAATGACATTTCTTGTATGTCTTTTACTGAATCTTGTTATACTTTGTGTAATGGAATGAGAGGGTTGCATAGAATTCATATAAGGCTGGATAGGGCTTTATGTAATGGAGTGTGTCTGGATGAATGAGATTCTTGTACTTATCAAGTTCTTGTTAAAAATTGTTTTGATCATTTCCCTATTCCTATTAGTAATTCTTTGAGGAAAGTTAGCAATTCTTTTCTATGTGGCTTCAGAAAACTTCATGTTTGAAGCTTATTCACGATTCTTGGGCTAATAAGGTTATTGGTTATCCTATGTTCATTTTGCAACATAAGTTAAAAAGGTTGAAAATTAAGCTCCAAAACTGGAATAAATTTTTTTTTTTAATGTTCACAATACAATTCTTATTAAGCATGATCTCTTCTTAGTATTCAACAAAACTTTTATATTACTTTTCTAGATAAAATAGTATGTCATAATCATTTATGATAATATATTCATGTTTTCACAACTAGTTTTAATTTATTATGTTATATTTGTCTTTAAAAAATAAACTCTTATTATTATTACCATCCTGTTTTTATTATTATTTTCATTATTGAGAAGTTCTTTCCTTTCAACGTTGATTTTTAAAGTTACTTAAAAAAAAATCATTACTTTAAAATGAAAACTTATCATATACTATGCAATAAAGTTACCCTAATTTTAGGGATTTTCAAATCTTTTTCCCCCACCAACATGTAATTATGATTCTTAATGTATATGCACCAAATCAACTTAAAAGGTAGTGTTTTTCTAATTACGCACATCTGGTCAAAGAAAAACACAATTACAACTTTAGGGTTATGGTACAATTGAAAGGTTCAAATATTTTAAAAATACTAAATCCCTATGCAATTAATGGCTAAAATCCTATTTACTACATAATAATTTTAATAATTTTGTTATAAAATTAGTCAAACATAAAAAATTAAAAAAAAAACCTTCATTACTAGTGCATTAATTATGGTGCAACACTTTCAAAGGTTGTTCCAACTAATAAAATCTGCATGCAATTTCTCAACCCATTTGTGAAAGTTGGTCAAAAAGAGAGAATGATAATTTCTTGTCTTAGTTGAATAATTCTTTGTTTTTAAGGCAAGGCATTATTTTTTTTATAGTTCTTCTGATAATCTTTAAGACTAAGCATTGTCTTGTCTTATTTTGAAATTTAATAGTAAAGTGTGGTTGATTTAATGTTTAAAATAACTATTTATACTTTCAATGATCTTTTTTCATTTACTTTTAATTTTTTAAAATTAAAATCCTGAATCAAAATTTTGAATTACTATACATATTTTATGATTTTACAGATTTTAAATTTATGCATTTCTATTTTATTCGATCAAATGACATCTTATTTTCAAATTTTTTATTCTTTTAATTTTTTTCCCTGAATTCTAACGAGTCGTTCCATTTAAGTTTGACTTAAAGCTCATTAATTATCTCAAATTTAATAGAGTGGGCACAGGGTTTGAATATCATAAAAGATTAATGAATATTAATGAATTGTTATTGTCGTGGTGAAATTTTATACTATAATTATGTTACAAATCTTTATTTCTAGAGTTTTTCAAATAATTATTATCAAAAATAGAAAAATGTGTTATATTATATTTAACATTTTCTGTAACTAAACTTTACTAAGAATCTAGTTAATAATCCATTTGTTCCTACATAATAGTCTTTTAAAGTTATGTTTGGCTAAACTAAAAATATATTTATCATTTGATTTTTAATGTAATTTTGAATAAGTTACATTTGATAACTATTACAATTTTCTCTCTATTTATTGAAAAAAAATTGTTATCTTAAAATTTAAAAAAACGACTAATAAAAAAATTTATTGAAAGACAAAATCTGTAAGAGAATAAAACTTACCAGAATTTTTCATTTTATTGAACTTTAATTTATTAATAATAAAATTAAATTTGAGACACGACTTTTTATTACAAGAAAATATATATTTAGTATCGGTCAAAAAGGACATAAACAATAAAGACGCTAATCAACTAGTAAATTTGAATTTGTGTTAAACATGAATGAGACTCTAAAACCATTAATATTAATTGATTAATATTATTTTTTAAGACTAATTTAAACTAGTGTTATATAAGTAAATATTAATTTATCACTAGTTTTTAAATTAATTTTTTAATTAAAACAATTAGTATATTTTTTTTAATATTTATTTAATTTAGTGTTAGTTTAGTCAACACTAAATAATATTAATTTTAAATATTAATTTAAATTAAGTCAGTTTGTACAACATTAGTGACAATAATTTCAAACAAAAATTTATTATAAAATACCTCATCTTTAACAAAATAAAATATAAATAGAAAAATAGAAAAAAAATATAGTTTATTAAGAAAATGAGTGTTAAAGATAAATATGAATGTTGTAAATGGGTATATATGTGAAGAATATTGTAAATGAACGAGTATATGGATAAATGAGTTATGTGTGGTTGAAAGATATTAATGTAAATGAAAGAGATGAATATGAATGAAAAAGATGAATGTGTATTGATAAGTTGGTTAATTTAGAATTTATTCATAGATAATTTTTTCATTGATATAATAGACTTCCATCTAGTATGTTCTTAAAATTCTTTATTAATAGGTATAGTCTACCTATGTATCATTTTTGTTAACATATGGATTTTGGTCTAATCCCCCATATTTTTGTATTTTTTTTTTTTAATAATATTTACTTGAGGTGTCAGCCTAACTGAGATGTCAAGTAACATAGTGATGTCTAACATGAATTTTTTTTATAAATTAAAAAATTAAAAATGAATGTGAATAAAAGAGATGAATGTGGATGAATGAAATAAAAGTATGAAATAAATATATATATATATATATATATATATATATATATATATATATATATAAATTAACATCAACATACTAACTTAAATAAATATAAATAATAAAAATAAATAAATTTAGTGTCAGTTATATTAACCTTAAATATATTTTAATATTTATTTTAGTTAATATTAACTTAACCGTCACTAATATATGATACTAATATAAATAATTTTATTTATTAAAAAAAAGTTAAAAATAGTTAATGATATTGTAGAATTGGTTTAGTCAACTTTAACTTTAGTAATGTCTAACATTAAATAGATTCGAATCGATTAAACTTATGTTAATATGATATAATATACATATTTATTTATTAAAAGAATAAAAAATAAATTTATGTTTTTAATTTTTTAAAAGGATTTGTATTGCATTAGGGTCGGTCGGGTTAGTCAATCCTATTAATGTCCAACATTAAAGGCACCATATTAATGTCATCAACTCAAATATTTATTTAATAAAGTTATTAAAATAATTTTATAATATTTATTCAATAAAATTATTAAAATAGTTTTATAATATTTATTTTAAAAAAATTACATCAATATTAATATAAACTATTCTAACAACATTACAAACATCAATATTTAAAAATTAATTTAATATTTTCTTTTAATAATTTAAAAAAATTGAATCCAACACTTCTAGAATGAGGCAATTATATAGTACTAAATTAGGGTTTAACGTGGAAAACAAAACTTTTGTCGAGGCAAATGCACTTTCTTTCTCGTTGACTTGGTAGAGCTCATGGATAAACTGGTGGACCCGCCTACAGCAAAGTACTACCTTCCAGAAATCAACACCGTCACCGCTCTCGTAATCCAATCCAAACAAACCCTTTAATTTCAATAAATTAATTAATTAGTTTCCCATTTCTTCTTCTTCTCTAATATTTTTTTTCTCTGTTCTTCTAGATCTCCGAAAAAAAAATCCAATTTTTGACTTTTAAGTGCTTTTGAAATTTTCTGATAAATGCATGTTAGAGGGGTATTAGCTAAATTTCAGCTGTTAGTTGTAACCAAAAAGGTATTTACAATAAAATGATTTTGTTAAAAATTTAAAAAATAAATATTTATAATATTAGACACTATTTTTAATAAATATATATACGTGCTATATTTTCCATTTTCATCTTGGATATAATTTAATTCAAGGAATGGTTGATTTGAAAAAGAACGATTTAAATTAAAAATATACCCTAATTTTCACTTTAGCTTTTGTTCTGAAAGTTTATATGCGGAATACTTTTTATTTTTATTTTTCTTCTCTTACTCATAATTCTTTAATAAATTCCTCGTTTATTTCACCCTTTAATAATATATCAATAACTAAAACTCTAACTTACCTAAACATATATCGTTTTACAAAAACAAAATACAATAAAAAATGTGTTTTTTATATGATTTCCCATCATTAGTTTTACCAAAAAATATTAATTAAACTAGCTTATCATTTTTATTTTAAGTATTTTCTTAATTAATTTTGTCAAATATATAGCTTAAAGTTTTGGAAAATGAACAACGAAAGTACAATATGTTAGAATAATTTCTCGATTAAAAATTCAAACGTTTCCCTTCATGCTCACCATATATTAGTTGAAATTTCAGTAGTGTTTTCATGATTTCTTAATTAGTATTACAAATTGTTCTAGATTGTCCACGTGAAATTTTCATTGTTCTAGATACAATGACAAAGCATGAAATAGTTATAATAAGAAGGTCAAAAGCTAAAAATTCCAATTCTATTATATAACATGCACGAAGGTATGTTGCAAAGTTCAAAATCAGTTTATTCAAAATCAAAAGATCACAGACGTAAACCATCTAAATTTCTTTATTGCAAAATGGCTAAAAAATGCAGAGAAAAGAAGATGAATGGCAATGAAAGAGAGAGCGTGAGAAAATGGTAGTTAGAATTGTTAAAGCAACTTTGCGTTGACTTTGGTGGTATGCATGTGGGAAACTATTGACCACTCAAGCTGCAGAAAACCAAGTCTAGTTTCCAGAACATTTCCTCTTCGTGATTTCATCAATCATTGTTACTTGCTGCAGTTTACAATCTCATAAATAAAAATGTTGTTCTTCCCACATTATAACGCAATTTTGGATTTTAAAGTTTTCTAGAAGATCTCACTTTTGACCTATGCTGTATTATTTAATATTTTCAAAAAAAATTCATTAAATCATAAGTATTTAAATGTTCAAATACTTATTTAGACGTTCAAGTAAAGAAAAGATATTTCTTCTCCAAGGAGATACATTCAATTATGATAAACACTTAAATGATATAAATTATCACTCAAGCATGAATTTACAACTTGAGAGTCAATGTTCATTATGTTTCTCTTAAAATTTTCATTGTTCATTTAAAATTTTCTTTGTGTTAAGTGATATGTGAGGTCACATGAGTGGAAAGTTTGTAACTTGAGTTAGGAAGGGACAATATAATTCCTGTGTTTGATAAAGATATAGGTCACTCAAACAAAGGTGTATCGATTAAGCAATAAGTTTTTACATGTAAATACATATTGTTTAAACATAAGGTGGGTACGATATTACTATATTTAGGTGTATGTAATGATGAAATTGAAAAGAGATGAACGAGATTGATGTGATTGACAAATTGTCTAAATGATAATTTGATTTATGTAAAGAAATGAATGCATACAACGAATGAGAATAAGTATGAATTGGGATATGCAGTATCTTGAGTGAATAAGAAAAGACACTTATAGTGGTGAGAATAAGATATTATAACTTCAGTGATATTTTGAATTAAGTATATTAAAATATTAAGTAGTAAGAAACTAAAAAAGATTATTTAAGTATCATTTATAAAGATTTCATGCAGAAAATCATCCTCATAGTTAAGGTTGGTATAATAAAAGGATTTAGAATAAGTCACGTATTATTGTTTAATGGGCATATTTATTACAGTTTTTTTCAAAAACAATAATTAGTATTTGGTTACCTGATTTCATAAAGTCGAGATTTGTATATTAACATTACTTATAATTATGAGTTTATGTAATTTATTGGTATAATTTAGTTGGGTTGAGAATCATAATTAATTAATGTAAATACACACATATATGCATATGCTACAACTAGCGTTATTTCTTGTTAGCTTACCATTTTATGTAGTTTGTTATCTATTATGATCATATTTGGCATGAAAGTAAATGATGGTGTATGTCTAGTAGTTCTAGATAGTCATAGAAGTTTTATGATATCTTTATATCATTATTTGCAAATACTTTCTTTTAGAATCCAAAAAAATCCATAATAATATTTATAAATATATATATATATATTTAGTTTAGTAGACATTATTTAAGATGTTACAATAAGAAATTCACCTTCCTTATTTGAATGAGAAAGGAGAAATTTGCGAAAAAAAAAATGAAAAAAATAAAGTACAAAAGATTTATTTGATTGAAGTGAAACTGAGTGAAGAAAAAGATGATAACAGAGAAAAAAATTATATATAAATATGTTTGTTTAATAAAATTTTATATTTATTGTTTTTATGTTTGTTTTATTCTTGATTTAAGTTGGTTTACACATGTTATGAGACCTAAATGGGGCTTTTCTCATTTTGATTAACTTTGTTTCTTCATGCAATCTCATAGGTTGTCGTGACAACCCATAATAATTGTTTAATTACATTATTTTTCTTCATTTAAAAAATAAATAAATCATAAAATTTTACTTAGATTTTTCATCCTACTCCTTCTCTCACGATGCACCCCAAGCTACTTTCAGAATGCATTTGTCATCGGTTAAAGATTTTTTTGGTGATTGTATATATGAGAACATGCATTTGTAGTAGTGTGTGGAAAATGTTAGCTTTTAAGATGTATTTCACTCTTCTCTTCTCTTGCACCGATTTCATTGCATTAATTATTTTTTGCGTTTTGAGAACATTTCAAATTATATAATTTAATTTTTTTTGAAAAAACACATTTCAAATTATACATTTTAGAAGTTTTTCTCATAGGATTAACTTCAATATTATGTAATTCAAAATATGTTTTTCAAAAAATAATTTTGAGATTACATAATTTGAAAATATTTTCTGGATTCAAGATTATGGATGATGTAATTCAAAGTAATTTTTAAAAAAATATATTTTAAATTACATAATTCGAAGGTTAATTCTAATCCTTTAAAAAATTCTAAATTATGTTATTTGGTACAGAACACTTTAAACTTTTAAAATTTTTTAATTGAAGGATATTTTTAAAAATACAAAATTTATGGGTGCCACAAGAAAATATGGGGTGCAGGAAGAAGCAGCCACCTTTTCTCTCTTTCTACCTACGCATGTGCGGATTTAATGTTCATGGACCCAACAGTCTTTTTCAATATCTTTCGTTAGCTTTTCTCTTTACCACATTTCTTTCTTCTCCTTTATCTTTTTCCCGTAAATTAAATCAAAGTTAAATAAAAAGCACTTAAATAAGTTTTAAGTTTTTCATTTTTCATTTTTCTAATATTTAATATACTTTTTTTCACTTTAGCTATTTAATAAATTGAACATTTAGTTTTTATGTTACATGGGTCAGTTCTACTATATATTTATTAGATTGAAACATGCACGGTTAAGGAGTGATTTCATTAAGGTTTTTTTCTATTATTTACACTAACAAAATTTGTTACCATGTAATGGAAAATATATTAATTAATATGATAAAAATATAAGTTGATGGAATAAAAGTGAAATCTACAAAATGTATGGAGGATCAACTAAGAAAATAATCGTAGAGACGATAGAAATAAATATATTTTAAAATACTTAAACCAAAATGTTATAATTTATTAAATGCACAATTTAAAAAATAATTTTTTACATACTTGAAATGAAGATAAATCATAATTAAAGACTTAAAACTTATTAAGCAAATAAAAAATATAATATTTAAGAAAATAACTATTTGGTCACACTTAAATTATAAACTTGCCCACATTATTATAATATCTAAGAATAATTGGGTAAAGGTCTTCAACTCCCTCTCATAATTGCACCATTGAGTTCCTTTCAAATAAAGTAATATTATTTATATACACTTATTTTATTTTACAAAATTTCTTCTAATTGCACAATTGAGTTCCTTTCAAATAAAGTAATATTATTTATATACACTTATTTTATCATACAAAATTTACATACATATTTTTATCATTTGAAAATTTTATTCTTTTACTATTTTTGAACAAAATTTCCAATATTATTTTTAATAGTAATTATTTTTTATTACAAAATTACAATAAGTTATCCACCGAACATTTTTCTTTTCATTATATTATCCATGCTATTATTCTTTTTCTTGGAAGTATTGCAACATGGGACCTAATATTAATATTTTTTTCTCTTCATAACTTTCTCGGACTAATGCATTTGATGTCAATTTAATAGAATAAAAATTGACATGTATTTCTCTCTTTTAATTTCTTCAAATCCTATAAAACCACTAAGAAAGTTTTCATCCGAGAAATATGAATTAAAATTCTCCAAGCTGAAAAAATATGGATAAAGACTGAAAATATACACCAGGATGAATTACATGTTCTTACATTTTCTTGTATTTTTACATGTTCTTATTGCATCCTGCATCCCATAATAAATATGAAAATAAGATTTTTTTTCCTTCAGTACAAAAATAAAACCCTAAAACTCTAGACAATTTTTCACTTTCTTTATTCTTTCTATTTTTTTTTACACAGCAGTCCAAGCATCCCATAACTCAATTGAGTTTGTTCAAGATTTTCTTTATGGTTCTTTATGAATTTTAGAAGGTCTTGACAGTTCGTTTGTGATTTTGTGGTGAAAACATTAGTTCTTGAATTATATTTTATTGTTTTCGTCCATTGATTTGTCATTATGTCCTTTCTTGTTTTGTTTTTTATTTTATTTTGTAAGCATTTTAGATTAAGTCATTTTGTAATCTGAAATTGTTGAACGGATTTGGACAATCCAGAAGTAAGTTTCCAAAAAAAATAAAATTCTAGATTACATAAAGCGGAAACTACTTCCAAATCCGGTATTAACTTCCGGTTTATGTAATTTAGAATATATTTTGTTGAAAAATTATTTTTGAATATATTGTGTATAATATACTTTTGTTTCACGGATTGTCTAATCCAGAATATTTTTCGAATTTGGTTATGAGTTTTAGATTGTCCAATTTGGAAGTTATCCCACCTAGAGATTCACCGGATTACACAATCCGAAATACATAACCAACACCCTTCCATAACCATAACTTCAAACATTTAACTTATTTACAAAAGAGTATTTTTGGAATTATAAAAGTTAAAGAGGTGCCACAAGAACATATGGAGGTGCAGGAAGAAGCAATTCGATGAATTAGTTCAAACCTCCAGTAGACCATGACGTCCTTCTAAAGTTGAGATGAAAGTTAATGAAACCACATTCAAAACAAGTCAACCCAAGAAAAATTAGTGATAGTAAAAATTAATGATAGTGACGTGTAACAATATCATATGAATTGAATGCAAAGAGGGTCCATCTGATTAAATTTTTGAGATTCAATCACTCCTCTTTGTTGTCTTTTTGGGAGCTACTCATTAAAGAAGGTTCTTTTGTTTTTTTTCTTGTCTGTCTTTGTTTTGTTTAAACTCTCAATGTAGTTTGTTTAGGCTACTTTTGGGAGTTTTTTTGTTTTTGCATAGGTTTTTTTGTTTTTGCATAGGTTTGATCTAGTTCCCATATTTTTTTTAATTTTATGCTATTTTTTAATTGATGGCACATGCTGACTAATACAAAAAAAACATAGATTAAATAGGCTCAATACAAGTAACTGACAACATGATAATGCCATTACGCAAATACAACATGATATAATGTGCTTGAAATAGGTTCAGCAATAGAGAATCAAAACGAATGGTTTTGCCCTCAAACCTTAAAATTGCATTATCAGAAATCAAAAGGAAGCCACATGAGTTCTGTAATAGAAGAAGCCAGATGGAGTTCCATTGGGAAGCAGTGCAAGCTTGACAGGACTAGCAGCACCTTCTTCAACTGTGAGGAGGCCAGTGTTGGATGTTATGTCTGTCTTCACATAACCAGGGCAAACACTATTGATGCAGAATGAA
>Ga0123342_1002634_pt1 | contig 29600 bp, 11 predicted proteins | sample Turbeawhitnodule_FD_89960 | JGI IMG/M metagenome (GOLD analysis project Ga0123342, IMG submission 89960) | Root nodule microbial communities of legume samples collected from Mexico - Turtle bean Mexico white nodule | ecosystem: Host-associated > Plants > Roots > Nodule | place: Mexico: Nepantla... | reverse complement strand
TTTGTCAATTTGGATCAAGGATAGCTTGAGCATAAGTGTGAGGTTCTTTGGTGGTTGTGATGTTAGCAAGATATGCACTATGTGTAGAAGAAAATCGTGAATTAGAAAGAAAATGATGCATAGAATACCTGGTTCCATTCAGTCGGTCTTGGGCAGTGGTCGAATGATTGGCTTAGGATCCCGTTGCCATGAAGGTGGGGTTGATGTGCGATTGGATCGTCGAACAGGAAGGTTGGTTGGAGAAGGTTCAGTAATGGGTGCTAGACTTCCTAGCGTGGGATAAGAAGGTTGGTCTGTTAGAGGTTCAGGAGCATTGTAACAAGTAGGAGAAGAAGGTTGGTTTGCTGGGGGTTAATGTGCATTATGACGAGTAGAAGAAGAAGGTTGGTTTGCTGGAGGTTCAGGTGCATTGTGACGAGTAGGAGAATAAGGTTGATCGAGTGAATGTTGGACAGGAGTGGGTAAGTCAATGTCAATAGTGAGCAAAATACCTTGTAATGGAGGTAAGGATTGCGTCTGGGACTATTGACAAAATGGGAAAACATTTTCATGGAAGATGACATCCCGACTTTTTAAAAAAGTGATTGCATCTATATCAAATAATTTGTATGTTTTTTGATTGAGAGGATAACCAATGAAGATGCATTGTCGAGCACACGGATCAAATTTTTCTTAGTTGAAACAACAGTTGCATAACAGAGGCAACCAAAAGTTTTTGAGTGAGAAAGTGAAGGTGAAGGATTATATAGCATCTCAAAAGGTGATTTATTTTTTAGTAAAGGTGTTGACAAACAATTAATGATATATGTGGCGGTTAAAACGCATTCCCCCGAAATTCTAATGGTAAATGGAACTGAAATAGGAGGGCTCGTGCTATGTTTAAAATGTGTCTATGTTTGCGTTCTACTACTCCATTGAGGAGTGTAGACACAAGTGGGTTGACATTCAATGCCCTTTTTGAGAAAAAAAATTACGCATAGAAATAAATTTCAATCCGTTGTCAACGCGGATAGTTTTAATAGATGCCTGAAATTGATTTTGTGCAAAAGTAATGAATGATTCTAAGAGATGTTGGGTTTCAGACTTGTTATTCATAAGAAATAACCAAGTACATCTAGTTTAGTCATCGACTATAGTGAGAAAAAAACGTTTTCCAAGATGAGTTGGGGTTTTATGAAGACTCCAAATGTCACAATACAATATATTAAAAGGAGAATGAGATTTTATTGTGCTTAAAGGAAATGGTAGTCTTGTCTGTTTAGCTTTGGGACAAATACTACAATTATTATGAATGGGAATGAGATTTTTACTGATAGGTAGTAAGGAAGATGCAAGTTGTAGACACGTTGGAAAAGGATGTCCAAGGCGCTTGTGCCATAAATCAGGGTTGGTCGAAATTTGAGATGCATGGGCTTAGTTTGGAAGAGGGGACATATAGTATAAGCCTGCATGTTGTTTAACTGAGCCAATGATCCTCCCCATAGCCAAGTCCTGCAAAACGCAACCATGTGGAGTAAAAAGGACACAACAATTTAGTGAACTAGTTCTCTTACGAACAATTTAGTGAGCGCAAAGAACATCTGTTAGAGTGATATTGTCATTGAATTTAATTGTATCCGTAAATGAGATGGGCGTAGTTGAGCCTGTGGGCAGATTAACATTTGGATTAAATGATGATGAAGTGTGTGTGAAAAATTATGAATTGGATGCAATGTGATTGGTTGTTCCACTATCCAAAATCCATGGTTTCGTAAAAGCAGAATTAATAAATGGGTTATGGGCAAGCAGACCTGCATAGCTAACAAACATGACACTTTTACCGTTATTGTTAAGCGAGTAAATAACCTTTGTCAATTGCTGAATTTGCTCAGCAGTGAAACCTTGTACGAGATTTCTATCGGACTCGTTAATGGTGCCTTCTTTTCCAGGCATGATCTCTTCATTAGCGAATAAAAATGGAGAGGTTGTCAGAGTACCAAGATCAGCGCACTGATACCATATAAGAAAATTGTAAGTAAAAAGATGGTAAGATGAAAGAAAAAGTTTTTATTCTCTTTATGCGTTCTTAAATCACAATACGAGTTTAAAATAGTTTATAGATCCTCTTCTCTTTAGACTGGAATTAAGCAGTTTTATTCTACTATACTTTATTATACTTCTTGGATTGTGGGTACAAGTACTTTTATTAATTTTTGGAATGATAAATAGTGTTCTTCTACTTGTTTGGCAAATATTGCAGGACTGCCAACAGTGTCACCGCTGGCGCCCTATTCCCAACTTACCTGAGGCCTCTATCAATCGCTCGACAGCCTGTCACCGGCTGCCACTTCCTTCTGGTCGATCCCCCAATTTCCCACCTGTGTCGTCCCTGCTGTCGAGTTTTCCGCAACGTGTATTCACATCACTCCATGTATAGGAAATATATACAAGTGTATGAAGACTTTCTCTCTCCAAATTACAACCTAATTAGGTAGAGATCTATTAATCATGGAATTCTATCATTATTAAATTAATTGCATATAATATCGTACTATAACGTACAATAATTGCATACAATAAAGAAGATGTTTTTATTTTCTTGTGTGTTCTTAATCAAATAAATTCTCTTCTCTTTAGACTGAAATTAAGCAGTTTTATTCTACTATACTTGATTATACTTCTTGGATTGTGGGTACAGGTACTTTTTTTAATTTCTGGAATGATAAATGGTGTTATTCTACTTCTTTAATAAATATTGCAGGGTTGCCAGCACTACCACAGTTGGCACCCTTCCAACTTATATGAGGCTTCTGTCGATCGCTTGGCAGCCCTTCCCCCCATTTACCAACCGTCATCCTCGTCACCGGATGCCACTTCCTTCTCGTCGGCCACCCATTTTCCCACCTGTTCCGCCCATTATTCCATGTATAAGAAATATATATAAGTGTATGCAGACTTTCTCTCTCCAAATTACAACCTAATTAAGAAGGGATTCACTAATCATTGAATTCTATCATTATTAAATTAATTGCGTATAATATCGTACAATAACGTACAATATACAATCTATGAAGCTCTGACACGGCCGGTGACGGCCTCTTCCTTGCGTCGGACGCGTATTGGACACGGATACTTGACCGACACGAGGTTGACACTGTGTCGAATGCACTGAGCTGGGCCGGACACAACCCAGATTGTGGACACGCGGTGGAACTTTTAAATGCGCGGAGGATGCAGAGGAGAACGGAGAAGATGAAGGAGTGAGGACGAAGATTGTGAATGAAGTTCTGGTGAAAGGAAGAAGAAGATGAAGCTTTTGGAATTTTTGTTTTAAAAAGGGAAACTGACATGACATGACATTTAGTGTGTCTACTGCTTTTCCTTTATTTATTTCAAAAGTGACAAGACAATCACAAGGTGCTTGGGGCTTGCCATTAAATAATATTTGATAATTTAAATTAAATTTTAAACAGTAATATTTTATTAAATATTAATATTATAGGATTACATCTTAACTTTAAAAGAAATAAAATATTTTAAATCACAATATTTTATATTTAATTATAATACTTTAAATAAATATAACTAGTTATTAATTACTACTTATTCATAAATATTTATATGATAATATAAATGTAATTAAATAATTATTTTTATGATTATACTTAATGATAAATATTTTTATGATTATATAAATATAAACACTTAAAAATAAATATTTGTATGAATATGTAAATATAATCAATTAATGATAAATATTTCGATGATTATGTAAATATAATTACTTAATTAATGATAAATATTTATATTTATTTAAATATAATGACTTAATTATGATTATGTAAATATAACCACTTAATGATAAGTATTTATGGTTATGTAGATATAACCACTTATGATCATTAGTTACGGTTATACAAGTGTATGAAGACTTTCTCTCTCTAAATTACAACCTAATAAGGTAGAGATCTACTAATCATGGAATTTTATCATTATTAAATTAATTGCATATAATTGCGTATAATATCGTACAATAACGTAAATAATTGCATACAACAAAGAAGATCTTTTTATTTTCTTGTGTGTTTTTAAATCAAAATACGAGTTCATAATGGTTTATAAATTCTCTTCTCTTTAGACTGAAATTAAGCAGTTTTATTCTACTATACTTGATTATACTTCTTGGATTGTGGGTACATGTATTTTTTTTAATTTCTGGAATTATAAATGATGTTCTTCTACTTCTTTAGCAAATATTGCAGGGTTGTCAGCACTACCACTGTTGGCACTCTATTTCCAACTTATATAAGGCTTCCGTCGATCGCTTGGCAGCCCGCCCGTCCCATTTACAAAACGACATCCCCGTCACCGGATGCCACTACCTTTACGTCGGACACCCAATTTCTCACATGTTCCGCCCATCATTCCATGTACAAAAAATATATATAAGTGCATGCAGACTTTCTCTATCCAAATTACAACCTAATTAAGTAGGGATCCACAAATCATTGAATTCTATCATTCTTAAATTAATTGCGTATAATATCGTATAATAACGTATAATATACAATCTATGAAGCTCTGACACGGCCGGTGACGGCCTCTGCCACGCATCGCACGCGTATTAGACACAGATACTTGACCGACACGAGGTCGACACCTTGTCGAATGCAGTGAGCTGGGCCGGACACAGCCCAGATCTTGGACACGCGGTGGAACTTTTGAATGCGCGGAGGACGCAGAGGAGAACGGACAACATGAAGGATTGAGGAAAAAGACTTTGAATGAAGTTTTGGTGTAAGGAAGAAGAAGATGAAGCTTTTTGAATTTTTATTTTAAAAAGGAAAACTGACATGTGTGTCTACGGCTTTTCTTTATTTATTTCAAAAGTGACAAGACAATCACAAGGTGCTTGGCTTGCCATTAAATTATATTTGATAATTTAAACTAATTTTTTACCAGTAATATTTTATTAAATATTAATATTATAAGATTAAATCTTAACTTTAAAAGAAATAAAATATTTTAAATCACAATATTTTATATGTAATTATAATAATTTAAATAAATATAACTTGTTATTAATTACTACTTATTCATAAATATTTATATGATAATATAAATGTAATTAAATAATTATTTTTATGATTATACTTAATAATAAATATTTTTATGATTATATAAATATAAACACTTAAAAATAATCATTTGTATGATTATGTAAATATAATCAATTAATGATAAATATTTTGATAGTTATTATGATAAATATTTTTATGATTATGTAAATATAATTACTTAATTAATGATAAATATTTATATTTATTTAAATATAATGACTTAATTATGATTATGTAAATATAACCACTTACTGATAAGTATATATGGTTATGTAGATATAATCACTTCATGATAATTATTTATGGTTATGTGTATGAAGACTTTCTCTCTCCAAATTACAACCTAATTAGGTAGATATCTAATAATCATGGAATTCTATCATTATTAAATTAATTGCATATAATTGCGTATAATATCGTACAATAACGTACAATAATTGCATACAATAAAAAGATGTTTTTATTGTCTTGTGTGTTCTTAAATCAAAATACAAGTTCAGAATAGTTTATAAATTCTCTTGTCTTTATACTTGAATTAAGCAGTTTTATTCTATTATACTTCTTTGATTTGATTGTGGGTACAGGTACTTTTTTTTTTCATTTCTGGATTGATAAATGATGTTCTTCTACTTCTTTAGTAAATATTGCATGGTTGTCAGCACTACCACTGTTGGCGCTCTATTTCCAACTTATATGAGGTTTCCGTCGATCGCTTGGCAGCCCGCCCCCCATTTACCAACCGTCATCCCAATCACCGGATGCCACTTCCTTCTCGTTGGCCACCCAATTTCCCACATGTTCTGCCTATCCATGTATAAGAAATGTATATAAGTGGATGCAGACTTTCTCTCTCCAAATTACAACCTATTTAAGTAGGGATCCACTAATCATTCAATTCTATCATTATTAAATTAATTGCGTATAATATCGTACAATATAAAATCTATGAAGCTCCGACACGGCCGGTGACGACCTCTTCCGCGCGTCGGACGCGTATTGGACACGGATACCTGACCGAGACGAGGTCGACACCGTGTCGAATGCAGTGAGTTGGGCCGGACACAACCTAGATTGTAGACACGCGGTGGAACTTTTAAATGCGCGGAGGATGCAGAGGAGAACGGAGAAGATGAAGGAGTGAGTGAGGAAGAAGACTGTGAATGAAGTTCTGGTGAAAGGAGGAAGAAGAAGGTGAAGCTTTTTGAATTTTTGTTTTAAAAAGGGAAATTGACATGACATGATGTGTGGTGTGTTTACTGCTTTTGCTTTATTTATTTCAAAAGTGACAAGACAATCACAATGTGCTTGGGGCTTGCCATTAAGTTATATTTGATAATTTAAATTAATTTTTAAACCGTAATATTTTATTAAATATTAATATTATAAGATTAAATCTTAACTTTAAAAGAAATAAAATATTTTAAATCACAATATTTTATATTTAATTACTACTTATTCATAAATATTTATATGATAATATAAATGTAATTAAGTAATTATTTTTATGATTATACTTAATGATAAATATCTTTATGATTATATAAATATAAACACTTAAAAATAAATATTTATTTGATTATGTAAATATAATCAATTAATGATAAATATTTTGATAGTTATGATGATAAATATTTTTATGATTATGTAAATATAATGACTTAATTAATGATAAATATTTATATTTATTTAAATAGACTTAATTATGATTATGTAATATAATCACTTAATGATATGTATTTATGGTTTTGTAGATATAACCACCTCATGATAATTATTTATGGTTATAAAAGAGTATGGAGACTTTCTCTCTCCAAATTACAAGTTAGTAGGTAGATATTCATTAATCATGGGATTTTATCCTTATTAAATTAATAAATTAATTGCGTATAATATCGTATAATAACCTATAATAATTGCATACCATAAATAAGAGAATGGTTTATAGATCCTCTTCTCTTTATGGTGAAATTAAGCAAGTTTATTCTACTATACTTGATTATACTTCTTGGATTGTGGGTATAAGTATTTTTATTAATTTCTGGAATGATAAATGGTATTCTTCTACTTCTTTAGCAAATATTGCAGGCTACAAGCACTGCCACCGCTGACGTCCTATTCCCAACTTATCTGAGGCCTCCGTTGATCGCTCGGCAGCCCATCCCTATTTACCAACCGTCATCCCCATCACCGGCTGCCACTTCCTTCTCGTTGGCCCCCCAATCTTCCACCTATTCCGTCCATCACTCAATGTTTAGGAAATATATACAAGTGTACGGAGACTTTCTCTCTCCAAATTACATGCTAATTAGGTAGGGATCCACTAATCATGAAATTATTAAATTAATTACATATAATTGTGTATAATATTATACAATAACGTGCAATAATTACATACAAGAATTGCTTTGATAATTGTTATTTCCTTAATACAATTATAAATCAAGTAACAACAATTATTTTTTATCACATAAAATAATTATTATTCAAAAAAATACATCATTTAGATTATTTAACCCATTGTTTAATCCATTATACTTTAATTTCTTCAATTGAATTTAATATATTTTATTTTTTTGTCTTCGAGTTTAATTAGGATTTTATTTAAATATAGGAGCTCACTTATAAAGACTTCAATTTCAAAAGACTATTTATATATATATATATATATATATATATATATTGAGAAGTTGTAAAATTTTGAAAAGTTTTGTATAAATACCAATAAAATAGTGTATACTTTAATTGTTATAAACAAAATAGTGATAAAAAAAATTAACTAAACTATTAAATAAATACTGAAATTATCATGATACCAAATAAAAATAATAATATATATAGTATAATATAGTATAAAAACAAGTCAAGCATGTTCAATATTTTTAAATTTTACTAAAGTGTTGATTATTTTTATCCGTAAAGAGTTATTTTGAGTGACTCAAAGATTAGACTCATTTACGGAAGTAAGTAAGTTATTACTAGTCTCACGGATTTTCGTACCTAAAAAATCTAATACAATATTCTTTCTAAATAAATATCTTCAATATATATATAAACATAAAATATCTTTGAATTATAAAAAAAAAAGAGTGATAAGTGCTTTTTTTAATTAAAACAAGTATCCACTAGCATTAATATGTTATCTCTGAAACTAACCAAATTAGAAGGTATATCACATCAATCATATGCATCATACTTAAAAAAATAGTAAATGCATGATGGATCAAATCAAACCCATTAAACAACAAACTAAACAAACTTATAAAAAGGTAAAAGATATTTGTTACTTAAGAAATTTACATGAGAAAATAATTCTAAGATTAAGATTTAAGTCTAAGCACACTAAATAACTTTCACTCTATGTTTTAATGATAATAAATAAAATTAAGTTTCAAGGAATAAAAAGTAAAATAAGACATTTTCTAATAATAAAATATACATTTGAATTAGAACGTTACAGTTTAAAGGTAATATAATCTTCTATATAAAAGAATAATATATTGTCTAAGGTTTATATTGTGATAAACCTTTTTGGGAAGGTTTGAAGAGGATAGATATATCATTCTTATAAGTTCACAAAAAAATTAGAACAAGAAGAATAACTTCTAATAGGTGTTGTTGATGAGTTAGGGTTTATTTGTAGGTTGTGCAAGGTGTCTGTAAGACTAAGGTATAGTTTGATTTAGGTTTAGGAGGAAGGATTCAAGTTCTTTGAAGAGTCATGAAGCTTTTTTGGAGTTGCAATTAATGTTTTCTAAAAAAAAGTGAGAGTGTTTAGACACTAAACTATTTATCACCCAGTAGACAATCTTATATAAATTTTATATGTTTTAATGATAACAAATAATATAAGATTTATTATGGTATAATAAAGTTTACTTAAGATTAGACAAAAATATTAAAGAATATGAGTAAGATTCACTAGAAGATCTCTCACAATGAAAAGAGTCAAGTAATAGCAGAGTAAACAATCCAACAGTAGAAGACCATTAAACGATCCAATCTTGGTCTCAATGCTGAAAACTTTTCTAAGATCCTATAAAGATAACATCTAAAGAAGAACATTAATGTAAAGAAAAGAATACGCGACAGATATCTCACATAAACATATAAGACAATATACATAAGAAGCTCACATCAGACAACTACGTTAGACAAATTCATTAAGATCTTATCAAACAACCTTAGTGCTCATGGATAAATCATACATTTCTTATCAGACGATCCTCTTAGATATCACAAAGCATATGATATCAAAGCACTTAAGTCATCTTACGATATCTAAATATTACACATATCATACTATACCATTATTTTTTAGTCGTTATACGAACTACTGCATCAACAAAGTGTACATACTTAATCATTACATTCTTAGAATATTTTATGACATTATTCTTATGTTTCTAAATCTTTATTCTGTAAGTTGTTGGTCCTTGTGGGCTGTTGGGTTGGTAGTTGGGTTGGTGGATAAGGTCAGGTGTTATATCTTGCCCCTTGTTATGGCTGTAATAAGTTTGCTCTGAGCTTGCTTTGAGTTTGTACGGGTCTTATAGCGGTAGATTCTTTGTTCTTGCTTTTTGTTGGTTTGGAAGTTCAGTGAATGTGGAATATATTATATAGGTTTGTACAAGGGTTGAATCACCCCTTAAGTGATTCTTGTTATTTAATTCTTATTGATGATAAAAAAAAATGTTTCTAAATCTTATTTAATATTTATAAATCATAGAAAACATTATTTTTAAATAAGATAAATGATTTTAGAAAGATTTCATATATGAGAACATAACATAGAGAAATTTAAAAATTTCAAATACATTAAATGATTTCATGAATGAAAAACACTTTTCATATTAATCATAAACATTTTCTAATATAGTTGTGCTATTAGAACTAAGTTTAAAACTGTAGTGAGAAAATTTTGAATAAATAGTTTTAATGTAAAAGTCTTTGAAAAATTGAGCATAAATATTTTGTATATAAAAGAGCTTTTTGAAATATAGTTAGCAAAACATATGCAGGTTAAATGTGATTACTATTACGAAGTGGACTTTAAGCCTAACTCAACCCCATAAAACCGGCTCATAGGGTTGAGGTTTGCACCCACTTATATACAATGAAAGGCTCTAGTCGATGTGAGATCTCCAACAATTACTGAAAAAGTTCAAAATTTATATTAACTTAAAAAGACTTGGAAAAAGCATTCAGTTGAGAAAAGAAAGTTTTGATAATTTAGAAAGTTTAGATAATTTATTGGTGTAGTGATATTCATGATTTATTTTGTTAATTATAATGTTCACTAATATTGGTATTGTTTTCAGAAAATTGTTAGAGGAACTTAAAGACGCAAATAAAGTTGATATTCAATATTTCTATTTTGAACGTCTAATACATGGAAGATGATGAATAGTACAAAAAGGGAAATATCCAAGTGCATTAATTGATTCAAGCTTTAATGTTCAAATTAAATACAATTAAAAAAAATTGAAATGTTTATATTAACTCAGGATCATATAGATTGCATCAGAACAGAAATTTCCATTTCGAACATCTAATTCATTGAAGGAGAAGAATGACATGGTAGATTAATGCAAATATAAAAGTATTCAGTGTTCATATTTGAAAAATATAAGGAAAGTATTTGAAATTCCTTAAAGTTCAAGACACACAAAGATCAATCATAAGCAAATATTTCTATATTAAACGTCTAACAATTATATGGAAGAGTGAAGAATGCAAAGCTTCAATGGTTGTATTCTTAAGACTATATAAAAACCTTGAAGGTGATGAACACAACAATAAAAACACAAACAAATATTCAAAATTGTACAAAAATGCTTTCACAATTGTGTATTAAGATTTGTGCATATACATTCATATTAGCTACTGTAGAGCGACTTGTGACATCGGGTTGTGAACTATACTTCATGTGAGTTTTCAATGTTCTTTCAATAAAAAAAAATCATTATTAAAATGTATTGATCTTAGGGGGGGATTAGGACTGAATTCCGAAGAGGCAGAGAATATTTGGTGTACCTGGAGAGGTAGGTGACCTACAAATGTGTAAGATTACTTGGTGACTTGTAGAGGTGTAAGAATAATGTGTGACTTGCATAGGTGTAAGAATACTGCAGGTGTAAGAATAGGAGGTGTAAAATACTTATGTATGAAAAGGTGAAAAATACTTAGTGAAAAACTCTTGAACGGGTTGCTTGAACGGACTAGATGTAAAGAAATCTTTGTTTACTTATCTCTTTTTACTCTTATTTAAACATTGCTTTTAATTATTATAATACACATAAACGCGTCACCATATAAGATCAACAAAATATCACTAATTACAAATAATATATTTCAAGGTTAAATATATTTGTCGTGAAATTGGTTCTCATCAATTTGAACATCAATTTCACATAGACAAATAACATATCTAATCCATATATTTCATCATCAAGATTTTCAATAATGATAAACATCTAAATATTTCACACAATATAATCTATTAGAAGACATGTCATACAATAACCCACTAGATTGACCATGACATAAATTTGTTTCAAAAATAAAGTACAACAAAGATGCATGACAAATATTTATCAATAATTACAATTTAATTAAAAGAAAGTAGATGTAAAAACTTTTAAAAATAACAATATATTTTCATAATAAGTATAGTAACTTTTTAATACTGAAAACATATATGAATAAACCATTTTATAATTTTAAATACACTAAAAAGTCTAAATCGGATATTTCTTAAATTTTAATTTTGATAAAATACAACAATGTTCATTAGCAACAAAAAATAAAAATTTCATTGTAGGTAAATTATAAAAGATCAAGCTAAATATAAATTATAAATTAATATAGTAACATAATTATAATGTTATAAAATTATAAATGAATAGTAATTGATAAATCTGAAGTCTTTACCCATATGAAAATACCTCTACTATTAAGTTAACACACTAGTCAAACTGAACTACATAGTGGATAGAAAGGACTACCAATGTCGAATTAATCACTGGCTAATTCGATAAATATAATCGAAAGGACCAAAGTGATAAAAATCGACTTCTAACTACGGTATGATTGGATAACTGTGATAAGAAATCAGTTAAATCTTCGTATGAAAAAACTAACAAATTTTAATTTATACAAAAATCAATTTTACTTTTTTTAATATACTTTTATCCTAAAAAATCCCTAACGTAGCAGCATGATTGAAAATAATGCATATTGCATTTATTAGATCAGAACAAAAATACCATCTTTATGCCTCTACAAACAAAACCGGAAATATATACGGACACAAGCTGAAATCAGTTTTGAAAAGAACAAGACTCAAAAATCCCAATACAATAGTGACTTACATAAGAAAACTAATGAATAAACAAATCGCTTGCTGACATTGAAATTGGGCCATCATGCATGTGACGATTTCAGTTCATTCCATTTGATGCGAATAAAACCAACACATGCATATGTACTTTTCACACAGCTTCTACTCATGCTCAGCACTAGCTGATTCTGCTTTGCCAGGTTTAGCTAGGTCTTTTTTGTCATGATGGAAGCGAACCACAATGCATGTAATGTTGTCAGCACTCCCACGGGAAAATGCTACTTCTGTTAACTTCCGAGCAGCTGCCTCAGGCTCCTCTTCTGTGCGTGCAAGAGAAACAGCATCCTGAAAATACAGAGTAGACATGGAAAACCAATCAAACAATATGAACACCTGAACTAAGTATTTAACAGACGAACTATTTAATTGCGTATCAAACTGAAGAATTGGAAGCCACCACAATGTCACATGTCCATTTCATACCAACTACTACTTCTAGTCCTAGGCAAACATAAATACATTTTCTTTGGTACATAAATCAAACCTCTGCAAATATAAAATAATGTTATGGGCGCAGGTATAAAAGTATTCAATTTTCATTTGCAGTTAAGGATATGACAATAAACAACCCTACGACTCTATGCAGCTATACTGAAACAACTATGGTTCCTATTGAGCTACTTTCCAGCTAGCATAGCATGTCCAAGAAAGTAGAACTGTAGAAGTCAAAACTTGCAAACAGACAATCCCTCACCAGGTCCCCAAAAGCCCAACCAGATGGTTTTCTCTTTCCCTTCCCAGAGACTCCTAACTTATAGTTATTTTATTATAGGTAATCTTTTCTGATCCACTGAACACTAGTCTTAAAGACAGGGATTTGATTAAAGGTTCTGGCAGGATGACATTATTCCACAGGGTAAACATGGACCTCTATGTTTATTACTTTTCTTGTTTCTTTTACGGGCATTCTAGACTAAAAGGATAGTCCACTCCTGCCTGACTAAAATGAATGAGGCATCCAACATGCACAAATAAATAAAATAGGAAGACAGCTTACATCATTCTGTACTACATCCCAGAGTCCATCACTTGCAAGAATAAGCAGTTCAATTTGTTCATCTATCTGCTGGTCCTGAAAGCATATGAAAAGATAAATTTCATTGTCAAACTATGTCGCTTATCACTTTAACATGCAACTATCAAATGCAACAAAAGTGAGGTGATTTACATCACAGAAGCGGTTCAGCAAAACAACTAAATTAAGGCGTGTACATTATGAGTAGAAAATAGATGGTCTAAGTTAGGAATGTCAAAAGGGTGACCCGGACCAACAAGCTAAGGTGTAAAAAGTACTAGTCCGGACCAGCCCAATATCAGACTAACGATCCATTTTACAAAAATTAAACCCAAAAAATAAATATTTAATTATAAATTTAAGTCACATTAACTAAACTAAATTTAATTAGATTAAGTGATTTGATATATTAATTAAAAACATGTGTTTTAATAAGATATTATTTATTTTAATTTTTAAAGATATAATTATTTCATAAAACAGGTAAGCCAACCTAAAGCCATATGACTCCCAAACTAAATGGGTGGGACTAAAATTGACTCGGTTCAATGTTGGCCACATTTTTTTACCTGGCCCCGCCTGTTTTATATCCTTTCTCAGGCTGACCCATTGGACCCATGCCTACTTTGACATCCTAGTCTAAACACTTTTGTGCTACTATGTAAAACACAACCACAAGTTTCTATAAGCAACATATTTTGAGCTTTCAAAAGATGAAAAGCATCAAGGGACATGATTCCCTTAAAAAAATTAAACTTTGGTACTTACATGAAAAATCTTTCTACGGCTCCAACAAAATATACACACATGTTAAGTTTACTAGTACAAAATAAACCTTCAAGAAAACTTGATTAAAGAAATTAACCTATCCACATGAATTAGTGATTTGTTGAAATGTCAACTAACTTCAAATCACTAACTAGAAAGGACAAACTCTATTAAATTTACATACTGATAGTCTTTAGATTCTTTACTATTATGGGTTTTGTTAGAATATTTCAGTAAATCATCAAAACATACTGTGAAACCCTTTTTTAATCAAGGAAATAATCCTAAAGAGATGTTCTTTTATTTATGCTTTGAAATTTGTTTCCTTGTGAGGTTTTAAATATATTCAGGGAAGAAATTGAGAACAAAACTTTGAAAAATATTCTCTTAATACTATGATAAGTTATAATGATGTTCATAGAACTTATTGAGAAGTCCCACATTGGCCAGAGTTAGAACCAAAATATAGTACATAGGTTGATGTTATTTTAGATGAAGAAGAATCTAATCAAGAAGGAAAGAATTTCCTAGAAAACCAAGGAGTAACTAACAAGAAGCATGGTATAAGAAAAGAGCAAGAAGAAGCAATAAGGAATAAATTCAAAGGAAGGTTCACAAGAGGAAAACTCAAGAAAATAGAAGAAACAAAGAAAAATCATTTGTAATTTTTTTGAAGATTTTAGAATATTCTAGAATCCCCTAAAATGCCAAAGGTTGGACGGCCAAACTCATGTGAAGGTTGTAACCTCTTTCACGTGTCACTTTCAAGCACACATAATGGTTGTAACTCCTTCCACATGTCACTTTCAAATGCATGTGATAGTTACTACTTCGCATATATTCACTAATTGGACATCCCATGTGCTTAATGCAAGATTAAGGAAGTTAACTTTATATAATCATAAGATTAGTATTCACATTAGATCTAATCATTAGCTTAGTGTAATCATTAAGCTTGTCTTCACACTAATGTAATCATTAGTTTTGTATTCACTCTTAGGATTTTTGTAATCTTGTCTTCACACTAATGTAACCCATTTTTGTAGGTCTTCTTGGTCGCATCTTAGCTTATAATTAAGGCCATCATCTCCTGTAAAAATTACACTTAAATATAGAATGCAAATAGCCTCTGTGAGAATACTCATTGAGTGTCTTGAGAGTATGAGACTCTTGCCTTTGGTTCTTATCTTGAAGAGCTTCTTTAATTGGCAAATCTCCATTGCATTCATCCTTGGAATTCATTTAAAGGTGGTGTGTTCTAATCACTTTCTTATCTCAATCCATTTTCTATTTTTCTTTTGCAACTTTGTTCTTTTTGGCCTTGTCTCCTAACCACAAGCTTCCAAGCTTCTTCCATGGAGAATGGTTTCCTAAACATATTTGAGTTTATGGATCATTCCACCCTTCCAAGAAACACATCATAGGTGGGAGGACAACTCTTACCATACAAGTTGGTAAGTTGATCATTCTTTGTTCTACCATCATTCTCCCCAAGGATGTATCTACCTCATTGTATATGTGGACAACATTGTTATCCCAACTAGTGATATGGAGGGTAGTGCCAACTAAAACAATATCTTGCTCCATAATTTGAGACAAAAGATCATGGACACTTGAGACATTCACTTGGTATAGAAGTTTCAATCCAAGGATGTTTTGGGCATATCTTAAGGAAATATGCTCTGAACAATCTAGAAGAAACAGGGATGTTAAATGCTAAGCCCATGGATACATCAATAGATTCCAGTATCAAAGTTGTACTAACCAAGGAGAGTCATATTGACCCTGGGAGATACAACCGGTTACGGTAAAGCTAAATAACCTCACTATGACCTGTCCTAACATTGCATTTGCAGTGACTATAGTAAGTCAATTTTTAAACTCTTTTTGTCAAGATCATATGATGCCGTCTACATATCCTAATATAGATTAAGAATGCTCTTGGAAAATGCCTTATTTATGAGGATAAGAGAAATACTTATTGTTGGGTATTCTGACACTGACAAAGCAAGGTCTCAAAGCAATTGAGCTCCACTTTAGCGCACTTTTTTCCTATTGGAGGCACTTTAATATCATGGAAAAGTAGGTCACAAAATGTAGTGACAATATGAAGTGCAGAAATAGTATATAGGGCAATGACATTTGACACTTGTGAGATGATATGGCTAAAGCAACTCCACAAGATATTAAATTGGAAGAAAATTCCCAAAATGCACCCTATATGTGACAACCAAGTAGCATTTACATTGTCTCTAATCTTGTCCTTCGTGAGAGGAGCAAGCATATTGAGGTAGAATAACATTTCACAAGAAAAACGATGGAGCCTAGAAACATGACCACTAGATCTGTCAACTCTAGTGAACAATTGGCCAACATATTCACCAAGTATCTAAGAGGACCAAGGATCAATCATTCGTGTAGCAAGCTATGCACATATGACTTATACACTCCAGCTTAAGGAGGAGTGTTATAATTATAGACATAAGGCAAATTATAATTCGGAATATCTAGATTATATATGTATTATTAGGAACATTTTTATTTATTCATGTATCATATATTTATTATCAGAGTACATCATATCTCCTCAATTTATTGTACTATTTTTTTTTCCTTAATGTAAATAAAGCCCTCGTGCTGTCATAAAAACAGTTTTAGTCCAATTCCTTTCTATTTCTAGTTTAACAAGTGAAATAGAAAGGTTGTTGATTTCAGTTCTTAGGGTTATTAAGTCTCATGCAATGGGCTGTTGACTTTTTATCTCTAATTGCTATTATCTTTCCAGTGATTTGATGTTCTTCACTACTTTTGAAAGTAACTTCAACATTAATAGCTGTTAAAAGTTTGACAAGTACTTCTGTAATATGATTATGCTATGTTATAATAATGAAAATAGAGTATTTAATGGCAACTTGAAAATTTGGGTCACGACCCACCAATCTTCCTAACAAATATTCAGTGCTAGAATTGTAATATTATTAAACTTTATCCTACTAATTAATTCCCTCGTAAAACTAGGAAGTTACTAATTATCCAATGAAAATAATTATTAGTGAATCATCTCTAGCTATTAATAGACAATTCATTTTCAGATTTTCACACAGTAATCAAGAATCACCTGGATCTCAGGTTCTGCTACAACAAACTGCTTCAACATACGGTTACCAAAGGCCCGAGACATTGCTAGCACCCCTCCTACCCTCCAAGTACCTGACCAGCAAAATAAACAAGTATAAATATCACCTGACCCAAATTAATCATTCCATCATTTGGATGTTTGGCCAGGTTAAGGTGAAGATATAAAGCATATTCTATGCAACTATAAGCTCAGAACAGGGATACTACTTGCATAAATCAATCTAATGTCAAATTTGTGGGTGAAAAATGGAACATGTATACAAAAGCCCAGTAGATTTCATCCACTTTATTACAGTCCATGTGTCCTCTAACACATTGATGCATTATAATAAAAAATGTTTTCTTGTTCATATGAGATCACTGAAATTTGGAGGTACCCAGAAATCCTATCATGCTCAGGAATTTTCTCTGGAAATATAATGTGGGATCAACATGTTGCCAAACAATCCAACCATGAAGACCAAAAAGCCCAGAAGTGAAAAACCCAGAAACCCAACCCAATTTTAAGACCCTCCATGCAAGCCCTGTTCCTTCTTCCCATTTTGATTTTGCTCCTTTGCAGTCAAACCCCACACCCTCTTCCGCTTATCTGCTACAAACAAGACTCAGTAATGGCAATTTAATCACTTCCCTGATGTCATTGGCTTTGTACTGCTAGGAGACAACCTGATCTGCTTGTTTCCCATAATCTTGTATCAGCTTTATATCTGATATTCTCTAAGTGCTGGTTCGACTGGGTTTTTTATTTAATCAACTTCTAGCCATAAGATACTGCATTGGTTATTTTCTCTTTCCTGCTTCTCTATGTTGGCGCAGGTTGGACTGAGGTAGGGTTCTGACACTGTTTTGCTGCACTAAATAATTAGTTAGAGTAAAGAGATCTAGAGTTGGACTGTTTTCTTTTGAAGTTGTGTTTTATTTGGTGAATGCCTTCTATATCTAGATTTGGAGTAAAATTACAACTTCAGCTAATGTGAGTTTATTACTTTGCATGTCATATGTGACTTTATCCGTTTCCAATTTAAGTTTTAAATAAATGTTAGCAGCAAGGCTATTTATCTTATTTTTGTAATTTAGGAAGGAAAGCACATTCCATATTATTACCCAACTTAAAAATTACCTTCACTTTCCAATTCAATCCTAGGTATGTGATTGAAGACAAATATCCTGCTCAAAATTTGCAAAAGAAAATTTAACAATAAAATTGAATAAATGAATTTCTATTAACTCTATGTACTTATATAAGATTAAATGAGATATAACAAACACTTTACAGACACAAACTGGAGAAATATTTGGCATATCCATCAACCAGAACATAATTCCATGCATATTATTGTTTCAAGCTGCCAACATAACCTCTGATCAAAAGGATCCAAGATAGAGTCAGCTCAAGCTTCCAATGTCACCATAAATCACTTAAATCTCAACTGTGGCCTTAGATAATGGGAAACAACCCATCACCATTGAATCATACACTAAATGTGCCAGAAGCAGAACATCAACAGCAGAACAATTTAAAAAGGCCATTTATATGCCTGAAATATAGTATCTAACCTGCCCACATGACAACACCACCGGCATTCTCAATTCTCTTCCTCTCATCACTTCTATTTGGCTTATGATCCTCAGACAGAGCAATTGCTGCCAAAAGAGAAAAATTTAGTTCACAATGATACTACCACTCTTACTTGCAAAATGCATTCAAATGGAACTATAGGAGAAAATTTATCATATGACCGGACAAATCTTGTCGGAAATGCTGCATCTTCCACGTGATCTCTGTATTTACATTATCAAACAGCTTTCTCCCAACATCACATCATTAAGATATAAAACACTTTTTAAAAAAAAAAATTTAATATATTACTAAATAAATACTACATCAGAATCAGAATTTATAAAGGATATGACAACTTAAACTTTACAATATTATAAGTTAATTAATAATTACTATAAATAGAAGATGTCATCAAATAGTAGGTTATCACTTTACCTTTACCAGATTTTGATATTATGGTCCTAGAATCTCCAACATTAGCTACATAAAGATGGTTATCAACCAAGACTGCTGTCGAAGCTGTAGATCCATCATCCCTGAAGGTGTCCTTTTCGGAATCCAGAAAATTAGCGTCAGTCTGTTTGTATGTTTCACCTGCAAGCTTGTTGAGGTTACTATAATGGCAAAAACTGGTGATGAAGATCAAAATCATTCCTTGCAGGAATCCAGCCACATACCGCACAAGGAAAAATGACAAACATGAGATGGATGAGCATCAAACACTTTCAACCATGTTGAAACACACAACAAAGCATTAATAAATTATAAACAACAAGACATTCGTGACAATAAGTGAGAGAAAGCGAACCCACATATAGCCAATTTGGCATCTGTCAAAAATTTTGGATGCTTCAACAGATTATCAAAGAGATGCTCCTTCAAATACTCAGCAGCACGGGAACCACCGTGACCTGTATGGAATTTTAAAAATTTATTCGCATGTTACCATAACTGCATGAGAAGTGAACACATACTCATTTACTGAGATCAAAGAACTATTTTTCTCCGACACAATCTAGTAGAAAATCTTACCATCAAATATTCCAAATAAACATATTGATTGGCCACCAATCTTCAATGTCTTAATATCATAAAAATCTTCCATTGTCGCTCTCTTCCCCCTAAAACTTGAATACCCACAGATAAGCCTTCCATCTTCACTGCCAGATAAAAATTTGATGAAATAAGTAACATTTGATGATAATTTATCGTGCAACACCAAATCCAGTCAAACAAGCAAATTAAATTGTTCATTAATGTCATTCTTCCAATGTAAGCTCTTACTAAAATTTCACATTAATTTGTCATAGTATGGATTGATGAAGATGAATTCAATAAGAAAATTAAAAGGATTAAAATGAAATATTATCAATTTAACTCCTTGATTTCAACTTTCAAGTATACATTATTAAAATCCAGGCTTCCACCACAATAATAGTATTACCTTCCACAAAAATAACTCAACCTTTTAAGGCATGGGGAGTTTAGCTCTATTTATGGTTTCTTATTATTTCCAGTCGTTTTCTATGTTCCCCAATCTCCACCACGTTGAAATATGAATATCTGTTACTTTTATTGAGCGAAAAGAGAAACAGTTCAATAAGCGAAACACAAGCCATCACATGAACCAAATGATTTAAGAACCCTTGGAAATGACCATCCGTGGTGTGTCTGATAAGATTGCACCACACCTTCCTAAATCACTTTGTATTAAAAAAATACTAGTTTTGATATATTGGGTCTTCAAAAATTCCTTTAGGCCTTTGAAAATCCTGCTTTCAGCAATAAAACTATTTTGACAAGTGATATCACCTTAAAATCGTCCCTCGATTTTAAAATTTCCCCATCATGTATAAACTAAAAGAAATGTCAATCACTTTTTCTGTTAAGTTGAGGTAACCAAGAATAATTTTCCTTACGAGGTCAAACAAAAAGCAATTCCGGATAACCGTTCCAAATATAAAACTGAATCTTTCAAATCATAGTTCTCTTCAAATCTTAAATCTAATAATCCAAGTTAGAGGCTGAATGAAATATTAAATTATAATCGCTTAACTCCAACGGCCAATGGGGATGTTAAAGATAGTACCAAGGCAGCAAAGTAAAGATTCCATCTATGGAATAACAGATATATGCCCTTTTCAAGGCGTCAGCACAAGTTTGAAGCAAGTTGTGAGAATCATATTCACCTTTTCCACCCTCCACTGGCAAACCGACCATCGTCATCTTTCTCAGGCATCATATCAACAAGGGGTCCAGCCCTTGACATAGAACCCGTATCAACCATCATCCCTGGGAATGTCTTGTATTCACGAATCGGCCAGTAAGAAAAACCACGAACTACCCGCAAACTCCTCCCAAATCCGTTGATTTTCACTCTGTTGGCGAAGGTTCCAGCTTGAACAACCAAAGACCTTACACAACTCCCGCATACCATCTAACTGATACACCTAGCGAATCACAAAAAAAACACACAAATAATCTCAAATCCCAACAATAAATTAACCCTGACGTAAAGCAAACAGAGACTAAAAGGAGAAAACCAAATAAAAATTTCGAAATTCACAAACAACAAATAATCATAATCATCATCATTACCAATCAATATAATTATCCAAAAAAAAAAGTACACGGATGAAAACCTTTTTTTAATATTGAACTCTCTAAACTACAGTAACTATCGATTCGAAAAATAAACTCAACGCAAAATTCGGAGAGAATTGTGGAATCAAGGGTTGAATGTTCGAATTGGAATCCGGTAGAAAGCGGATCGGATAAAAACCTTGTCAGGAATTCGAATCGGGATCGAGCAAAAGTTGGGAGACGAGGCAAAGCATCTACAGATAGTATCTGTTGTGAATCTAGAATGAGAAGGAAACCCTAGAGAGAGAAAAAGATGTTAGAAGAGAAGAGATTTGTCAAAAGGGACAGGGGAAAACGAGAGGAGTGGGAAAGAGAAAGAAGAAGAAAATATAGAAACATGAGAAAGGTAGAAATTCTTTCATCAATAAATCCAAAAAATAAAAAAGTTCCATTAATAGAACCTCCAAGTTTTATTGATTGTAATAGACTTTTTTAATTGTTCATGGAGAAAAATAGGTCCTAGGTGGCATTTCGAAACGACACTGTTTCAATTTTGTTTTCTTTTTTCTGCAGGATTTTTTTATTTTTTATAAATATATTTAAAAATATTTAATGATTTTAATGTAAAAATAATTAATGATTTTAAGTAAAAATATTTAATGATTTTAATTTAAAAATAATAAAAATTAAATTTATTCACTCAACTATTTTTTAAGATTATTAAACGTAAAGTTTAATTAATGAAAAATAGTATTAATAGTTAATGTCAATATGAAATATTAATTAGTAACTAGCAGTTTTTATGAAGACAACTTGAACAATATTAATATTAATAATTAATATTTAGCAGTTTAAATATATTTTCACATTAAATATTAATTTTTAATTTTAATGTGTTCATTTAAAAATTAATGAAAAGATTAAATATTGTTTATATCAAAAACTAGTTTGGAATTCAACTTTTTGGGGATTGAAATTTTGAACTGAATTTTCAAAAAAAAAATTACGTTAGTCAAATTTAATTTGAAAAATATTTATAAAATATTAAAGTAGTGAATAAAATATTTTTAAATAAACATTATTAGTATTAATAACTAATATTAGTGATTTAAATATATTTTGATGTAAAATGTTAAATTTCAATGTAATAATTTAAAATATTAATAACATTTTTAAATCAAAATTTTAATAATATATCTAATTTACTAAATTAGTATTATTATTAATAGTCAAATGTATCAACATTATTACATACTATTTTTTAAATATTTTTTAAAAGTTTGTTGTTCTCTTTTTATTATAGATATTGCATTATAATTTTATAATAATTGTAATTTTATTAAATTAACATATAAGGTTTACAAATGTCATTATAAATTTTACTATATATTTATATTCATACATGTTCTAGAAATAAAAACATTAATTTACAATATATCTTGTAACAATTATGTAAAAAAAACAATGAATTAGAGAAAATGAATTCTCTTGTATGCATCCTATTAGAGAAAACAATGAATTATAATATATTATTATTATATGTAATTTTGAATAATTAATTATATATATTACCTTTTATCTTTTAAAAAGAGATTGTCTTTTTAGCAAATTAGTTAGTTTAGTTTTATCTCTTTATTATTATTGTGAACCCACCCGATAAAATAAATTTGCATATGAACCTTCAATGAAAAACGTGATATATATAAAATTATTTTTGTTAAAAGTAATTATAAAAATAAATAACTTTTTTAAATTATATTGTATGTAAATTTTTTTAGTGTGTAGGTGATTTTATTGCGAAGAATTATTTAATTTAAAAAGTAGTTATTTAAAAGGTAAAATTGTAAGAAATTGGATTCTTTTTCAAATTCAAAGTTTTCTAAATTTTTTTAAATTCAAAATTTTATTTTAAAATAAATAAGTGTCAAATTTATTATATTTAATATTATAAATGATAAAATTGAAAATGAGATTTGTATAAATAGGGGATCTTCTCTATAGACGCCATTGCGTCTCCGATTTTTTAATTTTTTTCATAAATATATGTATTCGAAATTTTTAAATATTATTATAAATTTATAATGTAATATCTTAACATATATAAAAAAAAACACAATGTAAAGAAGAACGAAGAATTAAAATAAAACCAAAAATAAATAAATTTATATTTGTTAAAGTAATAGTGTTTTTTTGCAAATTTTAATCAAAACATAAAGAGAAAGGAGAAGGGAAACATATTTTTGCTAAAAGAGTGAAGGGAAGAGTGAGAATGGGACTGTGTCTATATAAATGAGGAAAGGAAGGAAGTGGAGCTTAGATTGTAATTGATAATTTTAAGAGAAAGATAAATTATTAGACTAATAATAAAAGAGGTTATTAAATTGTTAATTGTTTTTTTTTTAAGAATAAAATTGGAAAAAATAAGTCATTAAACTAGTATATTCAATTAATTGTTATTTCTTCCGGGATAAAATCGGAAAAATATTATGTAAATAAAAAAACAATTATACCTTTGTAAAGGGATTTCTCACTTAACTTTCATTTTATTTTATTTCAATTTTATCCTTATATTTATATTTTATTTTATTATTTTAAAATATATGGGAGAAGATATTTGTCATTGTGACTTATTTATTTTTTAAAAATAAATTTTAAATTTTAAATTATGGAGTAATTGTAAACATAATTCAAAATATTTTGAGTCACTCCTCTTTTCATTTATTCAACCAAACATTTTCCTTCAAACTCCATTTTTCTCCCTTTCTTCTTCAATGATTGAGAAAAACCACTTATATCATCCAAGAATCTCTCTCCGCAACTTCATTAAACATGTAACTTTCTCAGTTGATGTTGGATCTAAGGGTGTAACGGTGTGTAATGATGCAGGAAAAAAGAAGTTAGTTTCATGTTTTCAACAAAAAAAACTCTTTCATTCTTCTTAGGTATGCACATTCTCTTCTTCATTTTATCCAACTTCTTTGTTAAACTTTTTATGATTATATATTATTTATAATTATATTTATTCGTCTATCGTTTCTTCTCTCTTTTCTCTACAAATTTATTCTTCTTTTCTTTGTAAATTTATTCTTTCGTATCTTTGTACATTTTTCCCTCTCTTTTTCATTATTCATAGGTGTGTTTTCGTATCAATATTATGTGAGTACACATTTGATATTTTGTGTCATTTTTTGTTTATGATCTATTCTCTTTGAACTCTCTTTGAACTTTTATTGGGTTTTTTTTATAGGGAGTGAGAGAGAGAGAGAGAAAATTTAGAGCGAGAGAGAAAACAATGAAGATCACACGTTGTTGTTAGTGCTTAGATGCACAGGTGAAGGTTATGATCCCATGATTCTCGCGAACGCTTCCGATCATTTCAGCTACTCCCAACATCACATTGTTAAGGAGTTCATTGTCTTTGTCGATCGTACCGCCGCCAAACACACCCCTCAAGGCCAACATTAATATGTACAACACGAAAGTTCCTTATGTGATCAATTATTGCACCCCTCATGGTCAATTATATGTGTATTGTCAAAAGGTGTTTCTTAAGCTTCAACAAAAATTCTTAAAAAATCAGGTATTGTTTCATTTTATTTATGTGTCACACATAAAGATAAGTATATGTGAATATTCTATTTACACTATTTGTTATTGTATATTAAAGGTAACATAATATACAAGGAGTCCTTACAGTTGAATGAAGATATCAACATTTCTTATTTTTTTTCATTTATATATTAAACAATGTTATTATTTGCACACTTATATTAATAATAGACAATTAAAGTACATTATGAATAAAAAAAATGTCATTATCATCACTATTATGTAAAATCATTATATCTTGGGGTGAATTGGTTTAACTAATGCGAGTTGTTCTATTCCTTACAAATTTTGTTTCCTACAAAAGAATGTCAATTATGAATACACACATTTATTTTTTATTAAACCTAATAATAATAAAAAATACTAATTTATGTTTATAAATTCAACTTTTATTTTGTTGTAGGATTTAATTTTTTATTTTCTTCATTTTTATAAAAAAAAAATTTAAGCTAAATATTTTCAATTTATTATTTATTATTTTTATTTTGTAAAAACTCCATTTCTTTCCTCAATAGTTATATTTCTAACTATTTTAAACATTAAAAATATTTAATTTTTACAAGCAATACATTTATTTTTTTAATGCATCCAAAATAAAATTATCAATTTTTTTATTTATTAACTTTTTTTTACTTTTAAAATGGTGCTAAATAGAAAAAAAAAGTGTTAGATTGGAAGAGAAATAAAAGTAAAAATAGTGTTAGTTAAGAAATAACTTCTTTTATGAGTTTAATAACTTCTCTTTCCCTCAAAATTATCTGTTACAACTATTCCATAGATACTCTCATTGTCACTATTTCCTTCTCTCTCTTGTGCATATACACAAATACTCATTTCTCTTTCTTCATCTTTCTATGAGTTTAATTAATCTCTGAAAAAAAAAATTAATCTAAATTCAAATTTTCCTAGCTTTATTCCAATTATTTAATTTTTTTTATATGCATTGTGTTGTGTTTTTTAAAATAGGTTAGATTATTACAGTATAAATTTATTATTTAAATATTAAAATATAATAAATTCGATACTTATTTATTTTAAAATAAAAATTTGAATTTTAAAATATATAGAGAAATTTGAATTTAAAGAAAAACAAAAAGAATCCTTTTTCTTATAATTTTACCCTTCAAATAACCACTTGTTAAAATTTAAATAACTCTTCACAATAAAAAAAAATCACATACACACTAAAAAATGACATACAATAAAATTTAAAAAGTTATTTATTTTTATTATTAATTTTAACAAAAAAAAACGTTTATCATATTGTAAATTAGTGTTTTCGTTTTTAGAATATGTATGAATAGAAATATATATATAATAAAATTTATAAATCTTATATGTTAATTCAATAAAATTACAACTATTATAAAGTAATAATGCGATATCTATGATAACTAAAAAAACTTTACTTAAATAACTAAAAAATAATTTTTATGTTAATTTAAATTGTATCAATGATAATTGTTATTTTTAATCTAAAATCGTGTAAGTTCAAAACAAATTCAGATAAAATACATTAATAAAAAAGTCATGCAATGCAAGTTTCACATAACTTCAATTGTCACTTATTTACGTGAAGTTATGCTCTTTTTAGAATCATTTGTGCTAAATAATGTTTTTTATTTATTTGCACGTGACTTCAGTCAAAGGTTTTGACTAGCTGTATCATTAACTCTCTTTTTTTAATATAACTCTAACAACTTTTACTATAAAAAAATTGTGAATTGTGAACCCTCTTGAATGAAAAATAAGTGGATTTAATAAGTAATTTAAAATTAACGGATGTGTTAAATTTTAAAAGAAAAAATATAAAGAAAGTAGAAAAACCATTTAGAATAACTTAAGTGAACCTAAAATTATAACTAGGTTTTAAAAAATTATATTTGTAATTAAACGAAAAATGTTTGTACCTAAAAACCCTTTCGAACATAATGTAACTCTTTAAGAAAACGTAATCTACAAGGCAGTTTTTTAAAATTAAAAAACAAACAAATAAGACCTTAAACGTGTTTATAAAACGTGAAGAATTTGAGAGACCTTATAAATAAAAATAATTGTGTAACAAACTCAAAATGAAGGAAAAGTTTGATTAAGTTACATATATATTAAAATGAAAATGAAACAAGATTTAAACCTGGCATCAAAAAATTGAACAAAAAATGTGTTAGAATGAAAATATAATATAATAAGAGAAATAAGTGAAAGAGTTAAATAGTTAAAGAACAAAATAGTTAAGCATGTATGGTAAAGAAATTTAATTTATAGAAAAATAGTATATTTTTATACATGTTATTTTTATAGGACAATTCTCTTATAACCTTTGTTCTAAAAATATGAAATTTGTCCGTCTTATTTGAAAATGACTTATCCATTTTATTATTGATATATTGTAGTTGGTTTTCTAGATTTCTTTTGTGGTATATGTGGGTTGGGTATCAAATTTGGACCTGTGTAAGAGATCAATAATCTTGATTCTGAATGGGATGAAATTGAACTTAATAAGTCTTATAAATGTTTTGAAGGGTATAGACAGGAACAACAAATGTTGTCAGGGTTTAGGGCGAGTTATATTATTTACAGCATGAAGAAAATAAAAAGTCTGCTAGACTACAGGCACACACTTCTAATCTTTAGCAATGTCATGAATCTTGGTCATCCTCTCAGATATGGCTTCAACACAAACGTCTTGGTCATCCTCCATTTAGTACCCTAAAGTCCTTATTTCCTGTTTTATTTACAAAATTGTCTGTTGATTCATTTCATTGTGATGTTTATCACTTTGTTAAACACCATCAAACAACTTTTCCTCCCAATGGTAATAAAAGTTCTAAACCTTTTGATCTTGTTCATTCAGATGTATGGGGACCTTCACCTATTCCTAATATCTCGGGTGCAAAATGGTTTGTTTCATTTATTGATGATTGTACTCGGGTTACCTGGATATTCCTCATGAAATTAAGTCTAGAGTTTTTCACCTGTTTGTAAAGTTTTACAAAATGATTCAAACACAATTTGAAAGTCCAATTAAGAGATTGCGTTATGCTAATGGAAGAGAATATGTGAACCAAAACCTTTCCAAGTTCCTTCAGGAAAATGGAGTTGTTCATGAATTAACCTGTGTGGACACTCCTCAACAAAATGGGGTTGCTGAAAGGAAAAATCGTAATCTCCTTGAGGTTACTCGAGCTTTATTTTTCCAAACATTTGTTCCTAGATCTTACTGGGGGAAATAGTCTTGACTGCCACTTATTTGATTAATAGATTACCCTCTCGGGTTCTAGAGGGTGTTACTTCTATTTAGCTTATGACCACATTCTATCCTTCTATACCCACGTTGAATAGTCTTAAGAATCGTGTCTTTGGTTGTCCTGCTTTTGTCCATGGTCATAGTCCTTATTGGGGTAAGTTAGATCCTCGCGCCATCAAATGTGTCTTTATCGGTTATGCCCCCAACAAAAAGGGGTACAAATGTTATCATCCTCAAAGTCGTAAAATTTATATTTCCAAAGATGTCACCTTCCATGAAACAGAGTCTTTCTTTCTCAGTTCTCAACTTCAGGGGGAGAGTATTCAAGAAGCTGAGGACCTTGAGTTGCCACCTTTTCCTTTGTTGCAGGATTTCGTTCTTAGGGAGAATGACAAAGACCCTATGCCAACATTATTACTAGAGAAGAATAATGAGGACAAATACTTTGGGAAACAATATCAACGAAGGCAACAAGAACCCGTCCTGATCGAACAACAACTTCAATTGTCCGAACCGGAGGTAAGAACTCATACCTATGAGACTTTTGAGGTCACCTTAAATGAAACTAACCTAGATGATTTACCTATTGCCTTGAGAAAAGAATTTTCTTTTGTGCCAAATATCATATATCTTAATTTGTGTCAACAGAAAAACCTTCTATGCAGCACCAGAGTTTTCTTTCAGCTATTGATTCTATTAGAATCCCTACATCAATACAAGAAGCCTTAAAGGATGAGAACTGGGTTCGAGCCATGAATGAAGAAATGAAGACATTAGAAAAGAATGAGACTTGGAAGATTGTAGAGAGACCAAAGGATAAGAAGGCAGTGGGTTGTCGGTGGATATACATAGTGAAGTATCAGTCTAATGGCACATTGGATCGATATAAGGCAAGGTTGGTTGCAAAAGGGTACACTCAAACCTATGAGATCGATTATGAGGAAACTTTTGCTCTAGTAGAAAAAAGGAATACAGTAAGAATTATTCTCCCCTTGGCAGCACACTTTGGTTGGGAGATGCATCAATTTGATGTTAAGAATGCCTTCTTGCATGGAAGTTTGGAGGAAGAAGTATACATGGAGATTCCACCTGGTTATGGTAATGTTAATGAAGAAAATAAGGTGTGCAGACTTAAGAAGGCCCTGTATGGTCTTAAACAATCACCTCGTGCTTGGTTTGGA
>Ga0123342_1002633_pt1 | contig 29605 bp, 17 predicted proteins | sample Turbeawhitnodule_FD_89960 | JGI IMG/M metagenome (GOLD analysis project Ga0123342, IMG submission 89960) | Root nodule microbial communities of legume samples collected from Mexico - Turtle bean Mexico white nodule | ecosystem: Host-associated > Plants > Roots > Nodule | place: Mexico: Nepantla... | reverse complement strand
GGTGGTGGAGAATAGGATTGCCTCAAGGGTTAATTTGGTAAGGCGTGGAGTGGCGGTGGAAAATTCCTTGTGTTGTTTGTGCGGGGAGGAGGAGGAGTCGTCGTGTCACTTGTTCTTTGTTTGTAGGTTTGCTTGGCGTATCTAGTGTTTGTGCTTTGAGTGGCTTGGAGTGTCGTTTGTTTTTTCACAAGGACCCTAAGTCAAATTTTGCACAATTCAGGAAGAGTCAGACTTCTGTTTCGGTTAACGACGTTTGGGGTTCAATTTGGGTTGGCATTGTGAGCGAAATTTGGAATATTAGGAACTCGGTCATCTTTAATAGTGGAGTGACAGATGTGTCTAAGGTGTTCGCTTTGGTGCAAGTTAAGGTATGGTCTTGGATTCATGCAAAATCTCGTTTTTCTTATTTCCCGTATTCTAGTTGGGTTTTAAATCCTTTGGATTGTATGAGGTTGATTATGTAATGTTGGGTAGTGTTGGTCTGGTAGCCCATTTGACAACCTGGTAGGCAGGCGTTCTAATAGAAGTTATTGTCAGGTATTTATGTATAAGGGTTGGACCAAAGTGGTTCCTATTTATTTATTTATTTTATTGCTGATAAAAAAAACACTACCTTACATGTTAAAAAATAGTTTAAAATTTTAATTGCATATTTTTTAAAATGCTATTTGTAAAAAAAAATGCGAAAGTGTAATTCAGAAGTACCTTAAGACATTATCCAAATGAAAGGATGATCATCCTATGGAAAATATTTCTGAAATTTATTGGAAAAAATTGTAATGGAAATGGTTTTTAAAGTTTGCGAAAAAAGTTTATAATCTTATTGAAAAAATGAATAATTATTGAAAAATTTACATTAATATAAAGAATACGTATTAAACTATATTACATTTGTGGTGTTTTATATCATGTAGTATCGTTGTGCTCTATAGTTTAATCTTGAATTATTGGTCGAGAAGGGATTTATTTCCTTAACATTGAATAACTAAAACACCATTTTACTCCTTTAGTTTTACCTTTTGTTTCATGTTACCTATATAATTATAATTTATCCGATAAATTAATTTTTTTATCTATTTTTTCGTGCAAGTATGGTATTAGTAAATAACATATACTTCAAACATTATTAAATAATAACTATTTTTTTTAAATAATTAGTTACTATATTAATTAAATTAAATATTATTTTTTAAATTAAAATACTGTTGATATTTAAAATAATTTATATTATTATTAGAAATTTATAAACTAATTTTTAAATTATATCCAACTTAACTACTAACTATATATAACTTTAAAAAGTTACTTAACCCTTTAAAAACAATAATAGCTAACTTAATATTTTCTTGAACCATTAAACACTCTACATTTAAAAAAAATATTATTAATGAATTATTTTTGTATTTTCTTAATATTAATCTTACTCATTTAACTCAGCCAATATGGTTTATACAGATTGAGGAAAAGTAAATACTTAATTTTTTTAAAATAATAAACTTTAGTTGTCCAATTCGATCATATAATAAAATGGATGGACCATAGTTTTTATTATGGGGGTGGAACACAGTTAAAATTTGCGTCCATTAATAACCAAACATCGACAAAATAGGATAAAATATTACCTCAATTTATAGGCTAATAAATGAAGACTCTCTTCTCATTAATATTTATGTAATGTTAACAAAAAAATCACATAAACATTTATGTAGTTAGATCAATTTGTTTGTGAGGTTCAACTAATTTTGCTAGCCCTATTTATTCTAAGGGACATGGTATATTATATAGTCAACCCTTCATTGTACCATAGAAAAAAATGGCTAAAGTAGGTGGAAAGCATACTGAATGTGACACATGCTAGTAAAAGCAATTGCTACTATTACTACCAATCATCTACATTTATTAAGGGATTGAAAATAGAAATATAATAAAATATAAATATATTAATTTATCATTCACCTGTTTAAAGAGGAACGAAACAATTTACAGTTTCTCACACTCCTTTAGTTTATTTTAATTAGTTTGTTAGCATAAATTTATAATTTATAAGAGATAACTTGTGGATTGAGTTATAAAAATGTTGAAATAATTATCTCTTATCTAGAATATTCAAAAGTTCAAGTGACATAATAGTAATTTAAGTGTTGAGATGTGATAGTGATGCATGAGGTTACTAAAACTTGTTTGAGTGTGCAACAATATATTCATTAAAGTGATAAATGGTCGTTCAAATGTTAAATTGATGCTTAAAGCGTTGAGAGATAAAAATTATGGTTATTTAAGCAACAAATGAATGTTTAAGTAAGATATTAAACCAATTTATTCTTTATCGAGAATGATCGTTCAAGCAATGAGAGGATATTCAGGAGAGAAACCACATCAATTTCCTCTCATTTGAAAATGATATTACTCAAGTGATGAGAAGTAAGTCAGACGAGGAAGTCTTCTTCTGTAAAAGGGAACAAAGTCACTCAATAAATATGAGCTTGCTTATGCGATGTGTTTAAATAATTTTATTTTAGAAGCATGATGATAAAATGCATGCATTTGTGCGTGAATAACTATATAATATTATGACTTAATGTAATTTTGTATATTAATACCTAATATAGTAGTATTACTCTTTATGGGTGTGTGATGAGATATAATAGAATGGTATTGTAGACCTAAAGATTATGGTATTGACTACACATACTTATTAAGAAAAGAGGTTTATATTGTTTTACTAATAAATTATTTTGCTGATAATATTTGTCCAAAGAATTTAGGATAAACTAAATGCTAATCTTTGAAAATATATGTTTTTTTTAAAAAACATAGTATAATAAATCACCCAAAAATAAATTAAATGTAATATTTATCTTTAAGTCACGTGAAATTTATTATAATGTTCACGTTGATGCTTTTATTATTTTAAATTACTAATTTACCTTAATATGACTGATATAAATTGCTATTCATATTCGTTACATGCAACAAATTAAATATTACACATATTAATTAAAAATTGAAAATATTTTAATGTTAAAATTTATATAGTATATAAAATGTCACAATATAATATTAATATCACTTTTCAATAAAATTTGTTTGAAAATCTTGAACTAGTGCTCGTAGAGTAGAGTACTAATTACATTAGCTTTACTATGGAATATGTAAAATTTAAAATTAATCCACATTGTATAAAGTAAATTCCATGTAACTTCTGGATCAGAGATTTTAAAAATTGCAAAAGACACGTCTATAGGAATCTCCAAATAAATAACCAAATCATTCAAAGCCAATAAAGATGCCTTCCTCTTGAGCCATTTTATTATCAATAATAATGTGTTCATCGTGGTCTAATTTCATATTCTCTCGAAATAAAAATATTTAATCCTATTATGACTACTAAATTTTATTTAATTTTATACAAAAATATATTTTCAAATTATTCTTAATCATATTTATTAAAAAATAACATTTATATATAAATTAGCCTAGAATACTTCTGAAACAGAAAAAGACTGTTAATTTTTTGAAGAATGAATCAATTAATTTCAAAATATAAGAATTAAAATTAAAATATTTGTACAATTTTCCCTCTTATTTTTTTCAACGGCACGATGCATCGTCAATAGCAATATATGATCAAATCAAATCCGTTGTTGATACAAAAACTCTTGTTAACGAGTAATTTTTAAATAGTTTGGTAACAAACTTTGTTTAAAAAAAATCCAAACACCTTTATATTAAGTCAAGATTACGTGTGAACAATTTCGGAAAAAATCTGTGGAAAGTAAAATACGTTGGTGAGAGAACGTTGTTTTAAGTTTTGAGAAAGTGAAAAAGTTTGGTGAAGCGGAATTTGTTTGGAATCGGAAAACGAAATTTTGGAATTTGTAACTATCAATTCGCGATCATAATTATTAGTAACTGTTAATATATTTAGTATTGAATTTGGAGGACAAGTATTTGGACGCGTACGTTGTCAAAACAAAGCAACGTTATTTCCTGTAAACAAACAAAGTCTCTTTTTCCCTGTTTCTGCCAACTCCACACCTGACTGAAACTTCCCAAACCCCACCTCACCACGCCACGCTTCGCTTCTCTCTCTCTCTGTCTTTACTTTCGCTCTTTTATTGCACACTCTTCTCTTTTTTTCTTTTCTCTTCTTTTGCATGCACCACCAGCACCATTCAATTCAATTTCGATTGTTACAATGGGTAACATCTGCGCTCGCTTGAAGGCGAAGCCCGCGCCGCCGCACTCCTCCGCCGCCAAGAAGCGCTCTGTTTCCCGCAGAGAGAGGAAGCTCGATGACGCTGCGATTCGCGAGCAGGCCATCGCCGCCGCGATTCTCTTCAAGCAGCATCAGCAGCAGCAGCAGAACTTCGATCGCTCCACTTCGCTTAGGTACCCGAATGGAGTCTCCAAGAAGAGCAGCAGCAACAGCAACACCTTGCCGAGGAGTTCTAGCTCCAGGGCCAGGTCCCTCACCGACCCTCTCCTTCAACCTCACCAGCTTCTCAATCAGGTGAACCTTCTTGATAGTTTAAATGAAATTTTTTTTGAAAACCAAGGTTTCTATTTTTTATTTTTATTGTGGGGGATGCAATTCGAACTTCACGGTTTTGATCTTTAGGTCCTTGTTGCGGTTTTTTCGCGATTATTGATATTAATAATGTAGGGAATTGCGGAAGATTATAGCTGCCGAAATCCGAAAAGGAAAAAGCCTTGACTAAATAGCTATTTAAAATCTTTGAAGAAAAAAAGGAGTGATTGCGTGAGGAATTATTTTCTTCGGTTGATTTGGTTTGTTTTTTGATTTTGGAATTTTTGAGAATTTAGTTAATTTTGGTGGATTTGGTTTGTTGTACCCGTGTTGGGTGATTTTGAAAATTTTGATGATTAAGGTAACTTTGGCGTAGTGAGGGTTATTGTTTTATTATATTTTTTTTGTGTAGTTTTTAAAACCTTTTTGTGATGTGAAAGGAAATGTATGGATGTTGGCGTTTTGAGATGTTTATAGTAATTTTTAAAATCCGAATTCGGGCTTTGGTTGAAGTTACGGTGTTGATAATTACTTGAGGGGGCTTCTATGATGATGTGGTTTCTTAGAGTTAAAGTAGATGAAGATGTGGAAAGTGGAATGGAATGTTGAAGGAAGCGATAGGATTTTGGAATGGATGGTCTGTAATGGTCAGTTAATTTTTTCTTCTGCCCCCGAGACTTGTATCAGAACAGTGTTGGGAAATAAAATAACCTGTTTCATCTGCATCTAATACTATTGTGCAGACATGTGTTACAGCATCCCGGGGCATGTCCTCTAGATACTTCAAATAAAATTTTGTAAAGAATTGTGTTCTAGTCTTGAATAATGGCAGGCGTATGAAGGAGGTGAAGTTTGTCATTTTGAAGTGCTTTTTACTGGAAGTTTGGGGTAGCTTTGAAGGGAACTTTGTTTTGCCTCTTTCTTGTCACAACATAGATGTCAGGGTTACTAAAGTGACATTGAAATTCAGATGGATCTAGTACCGATTTTTCTGATTTGAATTTGCACTTGTTGTGTCATTTTCTCAGTCAAACATTTATATTACAAATCTCCTTTCTTCTACTGACTCTATGATGTTGCATAAAACAGGAATCCATTACTTTTTATTTATTTATTTACTTATTTGGAGCTCTAGCAAAAGAATGGCATGCTGTTAACACTTTCATGTTGTCTTTGCCAGTTCAAAATTAACTTTTCGTTATTTCATCCTTTCCTTGTTATCTTTGTTGGCGTGTTCCCTTTAGCTTATACATGCAGCTTTTCAATTTGACAGGATGTGAAAGTCGATGATCTTGAGACAAATCATATTGTTCTTGTTCATGGAGGTGGCTTCGGGGCCTGGTGTTGGTATAAATCTATTGCACTTCTAGAAGAAAGTGGTTATAAAGTTGCTGCAATAGATTTAACTGGTTGTGGAGTGAGTTCATTTGATACAAACAGCATTACAAGTTTGTCACAATATGTGAAGCCACTCACTGACGTCCTTGAAAAACTTCCTGAAGGCGAAAAGGTACTTACACTGCCTTCCATTTTTTGTAAATAATCGATTGATCTATTCTATCCTTATTATTTATCTCCATTGACTGTGTTGGTGTGGAGTATTTTAGTGGAGATATGATGCTTGGCTTTTAGCTTATATGACACTTTCAATCATCGCCAACTTATGGTGAAAGTCATGGTTTTGTGACTTGACATCAGGGATGGCAATAGGATGCGTGTGAATTTGACTATTCCAACCCCATCCCCATCCCCATACTCAACAGAATGAGTATACCCATACCTGCATCCGTAGGCACCTCGTTATTGTTTCATATATTAATTAAATAATTTTTTTATAAAATATAAAAATTACAGCAAAGCAAACATGATATTATTAAGTATTCAATGCCAAAAGCATACACATTTTTTTCCAATGTCAAATATCAAGAAAGAAATTATAATTGTAGCAAATGTCAATCCATTCCCATATTCAATCTAAAAAATTGAGTATTACCCATATACTCTTATCTAGTAATGCAGAGATTCCCTGTCAAAACTGGGATGGATTCGGACAGTATGTGTAGGGACCAGTTCATTTGCCATCCGTACTTGCCACTCCCATCCCCTCCAAATACACTTTGTAGTGTTGTTATAAATGCCATAGTAGATTAATGGTCAAGAAGAGAACAAGTAATATGTATTCTCATGGCTAAAAATGTGGAAAAAAATCAGGACAAAAAGAGGTGCTGAAAAGCAAAGAAATTGTACTAACAGGACAAAAAGTTTCTAGAGAAAATTATTGATGATTTGGGTTGAAGTTTGTAAGTGCAATTGTAAAAATCATAAAGCTAACAAGTTATTTCCCGACTAGTGGTGAAGTAGGGATAGTACAACTTCCCTGAAATTGCTTAGGATATGTGGTAATGGGTCACATTGTTAACAGTGTTGCAATATTTTGTTTTCGTATATATTTTTCTGAGGGTTAAAATGTTTATCATGACACTAATTGTATTTGGAAACACACTCAGATTTAATTTGAGGCAATCATGTTCGTGTTACAACTTGTAGTTTTTTTTCCTCTATAGTCTTAGTTTGTTCCAATTAAATTTCACTTTGTGAAATGTAAATGTTTCACCCTCACTTTGCTCCTGGGAGGACACTCATAGTTTTGGGTCATTTGGCGTCGTTGCTTGCTAGGATGCAATGTTGGTAGTACAAGGTCTGATCTCTCTAGGATTTTTTTTTTTCCATATATTTCTTACCTTTTGAATTCTTATGAAGGTGATTTTGGTTGGGCATGATTTTGGTGGGGCATGTATATCATATGCAATGGAGATGTTTCCTCTTAAGATTTCCAAAGCTGTGTTTATTGCTGCAGCAATGCTGACAAGTGGACAAAGCACTCTCGATATTATTTCTCAACAGGTGTTTCTTCTCCTGCTAGCTTTAAGACTGATGCTTCTTTATTTTACTCCAACTGTGATATGAAATCTGAAAATTTCTACGAATTTTTTTTTACTCTCATATTTATGAAATCACTCTACTTTGGAGTAGAATATTTTTATTTTACAATGGACTAAGGTTGAAAACAGAGACAGAGGGCATCTGAATTGTTTTATAATTTCTGCTGGTTATATGTGCGATTTTAATTTCTAAAGGTGAAGAATTCTTCTATCCTTTTAGTGATGATTTGCTTGTGGCTATATATTGCAGGAAGGTTCAGACGATCTTATGCAACAGGCTCAGAATTTTATATATGCTAATGGGAATGATCTTCCTCCCACTTCTTTTGATCTGGACAAGTCATTCTTGAAGGATTTGTTATTCAACCAAAGTCCCTCCAAAGTAAGTAGTTTGGGTGGTGGCCGAATTTCCTCCTTTCCATTTTTGTCCAAGTGAACAATCAGAAGTCTTCCCTTGCTACTGCTGCATGAGCATTTTTTATATTTAGATGACAGTACATGTGAAAGTGACTCATCATTACTTCTTATCCAATCTCTTTTTCAGTCTGAGTTGGTATAAAGATTTGCAAAGTATTTTTTAACATTTGATTCCTGGATTTTTATTTGTAGAGTGTAAACCATATGATTAGTTGATCTACAGATTTATTGGGGACTCCACTCCATTATAATCAGAGTGAGAATTATCACATAAATATATGTTGTATGATAATTGAAATTGTGCAACTAGTTGAACTGCAGGCAACTGCTTTATCAGTGCTTCATAATTTTCAAAATGGATAGTTTTCAGTGTTGTCTGTTGAACATATAGCATTTTCAGAAAGATTTCGTTGTCTTTTATCTGTTACTTCAAATAGAGGCTTTACCTATGCTTTGTGGACCATAGTACTAAAAGTATGATATATTTTGTATTACAGTCTTCTGTTTAAATTCTTGCTGTCAGGATCTTTCCCTTGCTAACCAAAAATGTTCTCTAGCATTAGGGGATGCATTCGTAAATATGCTGACTATTATATACATTTGTATATGTGATTCAGAATCTAAGTTTTGTTTCTGTTCTTTTTAATAGTTTTTTGCGAGTTTATATCTATTTTCCCTGACCCTCCTTGTTTCTTGTTGCTTTCTAAATGCAGGATGTTGCATTAGCATCTGTTTCCATGAGGTCCGTACCATTCGCACCAGTTTTAGAGAAGCTTTCCCTTTCGGACCTGAAATATGGATCTGTAAGGCGGTTTTATATACAAACTCTTGAAGACAATGCCATACCCATTTCACTCCAGGAGAACATGATAAATGCAAACCCCCCAGAGAAGGTTTTCCGTTTAAAGGGGGCTGATCATTCTCCTTTTTTCTCAAAGCCTCAGGCTCTGCATAAGTTATTGGTAGAAATCTCAAAGATCCTCTGAGAACATTCATTGGCTATATTGTTTGTGAAGCCCTACCCACATGAAATAAGAATGTGCATTTGGCTTATTAGTTTAAGTCTAGTATTGTGTGCAAGTTACAGGTTTCATTCTTTTTCCTATTTTTGGAGTTAAATTTTGGAAGTTAGCTTGTATATCTTGTAATTTGTACCAGGTCTTTATATTGCAAGTATCACTAGTTATAAATGTCGGTACCTGCTGATTAACGTTGCAAGTTACCCTCTTAGACAATTAGAAAAGAAAAGCTGTAACGTACTGATCCTATGGCAACACTGCGTCCACCGTAGTAAAGATATCATGATGCAGAGGCACATTACATGAAAGGAGTCCTTGGCATCAAACGTGTTTTCATTCTTTTTTATGTTCCATTGATACTGCTGGTTGATGGAGATTTACATTTTGAGATTCCTGGAGACTCCATTGAGCTGCTGCTGCTGCTGTTCTCTACACCTACTTTTTGTTTAAGCCAGTTTGCTCCAATATTTTTACTTACGACTCTAATAATAAGTGTTTTCTACCTTTAGCAAAACGAGTGAATAAATTCCCCGTGCTTTGCAAAATTGTAAGAAAGCTGATATGTTCTAGTGTTCTGCTGAATCTCTTGGCAGTTTGTGATGATTAGTGTTTCTGTTGCTATCCAGCATAGATTTGGAGGATTTAATGATAAAATTTAGTAAGAATAACAGTTAAATCCTGCTTGGAGTTACTGAGTTTTATAAATTTAAACTAATATCGCTGTTGAATGAAAACTTGTTGTTTCCTTGAAAAATATTGGAAAAGTAACATCGAAATAGAACTTCTTTCTCCTTTGTAATTTGGTTAGAAGAAAAGAAGGAAAGAAGAAAATTTGAATGTTGAGAAAACCTGAGACCAAGGGATTTATCTCTTACATGAAAACATTACATCTCCAGATTTTGAGTTTTATAGTGGGTAAATGAGAAAATTGATAGAAATGAAAATAATTTACCGTTTTAAGGTCTTTTGAGTTTGAAAATGATGTTATGTCGTATTGAATCTCTTAAATGTATTTTTTTTCAAAAGATGTTAACAGCAAATTTCTAACTGTTGTTGATGTAACCTCTCATTTTAGTAATTAGAATAATAATTTTCAGGTTTTAAAATTTTGTTATTGTCATCATTAAAACAATGATCTATAAACTGAATTAATTTTATATGGTATTTTTTAATTTATTTATTTTCATAATTTTGTTTATACACCCTTTTCACATTTAATGAATGGAAGCCTCCTCGTCCAATTACTCGTTATTAGTCAAAGTTGACGGCATAGCTCTTTTCTTATTTGTGTTGTGAGGATTGCCTTTTAGACGAACTTGTAAGCTTTGAAAACTAATCATGATTCAAATCGTTGATTCTATCTTTCAAATAATTGCTAAATTGTAATCTATAATATATGTTTTATTACCTCATTTTTCTTTCCAAAATATGAGTAAAGAGTTGACTTTTAAAAAAAATAATCTCAATCAAAATTAGTAACAACTTTTTTGGTATATTTTTGACAAAACACATGTCAAGCCAGAAGAAATGAGTAAAGATTCAGGACTAAGCCTAAAATGAACATATTTTTTTTTATAAGAAAAGTCTTTTATGTCGTCTTGAAGAGTTTTCTCTCTGGATATTAGAAAACTGATAAATGTATAACTACTACTTACCAAATTATACAATGCATTTAAAAAATAGTAAACGAGGGTTAATAATATAGAAAATTCAAAGAGGAAGAAGATGGTCACAGAGAAGAAAAACCACATCACAACACATTCTCTTCGTACATTTTGTTGCTCTATTTATAAGGTAAATAAAGGTATTATCAAGTTCGTGTTTTTTTAATACTATATTATTTTAAGAATTTAATATAATAACTATCAACTAATTTTCGTATTATCCTCCTAGCTTTTTGAATTACGAAATTATTCGTCCCAAATTTTAGGATGAGATAACTTTACAATTTTGCTCTAAATGCGTATATAACGAGTTTCACTGTTACTATTACCATCCATCAGTTTTGTTTTCAGCTAAAGATTGTGCCTAGTGTAGTTGAGGATTAACTAATAATGGTGATAGATAACAGGGTATAATCATCACAAATATTTCTTATATCTGCTTCTTCCTGCAGTGACAGAGCAAGCTCAAGTTGAACCTGCACTTCACCCATTGATGGTCGTTCATTTGGATCAAACTTCAAGCATCTTTCTGTGATATCTACAAATACTTCCCAACTTTCGGGTGCAATCTTTCCTTTAATGTTTGGATCAATATTCTCCTCAACAGGGTGTTGCTGCCTCTTCTCAACACTGTTTAGCTTGTCTTTGCATACCACTTCTAGTAGAACTACACCAAAGGAGTAAACATCGCTTTTTTCTGTTAATGTATTGTTCTGTGAAATCTCAGGAGCCACGTAGCCATATGTACCTATTAAGTGAAAGTATTATTTGGATTATTATTCAGTAGAACACTTTTCAATAAAGTAGCAAGTTGCAACATGTAGATCCCACACATCTAGAGATCAAGATATTTCATTCTTTATCAGTAGGTACAAACCTCACCTTATAAGTCAGTTTTATGAGGTTGAGTTAGACTTAAAATCCATTTTTTAACTGTTATTTAAAGTCTATCCTAACAAGAGTTTGTTGGACCTATTGTGTCACTGCTATCTGTTATCGGACCACTCATAACATATTTTCACGCACGACTTACTAATCTCGGCGTGAAGGATGTGTTAGAGATCCCACACATCGACTAAAGATTATGATATTTCATTCTTTATAAATAGATGCAAACCTCGCTTTATAAGTCGGTTTTATGAGATTGAATCAGACAAAATCCACTTCTTAACACTCATTTAAAGTCTATCCTAACGAGAGTTTGTTGAGTCGTGCCACTCGCTATCGGACTGTTATCGAACCACCCATAACATATATTTCCACGCGCAAGTTAGTAATCTCAGTGTGTGTGGGAGATCCCACACATCGACTGAAGATTAGGCTATTTTATTCTTCATGGATGCAAATCTTATCTTATAATTCGGTTTTATGAGGTTGATTAGACTTAAAGTCTACTTCTTAACACAACAACACAAATAAATACCTCTAAAGCCATCTTTTGATATTGTCTTTGGTTTTGGCTTTGATGAATGATATGGTCCTGTTAAGGAAACCCGAAAGTCTGAGAGTTTGGCCACCATGTTGCTATCCAAAAGAATTTTATAAGGTGTTATGTCACGATGAAAGATTGTTCTCTTGACACCTGTGTGAAGGTAGTGTAGTCCCTGTGCTACTCCTATGCAGATCTTTAGCCTTTGCTTCCATGTTAGTGGCTCCCTTTTCATATCACTACGATAAAGGATATCATGGAGAGATCCATTGGTCATGTACTCATATACAATATTCTTCTCCTCTTTGTGATCACAAAATCCTAATAGAGAGACCAAATTTGGATGGCGAAGCTGGCAGAGCAACTCAATTTCGTTCTTGTACTGCTTTAGTTCGGACTCAGTGATCCTGTATATTCGTTTGATTGCAACTGTACACTCAGTAACACAATTGTATTGGAGAGAGCCTTTATATACAGTACCAAGGCTTCCACTTCCAACTATTTGTTTTTCGTTAAAGTTGTTTGTGGATTTTCTAAGATCGGCTAAAGAAAATTGAGGGCATAGCTCTTCTATCACAGTTGGATACTGTCCCCGAGATGAACCAGTATGCTTAAAACAGCAGAAGATCAATTTTTTTTTACACATTGTCCAATTTTAGATACCTGTTAGAAAACATGATTCAGAGGAGAAAATTGGTAGAAAAGTATGTAACTGAAATGTGATTGTATAGATAACAAGAGAAGTGATAGAGGAAATGTACTCATATTTCCCTGTGTTTCATTTCAAAATGGAAAATAAAGGAAAGATAGAGGAAATAATGTGTCTTTAATTCTAATATTTTGCATATCACAATCAAATAATTTGTTCAGCTAGAAGTGATGATAGTTTCATAGATGGAGATTCATCTCCCCCATATCAGTAAAAGTAACATGCCATCCATCTATTTAATGAAAAAATAGAAAGCAAATAGTGCTCAGTTACAATCAAACAAACATATGAACTGCAGATGGCATATGAATTAGCTACATAGAGATTCAAGAAATATACTTTCTTTATGTATTACTTAATCTTTTTTGCAGTAACTTATTGGTCATTCATTTCCTTATTAAAGCATCTGAACTTTTGTTTCCCTGTTATTTGTTTGAGAGGAGAGGGGTGGATCAACTGAAATTAGTCACAAACTAAACTAGCCCTAGTGTGGTGTCTTAAAATTTACTTGCTTGGTTAACAAGTATCCAGCTTTTGATTTGTCTGGACGAGATTAACCTTGCATGTTCTGATATGTTGATTATTCAGGAACTGCTGTAGCGCAGAATATAAACTATATAGCTCACACCAAATTCTTTCACGGGGATTATTCTTACATGGATTTACAAAATGAAATATCTTATTCTCTAGTTGATGTAGGATCTCCAACCCATCGTTCATGTTAAGGTTACAACTCGTGCGTAACAATATATATTATGGGTGATCCAGATGGTTTGATAGGTACAATAAACTTTCGTTTAAAATATGATTTAAATGACTCTGATACCATATTAAAAATCTGATAATTCAAACCTAATTCAACCTTATAAAACCGATTTATAAGGTGAGAATTACACCTAGTTGATGTAACATCTCCAATAAAAAAACATCAATATAGATATCTCTGAAAAAGAATACAAGTTAAAGGGGAGTTTTGCATATTTTTAGAAATAGAGAACAAAACTATTTGGAATATCACACAAAATGTCATATTGGTTGGAGAACCTGGAGATGAAGAGAAAGGCAGAAACGTGGTTGTGTTCAGCTTAGGGATCCTGCTGCTTCTGTATCTTCTCTGCTTCTCAATAAGCTTGCCAAAAACTTGACCTCTGATAATTCCCTCTTGCCACATTAATAATAGATAGAACCTCTCGGTGTTAGGTATCATGGAATTAAGGAGATTTGACTTGAGATACTAAAGTGAGTTACAGTTATTAAGTATTCAGATAATTATTGTGCCGTGTTTGATTAATCTACATCAATTTCTTTATTAATACTTTAATGTTTATATTTTTCCGATCTAAAATAGTTAAAGATATAGACAAAGTTTTCTTTTAAATTTTATAATCTCTTTAATCTTTGTATGTTTTCTTATATTTTGCTTTCTTAATAGTATTATTATTTTAGACATTTTTCAATTTTTTTTTTTTAAATTTTCAACAATTTCTTAACTTTTATTTTTTAAGTATATTTATGTATTTAGTATGTAGAATAATTTATTGGCTCTCCAATCTTGCTGGAAACATATAAAACAAAATAAAAAATAATTAGCGAGTCTGTGTGGTGCAATTTATTTAACTTGAATTCATTATAAATCCAAGTAGTTGGATTAAAATTATATTTACATTAATATTTTCTAAGAAAATCAATTTAAAGTTTTATAATTCCAAATTTAAATAATTGGATTATAAACTAAATTTATATTTTTTTTAAAGAAATAGTTATAAATCAGTTTGATAAAAAGATTAAACTAGTTTTTTTTTTTCAAAAATCTATTTTAAATAAAAAAATAAAATTAAACCTAAGAAAAAAATTAAAATGTACATTAAATATGTGAAAACATATAAAATTTTATTGCACTCCAAAATATACTTAACAATATAATATGATAAAAGGGAAACAAATATAATAATATTTAGTGTGGTTTTTAATATGCTATACGGTGTATCCAATCAAATATTTTAAGAGTTGCTAATTTCGTATTGCAATAATTTTTAACTACTCAAATGTTTATTAAGTTTTAACGATGTTGTATTAATCTTGTTTAATGACTTAAAATAAATAATCTATTTCCTCAGCTCAAAATACTGAAAATGTTCTAATCATCACCATTATTTTTGGTATCAGTTTCTTGTTCCCATGACAAAGTAATTGTTCAAGTTAAATTATAGAAAGAGAAAGTAACTACTAATTTATAGATAAAAGTATAAAAATATCATTATTAACTTAAAATTGAAAAACATTGTTTTTCATCATAAATTATTTTATTTTAAAATTAATTTTACTCGAAATTATTTGCTGACATTTTTCTTATTATATATGCAATAAAATAGCATTAATGGAGCATCCAAACTCCAAAGCGCTTGGTTGCAGAACCACACCACACCACACATTGGGTTCAACAAGAGGCACTCCATAGAAGGTGGTATCTTCTTCTGCTTCTTCTACAAGCCCTACTTGTTCCTTAATCTCTTTTTGTGTTCTATGATTTGGCCATCCTTAACTGGATCTCGTTAATTATGCTCCCATAATTGATTCCATATCTAATTTCACTGTTATGCTTTTCGGCTTTAAATTTATGCTTGCGAAAAATTTCTAGCTGTAGATTCCTGCTTCATATGAAATCGTATATTATTTAGCATATGGTATTCTTCAAGAATTTGTTAAGCATACATTATTTTTTCAAAAGTCAACACTGGTCTGCTTCTGGCAGTGTAGGGATTTACTTTGTAGATGAAGTAACCATGCACAAAATTTAACAGTAACTAGATTTTTATGGTTTCTGGAACATGGATTGGAGGAATATACTATAGATTTACTTTGTATAGAAAGTTCAACTGCGTTCAGTAACCTTTTCCATTTCTTCTTCTTCTTCTTCTTACTGCTTTTCAACCTTAAGTTTGTCCTTTCCTTTTCAATCTTAACATGTTTTTGTACTTGAAGTTTACATCTTCTAGGTTTTCCCAGTTTTGTTTTTAGTTCCCCTTTTCCAATTTGAAATGGACAATGAGGGGAAGAAGTATTTGATTGCCAAGAATTTATGCTTTAGATTCTACATGATCTGTTTAGCAAAATCTTATGACAATTTGAATAATTAATACACATTCATAATTTCATATATCACCTGCATAAAAAAGGCTTCTATCTATCGATTTAGGCGTAAATAGAATGGCTGTTTTATTAGAGTAAAATTGCTGTCTCATATGTGAGGCTTAACGATATGAGATGAAGTTTTATCTCATGATTTTGTTCTTGAAGGAGACAGAATAATCAAGATGGTTGAGGCAGTTGTGTCCTTTGCAGTTGATAGGCTTGGTGATCTACTGATTGAAGAGGCCAGATTGTTAATCGGGGTGAGTGACAAAGTCACAAGCATGAAAAATGAACTAAAGAGGATGCAATGTTTCCTAAGAGATGCCGAGAGCAGGCAGGATGAAGGTGATACTATAAAGAATTATATTTCGGAGGTTAGAAAATTAGCCTTTGATGCAGAGGATGTGATTGAAATTTATGCTATTAAAGTTGCATTTGGAAGAAGTATTGGAGCTAAAAATCCACTCTCTAGAACTATAAATATTCACAAAGTCGGCTATGATCTCATATCAATCAATTCTCGAATATCTGACCTTACAAGAAGCTTACAAACTTATGGTTTGACTGCAACAAAAGACAATGAAGAAGCGTCTGAGATGAAAAGACAATTGAGATGGTCTTATTCTCACATTGTGGAAGAGTTCATTGTTGGCTTAGATAAGGACATAGAAAAAGTGGCGGAATGGCTATTAAATGAAAATATGGGCTATCGATTTGTTTATATTTGTGGAATGGGTGGTCTTGGTAAAACTACACTTGCCAAAAGCATTTACCATTACAATGCTATTAGGCGAAACTTTGATGGTTTTGCTTGGGCCTATATATCTCAGCAATGCAAGAAAAGAGATGTTTGGGAGGGGATTTTACTAAAGCTAATTTCTCCTACGAAAGAGGAAAGGGATGAGATTACGAAAATGAAAGATGATGAACTGGCAAGGAAGTTGTTTAAAGTTCAGCAAGAGAAGAAATGTTTGATCATCCTGGATGACATATGGAGCAATGAGGCATGGGACATTTTAAGTCCTGCCTTTCCATCACAAAATACTAGGAGTAAGATAGTTTTTACGTCCCGCAATAAAGACATTTCATTGCATGTGAATCCTGAAGGCTTGCTTCATGAACCAAGTTGCTTAAATGCAGACGATAGTTGGGCATTGTTTAAGAAAAAAGCTTTTCCAAGACAAGATAACCCAGGTACCTAGAAATGTCTTCAGCGAGCAAACTTATTTAACTCTTAAAAATGCTCATATAGTTTGTTTCATTATTTCATATCTAATTTCCCAATTTTCTCATTTATCTTTCATATTTATCAGTTATGTGATACCGGGAGGAAAGTGATAAAAGCACTTTCTTTCTTTTTTCGAAAAATTCACACAATCATTATAATTTTTAAGCATATATTTATGAGTAAAAATTAGCACTTTTTGTTTTTAAAAAAGCATAATTTCCTTAAGTTGATTTTTTTATTTGTTGTTTATTTGGCTGTAATAAGTGATAGTTCAGGTGTCTAAGGAATAAAAACACTGTCATATATTGCAATATGAAATTCAAAGGAAGTTTGAATATTGTGAAAATGTAAAGTGCTCTGTTTTCATGTGAAACTAGATATACCCCATTCTGTGGGAATAGATGAATTAAATAATCTTTCATTTTATTCAATCATAAACTTTTTTTTTTAATTTTTATATATTTTAAATGTTCTATATTTAACTTTATAATATGTGTTAGAGTCAAAATGGGGAACTTTCTGCATTTGGTCTCCTTAATACCATCTGGCTTTTCTAAAGGTAAGATATGGACCTTTTTATTGAATTATATTTAAGATTATGTATCTTAAATAAGTGTTTTCTGCTCTTTTACAACTAAGTATATGGTTAGTAATAATCGTTGTTTAATTTACAGTTGGATCTGTAGATGTTTCTGCATAAACAAGGAAATGTGTAATGACTTCTCTCATGTTTGATTTTCTGCATAAACAAGGAAATGCGTATACTTCGGAAGAATTTCTGTATTCTTGTTTATGGTACCATCGTTTTAGTTAATGCGATAATTTCCTGTTACTTTTTGCAGAATCCACGACTTCTGATGACTTTAAAAGATTAGGCAGAGAAATGGTTGCAAAGTGTGCTGGTCTGCCTTTGGCTATCATCGTTCTAGGAGGCCTTTTGGCTACAAAGGAGTCGGTCAATGAGTGGGAAAAAATACACAGGCATCTAAGTTCGTACCTGATAGGAGCAGAGGTTCGTGATAGGCGAAGATTAGATGAAGTGTTGGATTTAAGTTACCAGGACTTGCCTTGTCAACTGAAGCCATGCTTTCTCTATTTAAGTCAATTCCCTGAAGATTCTGAGATACCAAAAACTAAACTACTGCAGTTATGGGTGGCAGAAGGTGTTGTTCCATCTCAATACGAGAGTGAACGGGATGAAACAATGGAGGATGTTGCTGAACGCTATTTAGGTAATTTAATTAGCCGCTGCATGGTTCAAATTGGTCAGATGGGGTCGACTGGTAGGATCAAAACCTACAGGCTCCATGATTTAATGCGGGATCTGTGTTTGTCAAAGGCCAGAAAAGAAAATTTTCTCTACATTATTAATGGATCACAAGAAAGTACCATTGATGCTACTCATTCATCTAATGTATCAGAGGCAAGACGAATTGATGAAGTTCGTAGGCTTGCTGTCTACTTGGATCAACATGTTGATCAATTGATTCCGCAGGACAAGCAAGTGAATCAATATCTCAGATCCCTCGTATTTTTTCATGACAAGAAGTGTAGGATGGAAAATTGGGACCTAGTCAGAGGTGTTTTTGTGAAGTTCAAATTACTTAGAGTTCTAGATCTTGAAGGAATTAAGGGGCTGAAGGGACAGTCATTGCCTAAAGAAGTGGGAAATCTTTTATGGTTGAAGTTTCTGAGTCTAAAAAGGACTCGTATACAAGTACTGCCATCTTCCTTGGGCAATTTGGAGAATCTGCAATTCCTAAATTTGCAAACAGTCAATAAAGTGAGCAGGGATTCAACAGTGGAAATTCCAAATGTAATTTGTAAGTTGAAACGGTTGAGGCATTTATATCCTCCTAATTGGTGTGGGATTATTGCTAACAACCTGCAATTGGAAAATTTGACTAATTTACAGACACTAGTCAACTTTCCTGCCAGCAAATGTGATGTAAAAGATCTATTGAAGTTAAAAAAGCTCAGAAAGTTAGTACTGAATGACCCAAGACATTTTCAAAAGTTTAGTGAAAGTTTCAGTCCCCCTAATAAGAGGTTGGACTGCCTTCAATCCTTGTCTTTAAGGACTGACATGCTTTCCTTCCCTGAAAATGTAGTAGATGTTGAAAAATTGGTGCTCGGCTGTCCTTCCCTCTGTAAACTGCAGGTTGAAGGGCGGATGGAAAGGCTGCCAGATGCCTCACTGTTTCCTCCACAGCTTTCAAAGTTGACTTTATGGGGTTGCAGACTTGTGGAAGACCCAATGGTAACATTAGAGAAGCTTCCTAACTTGAAGTTTCTAAATGGGTGGGATATGTTTGTTGGAAAGAAAATGGCATGCACACGAAAGGGTTTTCCTGAGCTAAAGGTTATTATACTTCGTGGCTTGCCTAATCTAGATGAGTGGACAATAGAGAATGAAGCCATGCCTAGTCTTTACCGATTGAGCATATCTGATTGCAACAATTTAAAGACGATTCCTGATGGGCTAAAATATGTTACTAGTCTTCGGGAGCTAGAAATCAGGTGGATGCCTAAATCATTCAAGACCAGGCTTGGAACTGCTGGAGAGGATTACCACAAAGTCCAGCATGTTCCATCTATTGTATTTTTGAACTAAGGATGTAAGTTGAAAAGTTTAAATACCGCATTGAAGTAATTTGCTCAAAATTATTTTTTGTAAGCTTTCCTTGTGTTTGTCGATTCTGTCTTTCATGTTTGGTTGATTCTCATTTCTATATTATGACAAACAAATAATTAGGGCACAGTTGATCACTTGTTCTCCAGTTGTTATAAATTTGACGTTGCTTGAACTTTTAGTGTTCCATGAAACTGGAAGTTATTTTCTTATGATTTGTTGACACAATAAATTCATGCTAACAACTTTTTGTACATTTGCAGTGAATCAATAACTATCCTTCTTTACCCTCGTGCTTCCAGTCTCCAGAATCTGAGGTTTAAACTTGGAACTTGCTATGTTCGTGCCTGGTATTTTTTTGCATTGTCATCGATGGATTCAATTATTTTTATTTAGTATGTTTTTTTATATTTACGAGATTGTTTGTAGAATAGATATTCCGAATCCTATTTAGTGAAAAAGCTTGGTTGTTTTATTATCACAAACTTGTAAATGTAAACACTGTTTTCTATGTTTTCAGAATGTATTACATACTTCATTTCATATAACTTTCTTCACTCAGTAACTTTTTTTTTTCTTTTTTTTTTTTTTAAAAATTAAATTAGGAAAAAAAATAATCATAGAAAAATGAGTGTTGTTATTTTAAGGGAAGAAATATATACTACCAGAGGTTAGAAAATTTTGTCCAATAAAAGAATGTCTTGGGTTTTAATGTCATGAACATACTTGACTCTTGTGTGAAGAAAATAGTGCAATCCAGGTCCCATGCATATGTAAATGTGAAGCCTCTCTTACACAGAAGTGAACCAACTTTGTTAGTACTCTAGTGATAAATGTAATCATGAAGGGAACCAGCAGTCATGTACTCATAATCGAGAACCAACTTGTTTCCTTCATTGCGAAATCCAATCAAAGGCACAAGATTGGGGCGGTGGAGTTGTGAAAGCACGAATCTAATGCTGCTCTGGGAAAAACCATAAAAAGAATGTTTATGCCACCATTAGACAGCATCCACCAACCGGGATGATTTACCACTTTCTTATAGATGTTTTATCCAATTACTCAACTTTGCTTGAAGTTCCTTCTTGCTGATTGTAACTCTTCAAGGGAAAAAGCGATGACAAAGTTCTATGATAATTGACTTTTCTTTTCCTTAAAACATTTGCTTGATAGCATGAATTTGCTCACTTGGACTCAGTATGAGAAACAAAAGAAAACAGAGGATACCCTTTTGTTTTGTGGTCGAAGAACTAAAGGTTGTAATATAATAGAAAAGGAAAAAGACAGGCTAAATGAGGAAGGGAATGAATGTCTCATGTCAAAGTATCTTATATAGAATTTTTTTTTATAAATTGCTAAAGCTTTAGACCTTAGTCATTGTCTTATTGACTTACACTAAGCAATCTCAGCTGCCACCGTATTCTATTCTATTCCTTGCAAAATATGCCCAGAGAATTTGAAATAGAAAACACATATATGTAGTAACACTGGTGAAACAAGCTGATTTTATATTGTTCATTCAATCAATGTAGAAAATCATCAAAATAGGACATCAATATATCTTTTTCCTTCATTTTTTTAAATTTTGATATTGTCGTGTGTTGCAACTCCTCCTACGTTTCTGCTTTCTCCTGCAATTGAAGCGCAAACTCAAGCTGCATCTCCACTTCGCCCATGTTTGGTCGTTCCGTTCCTTGTTTATGCAAGCACCTCTCAGTAATCTCAATGAACGTTTTCCAACAATCTGGAGCAATTTTGGACTTAAGAAACGGATCAACTATCTTTTCTGCATGTAACTCCACTGAATAATTCGGGTTGTTCACACGTTCCAAGTACAAATCTCGCGCTTGCTTTGCACTCACAACTTCCAATAGAACCACACCAAATGAAAACACATTTGATTTCGCAGTCAAGATGCCAGATGCTGCATACTCAGGATCACAATATGCGAAAGTATCATGGTTTCTCACAACAAGAGATGACCTTACAACATCAACAGCTCCCCTTTTGGACAACAATAAACCAGAAATTTTAGGCTCCCAGTTTTGATCCAAAAGGATGTACTGTGTTTTCAAAAAACTGTGTATCACAGAACACCTGCCTCCTGTGTGTAGATAGTGCAATCCACGTGCCACACCTATGCAAATTTGAAGCCTCCTTTTCCACGAAAGTGGAACAACTTTGTGATTGTTTCTATAATGAAGGTGATCACTGAGTGAAGCGTTAAGCATGTATTCATGTACAAGAATCAGACGGGGGTCTCTTCCAATGCAAAATCCAATTAAGGGCATGATGTTGGGGTGGTGGAGTTGACAAAGGAAGAGAACCTCGTTCTTCAACTGTGATTCTGAGAGACCAGAAAGAGAACCCTTTTTGAACCACTTTATTGCAACAGTGGTATCACCTTTTTTCAGATAACCCTTGTGCTCTACCCCGAATGAATCTTCTCCAATCACCAAAGATTCGTTAACACTAGCTAGTGATGACTGTATCTCTGCAAGTGAAAAGTGGTGGCAAAGTTCTTCCATGATGTTGAAGGTTGTTGTCATGATTAATCTGTTTTCCCCTGGCTCAGGGTTAGAGAAGCATGACAAAAGTGAAAGAAGACCCATAAGTGTTGAGCAAGTCTAGGACTGTTCATGATAAGATTCTCCATAAATTGCTAATTAAGACTTAGTTTTGGAGTTCGTCACACGCAATTAGAAAAAAATATTTTTAATTGTGTATATAGAAAAATAAATCTTCCATGTTGCTGAGTCTTGCTTGGGTTGTCCCAATAAGAGTACAAGACTAAGCCAGAGAAAGCTACATACATGAAGTCTTGGACTTGGTCATTATGATTAGGCAATTTCTTCATGCAACATATCACTTTTAACTGCATCCTATCATCTTTTAAAAATTTCAAAATTATCTTTATTCTGGATTTTCAAATCCAAAATAATAAATATAATACAAAACTAAAAAAATACATTCCAAAAAAAAAAAAATCTAGAAAACATAAAATTGAAAATGCATTCTGATAAGAACTTTTGGAATTTAAAAATGTGTTCTAGAAATTTAAATTCAAAATATTTCTGAAAAAAGAGTTCTGAAAATGATTTTTATCCACAACCTCTTTTTATTTAAGGTTATTTACATATTTTAAGGAGATTTTTGTCATTTCCAATAGAGGTGTATGTTAGAATTGATATTGAATTTACATATACTGTAGTTTTATATTTCTTATATTACTTACGAGTATAGTTTTAAAAACAGATACGATCTATGAATTTTGATTGAATCGAGAATCTGTCAAAACATTGGTTTGCATAACTTAAAATTACAGAAGTAAAAATAATAAAAAACTCATTGAACCAATAAAAAACGAGCCAAACTATAAGAAAGGAGGTAATAGCTACAGATTTAATTAGTGTTTTAAAGTCCATTCATTTTAAAATTAATTCATCCTAATTTAAGATGTTCAAATAAAAATTTCCACAACTATTTAATCTCAAAATTAGATTATTAAAATTTCTAACTTTAAATAAAAAAAAACTTATAAAGAATGGCTCAAATTGTTATAAAATCCCTGTGTTCATATATATGCTTATAGTTTGATGTAGCTATTGATATAAGTTTTAGAAGAAGAAATTATTTCATTTTAAGCTAAATTAGTCCTAATTTAATATATGTTTTTACTAAAATCATTGATTTGCGATTAAAAATAATATTTTTAAATTTTTGTAATTCTAAATTAAAGCTTAAGCCTTGTTTAGATTAAGGGGTCCACTACTTTTGTAGAAGGGGTGAGTGGATTTAGACTGTTTCTTCCACACCTCCATATATTTTTCTGCCACCTCCATACACAATATGAAAATACATTTTTATCTTTTTTTTTCATCCTCATAAACTAGTTTCCGGATTATGTAATCCAAAACACATTTGAAAAAAGGCTTCTGGATTACATAATCCGGAAGCTAAATAAAACTTCCGAATTATGTAATCCAGAAAGTAATAATGCATCTGAAAAAAGGTTTCCGGATTACATAATCTGGAAGCCTAATTATAAATTTGAAAAATGACTTTCGGATTATGTAATCTAAAATATTATAGAGAAGTATTTTTGGAAATTAAAAAATATATGGAGATGAGAGAAGAAGGTATGGAGGAAGAAACAGTAGTGGATTTACATGCATTTTTTGGGTTTGAATTGGCTCACTTATTGAAGAAAAAATGGTGGAAAGATGCTAAGATCCAAACATTTGTCCAATTTCTCTCTTGCCATTCCCATTTTTTCATCACAGTATTTTTATTTTATTTTTGCATTGTTATTAACAATATTTTATGTTAACGTCGTTCACATAATGAGCAATGAGATAAACATTCTCCAACATTCATTGACATATGACCACTCAAATGCCAATGGATTGTTTTGTATGTGTGTTGCTAAAGCTAAAAATATAAATATAATAAGATTAAACATGTGTTTCTTACTGTTATTATAATATAAAATTATTATTTTTTTTTAAAACTTTAAACCATCTAGATATTTATAATATAAAAATAATTGAAATTATTATTTTTATGTAGAATGATCACTAATTTTTTTAAATATTATATTTTTTTAAATTCGTTATTGTTTTAATAGTAAAGTGATATCCACTATACCTACATGGATTAATAAGGTGAAACTTTAAAGATTATAATGGATATAGAATAATTTGCGATTATTTTTTAAGTAGATAGTGAAATAACTTTTTAGCAAGATAAGTATTTAAATATTAATTTATATTTACTCATATTTAATGTTTAATGAAAAGAACACTTTTGATAATTATTTAAATTATCAAATCATATATATATAATTTTAGTATATAATTAAATTATTTACAAATTTTTACTTTTCTTTTTTCACTATTTTCTCCATTCAAAATAACCACATTTTCTATATATTCTCTCTTCTTAATTTTGTTTTCTTACATAATTTTTAGTCTTTAGTATAAGAAAAAAGTTATTATGACATTTCATTTTCTTCCAATGTGCAACCTTTTAACAATCATAAATAATAATAAAATATTAAATTAAGTCATTTAATCCAAATATAAACTAAATTATTGATTATAAAATTAATAAAATAGGTTGTAAAATAGCGGTGAAAAAATTAATCGGTTGTCTATCTTAAGTAAGTTAATTACATCTAATATACGTAACATCACGTTCTTCAATGATAATTCAGATGCATTGAAATTCCATAATTACTTTTGATTCCGAATAAAATTAATTAACCATAGTTACTTTTGATGTTCAATTTGGATTAAAATTCTTCTCCATATATAAGTTATGATGTTTTGATTTAATACCATGTTATTCTTACATAAAAAAAGAGAGTATAGTATTAAATAAACATTTAATATTATCAGGGAACTTGTGAATATTTCCCATAATAAATATTAATTAAAACTTTAAAACTTGTAATTAATTATTCGTTGTGTATTAATTAATAAACATTACTGAAAATATTAATTTAAAGCGAGGGACCAAAATGGTTCAGTCCTATGTTTTCCTTAGTTTTCTCAGCCGAGACAGAATAAAACATCATTGATTATTCATATCATATCTCGTGTTCTGTGTGATTGCTCTTTTCTTCGATCATTGTCGAAATGAGTTCTCTTCTGTTCTTGCTTCTGGCTATTCTTCCACTTCTTTACAACATGACCACTGCTTGTTCTGATGGAACATGCAAGGTTTGTACCGTTATCTATGTTTTCTTGTTTTCATCTTTTGTTGGTTTCAAACTAATCTTTGAACATTGAAGCTTCTTGATGAGTGCTCATCCGATGGAGATTGTGAAGCCGGGCTCTACTGTTTTTCCTGTCTATTAGGGTTTTCAGGCTCTAGGTGTGTTAGATCAACTGTTACAAATCAATTCAAGCTCACAGTAAGATATCTCTCTCTCTCTCTCTCTCTACCTTTTGCCTAACTTTCACAATGGCGTTGACTTTGATTATGAAAACACATAACTCACAAAGAGTTAAACCTAATTTTCACATCACCTTCCAATGGAAAGAGGGGTAGGATAAAAATCAATAATTTGATTAAGACAGATAATTATAAGTATAACTACCAAAGTCCTAGATTGCACAAACTAATAATTCAACAACCACGTGGTTGGATCTCTTGGATGGTTCTTGTTTTGGTGAAATTGGTCTCATAACCACTATTATTATATTTAATCACAATCATCTACATCAATAGGTATGATCATAGTGAACCAGTGTAGTGAAAGTCTAAATGATCTTTAGCAATTGAAAAATAAAATGAGATCAGCAAATTTATAAGCCATGTAAGTTTTGGAAGATAGATAAAAACATGTTTTATTTATTTTTTGCAGCTGGTCAAAGAAAAAGAAAAAGATATGTTCAATCATAATGCATAACTGCTCTTTTTCTTTCGGACAGAATAATTCTCTACCATTCAACAAATATGCATTTTTGACAACGCACAACGCTTTTGCCATTGATGGGGAGCCCTCTCACACAGGCGTGCCTCGATTAACTGTTGACAACCAGGAAGACACAATCACCCAACAACTAAATGTATGTTTTTTTATCAGCAAAAATTAGATGAATTAAAATGAAATATTTGACGGCTGTTCCAACCTTATATAACTGTAAAAAAACCAGATCACTTATCTATAATCCACAGCTCTAAATGTATGTATTCACTACAGTTAGCTTAAAATATCATTACTTTTCTAATGCTAGATACTCATAAGAAATATTTGAGCCACCCTTCATTTCAACAATGGTATTGAAGGAATACTTCAATTTTTATAAAAGAAAAACATTTTTATCGTGCAGTTCTTAATAGTACATATATTTGACCTGAATCCTAAACAATGGTTAATTTGTAGAATGGAGTGCGTGGACTGATGCTAGATACATATGATTTTGAGGGAGATGTGTGGTTATGCCATTCATTTGAAGGCCAATGTCATGACATCACAGCTTTTGTATGTAAAATCATCCACCCAATTTTGTTTGTTTTTGTTCTATGTTTTCGCAGCTTATTTCGGGAGGAAACAAGTTTGAAAAATCGTTGGTTACTACAAGATCCTAACTTGTGATTAACTAGTAGGAACCCGCCATAGACACACTGAAGGAAATTGAAGCTTTTCTAACAGCAAATCCAACTGAAATTGTCACAATTATTTTGGAAGATTATGTTCATGCCCCAAATGGTTTGACGAATGTCTTCACTAAAGCCGGTCTGATGAAGTATTGGTTTCCACTGGCAAGCATGCCAAGAAATGGTCAAGATTGGCCTCTAGTCAGTGATATGGTTGCCAAAAACCAAAGATTACTAGTCTTCACTTCTGTTAAGTCTAAGGAACAAAGTGAAGGCATTGCTTATCAGTGGAATTTCATGGTTGAAAATCAGTGTAAGAAAAAACCTATTTCATTATTCTTAGGCTTTTTTCTTCTTGCCAACTTTCTTTTTGATCATGTTTTTATCTTGAATTGTGCAGATGGAGATGGTGGTAGGAAAGCAGGAAGCTGTCCAAACAGGGCAGAATCATCTCCTCTTAACGATAAAAGCAAATCCTTGGTGTTGGTAAACTATTTTCGATCCGCACCAATTAAACCAATCACATGTGAAGACAACTCAGGAGAACTAATTAACATGCTACACACTTGTTATGGTGCTTCTGGTAACCGATGGGCTAATTTTGTTGCTGTTGATTATTACAAGGTTGGTTTTAGACTAGTTTTGTTCTCTTCTTCCAAATTCTAGTTGCTAAGGCTTCAAATTTTTTTAAGTCCTTAATTATATTCTTATAATATGGAGAGCTCATTATGCAGAGGAGTGAGGGAGGAGGATCGTTTCAGGCTGTAGACACTCTCAATGGAAAGCTATTGTGTGGATGTGATGATGTTCATTCCTGTGTGGTAAAGCAATTAACTTCTCTCTTGTTTCCTGAAAGCATAAATAAACATTCTAACACACAATTCTCTCCATTAACACTACATTGATTTTTATCTTTCAGCCTGGATCAACATCACAAGCTTGCTCATCATCATAGGAAATCCATAGGAACCATCTGCAAATAATTCAGGCAGTAGATTTTTGTCAATTTTCAGTCATTAAAACTATTATTGTTTGTGATGAACTCATTGGAAAAGATAGCATATCAAAGGCAGCATCGAGAACATCCATTACATTAATAAAATGAACTGGGTGGTAAATTCAAACTTCCATTATATATATAGTTTATAGAAGAATCCATAAATATCCTCAGTAAAAGGAGAGGTTGTAATAAATTAGAAGAACAAATCCCTTAATGCCAGGCGTACTAGCTCGAACTTATTTGGAGAATAAAATACAAAGTTTTAATTAATATATTAAGTTGATCAATAAAAAAAAAATTCTAAGAATTGATCACATATTATAAATTTAAAATTATATATAAATTAACCAAAAATACAAGGTTACAACGTTATAAGGAGAAATTTTTTCTGAAAAATGTAAGGCTGCAATTCTAATGATAGAAAAGCTTTATTATATTTAGATGTTGTGTTTAAAGTTTGAAGGATTTACGGTTTAGTGGTTAACATATTATACAAAAAAAATTAGATAAAATTATGAAAAGATAAAAACAGAAATAAGTTGAGTTATAGTAGAATGAATAAAATGGTTAGGCTTATTTTTTTTATCATCGATAAAAGAATGAATAAATAAAATATTCGAGTATACTTCAATTCAACTCTATTATAAAAGAATCACCTTTAATAATTTAACATACATATTTCACTAAAAAAACAATTCCCATAAACTTACATGAAGCTACTAAAAATCGAGAATGACTCAATCTTAAATGTTTAATTGTTTATTGTATTTATTTTAAATTTAATTTTTTAATATTATAAAGGAATATGAAGGTTATAAAGGAAAAATTTATCTTAATGGAACGTGACAAAAATGCTTTCCAATAGCACAACTCAATTCAATCATGGGTATGATTCAGATATGATCAACCTGTTCCTTAAAGTGAATCATACATGGTAAGTTTAACTATTTGACATTTTTATTATATACTAAGTATTTTAATTAAGTATTCGTTTTACTGCTTTTAGTTAAAGTTGTAAAGTACAAATTTAATTTTAATATTTTTTTAAGTATTCATATCCATTTTGAATATTTCAATAAATTAAAGACTTTGTTTAACTATTTGTATTATTTTTGTACTCTGGATGTGTTTGTGGATGTATTATGAATGATAGTAATTTATCTGAATGTGATTTGGTTGGTATTTATTGTTTACAGAATAAACTAGAAAACAAAATAAATTGTTTTTTTAATTTATTCCTTTTTTGCATCGACTTTTGGCCCATGCCAACTTTTCTTTTTTAATATTATTTAATTTCTGCATTGTCTTTTGCGTGGGTTAGACCACGCAACATATGATTATTTCTTTTTATTTCGTCGGTCAAACTGACGCATAGACGATATTTTAATTTTGCGTCGGTTTGGCCCACTCAAAGTGCGTCGAACTCATTGATCCACGCTAATTTTGATTTGTTTCCAGGCTTTTTTCGCGAGATTGTTGTCCAACGAAAATCTGAAGCTTATGTGTTCGTTTTTTACCCACGAAATATTTCATTTTTCGTGTAGTGATTGGAAGAGAAATGAGTATTAAAAAAATTAAGCTCCAATTATTTTATCCAGAAAAAAATAAATTATTATACATATATTAGTTAATGTATGAAAAAATTAATTTTATTTATTCTCTTTTATATATATATATATATATATATATATATATATATATATATATATATATATATAAAAATTTTATAGAGGTGAATAAAAAAAACAATATTGATATTTACATATGTACATATATATATTTTTTGAGTTTTTTT
>Ga0123342_1002632_pt1 | contig 29607 bp, 12 predicted proteins | sample Turbeawhitnodule_FD_89960 | JGI IMG/M metagenome (GOLD analysis project Ga0123342, IMG submission 89960) | Root nodule microbial communities of legume samples collected from Mexico - Turtle bean Mexico white nodule | ecosystem: Host-associated > Plants > Roots > Nodule | place: Mexico: Nepantla... | reverse complement strand
AAAAAAAAATAAAAAAAATGAAAAAAAAAAATAAAAAAAAAAAAAAAACACTTCACCAACAATACTTTTCCTTTATTAAACATTCAAAGAAAATATAAAACATTTAGTAAAAAATGATCTAGTTATTCAAATCGCAACTATGATTAAATCTGATAATTATCTTGTTTTCTCCTTAACTGTATCATTTTTCAAAACAATTATAGTTAATCTCCATACTCAAATAAAAAATAGAGAAAATAGATCTTAAAAATATAGAACAGTAATGAAATAAATAATAGTTATCTATAACTTATTCATAATTTTTTATTAAAAATGATCTTTATAAAATAATTTCAATTTTTTTTTATGAGGAAATATGTTAAGAATCTTACTAATGCATTATATTTTTAAATAAAAACATTAAATTGTTAACCCATGGTTTTTTTAAATTATATATTTTTATTTGAATATTTTGTTGAATTTTTAACAATTTATATTTTTATAATGAACAAAAACAGGGTTGGCAAATTCGGTGGGGTTTGATAAAAGAATATGCACAAAAGGGATTTTCGAATACATATTATTAAATTAATGATATCATCATTTTTAAAAATATATAGTAACTACTATTATAGTGAGAAATTTAATTATTCTTTTAAGTGTAATAATATTCCCTTCAATTTTATTATTCTTATAAACTACTATGTGCATGAACTTAATTTGAAAATATATAATTAATTTAATTATTATTCTGAAATTGTATAATACGAGTAATGTATTTCTTTATTAGACGTATTTTCTATTTTTGTTTAAATTTATTAAAATGATTTGTATTATATATTTTTCTATAAATTTATTTATAATAAGATTTTCTTAATTTGTATACACAAATTATGTTTTTATTTCTAATAAATACAAGGTGTGATTAGGAAGAAAGATGAATTATGTTTACCAAATGAAAATCTGATTATGGTGGGTGAGACTCTTTAATATGTAGGTACTTTTTTTAAAATTTCAATTTTTAAAATATAATAATTTGATGTAAATATATGCAACAAGGTATGTGTTTTAGCCAGTTTTCAGGATATGCTTTTGTAAAAAAAATAAAAAATAAAAAAAATTAAAAAAATAAATATATATATATATATATTTAGAAATTTTGGTTTTTAGCAATTCATTACAAGAAAATTATGAAATAGAAACCAATTTTTAAATACCAAAATAATTAGTTGCAATAGTAACTAAATTAGAGACTATTTTAAAAACTAAAAAAAAAATAATTTATAAATTAGTTTATATTATTGATAAGTAGTTTATAAATTGGTATCTAGTTAGCCACCAATGTTTTATAGACCAAATTTAGAAACTAAATAATTGGTAGTTAAAACATTAGTTGTTAATTAGAAACTATTTAACAATAATAGAAACTAATTTAGAAATCAATTTTCTATTTAGTTTATAGAATGATCATTTAGTTATTATTGCAACTAATTATTTTGATTTTCAAAAATTGGTTTCTATTTCATGATTTTCTTGTAGTGATTAAAAACATGAAAACTATGATTATTAGGAATTACTGAATCAACACCACCACCTTTAAAAATACAATATTTATGTATTATTATGACAGTACATAGCTCTAATCTAATCATAACATTCTTTACTTTTTATCTTTGAAAATTCTTTATCATGTGAATTTTCACTATTTTTTTATTAGTAGTTCAGTGTCTTAAAAAGTTTTGTCTCTATGATATGTCTGTTATTTTCTCTAATTTTTTAATAACATATTAATATATATATATATATATATATATAAAAAAAAGTATGTATATATTTTCTTTGAAAGGTTATACTATATTCACTGAATTTAGAGGTAAAAAATAGTTAGACACTATATTAACTAAATTAAATACTAATTTTGTATCTAAATTAGTTATCTAAGTTTTAGTTACGAATATTTTAGATTTTAAATTGGTCTCTAAAAGACTAATAAAAACTAATTTATAATATAAAGTAATAAGTAGTTAAAAACTGATAAGTAATGGGTAAATATCAAATTAGAAACATTTTATAATTTTTTATTAATAATATAAACTACTTTATATATCAATGATTTTTTTTAGTTTATAAAATAGTATTTAATTTAATCAAATAATAACTAATTATTTTGGTATCTAACATTATTTGTTATTTAATGATTTTTTTTTAGTGATTAATTTCTTACATGTTATAATAAATGTCTTACCTTTATATGTTCTAAAAATATCATATACTCTCTAACAAAGTAAAATGTTTTTTCTTTAACATATTTTTCAAATGACTAGTCTAGACCAACACACACTATCAAGAAAAATTATGTTTTCTTAAGCTTAAACGAACCTATTACCTAATGTATCATCCTCTAAGCTTTGTAAAAAATATAATTTAATCACTAAAAAGTATTGTAAAATCATTTTCAATTATTTATTTTTGAAAAGACTAAGAAATAAAACAACTAGATAAATGAAAAATATGTTTTTTTTTTGTTATATAAGAATCTATATGATTAGATACAAGTCTAAATCAGAGAGTTTTATAAAAAATACGTGAAATCTTGATGATAAAAATGATAACACAAATTTGTTTAATGTGTACAAAATTGAATAATCAAAAACAAACTTTGTCTAAAGGTAAACTAGACAAACAAAAAAAAGTAAAGTGAAGTATATGAAGATTATATATAATCTTCTTCATTTAGTGTCTAATTCATAAGGAAACTCCCATCTAACAGGAAGAGGACGTAGAACTTTACCAGTACGAGTTTCCTTCACCAGGCTGGGTAAAAATTAACACTGATGGGGCTGCTAAGGGATATCCTGGTCTTGCTACTTGCGGAGATATTTTTCGTGGGAGTATGGGGGAATTTATTGGAGCTTTTTCTGCGTTTCTTGAAGTTCATACTGCTCTGGTTGCTGAGTTTTATGGGGTTATACATGCTATGGAGGAAGCTCAAAAGATGGGGCTTACTAATGTCTGGCTGGAATGTGATTCTGCTTTGGTTTGTGCTGCGTTTACTGATAGGACAAATGTTCATTGGATGCTTCGTAATCGATGGAATGCTTGTCTTAATTACTGTGGGAAAATTAGGTTTACAGTTACTCATATTTTTCGTGAAGAAAATGCGTGTCCTGATAAGTTGGCTAATTTAGAATTTTTTCATAGAGAACATTTTCTTTGGTATAATAGGCTTCCACCTTGTGTGTTCTTAGAATTCTTTATGAATAGGTATAGTCTATCTATGTATCGTTTTTGTTAACATATGGGTTTTGGTCTAGTCCCCCCGTATTTTTGTATTTTTTTCTTTTCTTTTTTCTTTTGTTTAATAATATTTTTTTCATGTGATGGTAAATGATTGTTGTTACTTGAGGTGTCAGCCTAGCCGAGATCTTAAGTGGCATAGTGATACCTAACATGAAAGCTTTTATTTTAAAAAAAAAAAAGTATATGAAGATTATATAAAAGTTGAAGTGTTAAATACAAATATACCAAGATCAACCAAAGTCTAGGAATAAGCTTAAAAACAACCTACAAAGACAAAAACACATTCAAATATTATATAAAACTAGACATGAAAATCACAAGATACATTCATAAATACAAAAAAATATCTACCTTCAAAAATAGTTGAATGAGACTTCTTAAAGATGATTTTGACAAAGCATACTAATCTTTTGAATTTGTATACTCACTGTACTATTTCAAAAAATACAAAAAAAATGTAAAATAAAAGTTTTCATTCACCATGTGCACAAATTCAAACATTAGAAAAATAGCCGACAATAAAGCAAAACATAAGTTAAAGTAGATGTTTTTATAATCTTTGTAAAATAGAAGTGAAATTATGAAAGAAAAAAAATGATTAGGTAAGACTTGCATAGAATTTTTTCTCAAACTTTCCTAACATTATATTTTTTTATACTACTAACCAGTAAGAAACCATTTTTAGTGTGAAATTTAGGATGTTTGTTATTAAAGTCAACAAACATACATAAAAGTTAGTTTTTAATTTTATACGTGTTAAGTTTTATTTTAATTAAAATCTAAAAAATAAATGATTTTTACATGAAAAATTATTATAACTAAAATCCATGGTATACACATAAGATTATATTTTAAATTTACAATGAACAATTTATATTATTTGTATTATTAATAAGTTTTTTTGAAATTCAATTTAAGATGAAGATAAAACCAGGTAGATTAAGAGCAACAGACAATTATAAATAAATAGAACAATATTTTAAATGGTTAAGAATAATTTTGTTTGTTAATTGCAAAGACAGTGTGCCAAATGCACATAAAAAAGAAAAAAAAATGTATATGTATTAAAAAAAGTGAAAGAATTAAGCGTACTATGCCAAAACAACACTCATAATTGTTTTTAGTTAAAATTTAGACATATTTTATAATAGTTAATGTGAATCAATTGCCCCTCCAATCATGTAGAGGATATGTCATGGAATAGATTACTTAGAATCTACTTAGGACTTAAAGGAATATCTTCTAATACTTTATTTTTTCTAATTATTCATTGGGTAATGAGAAACAATATGTATTTTTTACACACTTAAGTTTAAGTTAATATTCATTAAAAGTTATATAATTACATAAAATTCACTTTTAATAATTTTTAAATTATAAAAAGTACGTTGAAGAGAGAAATAAATGAAGAGATTGTTTTGAAAAATTATCATGCAAGATCCTTAAGCAAGGTCCACCCTTCTTTTCCATAAAGACCATGTTACTAAAAGAATGAATCTTTAAATATTATTTGGTAAAACATTATTATTAAATTAAAATCTATAGTTAATAATGATAATATTAAGAAGTTAATAAATTTACAACATTTATAAATTATGAAATATTATAATACAAACAGAATTTTAAATAATTTTATACATATTAAAAACTGTAAAAATATAATATAATTTTATAAAATTAATTTTTAAGATAAGATTCAAGTTCACTTAAAAGATAATAAAATATTTTAATTTTTAATTAATGTGTGATCTTCGATAAATATTATAAATTTTAGTTAAAAACATAATAATAAAAACATTATGAACATTGCAGTCCTTAACAAATATTTCTTCAGAACCAACAAAATCTATGATTTCACTAATCTGGGATTGTGAGTTGAAATATCCTCAAAATCTAAAGTAAAGAATAATACTAAATTGATTACAATATAAAAATTGATACATGTGTGATCATTACGTATGTAAATATCTTTCATATTAAAGTATTATTTTTAAAAAGAAGAAACGGGGTTGGTTCATGTATCTGAGCCTGAAGGTGTCATGGGTGTGATTATTTTTTTCATTACTAACTCTTTAATATTATTTAAAGTCAAATGTGGAATTCATAATAAATAAAATAAAACAAAAGTAAGATGAGACGGAAGCCACCGGTATGCGACGGTAACCACGATGTTTGATTGGAAATGATGAGTGATGCAATGACAAATGAGGGACAAGTCGGCGAATCCCAAATCAACCAAAATATTTAATATTTTATAATATTACAATTTCAAAGTATTAATTTTTCTGAAAATATTTGTTTTTCTTAAGTGCGAGTTTTTTAGAGACATTTTAATATTTATATACAATATTTTGTATTTTAAAATTTTAATCTAGAAGTACGTAGAATAATCAGAAGTTTTTTAGTTTTTTTTAATAATTTAAATTTATATTTTATTAATATGAAAATTTTAATCTTTTTTAGTTCTTCAAAATTATGAATGTGCTATTATTATTATGGAAGAAGTTAACACCCTTATATTGATTTTCAGAACAAAATATGTTTTTTTGTCTTTATAAAATTGTAAATAATTTTTTTCGTTCATCTAGAACTTTTGGTATATTTGAAGTGCTCCAAAATTATAGTTGTGTTATGTCTATTGAAGTCTGTTAAATTTTTTTAATATTTAATTAAGGATTTGGTTTATTTATTTTTTGTCAAACTTGTTTTATACTTTCAAATTAATAAATTAAATTCTCAAACTTTTACATGTGATTTTAGTATTTTTCTATACTTAAATGTAATCTTTAGGGATTGTTTTATACCATCGTAAAGTTAATAAAAAAAATTAATTTATATAATGTGATTCTAGTATTTCTTTATCTGTTCTTTTTTTTCAGCAAAAGTATTTCTATATTTAAAATTAACATTTAATAACGGTTTTTACAGTTGCAAATTGGATGCAAGGATTGTATTTTCAAAGTTTGAAGATTTAATTTATCAATTTGAAAATAAAATCAGATTTTGCCTTTAATGTCGCTACACATGTTAATTTTGGAGGAGGCAAAGTACTAAAAATTTGGAAGAGGCAAAGAAAAAATTTGTAATTTTAGAAAAATGGAAAACATATTTTATATCTTTTTGTGAATGATCACATGTTTTTACTATCATTCAAAGGCATTTTGTTTCTAGAATAAAGAAGTTAAACAAAATAACTTCATTTATTCACGTTTTATTTTAACCGACCCTTCATTCTCCTGATTCATGAAGAAGTTTTGGGCTTGGACTTTGGCCCAAAATTGAAAACCCAGTCCAACTCATGGAGTGGAAAAAAAAGAATCAAAATATTTGGAGGGAAGAAATATTTATGAATTAGTGGCAAAGGCGGCATAAAGATTTAATTTGCGCTCATTCCCACCCGCGCCGCACCCTCTCTTTCACATTATCTTCTCTGCCTCAACCCTATCGATGTTCCTTTTCTTTGAATCGATGTAGTTCGCGCCAAACAACTCTCAAGGTACGCTTTCTTGTTCAGAACCTCTAATCTATGATAATCGCTTCCTTCTTCGAAACCTTCACTCCATGTAAATTCACTGTTCCTCACTTCAAAATTTTACTCTGTTAAGTTACTGTTCCTTATTACAATGTTTAAGGCGAAATTTGTTTTGTATGCAATGTTCGCGTCGATTATTGTGTGCATGTTTTTAGATGAAGTGATTGAATGTTACTATTTATTTAGGCCATGAAATTGTTTGAAGACAATTTTCTGTTGCCAGTTTTTGAGTTAAGAGTTGTTTTCGTTGCTTATAGGAATCAGGATTTTCATTTTACTCTTTGCTATGCTGTCTTAGAGTTTTCAATCATTATTTCCAGCTAGTCGGAAAATCTCGTCGTAAATATCACTGAGTTTTAATTGTACTTTGTATTAATCCATATACTTTGACTACCTTCACTTGGTGAAATAAGAATTTGTCGTTATTTACATGATGATAGAACTTAAATTATAATCAGATTAAGTGTGCGCGCAGCGCTGGTGAAGAGAGGGGCATAACATTCAAATCTAGAATATTCGTAAGTGTATGTAAGCAGTAGTTGGGGTAAAAAGTACTTTGCTGTTACGCAAGTAGCCTCACTTCATCTCATATAGCATTACATGGCTCACAACACTTCACGTATTTTTTTTTTGGAAACAAGAAACTAGAGCTAAGTGCTACCAATAGTACATTATTAGGGGTCCTAATCTGGAAAAACCGCTCAGTCTCTGAGCAAAAAAGAACCAAAAGCTAAATAAAATAATGACTTCGTCATTTTATACATGCTACTGGCCAACCCACTATGGGATGAGTAATACTGATTTGTCTGCAGTTTCTTCCCCTCTCTTAAAAGTGTTACTGTTAGAAATCAATTCCGGCTGTTCTATATTTGATTTCAATCCTCGTGATTTTGCCGAACTAGACTCCTTCTCTGTCTTCTCTTTGGTCTTAGCCAACTTGCTAGCCGGGAAATGTAGTCTAGCCATCAGAGGACGGGGTGCTCGTGTTTCCCTGTCAAATCCCCGCACGCAGACATAACCTGCAAAACATTTTCAGATAGGTTCTGTTATATGTATACCTGCTTTTCTATTCAGCTATGACATGGTTCTCTCAATTAGGATAGAATGGTTCGTAATAATTTATTTCCTTTTTTTCTCTAATTAACAATATGCTTCCATATGTTATATTAATACCAATTTTGAATGCTGATGCTCGTCCAAATAGACTTTTAGTAACACTTTCAATTTCTTGAAGTGTGAGCATATACATAATGCTTACATGCTTGCAAAATTAACCTAAAAGCTATAGATGATGTAAGGTGGTCTGTTATGGTGGCATCGGTAGTGTTTTTAACAAATGAAGTGGTAGAAGTGCGTTTATTTAGTCCTTCGGTCCTGTAGTCTATAAAGTTTAAATTAGTGATGTTAACCACACCAATAAGAACTAGCTAAAGTAGGATATTCAATTAACAAAGCAGGATTACATTCAGAATTAAATCATACCTCTCCAAAAGCATTGTTGAATTTCTTGAGTTGTTAAACCTGATTGGCAGAAATCATATATTCAACTTCATTGTTTGATGTATAGTCATTAAATCGTAATATATTACTATGAATTCTAAAGTCTTTACCTTTAAATATTGTTGGCACGGAGGTTCCAAAATATACTGTTCGTCTATTTAGGTTCCAGATCCAACTTCGGGGCACACTAATTGGGTTAAGACTGGACTCATGGTCAGAAAATACCTGTTTCAAATTATACGATTTAGTACTAGCTTATATTTCAATAAATAAGTACAAGAGGAAAATAGAGTTAGCAATCCAAAAATTGCACATTCCAAAAATTACACGTTTTTTTACCTCATTGACTTGGAAATAGGTGCCATTTAGTGGAAAACTTCCCCGCATAGCTGTTCGACATGGTATCTGTTTATTTATCATGAACTAAAGTCAGTCTATTATCATGCTTGAATTCTATGCATATGTATTCCCTCCCCAGCCCTAAATAATGCATACGAATTATTATGCTAATATGTTTAAAATAATGATTTTGATAAGCACTAGTACCAGGAGTGTCCCTCTAACTATCTGTGAATTAGATTCTCTGAAACTGTTGCATGAAAAACATTCCTTCTCATGACAGAGTTGGCCATATTCTTCTTGGGAGCTACATTTGCTTTCTGGTGGCTGTATAGAATTTGCTGTTTCACCTGATGTAATAGTTTATTTGGGAAAATGAGTTAGGAAACACCAGAAATCTGAAAGAAAACATGTATTTTAAAATTTGCTATGCAACTTATTGTGCTGATGCATGGAGCAGACAAATGCTAGCAGAGCATCTAAATTCATCTGAAAGGAGGCAAGGTAGTGAAATTGCTATTTGTCTACCTGGAGTCCATATAGCAAGAAGGTATTTGCCTGGATCATCAGGCTCTCGTGTGTCCCACTGTAATGCATAAGTAGTTAATAAAAGATGGGACATGCAGGACAAAACATAGCTTTGATTAACAGATGCAACAATAACTAACCCCTTGCAGAAGAGGATGAGTATCTGGGAGTTCATAACTGTAAAAGTAAACACAATCAGTATATATTGTTAGAATTGACTGCTGTAGCAGGGTTGTTGTGATGCATGCTAAACTCTAGATCTATTATATGCAAGATTCTTATTTCCCATCATATAATATTGCTGGATTATAATTCTGGACATGTAATTACTGATTGCTGGTCTTGCATTTGAGGTAATTATTATGCAATTTCGTCTGTGCATTCAATGTGATGCAATTGGAGATGAGTTTGTTATTTTACTTACACACAGTGCTCTGTTCGTAAACGGCTCACATTCTTTAGCTTGGGCATAGGAATTGAAGCAGCTTCTGGATTCAAAGCAATCAATGCCTTTGACATTTCACCTTCTTGAAGTTCCATCTTTTGTTGCATGTAATTTTGTAAATTCAGAGTGAACTCTTCTATGTTAAGCTTGATTGTAGGAATTTCACATGAATCCTCATAGAAAGCATCCTCTATATCAGTTTGTGATACTTGGGAGCATTCTGGTTCTGGAGTTGTTGGCTCTTCAATGATAGGGTGACAAATATTTATTTCAGACTTTGATTCCAATGGCCTGCTCACTTCGGTTAGCTGAATTTCTTCTTGGGTTGTGTTCTCTGGGGGAGGCAAGTGCAACTGACTGATGATTTTAGATGGATTCTGGTTAATCACACGATTTGCAGCTGTGCTAACTATACTCTTCTGCTCTGGTCCAGGCAGTGCAAGCCTTGCACTGCATACAATATTGTTTATTTGTAATTGATCTATCATAACTTGCAATGCATGGATATTACTGGGTTCTGTGCGTCATTGAGATAATTTCTAACTGTTATTTAAGTAAATATTTCTTAATTAAACAATTGTAAAAAGGATAGAATGCAAAGGTACTTTCATTTAATGAGTTAGTCTGTATATTGCTACATATAATACTTCCAGTGCCTTCTAGAGTACTAAAGCTTGCAAAGATTTTTAGTATTACATATACATACCTTGCAAATGCACTTGCAAAATGTCTACATTCTCCTCTCATTGGGCATGCATTACAATTTGGTTTGCTTTTTGTACAAAAGACCTGCATTCATTGTAGTTTTCGTCTTTATCATAATGGGTTTTGGTATGTACGGTCAGTCTCTTGAGAAAATGCAATATACCTTTCCAAATGTAATCATCTGGTAATGTAGCTCATATCTGCAATATATTGCAAAATAACATACAATAAGCAAAAACGAAGAATCAATATCTATGCCCTTGCTAAATTTGCAGGAACAGAAAATGTATTTGTATATTATTTTGCTACAGTAATTTGGAAATAAAATCTTTACAGTGTTTTTTGATCTAGCTTGCACAGTCGAGGCCAGAGGTATTTTTGTATTGATTCCAACACTGGGTACCTACATAAGGCAATGATGTTAGTTTTCTTATCAACAGAACTAGCGTGTCATCATTTATGTAGTACTCACAATTCTAGGAGATGCAACTGTAGTGATTCAGGCAGTGGCTGCAGAGGGACCCACCCCAGTCGTACTGCTATACGTCCAACATTTGTGTCTACCTGTTATATGCCAATAATTTATCAGATTTATTTCATATTCCTGTAATTGCACAATACTTCTTTCAACTTACCGGGAAGGCAAGGTGGTGCAGTGTTAAAAGCCGCACACACTCCACACTTTTCAATCCCAATCCTTTTACACTGAGCAAGTATTCTCTGTATGTATAAATCAATTTTATTATGATTATATTGCTATATTGCCTTACAGGAAAAAAGTAACATCACTTGTGTGTGTTTTACTAGTGAATTGAGAGAGTTCAGGATGTTGGTTTCTCCAACCAGAGTCAGGAAATGCTCACAATTTATTGTGTGAGAAATAGTACTTCATTAGGTAGTTTAATTAACCACTGGACTTACTTTGCTTTGTCAGGTGGAACGTCTCTCAGCCATTCAAGGTCAATGCTTCCATGTTCATCAACCAGTCGATTCAGGAAACTCTGCATAGTGTAAGCAGCATTCATAGGTTGTCTGTCTCAAGAAAGTTATAAGTAGGATTTCAAGGGATTTGTTTCTACCTGAATACGTTCTGCAAGTCTGTTGTTCATACCCCGTTCTTTGATGGTATTGGCAATTTCACCGACATCTACACATCTCACAGCTTCCCAATCCAAAGAATCCATGGTGTTTTCTGTCTTCTCTCTTTTCCCAGCCTTAGCTTGTGCTTCTATTCTTAAAATATCCCAGTTAAAATCATCCTTTTTATCTTTTCCTTGTTCCTTGCTCTTTACTTTTATTGGGGCAGAACTTATCTCATTGGTTCCATTCCTTGTTGCACTTTTGTGCTTGCCAAGATCTGATCCCCTTTCTTTCTGCATAATATCTTGAGTTTGTCCAGGGCTGTTGAAATTGAAAAAGCTTTGCTGCTGGTGATTGCTTTGTTCCTGATGGACTTGAGACTCGATAGTTTGAGAAAGAGTAATTGCAACTTCGCCAGCAGGTTCTGTTGTTTGAAAACAAGATCTGTTCTTGTCATTTTCATTATTTTTCTTTAAGAAGTCATGTGTTGATGATTTGGTTTTGAAAGGATCAAAGCAGTCATGGGACACGTTGATGGATGCTTCTGAAGAGCCTTGAGTAACACTTGATTTTTGCAAGCTTTCTATTGGATTGTCATGCTGCATACATAAAGGTTGATCATATGCATCTCTGAAGTTCTCATTTGATTTGCTTTTATGATTGTTATCTTCATAAAACTTGGTTGAACTAACCATTTCGAGGAGTTTACTGAAAGAAGTGTTACTATCAAAATGATTGTACTTTCCTGTGTTGGACAGAACTTCTACTTCTGAGTTGCTATCAGAGCATGATCCTATTTTCTCAGGATTTTGATCATTTGAAAAATCTCCAGAAATTTGAGATGAAACGACAGAGCCTTGGGATGAAACTATGTCAATTAACTCTTTCCTATCACCATCATAACATGATTTTTCTTCTCTTTCCTCAATTGTGGAACAACATAGTCTACTCCCCATTGGACTACAGTGTTCCTTAATATTTTGTTGAGATGATACTGACAATCTGGAGTTTGATTCATCTGACAAGCTAATTACACTGCTGGTAGTTCCACAGGAATCATTGCTGTTGATGGCTTCTTTTTCTCCAGAATGCTCAACTATATCTATTGTCAAAGAACTCTGGTCATAAACAGATTGATTCAATAATTTTACGTTCCATTCAGTGCCCTCATCTGGTTCAACTACATGCACTTGTGGTTCTTCTACCAGCCTTGTGTCTTCTCCCTGTTGTGCTTTGCACATGCTGCCTGAATTTTTGGGAAATCGAGCAGCAAGAGACATAAATGCAGAGCTGCCAACAGAGAATAGAAAATGTTACTGTGGCCTGACATCAAATTTATAAATTTACCAAAATTAAGCTTGTAGAGCTTATACCTGGAAAGATGGTCAGAGACATTCTGGGTGAGGAAAACTCCAACCACTGAATCCACAACTGATCCTTTCCATCGAGAAAATCGTCTGTCTCCTGTTGATTATGATACATATTAGTGTATGAAGAAACTCTTATAATATGAAGTTGTTGATTGTTCATGGTCTGTAGAGATTTTCTGCAGAGTCTTCTTTCAAGATAAAATTGCAATTATTTTATTTCCTTCAAAGCTGTAACATCTTGAGAGTGTGGTTTCATTACGCTATTTCATTAAGTGCTATATATCTTAGTCAAATTAGATCAAGTCATTGAGATTTATGTATACTACACTTTAACAAATATTTCAGATATTTATTTCACATTGCACTATAATGAAACAGCAGGTACTGTCTTTGATCATTTGTTACATATAAGAGATGTTGAATATAAGAATAAATGAGATATGGTTGCTATTATACCTGTCTTACTTTTACAACTTTCTTTCCTTTAATCAATTCCTGGAAAACCCCCAGTATATGATCACCAAAGTTTAGGTACTTTAAATTTTTTAATCAGAGATAAACTCATCCATCATTCTTTTTATATTATCACTGACCTAGGTAGTTCACATATAATCATTTCTTAACTCATGGTTGTGGTGGTCTAGGATGACTGTTCTTGTTATAGTTGTTGGAGGTAGGGTTTACCATCCTAATTTTGGTTCACATTCATGAAAAGTAGGTAGACAGATAATGTTTACTATTTTAAGATGTTGTTTTGTCTTGCATCTTCTTTTTCTCATTTCTTTCACTTCATTGATCACATGTAAGTTTGTGCCTTGCTAGAGGAGTTTCAAAGGTGAATAATGTCAAACATGATACCTTGTACAAGATGCATTCGTGCAATAAATGAGTCTGCTCGTCCTCGGAACACATTTCGCTCTTCTTCCCACCATTTGGCCTTGTCTTCATCTGTTCCATCAATTCCAGGACTGTTTATATCAAGCAACAAAAGCTTCCACACTCTATCAGTCTCATCATCAAGGTCAACCTTTGGTCGTAGATGCTGTTTCTTTATCTGAAAGGGCACAATGGCTCCATCTACACGGAGAAGGCTGTTTTTCTGTTTATACAGAACAAGTGCATTCTGCTCATGAATTGAGAGGTCTCTGGCTTCTGTGTCTATGTTTAGTCGTCTAAACTGCAATGCTAATGCATCAACATAGTTCATGGTTTTCCACAGTACTTCTGAAGCAACATCTGCAGTGCAAAAAATTTCATGGTGGAATTATTTGTCCTTTCCGATGTATAATGTTATTAACGCAAAAATAAGGATTCAGTTCAAACCTGATGACTTCCCCACTGCCATAGAGTAATTTCCCAAAGTAAAATTATGGTGCTGTAGCATCCCGTTTGTGCTAGAATGTGCTGAACTGGATAGGACCTTTTTCTTTCTATTCCGCTTCTTTTTTGGAAGTGTTGTAGGTGTCTCGGCGACTAAAGCTCCAGTGCATGTTTGAGGTCTTTTTGCATCCCCACATGTTTCTCTGCCAGAGATCTCTACTTGTTTTGTAGTATAATTTGGTTCAGTATCACAGTTCCTAATTCTGGTTGGAGAACCAGAATCACAATTAGAGGTTTTAGACCTTTCTGCCATCCTTTTCAAAGACAAGATAAACTCGTCAAATGTTGGAGTATCATCAATGAATTTTTCAGTAAATTCACTAATGACTGGGACTCCTATTGTATTATATCCAGATCCATAAATACAGCAGCTAGAGCTTGATGCATAAGGATGTCCTAGAGCATCTTCCTGAGGGTATGTCTGTTGGAGTTCTTTTGTTGCAGTCACAGATGTGATGTCTGTGGCAGAAGTTTTCTCCTTTTCAGTTCTCATTTTCTTCTGTACGTTTGGAAACTGAGGGCAAAAGCTAGCCTGGTATGATGACAATTCATTATAGTGTGCACCAGTCAGATTCATGTTGCTGTCATCTGCATGACTAAAGCTACCAGAACATTTCCTCTTTGTACCAACCATTTGTAACCTTATGGTTGAACTTTGACTATTACAGATATTTCCATCCTGAGTAGTTGCCTGACCTTTGTTTTTGTTCCCTACAGAGTTGGCATTCAGCTTTTCCCCAAGGTGGGTGTATTTTAAAATAGACGAACCAGGGTCTTGTGTTCTCTCAGACGATGGAATGCAATTAGTTGAAGTTGCATTCATCCAAGTGTCTTGATTATAGGTGAGACCTACTTTTGTTTCATCTAACGCCATATTTTCCTTTCCAAAGGGCGAATCTAAATTTTTTATAGAGTTTTTCCATGACATATTGTTAGATTTATGTATCACTGTTTCAGTCAGATTCAATTCTTTTTTCCTCACATTCTTCCTCTTGCTGGTCAGGTTTTCTTTTGTCTTTGTCCCAGGGAGATTGATTTTTGAGGATGGACCTGGGGCTTGTGCGTCCTTAGGTGGTGTCATGTCTTCATTTAATGTCTGCTTTGTGGAAGTGTTAAAATCATAAGCAAGGCTTACATTCATTTCACTGCCTGGATGTCCGCTTAGATTCTCTTTGACTGCATAACTTTTTTCTCTTGCTCTTTCATCAAAATTTATGGACTGTGTGCATGATGTTTGGGCAGATGCAGACATCTTTTCTCTAGTCAATTCTCCTGGTACTTCTATTGGAGGAGCAGATGTCTTCACTCCTTTCTTTCTCACATACTTCCTCTTAGCAGTTGGGTTTTCCTCTGGCTTTGTCCCAGATCTTTTTTTTCTTGAAGATGTATTGGCTTGTGTTTCTTCTGGTAATGACATGTAACTGCATGGTGTCAGCTTCATGGCAGTGTTTAGATCATACGCAAAGCCTACATTAGTATCCTGCATGACTAGACCAATTTCACTGCCTGGAATGACAATAGGATTCTCTTGGATTGCATGACTTTGATCTCTTGTTCTCAAATAAAATTTTACAGACCCTGCATATGACATTTGGGCTGACTCAGGCACATTTTCTGTAGTCATTTCTCCAGTCACTTCTGTTGGAGAAGTCTCATTCACCTTTTTCCTTCTTGTATTCTTCTTGACAGCTGAGTTTTCTTCTGGTTCTGTCACGGAGCCTTTTCTTCCTGAAGATGTATTTAGGGCACTTGAGTCTTCTGCTAATGACATGCAATCGTTTGATGGCTGCATAATGGAAGTGTTAAGATAGTTTTCTAGGCCTGCATTCATTTCCTGACTGACTACACCAATCTCGCTACCAGGATGTACTGTTGCATTCTCTTTGACTGCACCACTTTGATCTCTTGCTCTGCCATCAAAATTTATGGACTCTGTACATGACATTTGGGTATATTGGGGCATCTGTTTAGTCATTTCGGCTGCAGGAGCTGAAGTCATGTTCACTCCTTTCCTTTTCACATACTTCCTCTTGGGAGCTGGCTTTTCCTCTGGCTTTGTTCCCCAGCCTTTTCTTCCCAAAGGAAATATATTCAGGGCTTGTGTGTCTTCTGGTAGTAATGTGTAACTGTTTGACGCCTGCTTCACAGAAGTGTCTAGATCGTCAGCAAGGCCTACATTCACACCATTTCCTTTTCCCAATAGTGCAATTGTGTTTTCTATGGCAGCAGAACTTTCATCTCTAGTTCCCATGTCAAAATTTATGGCTCTTTTACAAGACATTTTGGCAGTTCCAGACATTTCTTTTGTCAATTCTCTAGTCACTTCCATTGGAGGAATAGAAGTCTTGCTCAGTGCATTCTTTCTCACATATTTCCTCTTCACAGTTGGGTTTTCTTTTGATTGAACAGGCTTTGGGGTAACAGGCTTCGGAGTTCTTTTGGGTTTGCCTTCTTTGATGACCTTGGGACGGTGCTTTCTTCTCCTCGGTTTTTGTTGTGGTGTTTTATTAAGATCGGTATCAAGATTGCTTCCCATATCTTGGTTTTGATTCTCTTTGAATGGTGAAGAAATAGCACCAAATTCAATGGCAGGGTCACAGAGTTCTTTGCTGCTCGGCAGTACATTACTGTCAAGCTTACTGGCATGGCCAGTTCTCTCTTCCCCTCCTGGATCATTTTCTTCCATATTGATTTGCATTGATGCTATTTGTCTGTTTTCTTTGTTGGCATTGTCAAGTGTAAATGGGGTATCCTGTGAAGTTGTGTTGCTACAGCAAGCAATGTATGTTTCTGTCCCAAAAGAGAGTATGCAAAGTGTAAGAGCAATGTGATCCTAGATAGACCAAGTAATAAAAGGAAATTAAAGCAGAAACTTATAAGAAAATGGTGGGTGTTGTGCTTGCTGTGCAGGTTTTATGAACGTTACAAGGCAAACATAGTTTCAAGGAGAAAAGTGCATGCAATCAACTTTGCATTCGTACTCTCCTCATTTCAATACTAAAATGGACTTTAATATAGTATGCGTAATATCCCAGTCTAATTTACCGGCTATACCCTAACTCTAGCTGTGGCTCATTTTTTTATTGCTCTACGTCATCATCAGTGTTCGGCTTGGTACGATCATTATTGGTGCACCGTTCCAGAGAGACATGGAGGGAAAATCTTATAAAGCTATCACACGAAGAGTAGCAAGAACAAAAAATAGGACTTACCCTGAGGGTCTCGCATATTGTCAAGGATGACTGAAGGAACAAATGGATTTTTCAATCCTTCATTATTCCCTTGTGTCACACTAGAGTTCCTCGATTCAGCCTCAACTGCGAACAAATGTTCACAAAACCCGAGTTTGCTGAAGCTGGAGGCAGCATCCGAAGCTGTATTTTCACAAGTTTTGCCACTGTCACCTGCGACGTTAACATCCGACCTAACAGTTTCTCTTGGCCAATTAAAAATTCAACACATGCAACTGCTCCATTTGCATGATAACCCATTTGGTTAATCTCCCCAGGTGTGTAGATCGGCACTGGTTTTAGAGGAACAGGCTTAATAGGAGTGGCAGGGACCAAAGGAACCTCAACTTCTGGCTCCTTTCTACCCATCTCCCCAACCTCCATTCACTTCTCTTCTCCAATCCTCAATGAAAAACGTCAAGGAAAAGATAAAAGAATTAAATTGCTTCCTGGGACTATCTCAGGGTGCTCTCAGAAGCTCAGTTTCCCCATAAAGGTCACAACTTTATTCAATCACGATCTTTTCCTCACTAGAAGGAGCACCTCTACGGTTGAACCTAATTAAAAAGTATATAGAATGTGAAATAAATGTAATAAATTCGTGAAACTGAATAACAAAATCAGAGATACAGTTTCCAGTTGATGCAATAAAGCAACATTGACAAAGGTAGGTTTGTAATACCTTGTCGGCGAGTAATCGGTGGGTGATGAAGCATGTGACTACTAGGTAATTGCAGAAGGGATCGAATAATTTATTTCTGCCCAATTATTTCAAAAAAAATCCAAAACTTCTGGACTATGGAAAACCACAAAGCAGAAGCAAAATACTGGCTTGTTGATTATTCTCTTTGGAATCTCCGTTTCTTGCTCTGCATGACCGCAGTTTCTTCCATGCGGCAAACCAAAAGGAAATTAAAACAACGAGTTCATGGGGAAGTTAGTTACACAGAGTCAATGCTGGAGATCTAGATATCTCATGTATGTGAGGGTAAGTGCTAAGTGGTGAGTTCTGACGGAGTGAGCAGGGAGAGAGAGAAGGAACACAAAATTCTATATGGCTCAATGTGCATTCCGAGCTAGGTTAATTTCACTTCTATCTTGCACTCGGTTGAAGAAATCAACATTTAAAGGAAATGGAATAAATATATTTTAATTTTCACTTTCATATTTATCTCCTTCATCACTCATAAAGTGAAAGAAGATGATCAACTAGGGCGAATAAAGAATAATGTTATTCATATATAAATGTTTGATGCATCAACTTTATTTTAAAATTTAATTTCAATATACCTTTTTATATAAATACTATTCATTTGAAAATATTTTTACTAAAAAATCGCATTTTAAAACTTAACCATCATATATTCTTAAAAGAAAAACAATATATTGAAATAAAACAAAACAATAGAAAAACATTATAAAAAAAAAAACAAATCAAAGTTCGTGTGCATTAATAAAATCTACATTCAAACTCATAAACCGTATTCATTGCTAGAGAAATTTCGGGAGATATACAAGGTAGTAAACTATGGCAAAGTAAAGTAAAACAAAATATGAAATCATTGTTGAAAATAACGTCTAATTTCAACCTATCAAACATATTTATTATCTTTATGAAAAACATGAACATCATTAAAATTAATAGCTTTAATCATAGTTGGACAACAATTACAATAATTTTAATGGACATGAAGTAACATTAACATTCATGCAAATCTAAGAGAATAAGCCTTTGAATTCATACATTATTTTATGCATATAAAATAAGTATATAAATTTATTTAAATTTAAATTTAATATATTATTATCATTTAAGAATAGATGAATAATTTTATTAAACTTTTAAAATCGCTTTAAATTTCTACCTTTGCCCACAATTTTAAAAAATATGATTTTTCTAGTCATCAAGCGCATATTTTATCTAATGATATTTTTAGTTTTATTAAAATTAAAAAATTAAAAAAATTGATTTTATTTATTTTTAAAAAGTTTTCTTCAACTTTTGTTTTTATTTTTTCTTTCTTATGATATGTAAAATGAATAGATAAATATTCGGTTAAATATAATAAGTATTAAGATATTTTACTTTTAGTTTAATAAAAAGTTAAATTTTTACACAAATTATTTTTATTAATTTCGTTTACAACTTCATTAATGATCGAGATAATTTATTAATCCTCGAGATAATTGAACATATAATATTTGATCTATAATAATTACATGTATTTATTAAAGGAAAAAACTATCTTTGTAATTAACTTTAAAGAATCCTTTATTTTTTTTTTTATAAATTTAAAATCCTTAATCATTCATTCAAAATTAATATAATTTAATGTTAACTCTTTTCTTTAATAAACACATAATATATTCAACTATCTTTACAAACAAGTTCAAACAACATTAATAAAATTAAAGTTTTCTTATTAAAATTATAATTCTATTTTATTATACTCAAAACAATACATATTTATGATATTGAAGTCACAATATATGTCAATAAATATTTTAATTATCAATTTTAAAATCTAAAATAATTGATAATTAAAATTTTGGTAACTAATTAGATACTAATTTATAAATTAGTCTATAAATTTTATTAATAAAAAAATTATTTTATATTAATAATTTTTTAATCTTTAAAATAATATCAATTTTAGTGACTATATTCATTAATTATTTTTTTTATCTTTAATTTATATTTAATGATTATATTGTAGTGAACTAGCACACATGTTGTAAATTATTTTCAATCAATATTTTCTATTCCTAACAAATGTTCCATGGTTATGACATAATTAATGTTATACCTAGGATTTTAACTTATGCTTATAATTATGCTTTTATTAAACAACCTTCATTACTTGAAGTGAAACAATATATACCTCAACGAGAATTGGAAGAAATTTGGTGGTGGCCATAATGTTATTTGTTGTTACACAAGTAGTAGGGATTTTGGAATAGCAAAAAATATTTTAGGTGCTTCAAATACATTATCAACAGATTAATAATAGAATCATCACTGTAGTAAATCTTTATGGATCAACAACAAAATTAAAATTCTAAAGCCTTTTGTTATTCCTTGCAGGTTAAGGAAAGCAGATAATACTATTCAAGTTGATCAAATATGGAGCACACATTAGTCATAACAAGAAAGCAGCATGTAAAGGAATTTTTGGGAATTCAAGTGCTGAAAACATAGGTACTTTTGTGAAATTTACAAAAGCATATTCAACTTCTGAAGCTAAACTTCTGGATGGTATTCATGTTATTGATACCACTATTTAAAAAGATTGAATAGCTCTTTAGGTGAAGATGATTTTTTGCTTACTCTGAAATTTTTTACTCAGTTCTCTTGTTCCTTAGAAGTTCAAGAGCTAAGAACATGTGTTGTTTCACAAAATTTATACAAGCAGATTAACTTTTGAAGCTGAACTTTTGAATGTTGTTCAGAATATTATCACTATTATAAAAGGTTGAAGAGCTCTTAGATGAAGACAAATTGTGATCTTCCATATTTTGGTTTGGTCTTCCAATTTTTTGTATTTTTTTAATTGTATTAAAAATGTTGCATATGGCTTATACAGGTTGTAGTACTAATCTAGTTCGGATTGCAACCTAAATAATGATGGAATAATATTCTTTCCTTATGATTACAAAAAAGGTGTCACAATCACTTATCTTCACTGAAGGTAACTCCACGAACATGTTAATTTTTGCTATATATTCACATATTAATTTCATACTTACCATTTTCAATGTTTATGGTAATTGGAAAATTGAAATTGGAAATATTATGTAGTTGTTTAGATGGGAGTCCACAAGCTTACTATTTTTTGAAAAGGGATTTGGAGCATTAAGAGATGGTGGTTGCATTTCAGCATTTTTGGTGGTGTCCCTCTGTACAACCTGCCAAATCTTTATCACCTAAGAAAACAAAGATTTTTTATTTTTTTATGTTAAGCATTGTAAAAACAAAGCAAATTGCCTTTTCAGGAACAATAACAGAGCACAGTTTAATCAAGGTCTTTCTTAGTCAATAGATCTTGTTTCTAATCATGAATACAACATTTCTCTAACTTTGTACTACTAAATGTTGTGATGGTCCACCATTTACTGGTGATGTGGAAGCATTGAATCCAGTATGTTTAGCAAAATCCAAAGGACTTTGCTACATAATTCAGGCCTATTTAATCCCCAGGATGGAAATGAAAAGCAAGAGGCTTCTTCTTCCTGCACCCCTATATTTTTCTTCCTGCACCCCCACTATTTTTTAAATCCCAAAACTGGTCTTAATCTTTTATTTGAAAAAGGACACCGTGGTTACCAGAATTAGGAATCTGGGAGCGTGTTACGGATTCATCAATCCGGAACTGAATATTTTTTTTTTCGGATGAGGGGGTGTTCTGGAAGCAATTTTTGTGTAAATTATTGATTTTTGGATTGTTTAATTCGGAAGCGTAATTCTGTTACAGATTCGTAGATCCGGAATGCTTTTTTTTGAATTACGGATTTTTGAATCTGGAATGCATATTTCTGTTACGGATTGGAGGATCCAGAATGCTTTTTTTAAATGATGGATTTTTGAATGTGAAATGCATATTTTGAATTATGGATTGGTAGATCCGAAATTTTACTGGAAGTGTCAATCCGAAATTTTTCTGGATTTCATAATCCATAACGCAAAAAAATAAATACAGTTCAAGTGCATTTTAGGGTTTTTAAAAAATAATTGGGACAATTTGGTTTTTGCATAACATTGTGGGGGTGCAGGAAGAAACTGCCAAAGCAAGATATTGAGCCTAAAGTGCAACATGAGACATCAAATTGATTCCAATAGGCCATCATTCCCAACATTACTGGTGGTGATGGTAAGACAAGCCAAGGATCTTTCACCATGCCATGCTCTTTTCAAAACAAAAAGAGAAATGTCAAAAAGAGATGGCCACTAAAAAGAAAGCCATGATCCAAGATAGGGGACCCCAAGAACCAATTTACATCAAAGTAGTTAGTAGCATTGGCAAGAAGAGGCCCTTATTATACTCCTAATAAACATAAGGCAATATTCTCCATGGAACAAGTTTACGATACTCTGCCCATATCTCTCTATACTTCTCTGCACAACGAGCTTCATCCCTACTTTCTCTCCAGATCAACAGAATAAGAAGATAAACAGGATAGAAGTATGGAATTGGTGAACTGCAAAAATGAGTTAAATACAAATGTTTGACACAAATTTCTTTTAGAAAAATAACAAATATCCATGGCTTTATGTCAACAAACATAATAAAGCAAGTAGTTAAGGAGATCACCTTATCCCACAAGGTAAGCTAAAGGAGAGAGCAAGCATCAAATCTCCTAGGTAATTACAGTGCCTAGCAACACCCCTTCAACATAATAAGAAGAATAAAAATAAGAAAGATTGGTAACTTCAATAAGAAAAAGAATAAGGATATGAACGTTGCTCTAGCCAGCGAACGTTGTCACAAATTATGAACTAGATGAAGAGTTCAAAAAATAAACCACACATGCGTATGAATCCCAGAAAAAATATGACAATCATCTTTTCTTTTTACCTCATAGCATCTTACAATGTTTTAAAGCATCTTTAAATTATTTTTAGGATTGGTTTTCCTATTTCCTAAGTTTCCATATTTCTTTATATTCATTTTTTTCATTAGAATTAAGAGTCTAGTCACTAGTGTTTGTATGAACAAGGCCAGTGCTTATCTATGTGTCACATTGTAAAACATCATATTGAATATCAGTTTCAGAGAGTTACTCTATTCTCTGCTTTCCCCCTATATCTAAAATTCTATAATTTCAACATAAATGAAATCTTACCAATAACCAGACGCTAGTAGCTTGCCTCCAACAACTTTTGGAGGCTTACCCCAAATAGGAGCCTTTGGATTCTTTTTGAATACGTGTTTTTGCTTGTTTGCTCCTCGAAATACCATATATCTGCACAGTTATATTGCACAAATTACAGTTTATAAGGTTTACTGATTGAAGTGTATGTCACTTCAGGAGTGTATGCATTACAGAAGTCACTTTTACATATTTCAAGTTACCCGATCAAGAAGACAAAGCAATTAGCTACTATGGCAGCCGTTGTTAACTCCACACTGTTCCTCAATAGCCACCACCCCTAACAGCAATTGCAGATTGTCAACACACAGGTAAACTATGTTTGAAGCGTGCATCTGAAGCACGTACATACCTTTGTTGGTCACTATCAAGTCTTGACCATAGCTCACACATACACACGCACAAAAGAAAATAAACTATATGGATTCAGCATATGAGAAATTTAACTTGCTGAAATATGAAAAACATGCATTAGCGAGAGAAAGAGAGTCTCTTGGAAAATGATTTGGAAAGTCCCCTCATTTAATAGAAATCTAAAATGTCAGACAGAAACCAAAGCAAAATAAAAGGAAGACATAAATAACACACATTTCATATTTATCAATTGTAATGGTAAATTATGCACACATTAAAGAAATTATAAGTCAGGGGCTGCTATCTGAAAAAGAAACATTATTCTAAGAGGAATACAAATTCAAATTCTCCCTCGGTCCATTTCTAGGCCTTTGGGCATTACTTTCCAACTTGTTTTCTTCTAGTTCAGTAGGTTATCTTCTTCAACTGAATTTGTCACCGATAAGTAATACAACAAGTATTTAGTTAAGAGTAAGATCAAATCAACCTACCAAAATCCAATAAACAAAGAAAAAAATCTGATAGTGGATGAAAAGCCCAGCCCAATTTTCAAACAAGGACACCACAGAACCTCCTTCCATGCCCATGCAAAAGATCAGAAGGCCATTGTGGATGGAAAATTTGATCAATTAGGCTTTTTCTATTTTAAATATTGCTCTTGTTTGTGTTTTATGGATCATATTTGTGTATGTTGTCGATCCTCCAACTGTTGGGTTTCAGTCCTCATAAGGACCCTCAGCTTGTAATAATGGACAAGAATAATATTTGTCAGAATTTTCTGTCCTTTAGACTTAGCCTAATACAAACCCTTTTCACCTACGTAGTAGTGACTGACCATCTAGCAAAATCACTTTCAAGTTAATCCACAATGAAGATGACAAACAGAATGGAGTATTCAATGTCAACACAAGAGCTCCAAAAACACTTTTGAGAGGTGAAACTAAATTCATGGATAGAGAAGTTCAGTTTACAACTGTGTGTATGTATGACTATGAACGAAAAGGTAACATCTCCCACGCTTACACAAACAAATTGGAAGTTCAAACTTTTCTATTTCTCATCCAAAATCACAAGTATGACAAATACCTGTATGCTGAAAGTGAAAGGTATCCACACTAAATCTCCAAAGACCAACATGAAGCCCAATCTCTCTGCAATTATGTCCCAGCTGCAAAAGATAAAACAAAGATAAGGTTAGAAAGGGGAATTGGATCATATGTGATTGATCAAGTGGATATCCTGATCATAATTTACTGAAAAATCCAGGAGGAATGTTGTTCAGTTAAATCTTTGCAAATTATTAAATGAAAAATTATGTATATACTGTGCTGAACCTAGATCCTAGGTTTTCATAAATTGTTCTATCCCCATAGTTGGTTTATTATGGTAAACTTTTCCATAAACAGTTTTAAATTATCTTATGCATAAGCTAATTTATAAAAGTTATCTCATATTAGCTTGCTTCTCTACAAGATGGTTTTTAACTCATGCATAAGTTAATTTTAGTGTATAAAGCTTTTTTTTCATTTTTCCTTCTTTTTTGTTATTCCAAAAATGCTTATGAAGAAGCTAACCCAAATAGGCCCATTGTATTTTGGACACGGTACTTATAAGTTATACTTGTATACTTCTCCACCCAGGTGCTTGCACTTCCAATGTCACCATGCCCCCTCCAACAATATTAAAATAAAACAAAAGAGCACAATAACCTACTACTTTCAAGCCAACTTGTTGATATTTTTGTTCATTTGAAAAGTATATTATGAGTTAATTTTAACACATTTAAATTGCATAAAAAAAATAATTTCAAACTAATTTGAAATTTTATAACCAAAATATGGATCAATGCACAGGTAGATTTTATTAAATATTCATCGTTTAAAAGTTTGTCATTGGTGTAAGAATTTTAATTTACAACAAAGTGAATGGGAATCATCATCTTAAAACTTAGCATAACAAGTAATCCATGATGGAATTTATAGAACCCAATTCTTCCAATGGAACAAATGTAACTCACGTGGATGTCATGTATTCTTCATGTACAAAATAGTCCAGGATGTATAGCTGAAACAAAATGGCAGAAATTCACATGTCAAGCACACAATATAATACATTTTCATTTTACAACAGACATGCAAGTTTTCGAGATTACTGCACAGAATAGCTGGTAGAGAATCATTGACTGGCTCAAAGTACCATCTTGAATGCTCTTCATAAGAATAGATAAATTGATAAGTAGCCACCCCATCATTCCAGCTCTAACAAAGAAAAATCTGCAATTTGATAATCCATTAAATTATAACAAAATGCCAGATTGATTTCAGTCATCATTCCCACCTCGTTAAATATGCTGACAATGTAATCTTATTTGCAAAATTCAGTTGACATGCATGTGAAATATATGTACAAATGACATGAAAAAAATATAAAAATATGCTACCTAAGAAAATAAAGACAAGGATACTATCCTAAATTTAGCCAAATGATGCAATATAAAACAAACATTTGAAAGAAAAAAAATTAAAATTTGGCCATGAGAGTAGGGTGCAGGAGGTGCAAATAACTTCAAGAATTATTATTCATGTCTTAAGATCTATTTTAAAACTGTTTGTCATTCTAGTTATTGTTACATCGATATCTCACTTTTTGTAAGCTAAAATTACAACACAATACAAACATCTCTTATCCATGCTTGCTCTATTATATGATTAGTAGTATAGTGCCAGTATAATAATTCCAATTTGATTCTTTAAAACACACATATATGCTTTCTACTTTTTTTAAGATCCAGTCTGTTAACAGTGTTAAAAAAATAGGATGTCAAAACATGAGGCAAGTAGGTTGTCAATGTCAATAAACCTTGCAGGGAAAACTGAGTCAAGTTTCACAGGGAAAAGAAGAGAACAATCTACAGATCATATAACCACAGTTTGGTATTCAGAATAATCATGAAGGTATTCCAGATGAGATACAACTTTCATTGGCAGGTTGGGGCAAGATGTATCATTTATGGTAAGTTTATAAATCACAACTGAAACAGTCAAGTTAAATGAGAAAAAGAAAATACATCTTTCAGTGGCAGAGATGGGGAATGAAAATATATTTTTAACATGGCTTAAATTAAAAACAGTCATGTGAAATAAGAACAAGCAAGAAATTTGGGAAAATCACATACTTGAGGTCAATACCCATGAAGTGAGGATTTAGTTGTATTCCAAACCACCTATTTAAATAAAAAGAAAACAAACATCATCAAGATTAATCATAGAAAAGTAATTCCTTCTGGGGAGCAAAGTTGACTGCGTTACTAATTACATGCCAGTACTTAACATACACAGAAAGATAGAACATAGAAAATGCAAACAGACAGCATTTTGCCACTATATACAAACACACAGCTACTTACATATTAAATAGGCCTTACATTAAATATGTTATCTAACACTTAATATAACCTCTTGAAGACCATAATATTTTGTAGTGGTGCCTAGGGTCAGGGAAATGCAATAGAAGAGAATATTGGTCATAGAGTAACCCACTGCATATGCACATTCCTTCTGCCATCTTCCTGTTGTTTAAGCAGTTGAAAAGTAATATATGATGCTTCCAACATCAAAATTATGGCCCCACTTTTTAATTCCCACGAGTTAAAGCAATCCTAGTTTAGAACATACCAATCATGTATCAGGTTCCCACTGATATGAGGTTTTAGAGATGAGCCTTTACTTTGTGACTTGCAACCAAAAAAATACAGTACCAGGGTCACCTGCCATTTATATGCAAAAGATTAACAAAACTGACAACCAAAAGGGAATAAAATTATCATGCCATGCTGAATAGTAAGAACATCATAAATGATAATTCAAATAAACCATCTTATGTCAAAATTGTAAGGGAATAACCAAACCGTAGGTAGAAGAGATTGAACACTAACTGTAGGAAGAAGGTATTGATGTCCAAATATTGGTCATATAATTTAATTTTTCATCAATTAAGTTTAAAAATGGATCAAATGGGATAGTTCAATCAACCAGGTAAAGGAATGTCAAAGAAAACTTCAGACAAACGATTTGAAAAGACCACACTCTAACTGGTTTTACTAAAAACTTGGTAATAGAGCCCGATGGAGTAAGTGCCCAACTCCACCCAATAGGATAATACTACATTGTTGATTGATTTCAAAATGGGATATGTTCATATTTTCATTTCTAGTATATCTGTAGGATGAAGTTGAAAACTAATATATTTATACCAAATTGGTATTTACAAATGAGCCCCAGTATTGGTGAAGCAATGGCCTCTACAACAAGATCAGTGCATGTAACCTATTGAAGAAAAATAGAAAACCTTAAAGACGAAAAACAAACAAATTAATGTTCAACCTATACTAGTTTAGCATCAAAACGTAAGATTCAAATCAGCAGTAAGTTGTGAACAAAATATAATCTCGGGAAGAGACATTAACCCAAAGAATGCATGTCATTTAAAGTATTTCAATAGACAAAGATGACAGGTAATAAATTAGACAAAACTACATGCAAGTTCAGTTTTAAAGGTGCTTTTGGGTGTTATCTAATCAAAATTAGAGTTTCAACTCGATAATACAAGTACTAAAAGTTCGCAGTAACGTCAAGATACATTACTGATAAGAAAATTCAATTCTGATTGGATAAAAATACCAAAAACACTTATGAAACTGCATGCATGTAGGTTCAGTCCAATAAATTATCAGATGCCAAACTTTGACACTCCAAATATCAACTCTAAGCTCACATACAAGAAAACTAAAGAGAAACGTTGTGGACAGCAGCTCAAGTCCTCTGTCTGATATGGCCTGCAAGAATTACCAGAAAAGCACATTAAACATCTTAACCTCAATCTTCATGAAAGAAGCTGAACAATCTAATCTATCTTACATTTCACGAGTTCACACAAATGCGTCTAATAAAACTAGACAAAACAGACAAATTCAGGGAACACATACAGTGGGAGACACAAAACCCATCTTGGCACCGATCCCAAGAAAAGCAACCAACAGAAGAAGCGAGAGCAGACCTGAGAAAATGAAATCATAGTTAAAACCCCCCAACACATTTTTTCTTATTTAGATATAAAAAGACGACCACATTGTCGTTAACATGCATATATTATAACTGACCGTTGCAGCGATAGTGAAGACGAGTTGCATCCGGTAGAGCAACCCCAGGAACAAGTTTTCCAGGGAGAATGGATCCAGCAATGGCCAAGTAACTGAAGAACCCCGCGAGCAAAGGAACCTGACCCAGATTATAAAAGGGGGAAAAGATTGTAAATTGATCATAATTTTCGTATAATCGGCGAATTCGAAGAGACTGGGGTTGAGTATTGAAGACTAACGGAGTTCCAAGATGGCATGAGAGCGTGTAGGAGAAAACCCAGATCCACATGCGACTCCATCACTTCCGAGTGAGTTCAAAATTGAGACTTTTCAATAAAAGTTCGAGGCTTTAGATTATGCTATGTTGCTACTTAAAAACACACTCAGCCGCAGATGAAAAGCGACAGAACATTGCGATCTACACCCAAGTCCTGAGTCCAACCATTTTCTGTTTAAAATTAAAAATTTCGTTTTTCCTTGGCCTCTTTAATCAACAGCACTTTTTAATATTTCTGGTAACAACACTCTTCACGTAGATTTTTCAAGCGGCTTTTATATGCTTGTACTACCCTAGTGTGTATTACAGGTGCATCAATGGAATATTCTATGCAACTGGATCCTTACTGAATTTTCTCAGGATTATATATGATGTAGTGAAAATGTTGTGTTTATCCTTCTTTTTCTTAAACACTAAATAGGTGTGATGATATTAAAATTTGTGTATAATATGATAATGTGGAACTTTAGTATGAAAGATCTTTTTTATTATCATGTGATAATGTGATAAGTGCCAGTATATGTTTGTGTTTTTTTTTTTTTTTTGCTTTTTGCAATTTTTTTTTTTTTTTTTTTTTTTTTTT
>Ga0123342_1002631_pt1 | contig 29623 bp, 16 predicted proteins | sample Turbeawhitnodule_FD_89960 | JGI IMG/M metagenome (GOLD analysis project Ga0123342, IMG submission 89960) | Root nodule microbial communities of legume samples collected from Mexico - Turtle bean Mexico white nodule | ecosystem: Host-associated > Plants > Roots > Nodule | place: Mexico: Nepantla... | reverse complement strand
TGAAAATCTATCCTTTGTAGTTATTTTCACGTATTAGTATTTTTTTGAAGTTAATATACAACATATATAGAGTGAAATTATTAATGATATTAATTTGTTTTATGGGAAGTAAAAATCATCTCATAATGTTTCAAATCAAAAAAATTGTAGGTCAAAATTTTAGGATTAAAAAATATAGAGGGAAGCTTATTTTCATTGAAAATAAGAAAAAAAAAATGCTTCAAATACCCTATTTGAGAGATTCTTCTTTGGAGAAGAGAGAGAAAATTATATTTTATTACAAAGGTGGAATATAAGTTATTCTACGAAAAGAAAAGAAAAATTGACACTTCATTGTGGGAAAGAAAAATTGTTATTTTGAGCGATTTTACGAGCAAAAATGATAAGGGTATCATTGGAAATAAATTATAAAACTTATTAAAAATTACAGAAGCTAATGCTTTTATTGGTTCGTAAATTTAAACCTTAGAAGTCACATATTAAGAAACAAAGGAAGTGTATGATGACATTTTTATAAACCATCACTATTTTTATAAATAAAGTAATAGAATTATCCACGATAACAAAATAATCGTTAAAAGGAACTTCAACTAGGATATTATTAGAAATAAACTAAGCTTTATTTGAAAATTATGAAAGTTATTTTCTTTTAGTTTGTAAAGTTAAATCTTTAGGGTCGTCGAATGTTAAGAAACAAAAGATAATAACAAAATTATTGTTAAAAGGATTTTTTTTTTTTTTACTTTCCACTAGTAGGGAACAATTTCTATAAGCATAAGTACAGTGTCTTTGAATTTCAAATCAAGTAAATCATGAATTAACTACATCACAACATGTAGACTACAGTCCAATGGAAGGGTGATGGCAGCTTATATAGTTTAAGGAGGTACTAATGGCTTTCTCTACCAAAAGTTTGTGTTGAATTTGTGAAAAAATGAAAAAAAATGTTAAACATGATTTACTCTCTTTTTTTCATAACTTCGTCATATTACATGTTATTAGTTATTTTTTATATCGTGGATGAATATTGTGAGATCATTTTCACTAACAAAAAGGTAATGTAGATTTATCCTTATCGTCGTAAACTATTTTACAAAGTTGATTGAAATCAAATTCTTGTTAAAGATAAGACAAAACAAGTTCAGAGCTTTGTGTGAAAAATATAGTATTTCAACATAACATCATCACAGATAATGACAAACAACAAATAAACAAAAAATTTGGAGAATTTTACAAGAGAATTGACATTCGACATGTAACTAATTCATTTGCTCTGAAACAAATGGACACGCCAAAGTTACAAATACGGTCATTATGGAAGAGCTAAAAAGATGTTTGAGAATTGTAAAGGGGAAATGAATGGAGGAGATGGGCTTGTCATTGTACATCTAAAGTGCAAGAGGAGAATCATCTTACAACTTGATATATGAAATCGATGTCATGATTATATTAGTCGAGATAAGGGAACAACTTATATGTTGAGGCATTTTTTACCTAACCTTAAACGAGAATTCTTGAGAGTAGAATTTGATCTTATTGAAGAAGTACAAGACAAAGTGAAAAATCGAGAAAGAACATATAAAGAGAGAGTAGTCTCACAATACAATTCAAAGTTGAATAAAAAAAACCTTCCAACAAGATAACTTACTATTATATGTAATGTATGACCGAAGGGCGCACACCCAGATATATACCATCGTACACGCTTTGACACATAGTATAACCACATGCCTAATATCTAAATCAAAAGTGTTGTGTAATGTATTATGTCAGAACTAACACAGGATTAACAACGATAATCATGCTAATAAAAAATAGCTCCTCCAAACTTCAACTCCACTCTATAAATAAGTTGATCAAACCAAAGTACGTATTTAATAACAATTAATACTCTAACCACTTTGTACTGAACTCACACATTTTGAGGTATTATAATTAAGTATATTTATTGATTATGGAAGGGAAAATTGATCAAGGACAATAGGGTGGCCTTTGTCCAGGGCCTCCAAAATAAAAGATAGGGTCAGCCCCATATTTGACATCATTAAGGGAGCTATAACAATAGGGCTCATCAGCCATTGCACTCACATAACTAGGATACTTTAATTGAAGTGAATAATCCATAATCCTGATCTTACGCATAAAGCATGCATCCTTAAATCGTCCACTTGCAAACTCTCCACTACCCATTTGGGTTCTTGTGTGAGGAGTTTCCTTTTTTATATTGCTACTTGCCACTTGTCCCCCCCATTCAACCAATATCGCACTGTGTCTCAAAGAACTCAATATCTCAGCCGGCCAATAACCTACAGGGATATTGTTGCTCAGTTTCAAATACCAATTTCCTGTGTTTGGATCCTACATCATACATATCACGTTAATCTTTTACTATCAATTTTAAGAGAATAATAATAATAATAATAACATTTTCAACATTTTTTTACCAAGAACATTCCAACGTTAATGTCATATTGTGGGCCCCAATGTGATGAAATAGGTTCTATTTTACCACCAAGCACTACCTGCCCTGTTTGCACAAATCCTGGACAATTAAGATTAAAACAACCTGTTGACCTGTATGAATCCCTCTGCACCACAATCCACCAGAGCAAAATTAAACCAATGTTTGACCTTTTCCTTCGTATTTTAAGTGATAAGTAAACTAAGATCAATGAACAAAATAACTTTTATTTGGATCAATAAATGAGTATATATTCTTACTGTCCAATAGGCAAAAAACCTGGTGGCATCATCACCAAGTAACTTGGGATTCACCTGAATCATAACAGTGAAAAAGTATTAATGATATGTGTTATAGTTATTATTAATAAGTTTTGTGAGGGAGACTAACCATCCACCCTGATTCCACGCTTTCAAAATAGGGATTGTTGTTGTTTTTAAGCCATATTTGAGCTGTGGTGAACTCGTCTGGCTCGGGAACCTTTGGATTCCAAACGTTGATTTCTGCTTGTGCGCCAATATAATTGAATCCCATTGTCACAAGATATGCTGACTGCATCACCAAAACATTCAAACAATGTTTTTGTTGCATTGATTAAGTTAGTTAGCCTCACCAAATACAAAGTGGTCACATGTGTGTCTTCACAACACATGACATGCGTAATTATGCATATTAATTGACAAATACCGAGCGATTTTCTGGAATAAATTGATTTCCTTCGTCTGCTGTTAAATTCTCAAAATGTTGAGGGAATTTCCGACCAAAGCTATCTAGAGAATCAGCTCTGAGTAAGTCTTCTCGTGAAATTCTGCGTATTGGAATGGTTCCTTTTGGACAACTTCCACTCTTTTGCCATGTCTGGAAAAACTTCGACTCTGAATCATCTTCTGTGCTTGAATCTTCAGATTTTAGCATATAATCAGGCATCATCTACAAACTCAAATGTATTTATTTGAGGTAAAATAAATCATGAACATAATCCCAGTTTGAATGTCAAAACTACTCATTTAAAATTAGATGACCATATAAAAAAAAACCTGGATTGTGTGGTTTTTTAAGGCCGGATGATCAAAAGCAGGTTGATCGTAGATATTGACACAATCAATAATATCTCCATCTTCGCTCTGCATAAAAAAAATATAATAATAAATTTTATATTCACATTCATTAGCCTTTCTAATTTGTTTCTATTGCTTCGATTAGATATCATATATACTGCAAATGTGTTATATATTAAAGGCAGAAGGATATCTTTTACAACCTGTTGCAAAAAAATTCAAATAACAATAAATTTTCTAAAAATAACGAGATATTTTACCGTCTATAGATCTCACGTCGACTAAAGATGAGGACAATTTATTGTATATAAATGAGTGCAAACTTTAACCTTATAAACTGATTTTATGGAGTTGAGTTAGACTTAAAGTCCACTTAGTAATATTTAAATAAATAAATAATAATTAATTAATTTTTTAACTAATCATAATTTTTTGTAAATACTACCAGCTACCTACATTAAATAACTAATCACATCTATTTTATAGCTCTATATGAAATTATATCTCAAGTTAAAAATATTTCGTCTGTAGGAATTTTTCATTTTAATTTCTACATTTAAATTTTGTACTTTCTAATTGTTATTAAAGTATTTCCGTTATGTGTTATAATTCTTATGATATTATTTTGTGTCCATTTTACTCCTCTACAAAATTAACAAGGACTAAAGTTTTAAGAAAATAATCATATATGAAATAAAACAGAAAGTTTTATTTTATTTTTGGTATAAACACTAAAAACATTGACGCAAATATATAATTACTTAACTTTTTCATATTTATTAGCATCAAAAGGTTCTTTATACTTTATACAATAATCAAGCTTCCAAAATATGTTTATTATGTTCCTTTTAAATGTCAGATTTTTATTTAGATTTTATTTTTTGTAAAGCTCAAAACTATATTAATTGTAAATTTATCAATTATATTTTTATTTTTTGAAAAGTTAAAAAAAAAATCATATTTCTCTTTTGCGACTAAAGAAAAAAATAATAATTTATTTTAAAAATACAATATAAATTATTTTATGGTAATAAAAAGAATTAATGTTTTATTAAAAATAGAAAGTATATTATTCAGATTAATTTTTATGTTAAAAATATAAAATAATAATAATAAGTATATTATTAAAAATAAACTAAGAAACTGATTAAATATTAATGATTTTGTTAATTAAATTTTGTAACCAAACTTTAAATGTCAGGTATTAAAAAAACAATTACTTTTCAATAAAACAATCAAATGAACATTAAAAATAATTTTAATGCGACGTTATTTGTACTCACTTAGAAGTTTATTTTAAAATTAGCAAAACTTCTTTGACTTCAACAATTGAAGATGACATAATTAAGTTTTTTTACTTTGCCATGTACTCAGACATATATTTTTATAAGATATTTTTATCATGTTTATATAATTTTATATTTTTATTTTTATTTTATTAAATATTGTAAGTATTTGTATTTTATATTAATAAAAAACGAGAAGAGAAATTTTGAAAAATATTAATATTAAAAATAAATTTTATATATAATATACTTTAAAATTTAATTATTTGTTGTGAATGTAAAAACTATTTTATATTAAAAACAAAAAGAGAGTAATTTTTTTTAGAGGACGGACCAGAATGACTGAAATTATCTTAATGGATAGGAAAAAGAGAAGAAAGGTTATCTGAGAATTTTACATATCTATAGAATAAAAATATTTTTTATTTTTCAAAAAATTAAATTATTTTACATATTCAAGTGGATAATTTTATTTTGAATTTGAGAGTGAACTTTTCAACCAAATTGAAAGAAATTCTATTCAATAATTTTCTCTTTAAGATGAGAAATTAACCCTCCTTCCAACATGGTTACATTTTGAAGCATTAGTGATTTGGTTTATGAAAATAAAGATTTAAAGAGGGTTGAAATAAGGTAAATAAAAAGTGTAATAAAAAGAGTGAGAGAATGTTGAGATTTCAAACCTTGATGGTTTTGATAGCAGGTTTGTTGAGTTTCTTCAATTTGGCTTCAATTTGTCTTTCTAGAGTTGATGATGATTTTGCTTCAACATTCAATCTCATACACACTGCAAACAAAACCCAAAGGAACAAAACTGCACCTTTTCTCTTCCACATTTCACTTTCATGTCTTCTCTCCATTTTTTCTGCTATCCCACACAAGACATCTTCAACTTATATGTGAATGTCTGACACATATAAATATTAATGACTCATTTATTGATGTATTTATTATAAACTTAGTTATTTTGTATTTTTATACCTCTTCCGGATATTCTATTTATTTATTATAATTGCATGAAAGTTGACCGCCTTAAATTACGGTTACTCTTTATCCCTTTTTTTTATTCAATTTTGTTTTCTGTTTATATGTTATATCTTTAAAGTCTTAAACTACGTTAATTTCATATTTAATAATTATATCTTTAAAATTAACAAAAAATTAAAATACAATAAATGAATTAGAACTTATATTAATATATTATTATAAATAATTAATCATTTTTAGAAAAAAAAAATTCTTAACATCTATGATGTGTTGGGAATAATATATTCCTTTTTATTTAGCTCTCTTTTTGGTAAAATAAGTAAGAAATGATTATTTTTAGATAAAGATTGAAAATGGTCTAAAACATTGTATGTGATTATGAAAGTAATAATTTTTTTTTTATAGTAGAGGGTAATTTCTAAAAAAATATCAATTTAAATTATTATTATTATTATTGTTATAGATTATAATTATTATTTTAATAACTGTACATACCTTAATATTGATGACAAGAAAAGAATATTTTTTTAATACATTATATATATAGAGAGAAGACAAATATATTAGTGTTGAAAAAATCAAAATTAATTCTTCCTCTTTCGTATATGTACAAAATGGATACTTATGGAAACAATAAACATACAAAAGAAAATAGGGCAAATTAGAATAATGATATTGAGAATTTGTAATGTGGAAGCACCTTTTTAACTTAAGAAATAAAAACCTACGGGACCTAAACACCCTAAACCTACGGGACCTAGTTCAAAAAATGTCTCCACTATGAAAGTATGATTATAATATTTGTTTATCTCACTCTGAGGGTAACACTTAATCTCACCTAAAAATGATGAAATACAATATCTCTTTAATCTCTCTCTAGCATTTTAATCTAGCACTATGATGGATAACAACTCTGTCATTTACTCTTTATGTTGCTCTTCTTACTTGATTGTTTTTCTCTTTCTCACAAGTTTTATTTATATAGAGAAGGAGAGGAAGGTTTCTTCATAAAAAGATAATGGATAATTAATGTTTGTCATAATTTACAAGAGATATAATTCTAAGACTTTGAAATGACCATCATTGAATATAGATCAATTATCAAAATTCATGGATTGTGATCTCCCATTAATTAAAGATGGATAATTGTTAACATACATTTCAAGAAAGAGATGTTAGTGTTTCCATAATAAAAATATGCTAATATTAAATGAAATCAAAAGTAAAATGAGATCAAGGTTGTGATTTATCATAATTCATTTCACTATATAATATACCTTGGAGTATGTGAATGTGAATCAAATTTATTTTATCTACAAATTTAATAATACTATTATCCATATTCTTAATATTGTTAATAATATTATTATTTTATTAATATTATTATTAACACTATTATATTAATAATATTAATAATATTAATAATAATAATATTATTATTAATATAATTATTACTATTACATAATAATAATAACTATAATAACAATATTAATATTATTATTACTATTAATAATTATAATTATAAAAATAATATAAAATTATTATTGCTATTAGTAATAATAATCATAATAATAATAATAAATATCATAAATTCATAATTTTATGTATAGTTTTTCTTGTGTGGTGCTCATAGATGTTATGTGTGTTATAAGACATGAGTTTGATACCTCTTATATAGCAAATTGATAATAATAAAAACGTTAATAATAAATATTCATGATACTTACTTGTTAATAAGATTTGTAGATAATGATATAAAGAATTTTAAATTCTTATTTTTTAGTAAAATTTGAAATTATTAATTAAGTTATTCAATCTCTAATAAAATTTCACTGTAAGAAAATCATGAAATAGAAACAAATTTTTAGATATAAAAAATAATTAGTTGTTATAGTGACTAAATTAGAGATCATTTTAGAGACTAAAATTTGTTTGGTTTCTAAATTAGTTTCTATTATTATTAAATGGTTTCTAAATTGGTATTTAATTAGCAACAAAAGTTTTTGCTGCAAAATTTATAAACTAAATAATTGATAGTTAAAACTTTGGTAACTAATTAGATACCAATTTAGAAACCATTCAATAATAATATAAACTAATTTTAGAAATCAATTTTTTTTTTAGTTTTTAAAATGATCTCTAATTTAGTTACTATATCAACTAATTATTTTTGGCATCTAAAATTGATTTCTATTTCATGTTTTCCTTGTAGTATTATAGAATTTTACTTTTTTTTAAAGGATTATTCAAACAATATAGTTTGTGATAAAGCATCTCAATTTCTATAAAAAAAATAATTACCATCTTAAATTTCTCTATTTAAGCAAACTATTACGGTAATAATAACAATTTTTTCTTCGTGCTTCAGAAAAATATTTTGTTTTCCTCTTTATAGGTTTGTTAGGAAGTTAATGATACTTTTTTGTTTTAGTTTTAAATAAAATATTTAAGTTGGGGGTAATAATATTCTTCTTTTTTAAATGTTTGACTTAAAAATATAGAAGAAATTGTTTTGGTTAATAATATAAATATATATTTTAAAATATTAACGAAATATGATCTAAAGTCTTAATAATAAATCACATATTATGTAAACATTGTAATAGATGATACATTATCTATCTTCTATAATAAATAATATTGTCTATATGCTATTATATTAGGTAATACATTCACACCTTATATTTGATGTATGTTTAAATTATACTAACAATGTCTATTATAATAATTATACTTGATGCATCATCCTCGTAGGATCGGGTTGTTGATGTTAGTAATTGGTTTTTTGGTACAACTCAGTCTGCCACGAAGATATGGATTAGTTGTTTTAGATGTTATGTCGTGTATTGGTTTTGCTGTGACGCTTGGGTTTGGTACTTCAACCTGTTGCCAAAAACTTTGTTTTAGTAGTTAGATGTATTTAGTTGTTATATGTATGTCCTTGATTGAGGGTGTGACATATTTGATGGGATGAGGTAACTGTATTTGGTGGGTTTATGTATCTTGTCTGGATTTTTATCTTTGATCTGTAGTGCAATGTCTGTCGGATTCCTAGTTGGCAGGGTACTAGGAAACTTGGTGTCGGGGTTTTGTATAAGGGTTGAAGTGTCTCGTTTTATTTTATTTATTCTTTGCTGATAAAAAAAAATAAATTCTAAATGCTTTATAGTTTGATTTGAGTTTAATGTTTTAACGAACATAAATGATACTTTTTGCAAAATGTCAATACACAGTGCTGCATAAAGTATAATACAAAAGCGCATTTTGGGCGCATAAACAATATACATTTAATGCTTGTTTAAATTAAATTACCAATGGCTACCTTAGAATTTACATAGTTTAATTTGAGTTTAATGTTTAAATGACCATAAATGTTAGTTAGTATTATTAAGCTTCCATTATTGTCTTTTTGGAATTTGTGGGGAAAACTTCTATTTACAAAATGTCAATACAATGTATTACATAATGAATGGTTAAAAAGGTGTTTTTGAACATAAAAACATGAGGGGGAAAAAGCATGTTATACTTGAAGATGACGCATCTCAAGTTAGATTAACAATGTCTATTTAGATGTTACATAGTCTAAATTGAGTTTAATGTTTTAATGACTATAAATGTTATTTAATATTATTAAGTTTAACATATTGTCTTTTTGGAATTTATGAAGAAAACTTCAAACTTGCAAAAAGCCATACAAGTGTTGCATTAAGTTCTATAAAAAAAACATATTTTAGCATAAATGCATGAAAAATATTTTTTTTTTTGCAAAAATCATAATTAATTCTTCTTGGTGTATATACAGAATAGACACTTCCAGAAACATTAAGAAAAAAATAAAAAAAATATAATAATGACACTGAGATTTTTTAACTTGAAAAACCTCTGCAACTTGAGAAGTCAAAACTCACGGAACCTAATCTAGAAAATGTTTCTATTATGAAATTATGATTACAATAATATATGGATAACACTTAATCTCATCTAACAAGAATGGAATACAGTGTCTCTCTAACCTCTCACTTGTATTTTTAATTTAACACTATGGTGGATATCTATTCTCTTATTTACTCTCTATGTTGCTATTTTAACTTGCTTGCTTGTATCTTTTTCTCACAAGTTCCCTTTAGAGGATGAGAGAAATATTTCTTCGTAAAGAGATAATGGATAATTAATGTTTGTCGCATTTTCAAAATATCTTAAAAATATTATCTTCAACTTTCAATATTGAACTTCATAGTCTATATAATTCCAAGACTTTAGAATGTCCATTGTTAAATATGCTCAATAGATCAAGTAGTAAGATTAATTGATAATTGTCTTCCATTAAAATTAACCCGGAATTTCCAACACTTTCGATACAAGTTAATTCGTTGTATAAGTTAAAAATAGTTTATCAAGTAAAAGTAAACAGTACACTAAGTTATCTTGTTAAATGAAACCACGTTAGTGAATCTATTCTCACCAGCGAGTAAACGATGCCACCTACAAATATTTCTGAACTTGTGAGTAATAACTAATTTTTGGAAAACATCTATATAAAACACTTTCAAAACATGAAGATAAAGATTCTGACCATTTTATCTATTTGTTAAGCTCTTTCTGAAAAATCCTGATTTGTACACTTTCTTACTCAGCTCTTGACTTATAGAAGGAAAATATTATAAAAATTATATATTTTTTAATTATATACATATATTATTTCCATTATCCTATTACACATTCTCAATCTAAAGAATCACAATAAAAATTAAGTTTAATTCAATATTCAACATATTACTTTGTTGTAATTTTCACTTTTTATTAAGATGTTTTGTTACACTCAACACTTTCAAATAATTGTAATATATATCCCATCAAAGATTAATATACTTGGTTAAAAAAATAATGTTGAAATTCCCAATTATGTCAAATTATAAACACATTAGGCTTAAAACTCATTTATGTTAAATATCTCACATCTTAATATTTTTAGTTTAGATTATCCTTTTAATTTAGATTAATATACTTTGCCACCAAAAGGTTTAAGAGCGTTTTCTTCACTTACAACCCTCATGACACCAGTTCTATTCAGAGCTTCAAAATAGAACCTATTGATCATTGGAGTTTCATCCCATATAATTAATTTAGTTGCAATCAACAATCTGGCTCAAAAACTTCCTTGAGATATGTTGCATGTTGAATATTCATTTATTAATAAAGAAATGCAAAACGTAGAATGAGTTGTTTTTACTCCGAGTAGTAATTCGACCTACAACAAATAATTTCAAATCCGTGACAGGAATTATCTTTAGTACTATAATACTATAATTAGTACACAATTCATTGTAAGAACATAATGTAATTAACAAACTTAAGAGGTAATTACATTCTTGTGGTCCCATGTGTCCAAAGTTTCGTTGAGAGCCCTACTTGATATTTCTGCTACGCAATTCAGAAAATATATTTTTTTCTTTTTCTTCTATCATATTTTGCATTAACAGGATCCAAAACTAAAACAAAAGTAATTAGAAAAAAAAGTTATAGATAAAATTAAGTTTATCATTGGTTGTCTCAAATAATGATGTTGTGTTCGGATTTTGATGTTCTCGAAAATAACACCCATGAAAAAAAAAAGTCATTTTATAGAATAATATAAATAATACATGTAAATAAACAAATTATTTAAGAATAACAAAAAAAATTCATCCCGCTTCAAGTTTTTTATTTTTTTATTTTAGATTTTATTTAAGGAGAACATTAAATATTTAAAATTTGTATTTATTTAAGACTTTGAATAATTTAACAATCTTATTTATATATGACATTAAATATTCAGAGTTTCTTTCCTTAGCAATTTTGAATAATTTTAAAATATTAATTTATTTAGGATTTTTATTTAAGTAGTACATTAAATAATTTAGGTTTTGTATTTATTTAGGATTTTGAAATTTTTAGAAATTTTATTTATTTTACATTATTATTTAAGTAGAAAATATAATAATTTAAAATTTTGAAAATTTTAGAAATTTTATTAATTTTAGATTTTTAATTAATAATGACATTAAATAAATTAGGATATGAATTTATTTAGAATTTTAAATAATTTAGAAATTTATTCATTTTAATTTTTTATTTAAGAATAAAATTACAAATTTTGGATTTTTATTCATTTAGGAATTGGAAAAACTTAAAAAATTTATTTATTTTAGATTTTTATTTAAGTAAGAAATAAAATAATTTCAGGTTTTTGTATTTATTTGAGATTTTGAAAAACTTAAATTTTTATTTAAGAATGACATAAAACAACTTAGGATTTGTGTTTATTTAAGATTTTGGATATTTTAGAAATTTTAGAAATTTTATTTATTTCAAATTTGTATTTAAGTAGGACATTAATTAGTATTTATTAAGATTTTGAATAATTTAAGAATTTTATTTATTTTAGATATATATTTATTGTAATTTTTTTATTTAAGTATGACATTAAATAATTTATTATTTGTATTTATTTAGGATTTTGAATAATTTAGTAATTTAATTTATTTCAGATTTTTATTTCAGTAGAACATTAAATGATTTAGTTTTTATATTTATTTTACACTATTATTTAAGTAGGTAATAAAATAATTTAGGATTTGTATTTATTTAAAATTTTGAAAAAATTAAAAATGTAATTAAATTAGATTTTTAGTTAATAATGACATTAAAAAATTTAGAATATGTATTTATTTAAAATTTTGAACAATTTAGGAATTTTATTGATTTTCAATTTTTATTTAAGAATGACATTAAAACTTTTCTAATTTTTTTATTTAATATTTTGAATAATTTACAAATTTAATTTATTTTATATTTTCATTTAAGTAGAACAATAAATCATTTATATTATTTATTTATTTATTATTATTATTTAAGTATAAAATAAAATAATTTAGGATTTGTATTTATTTAGGATTTTGAAAAACTTATAAATTTTATTAATTTTATACTTTTAGTTAATAATGACATTAAATAACTTAGGATAGGAATTTATTTAGAATATTTAATAATTTAGGAATTTCATTAATTTTATATTTTTATTTAAGAATGACATTAAAATTTTTGAATTTTGTTTTTATTTAAGATTTTGAATGATTTAGAAATTTAATTTATTTCAAATTTCTATTTAAGTAGAACATTACACTATTATTTAAGTAAGAAATAAAATAATGTAAGTTTTTTTTTATTTAGAATTTTTAAAAAACTTAAGAAATTTTATTAATTTTACATTTTTAGTTAATAATGGCATTAAATAACTTTACAGTATGGATTTATTTATAATTTTGAATAATTTAGGAATTTTATTGATTTTCTAATTTTTATTTAAGAATGTTAAAAAATTATGGATTTATATTTATTTAGAATTTTGAAAAATGTATAAATTTATTTATTTAATGTTTTTATTTAAATAATAAATTAAATAATTTAAGATTTTGTATTTATTTAGGATTTTGAAAAATTTATTTATTTAAGATTTTTATTTGAGTATGATATAAAGAAAGAACTATAATGATTGTAATGATCAAACCAACTTACACTGCTACAGTCTTGTATAGGTTAGTCATACAGACCCTCTTGTTGCCACCCAATAAACTTTCATATGCTACATTCCAACTGCAGCACCATAGAGATTTTCATCAGGTCACGAATGGAATTGGTATTTTCTCCAATTTGTTTTTGGATAACATTTCCCTTAAGAACTTATAGATGAGTGAGATTTTACAAAACTTAAAGTACATGAGTTGATTTTAACTTGCTCATGAAACCCAATACATTGTATTACACAAATCAATCAAAGAAGAAAGTAGTAGTATAGGAAAATGAACTTGCATCCTACTTCCTCACATTTATCCTCTTAGAAAAATGGATTCTCAAAAAGGTTGTAACAAACAATGTAGTTTACCTCACTTTTGATTCTCGTGTTTGTTCGGTTCAGTTCTCAAACATTTTACTTCCGATCCAACCTTGTCAGTTCTGATTCCAAAACGTAAGACCTGACATAAAAAATCTCATGGTCAACAATTTTTTTCCTTTCCTTTCTTTACCAATTTTTGTAAGTAGCAACCAAGTAGAACTTCTGGATTTAAGTAGTTTGAAGTGTTACAAAAGAGTGAAAAGATGAAGAACACTTGAAGAACTATAGATTACGAATGAAAACAACAAGGAGATGAAAGAAATTGAACTTAGATGGTTGAAGAACCGACTGGAATGGATTAGGAGAATGATCACGCCACTTGGTGATGGAGTCCCAAGGTGAGTGAAGAAGCCGCCACTTGAAGCTCTCCAAAAGCTCACAAGATGAGACTATGATAAGGAGATCAAAATCTCACAAGACTCTCTCAAAATGAGTAGAGTTTCTCTATATCAATTATCCAAATCTGAATTTACAAGAGTTCAACCTCTCTATTTATAATAGAAGAGGGCTGAAATGAAACACAAATGAAACTCAAAGTTCCCTCTAAATTCAAATGCAAATTGGTGCCACCTAGTCATGAAGTAAGTGTGATCCACTTCCATTTTCAACACCTCCTAAAATGCGTCTATACCCCCTTAACTATTCACACTTTTTATTTAATATCCATACCACCTACAACTATACAAGAGAAAATAAGAAGAGTCATCATGTGATGCTCTTTTCCCAACGTTTAGCCATGCTCCTAGTGATCCTTTGGGCTTGGGCCCCTTCTTGGGTTTGGACTTTATGGACTTGAGCTTCCTCTACTTGTTCAACATTCTGAAAATATAATTAAAAAGTTAAAATCTCAATTTCAAAAGAAAAATTTAAAATAGAAATAATATATTTTAAAAAAATTAAAAGCAAAATCGTGAAACATATTTAAAAAAAAATATTCCGAAAAGGTGTTTCAAACAAATATTTGAAAACCTAAATATTAAATTATATTTTACTAAATTCAAAATACATTTTGACCTACATCATTTCACTTATATTTTTATTATTTCATATCAATAATTGAATGCAGGTTCAAATTTATAGATTGCAGGAAGCAAAAGCCTTTTGAGAGACTATCGATTTAAAATATACTTTTTTGACAATTTTAGAGTTATATATAATTTTTAATATGATAAGTTTAAAAATAAATATATATATATATATAATATAATAAAAATTAAAATTAAAATTAAAATTAAATAATATAAAAATATTAAAATAATAATATTAACAATTATAATATGGTTATATAAAAATACGAGTGTTCAATATATCATTACCCAATAGTTTAATGGGCCAAAAGAGACTACAGTAACTTTTCCTCATCTTACGTGAAGAGTTTGTTTCTTACACAAAACATGTATGCAGCAATAAAATGAAATAGAGCATATAAGTCAAACATTCAATTCTTAAAATAGGCTTTAGGGGTATTAACTTCTTCATGATACTGAAAATATTCATTGATTATTCAATATTTTTGTAATAAATACTTCAAAGTTTCAAATCAAACAATTTACTGTCATTTATTTATTATTAAATAATGATCTTATAAATGATATTATATATACAGGAGACTTATTTAGTGAAAAAAAATAATTTCGAACGAAAATATTATTGTTTTCTTATTGATGAATATGCATATAAATTATATGTGATTAGATATTTGTAGATTTAAGTTTAATAACTATTAACAACAACTTTAATAAACCTATGAAGGCTATTAATGACTTATGTTTTAAAATCTTAGATATGGAATATTCAGTAAATAATTTGTTTTAAGATATTAATATATTAGAAATAGTTTTAAATAGAAAAAGATAAAAATATTTTAGTAATGTATCCACGAGGCAGTGTTTGTCTTTATTTTGAATGTTTTCCTTAAGGGGAAGGTGAGTGGGGTATGTGATGGACACTTCATCTTTTCGTAACAACTTTATGTCAAATACAAATTTGGTTAAACAGTTGTGAATGGTTGTATATCTGTTTTAAATCTATTCAGTTCTTATAAAAGAAAATGAAAAAAAAAAAAAAAAAGTTGTTGGTAAGAATGTCATTGTTTTCCTCGTAATTCTTGCCCAATCAATCGCACCCAACTCACTTCCAACAGGACATTCCAATTCCAACTCTATTTTGCCATTATAACACCCTTTGCATACTGGGGCGATAAATTCAATCCGAGCAATTTTATTTTTTTTAAACAATTACATTACAACTCTTAATATTATTATTTTAATATATTTTTATATCATTTAATTATAAATTTATTTTTTATATATATATTTATTTCTAAACTTATCACATCAGATTGTATATAATTCTTTGAGTTGTCACACTATTATTTTCCATTCAATCCAGTTCACAGAACAAAATAATCAAATTAAAAAATACAGTTTTACTTATACAATTTTTTAATCAAGGAATAAATATAATTTTTATTTCTTTATTCAAAACGCCACTTTCTTTTTGTGTTTTTAATTAAATTTAACTTATTTAATTTATGAAATATTCATTTTATGTTTTCTCATTATAATTATTTTGTTTTCATAAATTTATTTTTATTTTATTTTTAATATTTCAGTCATTTTTTATTTTTTAGATATTTTAAATAACTAATTATTTTTAGAAATAATTGAAAAATATTTTTTTATTTCATTTTTAATATAATACCCTGTCATTTTGTAAAGAATAGTTATTAATTTTAAATTTTATTTGTGAAATAGTTTGTCAAAGATAAAGTGAAACAAATTATTAAACGATGGAACAATTTTAGTTTGTTGATCAGACATACAGTTTTTTTTTATATCTTCATTATTTAAAAAATGATAGTTTTTAAAATATAAATATGAGAATAGTAAAAATAAAAAATGCAACATACACATATATGTGGCTGTATTCTCACTAGTCATGATAATGTTAGTAGCATTAATAATGCAATAAATAATTGTTCACTATGTATTTAGAGTTGAGTAATATGTTTTTTTTTTCTAAAATTTATTAAAAATTTAAATATTTTTTTAGTCTATTAGGAATACCGTTTTCTTATATTAATTATTTATTGAAGTAAAAGTATAAATAAATTTAAAAATAAGTCTGTTTCACCCATTAAAGGTTCGATTTGTATAAAATGTGAAGAGATACATTGGCACGTTGCTTAATCAATTAAATTGATCTTCTTATTACTCACCAAATCTTCACCTGTTTATTTTTTAATAACTATTCATCAATACAAAATATCTTTCAACTTTATTGATAAATATTTTTTGTCAGACCATTTGTAGACATGTGCACTGTATACATATATTAATATGCTTAAAATAAATAATTTTTTTACGACAACAATCATGATACGGTGTATTTGGAATAACTATTTTATTAATATCGTCCTTGTATCTGATTTTTTATTTTTATAATATAGAAAATAACTGAAAAATAAAATAATAAAATAAAATATTAATAAAGATAAAATGAAAACAAATTTATAGATATAGATTATAAAATAATAAGAATGGTTCAAAAAGAAAGAAAGTATTTTTTAGGAAGAAGAATTATTGTTGTTTGGTGTGTGGAGATGATTCTCCTGTAGAAGTCATAGAGGTTCATGATCTACTAATTATTTTATTAATATACTTTTGTTGATTAATTAATTAATTAATTGAGAAAATATAATATAGTAATAGAAATAATTGAAAAAACAGAAGAAGAAAAAACAGAGTTGCCTAACTTTGCAGCAGAACCAGCTGTAACAGCACAGCACCCACTCAAATTATAATGGCCACTCTGTAAATTCCTTCGCATTCCCATAATACCCTTAGTTTCTCTTCTCATTTCCCTTCTATATAAACACTCCTTCACCTTCTTCTTCACTTCACTCGCCGCAATTCGCATTACCTTTTCTCAATACACTGCTTCCATCAAAACCCTAAATCACTCATAAACAATGGCCTCTTCTCAACTCCTAACCATCACCACAATGGCGGTACTTCTTGCCGTCGTCTCCGCCGCTTACGCCGCCGATGCGCCGGCACCTAGCCCTACCTCTCCCGCCTCCGTCATCTCTCCCTCCTTCGTTGCCGGTTTTCTCGCCTCCGCCGCCGCTCTCGTCTTCGGATCTTCTCTCAGGATCTGAACATGCTGAGCTTCCGCCTTCAGATTTTCATTTTCTCTATTTTTTGTGTGGATTTACCAGAGATCGAGGCTTGACTAGTAGTATATAGCTCTCTCATGTGTTGATGTGCAGAGATTTCATCTGTTCGTTTCTGGATCTTTAGTTATTTTGCGGTTTCTTGAGTATTATTATTTGTAATAATTGTTTTGGTACATAATTGATTTCTTTTATATATTAATTTGTGCTTCTTTCCAGTGTTTTGTGTTAATTATATTGTTTTTTTCGTTTTGTTTTGCTGTGACTTCAGGCATCCATTTCAATGGATGATGTTATCGGTAGTCTGAGGCCATTCTTTAACTTTGATAATGACTTTGGCAGTATAAAGAATATTAAGACAAGATAGAAAATTTTACATTTAATTTAAATAATGACTAACGCCAAGTTTGGGTTTCATTTTTGGGGGTCCTTCAGATAAGTTAAGAAAGTAAAATTTACAGTAATAATACATTTTTGAATTTGAATTGGGTTTGATTACAAATTAGGTTTTGCCATAATTTTGAAACCGGGGAGAAGAGAGATTGCTTTACAAATTCAGTTCAAAAGTAAAGTTTATTCAAATTTTAAAAAATAAGATACTTATTTGTTGTCTGAATTCTGGAAGATTGATAAAAAGGCATCTTGTTTTCGTAGTTAAAAACAAAACTTGTAATTTACGTTTGTGGTGGCAAGAATATAAGCGAATATGGAATAATAATTTTTAATGAGAATTTATTCTGGCTTCATTTGTGCTTACACGTAAATTAAATTTAGTGAGTGCCTTAAATGCCAAAACAACATATGTTGCTACCTTAGTAAGTAATATTATTAAAATTTTGAATTTCTGTTTAATAGTTCGTAATATGTTTTGTTGAAAAGGTGAAAATCTGAATAATGTGTTCATGCTTTTTTTAAGGGATTTTGTTTTGATGATATCGAGTTATATTTTATCATTTTCTATTATACATGTTGTAGAGAATAAACTTCAATTTTGATTGAAAAAATAACACTAAAAATAATTATGATATTAAATCTATTTTTTTTAATAATTCTTATGAATTTTAAAACAAATATAAATTCAAGTTTAGCAAATCACGGTCCTTTCCACGGAGAGTCCAAAATACAGTTTCAAAATATAAATTAAAATTATATTTAATTATATTTTTAGTTTATAATAAATTTGGATTTAGTTATCAAATTTGATAAAATTATTTTATTCTCTGGAATTTTTAAAAATATATAAAATAATAAATTTTGGGAGCTTTTTAAAACCATTTTTAATTCCTCAATATTAATTTTGTGAGATTAAAACTGTATATTTTTTCGAATTTTTTCCTATTTTAGTTTATAACTTTTACAAATTGTAGTGTCATTTATTTTCACATATATCAAAGTAAAAGATAAAGTGATACAAAGTGCTACAATGGTAGGACCCACAACAACAATTCCAAACAAGGGTTCCGTTGGGCTCAATCCAATGTTGCTCTCTGTCTGTTCTCCACTACAGTGAACAATTAAAGCAAATAGTTAATTAAACAATTAATAATCCTTGTTATAACTCCATAAGTGGTTCCCACTTCAACATGAGGTAAATCCCGAACAGGCCTCTTCCAAAGCATACATCGCCACTGCATTAGTCTTACATTTAGATAGAAGTTATTTAATATTTTAATAATTTGTTTAATTACGTTTCTTTAAAAAAGAATAGCCAGTGAAAATTAAATAAAATACCTGAAAGTTGACTAAACCACAAGGATTTGTATTTAAATTTAGCTTGGAAAAATGAATTTGTATCTAGGATTTTAAAACATCATCACAACAATGTTTTTTAAGAGCAATTGCTTTTATAAGTTGTAGTGGTATTAGGAGAATTTTTTAGATTTTTATTAATTATTGGATCATCACTTGTGTAGAAGGGATACATGACAATCATCAAAGCAAGACTAAGTCAAATATAGATAGAAACCATGGCAAAAAAATAAAAAAGAGAACTGGAACAAATTCGAAAACTACAATTTTAAAAGGAAAAACAAAGACAACACACATAATGATACCCAAGGCCGAACAAATTCCTTTTGGCACAGATAAAAAGATCAAGAATCATTCACTTAATAAGAGTTTATAGAAATATGAACTTCAGTTAAACAAAGGAAATTAAATTATTACCGCCTTCCAGAAGTTGCTCATTTTTTAAAGACGTTTGCTGCTAGATATCAGTGACAGAGTAGAAAAAAAAATGAACTAAAAGAGGGAGAAAAAGAGATAAGGATAATTTAAGAATAATTTTTTAAAATTAAGGTTTACAGAGGAAAGGTTATACAACTTCCTACTCTATTTTTTAAGCCAATTTGGGAGAGTTGTGTTAACCCACTCACTTGCTTCCCACCAAAAAGATACTTTTAATGGGGTGGAGCATGAAACTGATCATTTTTTAGATAAATAAGAATAATAGCATAAAATTTTGAATTTAAGATTTAAAATATTCTACATTAATTTATAATAATAAATTTTATTTCTTATTCATAATCATTTATAAATGAGGAATTATATTTTTCACCCCATATTTCAAAAGTGGGCCAAGACATACCGAACCCATTATCTACAGAGTAATGACAAGGGGTTCAAAAGAAGGTAAGCTGACTCGTTCATTTGCAATTTACATGCAAGATTTTCCTTGAACTGATATTATATTATGAATCACTTTGCTGATTATACAACTTCTTCTCAGGTCTGGTAAAAGTGTCCGAGAAACCATTGCTAAAAGAGTGATATTATTTTAACTTAAAATTATTAGAAATAGTGGGAGGAAAAGAGAAATTGTGTGATAAAATGAATAAAATAGAAAACGCTGTAAAAGGAGTTGAGACAGAATTGGGTTAGTGAAAATGTCCCTCCTTGACTGTAAAATTGGTACCTAGTCATTTGCAATTCCAAAGCAGTATTCCAGACTAGGAAAATGAAACGATGAAGGAGATTAAGCTAAGCAGTGGCAAAGCTAAAATATTTAATATTTCGATTTCGATGAGTTGGCACCTATCTGTGATGCCATGCCATGCTTTACAAAATCCATGCATTTCCTACTTCGTTACCAAACATAAAGCTTAGCACCTTCACTTTTCAACATTCATAGCCTCATTCACTTCTCTCTCTACTCAGAGTCAGACTCCATGTTCCCCATTGCTTTCAAACCTCTTGGTCTCTGCATCAAAATAAATTATATTTCTTTACTTATGTGCCACAAAAATAATGTCTTCACATAATTGCAGAAATGGGGATCTTCCTCTTTTGTCCCATTCCATTCCATTTACCTTTTTTGATATTTTCTTCTCCCTAACCTCGTATCGTTCCAAGGTAAGATCGCACAACCATGCGCCAGGACTAACGAGCTGTCAAACAAATCAAAGAATATTCAGAACACAGATCACACATGCAATTATCTGGAATTTCAATACACAATCTCAATTAAGACAGAAAATAACTCAAATAAATAAGAATGGGTATGGTAGATACACACTTGCCAAGATAACTATTATTTTATACACCTCATTTTCTCTAAATTTTTAGTTGTTTTTTTATCTCATCTCGTCACATCATCATTGAATTTGTTTTAATGCATGTTTAGGAGAATGCCAAACAAAAGTTCACTACCAAGAAAATCAAATATTAAAGTAATAGATAAATGCATTTCCATATTTACTTCATCAATGTTTATAAATAAAGATACAGGCTAAAAAAAGATAAGAATAAAATAATTGCATTTTCATCTCTACTTCATCAAAGTTCATAAGGATGCAGGGAAAATAAAAGAAAAAGATTTAAACTAGAATGCAAAGCATAGACTGACACATAAAAACAAAAGAAAGCTAACAATTTTTTTTTTCTTCAGTTGTCATACCAGAAAAAAAAGTGTATAAAATGATGTGACACACATTCTTATAATTCAAAAACCTAGAAATAAAGATTGTTTATATAAGCAATAAAAAAATTGTAAAACAAGAATGAGAATGAAATAGATCTTATATATTATTACACAAGGGTATAAATTTTTTTTTCAACTATTTCTATACCATGAGTAATATTTTGGCTAGATGAGTACACAGGAATTTCTTCCGGTGTTTCATCCAGCTAAGGAGAAATCAACCAGTTTATGAATTTGTCCGCTAGTTTATAGGACTTTTGGTCTTTTATTGACAAGTCTGTGTAATGACTATTCCCATCCCATCAGGTACATCCACTACAACTGGCACCACTCATTCCAATCAGAGGATGTAATCCAGTATGGTCGCTAATACTTCGAACATATGAATCCAACCAACAAACTAGAGCCATGTGTGATAGTCTCTTATTTATTTATTATGTCTTTTACTTAATTTGTTTTTTCCTCTTGATTAGATACATATTCAGTGGCCAACTATCAATAATAATAATCCTTTGTCATGATCTAATAATAATAAAATAATATGGCGTATATGATTAAGATCACAGTTTTACTCTTGATTAAAGAGTAAAACAAGTGATTATTAAGATCACAGTTTTACTCTTGATTAAACAACTGAATTTTCAATACCAGGTACGGCAAAAATTAAAAGGAGCCACGTACGACACAAGAAGCGAAACGATTTTTTTTAAAAAAATGCAAGTACTGCTGCACACAGATTATTATACTAATCAGGATAGGTGTGGGCATCAAATTCAAGAAAACTATTCACTTTCTTCATCCTTAAATATTGTTTTACCATAACTTGTTAAAAGCTTCTTCAACATCCAGGGATTTGTTCCTACTAGGCTAATTTTTATCTGTAGACACTTCTAATAAGTAATAATGGAAAATAAGTAATAAAGCACATAAATAGATATTATTAAATATTATTATTTATAATAAATTAAAAAATAAATATGTCTGACACAAAAGTAGTATGACTACGTACAGGTGGTGGGGACGTTAGACTACTTAATTATTTTGGTGATTAACTATTCGGTGTGAGCCAAGTTTCCTTTGACGTGTGTAAGGCACTCCACAGCTGCCACCCATGTATGGCTTTTCCAGAAAAAGGGAAAAGTAAAATACCAAAGGAAAAAAAAGACACTCACCTAAAAGAATACCACCACAAATCACATACTAAAATTAGAATATGCTACAAATAAATCTGTCCCAGAATTCAACTTTTTAATAAAAAAATATAATACTATTAAAAATTATCAGTAAAATTTTCTGATGGGTCAAGCTTTATACTAACAATATTTTACACCCACTCTAATATTTTGCTATTAAGCCCTTACTTAACAATTTTTTTTGCAGCAAAATAATTATTTCTTGTTGAGTGAGTACCAAAACAAAGTCATAAAACCTCTGTCAGAGAGTGCTTCATCCAAATCCTGGAATTTCATTGAGATTTGTTTTTACTATTGTCATTGCATAAATCTACTACTAGAGCATAAATTGATGGAAGCTGCTATGATTTAAGATATTGGGCATAATGAAAAGATCATGTTGATGTGATGCGTAATAATAATAATAATAATTAAGTTGAAGAAAAGAATGAAAAAACAGAAAAGGGGAAGTGAGGCTTACATTGAGGGTCCGTTGAACGAATTTAGCTCTCTTCTTGGGTCTCTGAGGCAGCTTGGAGCCCTTAATGGCGAGAAAATCTTCTTCCTTCTCCTTGTTGGTCAAGGCAATCACGAACTTCGGGGGCCAGACCGGCGGAGCCGCGTCACCGCTGCCGGAGGGCGACCCCCCCTTCTTGCTATCGTGCGCAGTATCCGATGAGGCTGCAGACTTGTTGTTGTCATTAAGGTGGTTATGGGTCCCTCTCTTATCGTGCGCACCCCTGTCCGGTGAGGCAATTCCCCTAACGCCCCCGTTGCTTTGTCCTCCTCTCATGGCACTTGAACCTTCTGTGTTCCTAAATTACAACCCAAAAATTAAAAACGCAAGCTCAACCCACATGTAATTATCCTATGTGTCTTTCTTAATCGTAAGAACGTGAATCACATCACATAAGACGACATAATAAATAGGGCAAACGAAGATGCATTTCAGAGGTTATTTTAGAGTTAATAAACATATATACATATACATATATATATATATATTATATTATGTATGAAAAGTAACTAGGGAGTGGTGAGTTTACGGAATTAACCTTGGGGGATTGATCTAGATCCAAGGGTGGGAGAGGCTGGAATCTATGTAGACGGATTTTTTTAGCGTAAAAAAGGGGTCCTATTTTGGACCTTTGCGGGGCTTTGTAATTGTATTTTGGTTTCAAGGAGAGTTGGGTAGTTAATTTATTTTGATTGATGAGATGAGAATTGGATATTTGAGTTCAGCCACGGGGCCTAGCTTAAGAGAGAAAGTGTGTGTGATTCCCTATAACGGCCACAGCTGGTTCCACGGCTTGTTTGGAGCCGTTGGATTCAGAGACCTTTATTATTGGGTAACCAAGGAGACGGGACGGATCTGCGACCTGGTCCCTTCAATCCGACGGCCGAAATGGAAAAGGACGTTCGGTTAACACGTGGAAGGAAACCGTCCATTCCATGGTTCCAACAAACTCTGTCTGCTACTAATCCATGTGAATAATCAGCTCCTGCTTCCGCCACCTAGATGTAGATCCACAACCTGCAAATGCCCCCCTCTCATCTAATCCTATCTACTCCCACGCACAAACCTTCTTCATTACTTTTCTTTCTATCATCTAAATTCAACAATTTTTTTTTTTATAATTAGATCTCACAATAAATTAAATACCGGACTCAGATTTGAAAGAGTCAAAATAAATATCTTCACATCTTCTTCATTTATTCCACACATGGAAAACTCACCAAATATATAAAAAAACTAGATCTAGAAAAGAAAATGTCAACGCCAAAGTATCAAGCACACCAACCTAAACCTCTTAAGAAATCCCAAACCCCCTGTTAGACGTCAGAAGCAAAGCAACAAGGTTTGGATTATTAACCTGATTTTCATCCAAATTGTAAAATTGGGCGTTGCTACCCATGATTCCAAGTTGAAATGTAAATTATTTTTTATTTAAAAATGAAACATCGAAATTAATAAAACAATGGCTAAAGGAGTCTCCAAGTTTCGAAGCGATGTTAATCCAAATTCAGAACCAGATATTAATACCCTATTATGATGTATTTGTGAGGCAGAGATTAGAGAATGTGTCTTAGCTTAGTGATGAGGATATCTCCAAATAAAATATGACGGAAGTAAAGAAGGGGATCTCACGCACTTACCGTGAGTTCCTCTTCGTTCTTTAATTTGGATGAGACTGCAAGGACCTGACCAATTGGAGAGTCGACAGAATATAATAAGCCTTTGTGTATTGAGCCCAGACGAATTCAAATATAATAATAATTGGAGTAGTGGCCCAAATTTTTAATTTTTAATTTTTAATTTTAATTTTAAATTTATTTACAGTAACGTCGTTTGGATGAGAAATGTGATTTAGAAGATGCCTCCATGGCATAATTTGGTGGCAGACATGGCTCTAAACAATTTGAAAACCAGTGTCTATTAAGAGGGTGGATCTGCCCCACTACTTACTTCCCACTACACTTTGAACTCATGACCATGTCCACGCTATGCTTTTTCCCTCCTACTTTTGTTTCTACTGTACCAACACCCTAATTCACTTCCAACCACTTCGTCAGATATTTTTCTACTCATGCCCATGTGCATGTGCTGCTTGCTTCCAAACTATATCCACCCTCAACTCTATATCCTCATCTTTCGCTCAAAATACACAAAGACTACATCTACACCACCACCACGGTCCGGCCGCAACCCAAACCCTAGTTTTTTTTATTTTATTTAATATAAACAATATAAAACAGATCAAAACAAAACAGTGACCCACGCGGCAGTGTGCCACCAGCACCATCCTTGCCCTCCAGATAACTATGGATGGATACACACTCAACCACCAGAGAAAAAAAACAAAAAAAAAAACAAAACTATTAACATATGCAATTTTAAGGAACAATTTTAAACTTTATGAAACACAATACACAAATCTCGAATTTTAATTTTCCCTCTTTTCGGTATAAAATCAAGAATATTGCCAAATTGCCCTATTCTCAGATCTCATTTCAGTCTTCCAAATCAGTTTTTGTTTTTTAAAAAAAAATTAAATCATATTCATTTATCATTCATGGGTAAAGAAAAAGTAACAAATGAATGATAAGAGCTTTACCTGAGAATTCGTGGTTGCGGCGAAGAAGGACGTTGACGGAGATTTGGATACCCGTTACTCTGATTATGATGATGATTGTTATTGTTATTATTATGAGTGTGTCCAACTCCAAGGGTGTTATTATTGCCACCGAAGCTGGGCTTATTTAAAGAATCCTTATCGGTTCTAACGACCCGGCGATCCACCCGAACCGTTGTCCTCTGAACCGGGCCTGAAGAATCGTCCTTAACCTGCACCTTCATGCACCTTAACCGCTTCCGATTCCCCCACTGCAACACCAAATCCGACGTCGTTCCCTGTCTAGCGCCATCGGAACTCGCCCTCAACAGCAACGACCCGTCCCCTCCGCTTTTCTCTCTAGCACCGGACATCATGTTATGGCTTCGAATACTTGACTCTTTCTCCATCTTCAACCCTTCCCTGCCATCATCATCATCACCATCTAGGGTAATTTAACTACTAGATGAAATAAAAATAACTAGAATTAAGATTTAATAATTCAAATTGCTACATTTTAAAATTGAAATTGAATTTGTGTTCTTTCACTACAAGGAACACAGACAGCTCTCTCTCGTCCACATCCCAATTGACTGAGGTTATTACACTGTTTAACAGGATTTGCGCATCGAATGGTCCATGGATTCCGAAAAATAAAATTGTATACTGTGAGTATCTTCTTTATCTGGTTCAAGACAAAAATGGACGATGACAATAACAAGAGGGAGAGGAACTGAAGACAGTGGAAATGTTCTGTGCACATGGAAAAAGAAGGTTCAAATTCAATATTTTGACAGGACAGCTAAGATAATGTGAAAACGAGACATCAATCGATTCAATTCAACTGGTCTTGGGCGGTTCTGCTCAATGCCTCATTTTTTCAAAAGCGACACTAGGATTGTATTGTGAGGGTTGAGATTTAGAAGAGCACCAAAAACACGAGTTAGGCCAAAGAGATCCAGAAAAACTGGATGGGTTACCTTACAAAATTAACACTTGAACAGCAATCAATTCCTTCTGAAACCAAATGGATTTTTCGTGTTTTCCTGCAGGAGATTATGAAGAAGAAAGAAATCAGAGAACAATAGCAAGAAGATATGAACATCAAAACTGAATTATGTGCTGCGGCCAAGACTGCAAGGTTGCGATCAGAATCAATTTATTCAGTTCTAATTTTGATTAAGTACATTAGTTTCTCTCACCTAAATCAGGTCCGGTCAGGACTTCGTTTATGACTGTAGGAAAAGTGTCGGGATTTCAGTTCTGAAGCTATGGAAAATGTAAATCTATGTTGAAAATTCAACTAATAATGACATTTTTCAAAGCTTCTATCAACGATGGATATAAACTCGGGCTTTACACCCAAGCAAGCAACGATCGTCCCTGTAATTACAGGACCAGCAGAAGTTCAGAGCTTCAAAACCCTTTTTTTCTCAGGAGAAATGTATCTGCAGAGGCCAAAAAAGATTCAGGAATAACTTATAGCACAGACACAAAACAAGGAATAGAGGAACGAAACAAGGCAAACACAAAAACAAAACTCGGGTCTTATTTCCCAACCTTCAAAACTGGAAAATCTTCTGTAACTTATTAATCGCAATGATCAAAGGAAATCTCCAGAACAGTTGAAAATTTAAAACGGAATTCGGACAAACTGATGGAAATAGTCTTGTAACATGCATCTGAAAACATAAATGGGCCAAAAAAAATGGAAGAAGAAAAAAGGATTCGAGATTAAAACAAGTTTGGTTGTGTGGGTGGGCAAAAGGAGGAAGAAAAGACGAAGAAAGAGATATTGAGGCTGTCTATGTGGCAAACCTCATTGTATGTTGAGAAGGTGTCAGATCCTGAAGATGAAAGTTTGGGTTAGGTGAATTAGCGTTGTAAATTGTGGAGAGATGAAGGAAGGGAAGAGAAGAAGGGGTTGAAGAGGAAGCAGGTTGATGTTGTGATAAAACGAAATAGTTTTTGTGTGCGTGTGTGGGTTGGTGTTTCCATTGAAGGACCTGTTTGTGTTATATACATCTTGTAGTACACACACAGACACTCCTCTGCACCACACCGTAGATCAACAATCTCACGGCTTTCCTTTTTCCTCCCTCTAACCTTTCACGGTTTTCCCTTACACACCCCCTTAAGCCGCTCACCCATGCCCTTACGCCGTTAATGCTTTCTCAACAAGTTAACGGAATCTCTACACTCCTCACATTCCAAATTCCAATTATTATTTCAATGTTAATCCTTATTATCTACTAATCACGCATTTCTTCAAATATTATCTTTTAATTAATCCACCATTTTAAATAACTTCTACATTTTATATTTTTGTTTATCACCAAATATCAGATAAAAATATTTTAAAAGAAGTGCTAGATATTTCTTGTGTTAAATTTATTGAATTTTTAAAAAAATTATTTGATATTTTTAAATTTATTCTGTAACAATATATAATTATTAAATTCATTATAAAATATATTTATTAATATTTTTTCTCTCACTTGTTCATTTCATTCCCGCTTCCAGAATTAATATTTAACCACAGTTAGTTAATCTTCTCTTTAAACTAAACCAAACCACAACACCGGTTAAGTGGCAAGTAATAACTACAAATTTGATTTCTTCAGAGTTCTGTTTTATCACAAAAATAAAAATAAAAAAAATCTGATTCATACTTTAATTTAGTAATTACATATTTACCAAATATGGTTCTCATTCATTAGTTAGTACCAGTCTCATTTCACATTCAAATTAAAACTTAAATTTTTCAAATTTCTTAGATAAAACACACTGAAATATATCGGCCAAATTATTTTATAATTTCAATAATGTTCAATATTTTTTTAGTGTTGAAATAATCTTTCCAATATTATTATACTTTCCAAATCTAATAATTTTCTTTAGTGACTAACTAACGGGTATTAATTGCTTTTTACAGTTACATCAGCAGCTTTTTCACTTTTTTAGTATTAATTATATTTTAAAGTTTATTTTATAAACATATTCTATTATATTAAGAATTATCACAATGGGATGAGTAGTTACTGGCATAAAATAAAAACAGATGGGCTTATAAACACGATATTGTGCCCTGTCACTAGAAGTTTCAAGGGTCCTCATGGTTCAACATCTATTTTATACAAAATTACAGAGTTGGTTTAAGAAATCATGACCAAAGAACAGTACATGACACAATAATAAGGTATAAGGTTACAACGACTATGTTTGGTCTTCAATGGAGGGCATTTTATGAATTGTGCACTGAAATCGCTGTCCCGAGAACTCCAAGGAGTTGCAGGAATACTGACGCATGTCTGTGCATAGGTTTCAGCCATTTGCTCTTTCCGTATTCCAGCATCGCATAAGATGGCAAAGGACCTCATATGTTTCATCCACATGTACCGGTCGGCACCGGACGACCGCAGGATACTCATAGTAAAATCATCACAAAACCCTGCGTCTTATACGACTCTTCGTCCTTCCATGACCTCTAGCCGGACGACCGAATGGTTTATGTCGA
>Ga0123342_1002630_pt1 | contig 29629 bp, 18 predicted proteins | sample Turbeawhitnodule_FD_89960 | JGI IMG/M metagenome (GOLD analysis project Ga0123342, IMG submission 89960) | Root nodule microbial communities of legume samples collected from Mexico - Turtle bean Mexico white nodule | ecosystem: Host-associated > Plants > Roots > Nodule | place: Mexico: Nepantla... | reverse complement strand
CCAAAATTTTACTTTGTCCCCACATCCTAATTCCCAACTTAATTCTTCCTGAAACCATCCCTTTCTTCCTCCCTCCTTACATAGTTTATTGAGGTCTCTCCACCACCACGATTGAAGTTTAATAGGAGTTTGAGTGCTTTCGGTCTCCAAACCATATTTTGATATCAAAGTGTCCTTCCACCTTCCTTCCTCCTGAGAGATAAAACGCCATTTCCACTTTGCTAGAAGAGCATAATTAAACTTTCGGATATCTCTTAAACCCAGGCCTCCCTCCTCCTTATTCCTACAAACATCTTTCCAACTTACCCAGGAGATTGGTTTATTTGCTTTACCCCAACCCCATAAGAATCTCCTTTGGATGCTAGTAATCTTTTTGCATACTATGTGCGGTGCTCTGAAGAGGGAGAGATAATACAAGGGTATGGCAGTACTGACAGATTTAATAAGACATATTCTCCCTGCCAAAGTCAAGAATCTACCTTTCCACACACTGAGCCTAGCTTTTATCTTGTTAATGACAGGTTCCCAAAACTGTTCCTTCCTTGGATTTCCTCCCACTTCAATTCCCAAATACTTAAACGGTATCCCCATTTGTGTACAGTTCAGAGTCTTTGTGTAGCAATCTAGAGAATAGCTTTGAACGTTGATGCCTACTAGTTTTGACTTGTGAAAGTTGATCCTCAATCCTGAGGCTAATTCAAAACCCCTTAGAATGGCCTTCAAGGTTATCACATTATTAAGAGAGTCTTCACACAGAAAAAGAGTATCATCTGCAAACTGAAGGATGCATACTTCCATCTCGTTCCGCCCAATCTTGAGGCCCGATAGCAATTTGGTTTTCATAGCTTGTCTTACCAATCCGGCAAGGCCTTCAGCTACAATATGAAAGAGAAAAGGCACTAGTGGGTCTCCCTGTCTCAACCCTCTTGTTGGCTTGAATTCCTCCGTAGGGCTCCCATTGACTAGCACAGACACAGTAGCGGATTCCAAGCATCCTCTGATCCATGCTATCCATAGGGGGTGAAAACCCATCTCGAGTAGCATATCATATAAGAACTCCCATCTTATCGAATCATATGCTTTTTTGAAGTCCACCTTCAGACACAGACCTCTTCTCCCCTGCCTTCTAATTTCGTCTACCATTTCATTAGCCAGAAGCACGCTGTCTAGGATCCCTCTTCCTTTTACAAAAGCATATTGGCTTTCATCTATCAAGACTGGCTTTCATCTATCAAGACTGGCAACACCTTCTTCATTCTACCGGCCAGCACCTTAGATATGATTTTGTACAAGGCTCCGACAAGAGAGATAGGTCTATACTGCTCTAACAAAGTGGGGTCCCTAACTTTAGGGATTAAAGCTATGAAGGAGGCATTACAACCCTTCGGGATACTCCCAGTCTCATGAAACAGGGTTAGTGCTGCCAAGATCTCATCTTTTAAAAACTCTCAGTGTTTCCGAATAAAATTGAAATTGAACCCATCTGGTCCGGGGCTTTTGGATCCGTCACATTGCCACACTGCGTCCCTAATCTCCTTCTCCGAAAACACAGCTATAAGACCCTCATTATTAGATGAGGATAAAGACTTGAACTCGACTTCATCCAGTCTTACCCCTAGATCTTTCGTTGCTCTGAATCTAGATTCGAATAAATTCTTTGCCTTTATCTAAACCGTACAAGGTTCCTCACACCATTGCTCCCCCACCTGGACGCCCTTCACTTCATTCCTCAACCTTCTCCACCTCAAAGATGAATGGAAGAATCTAGTACATGAGTCCCCACTCTTAAACCAGTTTGCTCTTGCCTTCTGACAACTAAGGGATTCAATTTTCTTTTCATTCTCTTTTAGGCAGCTTACCAACTCCAGTCTTCTCAACCTCTCACTTTCTGTTAATCCACCTGAGCAGTCGTGACTATCAAGAGCCTCCATCTCCTGTAGGATCCTCCTCTTGGAAGTCTCCAGGTTTCCAAGCACATCCTTGTTCCAAGATTTCAGATCGAGCTTGAGGAGTTTTAGTTTTTCTTTACATATAATTAACCCATTCCCCTGGATAGAATAAGACTGCCATTTGTCCTTCACCATCCTACTGAAACCTCTCTCCAACAGCCATGCATCTATGGTTCTAAACGGTTTTGGACCCCAGTCCTTCTCCACTGACTTCACCACTAGTGCACAGTGGTCTGACACTTTCCTTCGAAGGACATATTGTTTACTCTTGGGCCATAGTAGTAACCAGTCTTCAGTAACAAGCACTCTATCAATTCTACTCTTGGCCGTTCCATCAGGTTTAAACCACGTAAACTTCTTGCCTACCAGAGGTAAATCTAATAAGAAGTTTGAATCAATGAAGCTATTAAAACCATTTACCTCGCTTTTTTGTTCACCCCTGTCTGTGATACCTTTCCTCTCGTTGCTACTTCTCACTGCATTAAAGTCTCCGCAGATGCACCATGCCAAAACATGTGATGACTGTCTTACTTTAGAGAGGTCCTCCCAAAGAGTCTTCTTACCTCTCAAGGAGCAAAAAGAATAAACATTGACCACAACACACCTATAAGAAGTTTTAATGTGTTGGCTGTAAACAGCAATATAACCAATTCCCATCACATGACTTTCATACTCAAAAACGTCCTTATGCCACATAGACAACAAACTTCCACTACCTTCATCTCCTTTATTGTGAATCCAACCCACTTTGTTATCCCCCCAAAACACAAAACATCTGGCATCCGAGAGCTCTTTGGATTTTGTTTCTTGTATACATACAAAGTCAGCTTCCTCCCTTCCTATAACATGTCTCATATACCTAGCTTTGGTACCTCCCCCCAACCCTCTGATATTTAAATTGACTATGATCATAAAAACCGATCCTTCCTTCCCTCCTCCGCACCCTTCAGAATCTCCAAATCTCTTGCTTCCATGTTTGAATATTCATTGACTGCCTCCTTTTCATCCCCACGACACATGGTTCCAACACGTCTACTAATCTCCCATAGCTTAGCCGGTTCCTCCTCCGATTCAGAGACATTCAACTGTATGTTACAGTTGCCTATATCCCCATCAGAAAGCGATACTGAGGACAATCCCTGTCTTGGTTGAACACTAATTCCAGCTTGAGAGTATCTTGATATTAACCTTGCGGAACGCCTAGGATGAGAATGTGAGATCCCCAATTCCGTCAGGCCTTTCATCTTGCGCCGTCGTTGAGTTGTTTTTGTTGCCTTTCCCACTACCTCATCGTCATCTCCTGGACAGGGTGATTGGCCTTCACTTGCGATCAAAACCCCTGACCCAAATGCTTCTTTCCTGCAAACAGAATCGTTCCCAGCACTCTGTCGCCTTACAGGGTCCAATTGCAACTTACCCGATCCTCTCTCCTTTCCTGACTTATTGTAATTGCTAGCCTCCTTCTCGACATCCCACACCTCCTGAGTTAGGTGCAACTCTCGTTCTCCTTGTAAGCAATCACTTCCAACGGGATTATTTTCTTCCTCACAAACAAGCCTGAGTCCCTTTTGTGATGGTCCTAGCCCACATTCATTAGAAACATCTTCCTCGTTTTTGGGCCTCCTTCTTTTTACGTAGGCCCAAACCTAATTTAACCTCCCTCTGAGAATTAAAGCTCTCTATGTCCACCACTATTCTTGCCAGGTCAGCATGTGCACAGGGTACGTTATTAGCAAAACCGCATGCTTGATCAAAAGCGCTGACAGTAGCAGGTTCCGCTAATGTCTTCTGCCCCTGTATTTCCTCATTCATGCAAAGCTTTTCACCTTCCCTCTGACTCACTCTGCTTTTTGTAGAAGATTCCCCAAATAAGGCCTTTGACTTATACGTCTCCCCTCCTTCCCCCTTACCTACTTCGATCTCCTTTCCGATTGATCGTACATCTTCCCCAGCCCTCCGACCGAACTCCTCCTCTCCACTCTTCACTGAAAACACAGATTCTTCAACATAGGTTTCCGATGAGGAAATACTATCAGAAGAATCATAGTCATGATGATAACCGTTGCATCGACCTACTGTGCCACTGGGGACTCCTCTTCTATAGAGATGCTTAGCAAATGACCATTTATTCTCATCTTCTTTGCCATCCTAATATAACAATTGTTCTCAATACGAATTTGCAGCCGAGCGAACTGTAGGTTCTCCCACATCAGCGTTGCTTTGTCAATAGAGATCAGACTGACTGCTTCACCTATCACTCTTGCAAAGCAAGTGTTGTTCCAGAGAGATATCGGCAAGCCATAACATCTCATCCAAACTTTTTTGTGACTTGCAACCCGTGACTCCGTCCATGGCTCAATGCTCACAAAAAAGCTATCAAACCACTCTCTGTTTAACTTTATCACCTCCTCCATGTTCTCACCTTCCCTAGGTGTTAAGAGAGCTAAGTTGTCCCCCATAGATCTCACTTGAATCATGTTCATTCCTCCTCTAACAAATTCTTCTCCCAATTGATCAAAGTCTAGACCAGCATTGTATTTACCTACTGCACTCCTCACCATCCATGGAAGGTTTTGTATTTGTGTATTAAAAGCTGGTCCCTTCCACTCCTTCCGTGCTTGTCCTCTAACAACATCCACATAAGATTTTTTCTCACTCTTTTCCACCCAGATCTCCTTCCCTTTCTTACGCATGTTTTCGTTAATGTTTTTTGACTCCTTCTTCTCATATATGGGCCTCTCCATGTTCGTATAGCCCGAAATAGTCTATAAAAGGGATTCACGATCCCTAGTAAAGGTACACCGTTTCTAAGATTGAAACTATTTACTTTCTCATTGTTTCTTAACCTAGTTCTGACTTGATCGTCGGAGTGCAATCAACAAGTAGGGCCCCCTCTGTTTCAAACGGAGGCGCGTTCCAACAATCTAAGGAAAGAGCAAAGACCAGGAGAGGCAGACGGAGTCGTAACCTATTTCCAGAGTCAACCGGCAACCAGATCAACCAGCAAGAACAATTTTAACTAATATAGTCATTAACATTATAAAAAAATTATTAAAAAAAACTAATTTTAGAAATCAAAATAATTAGTTACTCACTAAATTAGAAATCATTTTATAAACAAAAAAATTATTGGCATTTAAAGTAGTTTCTATTATAAGAAAAATTATAAAGTAGTTTCTAAATTGGTATCTAACCATTAGTTTTAGCTACCATTAGTTTAAATCTTTGTAGTTAATTTAGATATCAATTTATAAATTATTTCATAATTTTTTATTAATAATAAAAATCACCTTAGATATAGTAATTTTGTAGTCTCTAAAATAAATCTAACTTAGTAAATGTAGTGATTAATTATTTTTTATCTCTAGATTTGATTGTTATTTAATGATTTTCTTATAGTGTAAGTTAAATACTTAATTATATATTAAATATAATGTAAGTGGTAAATGATATATTCATGAAATCCATTAAATACAGCGTTTTTATTAAAAAAAATTAATTACAACATTCATAGGAGTTGTAATAACAATATTGAAGGTAATGTATAAACAATTTTAAGAACATAATTAAATATTGTATTAATTTAATATGACTCATTTATTATATTTGATTTATTTATTTAATATATTGATTAAATGAAAAATATTTAAATTTTATTTCTAAAAATACAGTAAACATTTTAAATATATAAATTGTACATTTTTCACCTATATGTATACCAATTATTGTATTTCACCATTATTTATAACAATTATACTATGTGACCCACTATGTGATATATTATTTTGAGTTTTAAATTTAAAAATGTAAACTATTTTATTTTGACTCGTTAAAGTAAACAAACATGATAAAGAAATAGGGATACAAATCAATTATTTATAATCCGGTGTTTATGTGATTTTTAGATATCCTTTGATTGTTTAAAAATATAAATTGTTGTTATTGAATAATTTACTTATGTGTAGTGTTAGATATGAATTATGTAAAAATGTGATCGAGACATATTATTTTTAGGAAAGAAAATATTGTGTTGAAATTGTTAGGATTTGCATTTATTAGGGATTCGTCTAGAAAGAAATATTCTTGATCTCCTGATATATTAGAAGTCATATAGATGAAGATTGTCATATGTTCGAAAGAAGTTCATATGATTGTGTCTGTGATTTGAAATATAATATGGTCTTGCAAGTCATATTAATTAACTTTATCATATGAGGTGATATGATATTGAGATTATTATAAGTATAACTGTGTAAATTTCACAATACATATGCAAATATCTGAGTTTAAATCAATGCACGAGTCTTTCAGAAATAAAGTCAAGTGTATATTGGTAAGTAGATTTCGGACATGAGTAACATTGAGTATGGATTATTTCTAGACACTGACCGATTTGATACAATGAAATGTATGATAGAGATGGATTTTATGATGGTGATTTAAAGTTACAATTACATTGAAGTTTTAAAAATTCTAGTTTATCCTATTGTTTGTGTTTTGTTTGTTTTTTATGTATTATACGAGAGCAGATGCTGTTATAGGTGATAAAACTTCCTCCTAAACTAATGGGTTTTATTTTGTTTTGATATTTTATTTTTAAGATATGTAAATATTAAATTTTCTATAAAAAATATTGTATAAATTATTTAAATATATATATATATATATATGTTAATTGGTTAAATATTTGCAAGATATACTATTTAGATAATGTAATTAGGGATGTTACAAATTTACTATATTATATTATTTTAGTTGATAAATTTTGAAGGATATTTAATTAATATTTAATTTTTAGAAAGTAAGATTATTAATTAATTAATAAATTATTTATAAAGTTGAATATTAGAAAAAAAACACTACAATAAACAATAAAAGTTATGAGTTTTTATCAATTATATAACTTTTTCTTTAGAAGATTTATTGGATTAAACATATCTGCTCTGAGTATGGAGGGCTTACTGGCTAGTTACATAATAATAATGTGGACATCATTGTGGTGTGTCCACTAAAAAATAAATAAATAAAGTAAAAAATAGGGATAAAAAGGTCACAGGAAAAGGAGTCGTGGCAGTTAATTTAAAAGATTAATTAAAAAAGTAGCGATGGACCATGGACATCCAAAAAAAAAAAAAAGGACAGGGAAGTGGCAGTTTGGGATGTGTCCTATATATCCGAGGAAAGTGCTTGAATTGTGAACGCAGATCAGATCCTCTCTCTCTCTCTCTCTCTGTCTCAATTCATTTCAATTCAAGGTCTTCTCTTTTTCTTCTCTTCTGTCCTTTTATCTTTCTTCTTCCATTCAGCGACACTAAGGTTTCTATCTCTATCTCTATCTAGCTTCCTTTCTGTTTCCCAATTCCACCTTCACCTCTCTCTGTGCCGTTTCTTCCTCCTTCCCCCTTTATTTTTTTCGATTAAGGTTTTTATTTTGGGGCCTTCTCCCGTCAATTCAATTCATCGTCTCAAAACTTGAAGATGAAACCTTTATGCACCTTACGCATTAACCGCCTGTCTGAATTGTCCGAATCCAAGCATTGTTACGCTCATGATTTTTCACTTCTCGACAACTCTTTTGTCTGTTAGCTTTAGAATTTGAATGTTTTTTTTAAGTATCACGTTTTTAGGGTTAGGTTACTGCTTGCTTGTTATTCCTTTTCCGGTGGATATTCTGAGACCGAGGAGTATCATCTTTTTTACTTGGAAATAAAATTGAAATTTTAGTTCAGGGTCCTGTGACATTGGGTGTTTGTCTGTTTATTTTCGTACGGGGTGAAATTGATGTGTTTTCCGCTTTTTACCTCACACACTTTGTTTGGCAGGAATAAATAACATAGGGAATCATGGCTCAACAACAGGGGGACGGAATGGAGTATGTCGCTGACGATAACGAAATGGCGGAAGCAGAAGATGATATATATTTTCGGGGCAGAGTGTTTGGCGATTCAGAGTCCGAATCCGATGATGATGATTATGACTCAATGGTTGGTTTCTCCTCATAAGTAAATTTGTCATGCCTTGTGGTTTTGTCTTATGCGTTTAATTTACAATTACATGAGTAAAATGTTATGAAATGGCTTTGACATAATATTTCCTTTCTGATTGCCCTTGTTGGGATGTGGGTTCTTTCTTCTTTGTTGCAGGAAAATCGAATGACAGATACCACTGCTGCAGAAGCTAGGAAAGGAAAGGATATACAAGGTATACCTTGGGATAGACTGAGCATTAGTCGTGAGAAGTATAGACAAACTAGACTAGAGCAGTATAAGAATTATGAAAATATACCGCAATCAGGCGAACTGTCAGAAAAGGTATACTGTGTTTTTTACTCGAGTTCTGTGGCATTTGAGTAATGCTTTTTAGGGGATTTTTATCTTTTTCTCATCTATTCCATCTCTTGCCTACAGGAATGCTCACTAGCATATAGAGGAGGAAAGTATTATGATTTCTGGCAAAACACTAGATCTGTGAAATCAACAATACTTCATTTCCAAGTACGTTTATATAGTAATGAATTATATTGAATCATTTCAGATGATGCGATGCAATAAGTTAGATTCTTATTACCTTCTAGAAATTCAGTGTGCCATGTTCGATGAGTTAACTAATGTTAATGTGATACCTCCAATCTCTCATTTGTAGTTGAGGAACTTGGTGTGGTCAACATCTAAGCATGATGTGTATCTTGTTTCGGGTTACTCAATTATACACTGGTCTTCTTTAAGTTCCAAGAAATCAGAAATCCTGAATGTATCAGGGCATGTGGCTCCATGTGAGGTAATAATTTTTGCACTCCTTTGTTATCAAAAGGATCACTTAGAATCTACAAATGAAATTAAGCCTTTTATGTGCCTGTTGGTGATAGAAACATCCTGGAAGCCTTTTGGAAGGATTTACTCAGACACAGATTAGTACACTGGCTGTGCGGGATAATTTGTTGATTGCTGGGGGTTTTCAAGGGGAACTTATTTGCAAGGTACTTCTATTATTATGGGGATTGTACTTGTCATTTTTCTTCCCTATATTAGTATTTGCCATTATTTATTGGATGTACTATTACTACACACCATGCAAGATACTTGGTCACTAAGATTTATTGTGCTCAATATTTCATTTCTTGCTTTGGATGTTCAAACAAAATTATGAATTTATACTCGATATATTTGTTAGATTTCTACATTGATTTTAAATGGTAAAGAGATTATTTTGCCTTAAAATGGATCTGATTAATTGAACAATTACTGATTAGCCAAACTGAATAATATGAATTCATTCTCAATTATTTGAACTTTATTGATTCATTCCACATAATTGATAATTCTTGACTGATTAAATGATACGTATTGTCTTGCAGTACATAGATCGACCAGGGGTTAGTTTCTGTTCAAGAACTACTTATGATGACAATGCAATAACAAATGCTGTTGAGATATATGAGCATCCAAGGTCTTGATTCTCTGCTCTACTGTTTTTCTTTTATTTTCTCTATATGGTGCTAGCAATTATTGCTTACAAAGGATACTAACAATTAATTGATATCTCAGTGGAGCTGTTCATTTCATGGCTTCGAATAATGATTGTGGACTTCGAGACTTTGATATGGAAAAATTTCAGCTTTCCAAGCATTTCTCCTTCTCTTGGCCTGTAAATGTAAGTCTTTAAATGGTTAAATTTTTAATTCTTTGTAAAAATCCATGTGGATTTGTTTTCTATTATTGAATGCAGTTTAGTATGTCTGTCAACCTGCAGTCCATTAATGGTGGGGGTGTCAAGCCAATCCATGTGGGATTTGTTTTTTATTATTGAAAGTAGTTTAGTATGTCTATTAATCTGCAGTCCATTAATGGTGGGGATGTCAAAAGCCAGCGCACTAACTACACAGTCAGTTAACTAACCTGGCCAGCCTGAAAATAAAGCTATACCAAGACACAAATAAAAACAAAGGGAGCTACTGAAAATCCAAGAGTTCCCCTTCTAAACAGGACAGCTGATATACTAATTCACAAACCATACAAACTATATATAGATGATATACACGTGTGTATGCATGTATATGTATGTCTCCAAACCAGCAATCAAGTGTCAATACACATCATAAGTTTAGGCCCTTGGCATAAACATTTTTTAATAGTTCATCTAGGAGTCATATAATTCATAGATAGTAGTTACCGTAACTTTTTAACATCACAATTGTATAGCTAGAATATCCAATGGTAGTATTACTATTACCTACAACTCTAAATAAAGAGATTATTGCTCTTATCTTTATCCCTACAGCTTCACTATAGTAGATAGACATCAAAGAAAAACACAAATTCCCCAATTTATAGGGCTTAGGAGTTTAAGGAAATCACAAGAATCCTACTATTTAAATTTTCAGCACCCCATGCAAAACCCATTACTAATCTAAGTTGTAAATAATCACTTCGATTTATGGGTTTACTTTGGAAGAGCTTCTAATAGAGATTTTTGAGGGATGGGTGTTCCTCTCAACTCAAATCACCTTTCCCATACTTATGTGCCTCATGGGTGTAGGGAGTTTTGAAACACTGGAAAGAAAAGAGTGGAGAGAATGGAAGGTAGGAAAAAGAGACAAAATAGGGTGGAGAAAGGAGGTTATGTGAAGGGTGGGTGGGTTCAGTGGGAGACACCAAATGGAACTTTAACTTGATAAACCTCGCTTTTGAGCTCTACTATTAAGGAAACTTCAAACAGAATAGTAGAATAGTAATGGGGAAATTTTAAAGCTTAAAAAGGAGAGAGAATTGAGAGTATGTCTAAATATATATATGTTTTCTCTCTGCATGCTCATTACTGTGCACACTGCCAATGTCGGGAAATATTATATCAGTCTTCTGATAGATAGAATAAATGATCTGAATTTGTTCCCTTTCTGTCCGCAGCATACTTCATTGAGCCCAGATGGAAAACTGCTTGTGATTGTCGGAGACAACCCAGAAGGATTACTTGTGGATTCTCAAACTGGAAAGGTGGTGTATTCTTTTGATTTATGTTATAAATTCCTTATGTGCAGTGTATGGGTAAATTATAAATGAATTAAATTTTGGTTCTTTGTAGACTGTGAAGCCTTTATCTGGACACTTGGATTACTCATTTGCATCTGCATGGCATCCTGATGGCCACATTTTTGCTACTGGTAACCAAGACAAAACATGTCGTGTTTGGGATGTTAGGAACTTGTCAAAGTCTGTTGCTGTGCTTAAGGGCAACCTGGGAGCTATACGTTCTATAAGGTTCACATCTGATGGGCGATTCATGGCAATGGCTGAGCCAGCTGACTTTGTGCATGTGTATGATGCAAAGAGTGGGTTTGAGAAGGAGCAGGAGATCGATTTTTTTGGGGAGATCTCTGGTGTATCTTTTAGCCCCGACACAGAATCACTTTTCATTGGTGTTTGGGATCGCACCTATGGAAGCCTTCTTCAATACAATCGGCGGAGAAACTATAAATATCTGGACTGCATGTAAATTTGACTGCATACCCCGTGTCTATAAGTACCTACAGTTTATGTTCTTCTGTCTAGGAATTGTGGCACCACCTAACTAAAAAAAATGATCGGTGGCATGCTTCATCATACAATGTAGGATGATATGGTCATTACATAAACTCCTTCTAAATAACCTTGATTTCCTATCTCTTATCTTTTTATTTTTTATTTATTTTTAATAGCTTTTGCCAAAGATGGAAGAATGTGTGCTAAGTTTGTACTAGTGACATTTGCGGTACTCATTTTCCACAGATCCGTCTCCTCTAGGTGGGCTTATTCGTGGTTACTTTAAAATTACAATCAAGTTCTTTGGTTAAAAACATTTGTTAATATTAGGATTTACGTGCTCATAAAATGCCTCAGTTGCCATGGGTTGAATTAGCAACAGAACATTCGATGCTTCCGCCACCCTGCTAATTTAACTGTTTTCCCGGTTATATTCTATGAAAGTTAGCCTCTTCTAATGTTGATTAAAAAGAGTAAATAGCTACCAGATTAACCAATCATAAATCACTATTATCCTAACAACTACTTTAAAAGCCAGCGAGTGTGTGTATAAAGAAATATATTGACAATATGAAAATTAAAACTCGACTAAAAATTTAACGAGTAATATTTTTATAGAAAAACTCAAGTATATTAGAAAGTAGGTTAGAATAGAATTATGGTCTCTTGTCTACGTTTTATATTTTAGTTTAGTGTCTTAAGTTAAAAAAAATGTCATTTAGGTCCCTTACAATGTTTGTTATATTAAATTATTTTTTCCATAAGATTTCCAATATTAATAACGAAAATTTTATTAATGTCACATATTTCAGAATTTGTTAAATGGCACCTTGACTAAGGTAGCTAAATTAGTGTAAAAAGTTAACGAAAAATCAATTTGGTCTAAGAAAAATTATAAAATATCAAAGTGAATTTTTTTGAATTTGAGAGACCCAACTGAAAACTAAAATGTAGAAAAGGGACATTATATTTTAGCTTAGAAATTATGTTAAAAATGTATTGATAATATTTTTTAATAAAACTTTATTGTCTTTATCTTTTATCTATTATAAATATGGCTAAAATTTATATAGGTAAGAAATGTTATTCATCCAATACAAAATCAATATATCTAATACTACAAATAAAAAATTGTCCATGATAGAATTGCATTTATGAATAATACCTTCTCTCATCTTCAATACAATTATTTATAAGAAAATTTTTAAATTAAACAATGTTACTTAATAAGTTTATCATTGTAGTAAATGACATGACATTATGTAAGCAATCTTTTAAATATTATGTTTAGAATGAAAGAAGTTAATGGAAAATCTTTTACGTATTACTAATATCGAATTAATTATAAGACTGGTATACGGTTTGTTTTTTCATAAATTTTTTTCTTTTTCCAAGTTTTTCTCTCTCTACTATCTCTCTAAATTTCTTAAGCATATTCTCATGCTTTTCTTTAACAGATTCGAGGAGTTAAAAGGTGACTAAATATACATTTTATCCAACTGGTAAAAATTTGAACTAGAGTAAGTTTCTTTATTACTTTAAAATCTCCATATCTTTACTCTTTTGACTTCATTTAAAAGTATTTCAAGTTTTCACCAATTTTGTTAATTGAGATAATATTGGTCCATCTTGTTATAAATGTTTTGGTTAATTTGATGGTGTCAGGTTCCTAGGAGTTTTGATGTGTTTTTAACTTCTCTTTTTAGTATGATTAAGAAAAAATCACGGTTAGATAAGAGAAATTATTTTGAATTATAGATGAGTATCGTTTTGAGTATTTGAAATTTGTTGAATATTATAGTTGTGGGAATGATTGAGATTGTAATTGTGAAGTGTGGGTTGATTAGATTATGAATGCAATTATTATGTTTTGAATTTGAATGGTTAAATTATGTCATAATAGTTATGTTTTGAATTTGAATGGTTAAATTATGTCATAATGGTTATGTTTTGTTGATGGTAAAATTAAGTCATATTAGTTATATTGAAAAAGTTGTTTTTATGAAACTTTAAATAATTGTCGGTTTGCTTATTTTGAGTGTCATTATGACTTGAACAATGTTTAAGCGAGGAGTGTCAATCTAGATGTAGAACATTATTACTTGGCACCAAACGAGCACTCGAATGATAATACTTCTCACTCAAGTTGCGGTTTAGGGTTGGAGTCATAGAAATGTTAAAATAATTCTCTTTCCTTTAGAACTCTCACTTATGCATGTTTGCTCAGAAGAGGAAGTATTGATGAGGCGATGAAGTTCTCTAAAGTCTTTTAATGTAAATAAGCATTTTATGTTAAATGTTATATTTGTTACTTAAATAATGTGTTATCATTGAAGTGAGTCATTTGTAATTTAAGCGAAGATGAAGTGAACCTGATTTTCTCTTATCCAAAAACATATAGTTGAAGCTTAGTATGACGCTTAAATGACAACATTATGCCTCAAGTGAGAAAAAGTTAGTGAACATTCCACTGTTTCAACTAACATCTGCGAGCTATTAGGGATCTATTCTCAAGAAGAAATGATGATGGTCGTTCAATTATTTGCATAAACATCATTATAGTGATAGTTAATGTGTATGTGACTTTACTCACCTAAACTTTATTATGAAATAATTGATGCAATTTGCAACATGTTGTCCTCAATAATTATTTCATTACGAATCAAATTTGGACTTTAACTTAAATACTAATTGTTATATCAAACACTTACCATGATCAAAAGCTAATTTTGTATTGATACTAAAGGTTCGATCCAACAATATTGAAATCGTAGTGTTAAGTATAGAAACTTGTTATTGAAATATATCATTGTTCCTGTGATATAAATTACACAAATTAATACATTGGGTGATGATAATAAGGTAATGAGAGTTCTTGTAATAATAATATTATTATTTATCAAATAAATTTACTTTTATAAATTAAGATATTTGGTGGTGATAAGATGATCAAAGTTAGTACCATTGTTACAATTAGTTATAAAATAAATTTACCATCATTTACAGGTCAATCAAAGTTTGTGTAACTAAAAAAAGTACTTAAAATGAATAAGATGATAGTATTTAATATTTAAAATTAGTAAGATCATAATATTTAACCAAATATACTTAGTATTAAGTTTTTTGAAAGTATTTATTATTTTATATTAATTGAAGTTGAGATTTTTTGACTAATTATATTTTAAGATGAAAAAGAGAAATTTTGTATATACATTAAATTGTTTGAAATCATATATGCATTAGTTATAAATTCTTAATAACTTACCATTTTTATGATTTGTTTGTGTTCTCCTAGTGTATTTTTATCTAATATTCAATAATATTAAATGTCCAAATAACACTTCTAACCAAGCAATGTATACATATGTAATGTTGTTAGGACACAACATAAGGAAAATAAGTTGAGAGTGTGGAAAGTGTATCAGGGAAGAAATAAAGGGTAGGTGGCAATTAGCGGTTAGGAATGGTTGGTCTTTAAATAAAGACCAACCGGTTTGGGGAAGGGGTTGTTTTTTGTAAATTCAGTTTGTTAAGAGGTTCATTCCTGTGGAGAAGGAAAACTTTTTTCCTTGGTTGTTTCCCAATACAGTGTACATTTCTAGTCTTTCAGTAATTCTATCTATGTCTTTGTGTGTGAGTTCTGGGTACGTAACAAATGTATACGCGTATTTTAAATTAATTCAACAATGTTTGAATCAAAACATGCAAACTAACACTTCAGAATTTGTGACCATAACTAGACTACAAGTTTGTTTGAATTTTTTTTATCTACAAACATTTTTAAAAAATAAAATAATTTTTTATAAGCTAGCACTAGGAATGTGTTATATAAAAATTATTTTATAATAATTTAATTATAAAGAGTAATTTAACTTTGTCTTGGCTTTCTGCCCTAAAGCTTGATACGTTGGGTAAACTACTATCTGTTGATTGAATACCACAACCACAACGCTATCATCACTACTTCTGTTGTTACATACACCAAAACACTGTTTCAGTAAGCTACGCAATCTATTCCACCCGCTTCCTCACGTAATCGCCGTCCACCTCCACTCTCTTTACCATCTCCTGCTCCACTGCCATAAAGAAATATTTAGAAAAAACAATTCAAATATTTAACAATTCAATTTTCTTTAAATTTTAAAACTCCTCTTCTAAGAACACAACATTGGACATAATCCTTAATAAGCTGTTTTAGCCAACTTTGGTTAGAACTTCTAAATTCGCCTTTTATTTTAATGGGCAGAACTTTCATAAACTTGGCATTACAGTCCAAAATGTTTGGGCCACTTGTTACATTCTTTAAATAAAAGTTCATGAACATTAATACTTCATACAGACTGTTTCTTCCTGCCCCTCCATATCTTCTTCTCTCAACTCCATATATTTTTAAATTTCCAAAAGTGCCCCTCTATATTATTTCGGATTATGTAATCCGAAACTACTATATGGAATAACATAAAAAGGATAAAAATGTATTTTCATGTTGTATGGAGGTGGCAGAAGAATATATATGGGAGGTGCAGGAAGAAACAGTCCTTCATACATTATATTCATTAGACTTGTTACAAGACTAGTACAATCGGCCAGCATAAATAAATAAAATAAGTACAAGGTAACATGAACTTTTTGAATACAATTATGCCAGGACTGTTGTTGAAAACTATTTCAAACTCGAATGAATTTATAGCATAATTGAAACATTTTCGTATTTCTCTCTATCATCCTCACTTGTACTACTTGCATATTCTCTCGATCTTTTCGACAACTGCAAAGAACAAATAACGCGAATATTTTATATGAAGATCATGTGCTTGCCTAATCTTGGACTACCGATATTAGAGTGAGTAAACACGTATGTGGTTAGATCAAGTTTATAAATCCCCAGCTTGGTGAAAGAACCATAGTCATCAACTTGAAACCATAGAATACTAATGCTGCAGACAAGATGTCTGTCTTCCAACCTAATCTTCCTACTTGACGTAAGTTTCTGAATCCTGTGAGTTGGAAACTTGGAATGATCATCCTTCTATGGCAATTCCTTCAAGTTATCAATAAATTGCATGTGACTCAAGGTGTGTACAAAAAGGAACCTTCATAGGATTATTGAGTACGTTGTTCCAAAAATATCATGACGAGTAATTGTCAAGGTCATCCAATCCCATGTTCTCCGAAGTCAGGGGCATAGCTGTTAAAACCAAGACCAGGACCAAGTTGGGCAAATAAGAGATCAACAAATTCATTCACACTAAGCCTAAAATTAATTCATAAAGTTCAAACAAGTATAGTGCACGCCAATATCAAAGAAGAAGAAATCATGTCAGAATCGCAATTTCACGAAAAACTTGCATTCGTATAAAGGAGGAATTTATGACTTACTAAGAAGTATACGTGTATAATATGAATCAAATACTGCAATGTAAGTTTGACAGCCACAAAACAAGATTTTAAAGGTTAAAAAATAGTTGGTTTCCAAATGCCGAAAATATGGTCATAAACGCTTGAAAAACAATAATAACTACTGCTGCTTACTCATTAACGGGATAGAATTGTACTTGTGAGCAGATAAATGTAAGCGAGGGAAATACATCCGAGAAATCTCCGATTCGAAAATAAGGTAATTCATATTCAGAATGTAAGACGATAACTTAGCTTTTTGAACTAGTAAGACGCATAAAACAGCATTTTAAAAAGCAAAAAGTCAGATAGTATTGATTAGAAATTAATGCCAAGTCAAACATACCTTCATCTTCATTTTGACTAGTGAAGAATGGGGTGAGGTAGTTTTTATCTAATGCTGTAAAAGATGCAGCACTGCAACAGAAATGCAAAGAAAAATAAAACATAGAAATTTCAGTAATGTAAACATATATTTAGAATATCTTAAATTTCAGAGCACAAATGATACCTTCTTTGGAATTCTTGTAGCTTCATCTTGATTTTGTTCCCCGATGATGGTTCTTCATCATCAGGAGAAAAATAACCATTGTTGCCCTCGAAATTCTTGTGGATGAAACAAGTAGATTCATTATAATGGTCATATCTTTTGCAAGAATAAAATGCACAGTCCCAGTTCAAATATTTAATTTAGAAGTTAACATATAATTCCACAACAAAGTTCATAAAAAATGTAATTTCTTTGAATTTAAATTGCATTCAGAGTTTTACATATATCCTAACACTTAATCTTGATTAGGTATTTAGAACTCCTATTTGGTTATAGATCATAGTCTACCACTGCATAGCTCTGGACTATTTAAATTTGTTGGAGATCCTACATTTACTAAAGATATGACCAAATTATAATAGGTGCAAATCTCACTTGCAAACTAGTTTTATAGGGTTGAGTTTAGATCCAAGAGATTTGTTTTCCCTAATGGAATGACTCGTAACTTCAGTTTTAGATGCAATTTAAGAGCATAATCACAACACGTCAATTTTCATGGTTCTGTTAATTTCAGCAACAAATATAGCCTAGTTACATACAGAAGATTTAAATAAAACTTTTTACTAGCTTTCTGAAAGGTAGATTTTGATAAAAATAAACAATTATTTTCCCCAGAAAATCCCAAACAGGTGTAAAGTATTTTTCAATTTAGCTAGTTCCCCAGCCACATCTCACTCGAGGAGAAGTCAGCTATGTGCTACCTGCTATATTCCACAGGGAAAAAACAATTACGTGGAAACAACAATGAAAATATGCTTCTACTGTTTGATAAGCAAGAGAACCTCATCTAGCAAAACATACCGTTCTGGTAAGTGAAGCCAAAGGACTCTCGATGATAGGACTGTCGCTACCTACAACTTGTAAAGCTTCCAGCATGGTGCCTGTTGAACCACCAATCAGTAATACCTGAAATAAAGTAACCAAACTTTATTGTCGAATAATTAGCCAGGTAGAGTGACTGTGAAAAGGTGGCAAAAAGAATAGGTAGCTGCTAGTAACTTAAAGAAGAAAAATAATTATGGACCAAACTTTCAAGTAGTTTTTTAGAAGTTCGCTATATTCACGATAGAACTAGTACACTTTTTGACAGATAATCAGGCCCAGTATTTTCCATTGGAAATGTCCAAATTTCTGTCTCTCCCACTCTGAGATTCTTGGATGGTACATTTATCTTTCATATCAGTAAGCTGACAGTGTTTCCTTAACATTGGATTCAAATCTTGCACATTTTTATCAAGATTCGTCCAGAGAGTTCAAGAATATGCTAACTTAATACTTTCTTTTAAATAAACTTTAAGTTTACTACTCATTCTTCCGGATATTTTATCCCTGCAGTTTCTTTTCATGTTTTATTGTAATACAATCCTCAAGTTTCTTGGTGCCTTCCTACTCTAAAGGTTGATTTCCTTCTCTACCTTCTTTGCCCCTCTTGAATCTGAAGATGGAGCTAATAATAGTCCAACAGCTAAGATTGACTTTTCATGACAGATCCTTCATAGACAATCAAATCGTATGTTGAATGGAGAAACCCAAATTAGATGGTAACAGTCAGAAATTTTGAAGCATTTATGAGAATTCCTCCCCAAGCCTAGACAAAACCACATTTGCACCATAGAAATGCTAGCGAAACACCCTTTTAGAACCACTTTTTTTTAGTTTCATTTCTTAATTAACAAGTTTCACTCGTGATTTTGTAATTTTCAATAAATTTCAAGTAGAAATAGAGTGTTAGAGAGGGTGCAACTACAGTCCTCCTTAAACAATAGAAAGCCAAAAAGTAGGGTGGCGTATTGCACCAAATGAATTTTAGTTGGAATAACAATTTCTTGTATCTGGCATGGCAGTGAAATACTTATCCAATCTATGAAGGCAAGAAAAAAAAGATGCACACAATGACAATTTAAAAAAGGAAAAAAATGGCATACCATGCTTTACATAGTTTTTTATCCCCATATAGCCTTTTAAATAGGAATATAGATATGAAATATCAGAAACAGAATAGTGTGAAAATAACATTCAAAAGAGTGACATAGAAAAGGACCTTACACTGCTTTCATATGAATTTATTTTTAATGTAATGACTAATGATTAGCTTAAAATATTATATGACAAGCATGAGCACGCCTACCGTCAAAACAACTATTGCAGTAGTTGCAGTTAAGATGGTCTGTCCATGTCCATCTGGCAGATCATGAATTGATTGCAGTGCAAGGGCAAACGCCATTGCCCCTCTAAGTCCTGTACATGTTCATAAAGTACAAAACTTAACATAACAGACAAGGAACTAAAGAACACGTCAAAATCAAGCAGTTTTTTTTATTGACAGAATCAAGAAAACTTTCCAGGTTATAGTCAAGGATTTGCAACATTCTGAAACCTTACCACTATACCAAAGAGCTTTCTGGTGTTTTCGCGGAATTTGTCGATAGGCAGGTCTGACCAAGTTGACCAAATAAGCACATGAGAACACATTGACGGCCCTGCACAAAGTGACCAAACAGTGTAGTTTAAATTTTCATGAAGAAATATGAAAGCTAAGGATAGAAGTGTCAAAGTGCACGCATGTCTTTATATTTTACCAAACTAGCTAAAAGCCTGACAAGCTCATATGTCACTCATCAATAACTAATGACGATAGAAATTACAACATAGGTACCTTGCAATTCCAATGAATATCTGAAGTGGTTACCAAGCAAGTTGAGGAAGAGGATAAATATGAAACATTAGGCTAGTACAGATCATATAAATTGAAATTTATAGGATCAAGGAAAGGATACAATGGAAAAGAATATAAATCCAACATGCGACCAGCTATGTTTCTCCATAGCAATATCAAAGCCCATGTAGATAAATCTGTAGATTATTAGATAAAATGATTCACGTGCATCATTTAGAGGTAATGTTGAACTAGAAGGGAAATACTGTCATTAAATCCTCCTTACACAAATGTCTCAGCTAATGATGATATCAACTCAAAAAAAGAAGAGACGAATCTTTGAGAACTACGTGACAAATTTGAAAATGTGTAATGCTTCATGACCTAAAACAAACACAAAAATACATGTAAGAATGCTTTAAACACATGAAATGACCAATAAAAAATATAAGATGCAATTACCATTCCTGTGAACAATATTGATACAATACCAGACAGTCCAAGACCTTCAGCAAGCATGTACCTGAGAAATAAAATAATTTGCACCAGCATATAAAAATTTATAGAAATTTTACAATAAAGTTATGTGGAAATGGTAGAAGGAGTTTTCTTACGAGAAATACGGGAAAAGAACAAAAAGACAGCTCTCCAAGTTCTGAAGACTAAATTGAAAATTGTTATGATCAGTAATTTCCAGATAAGACCTGGTTATATTCAACCAAGAAATTAAATATAAATACTTACTTGTCAATATCCAACCCTGAATACTTAAATAGGTATTCATAGTTAAGGTTTCACTATATTTTGATTTTTAAATCTCCAAAGAGTTATTATGCTGTATATATATAAATATGTGTGTGTGTATGTATATGTATGTATAGGACAACCATTAATTTAAAAGGATATTAAAGCAGATATAAATCCAACTCCAATACTTAAATAGGTATTCATAGTTAAGGTTTCACTATATTTTGATTTTTAAATCTCCAAAGAGTTATTATGCTGTATATATATATAAATATGTGTGTGTATATGTATGTATAGGACAACCATTAATTTAAAAGGATATTAAAGCAGATATAAATCCAACTCCAACACCTGCAGAACCACCAAAGAAATGGCACATCAGGAACATTGAAAATATAACAATTTTTAATTAAATTCTTTTTCTAGCCTCTTCTGCGAGAAGCGTTGTATTATTAACTGAGTAACAGCAGCATAAAAGGCATATCATGACAGAAGATACAACACAAAGTGTAATGGTGAAGACAGTTGATGCCATTTTTCTTTGCAGAATATCTTTTACCCTCCTCCTGTTTACCGCTTTCTCAACCTACCTTAACTACTTTTCCTGTTTTAATTTTGGATCAAAATGAAACCATTAACATTTCCATCAATGTTAATGCATGTAACTTCTATCGTGTCACTTAACCCCTGCCTACTAGACCAAATTGAAATTGACATGTTCTTCAGTCATTTTACTGTTCCTTCCACAAAATCTTATTTCTTTAAGAAAAATTGTCTCTCTATGCTTTGTTTGCTTCAGGGTGTCTACTGCGCAACACATGGAAAGGAGTGGATTAGAGATTATTGTGGTGGTTTGAGTCACTTGATTTGTGAAGAAAAGGGGCCAGAGAAGGGGATGCGAGGAATAAGTTTCTATCCACGCTGAGTGAATATTTGCATCGAAAGTATGACATACATTATCAATTATCACACAAAATAATAGGTGTTTTATTGTGTTTTTCAATTACATAATCAATTATGGGACACCTATAAAAAAATTATGGGTGTTAATAATTACAAATAAAAGCAATCTACTTATTTTTTCATTTCTACTCTTAACTAATTCAAACAATCTCACTTTTCACTAAAAATAATACGGAAGGGTGGATAGGGAGAGATTGACTATACTCTTCCGTGTCTTGCAATGTAAAAACTCATACATATTCACATCCAGTGGTACCCGACGGATATGAAATTTTTTTCTCATCCACATCCTATACCCATACCCACCCAAATATTTATTAAATATCTTTTTCACAAAAAAAATAAAAACAAAGGAATCCTAGGACACATTTTCATGTCAAATAATAATAAAAAATTATAATTATATAAATTTCAAAATATAGTACAAAATAAACCAAGGGTGATTTAGTAATTTAAAAAGAGACGGGTATTACCCATTTTCATGCTCTCTGAGTTCAAACAATGCCCCTAGTAGAGGTTTATTTGTCATCCCTACCTTTCACTCTAATTCTCTTTCTTTCTTTCTTCACTCCCTCTCTTTCCATCACCTCATCCAAACAAAGTTAAGAGATTATTTAACAACCATTGAGGTACTAACCATAGCAAGTATAACGGACCAATTTGTTTAAGAAAAACTAATAAGGACTTGAGTATTATGGGGTGCCTAAATTTCACATCGAGTAGGATGAAATGTTTGATAGAGTATTAAAGTATTTGGTTCTCCCCCGTTAATAGTTAGCTTTTGAGGATGGGTTCTCCAAGTGAGGGTGGGTTCTCCAAGTGATTGGTTACTTACCTCTTGATAAAGAGTTGGTTAATCAGTTCCTTAAAATGTTTTATCCCCCAAAATAACTAGCTTTTGAGGATGGGTTCTTTAAGTTTTTGGATACTTAACATTGACCTAGCACCCAGATTGGCCCAAAGGCACCAATCAATGTTGTTCAACAAAAGGTGGCACAATGACCTATCTTATCCTGCACCGCATGTACAGTAGCTCAATCCCCAAAATGATCACATAACTGCTAGTAGGAAACAAAGAGTATGAAGATATAAATCAATCCTTATCATGAGGATTTGCATGATCATGACCAGGGTGATAAATCTGGTATATATAGGGGAGGATAAACCCTAACCAAGTATGCAACATTCTCCGTTTTCTCACCTTTTGACCTCATTGACTTGTGTATCATAACCCACCTTAGCTAATTCTTGGAGAAATGTAAATGGACAAGCATACCCACAAAAGTCACCACAAGAAAGGATTAAACCATCTCGGGCTCGTGAAGAACGCAATATATTCTACATTGGCCAGTCAAAATGATCTCAAAGAAAAGGAATGATAGTTTCTCATGTCTGTCGCACAAAGGACATTGCATCCTCCACCAAGTGTCAACATTTTCTATTATTATTCATCAGTAAAGCATTACAACAATCTTCCACAGGTAGATCCAAATTTGTTAAGTACCACTATAATTATGTGTGTTTCTGCTAACTAGGACAAGTGGAATATCAATCTGCATCTAATTTTTATCATAAAAGTGGTATTCATCTAGTTTTGATAATATGTGATTTCATTAAGTGGTACAAATAAAAAATACTTTCGGAAGCCTCCTTGTGCGAGATTGAACATGTTCTAATAAATTGACACCAACAAGATTATTTTCACCGAATATAAGAATTTTATGTAACTGCATTAAAATTGATAAGAAACTTAGTTTCATTTTAATCTAAATCGCAAGGGTAAGTGACACAAAAATTGGGGGGGAGTAGGTAGAGAAAGTACGACAGCAGATGGGAGTAATCATCTTTAAAGCCCATAAACACTGCATAAAGAGAGCATCATGTAAGATTTATAAAACTAACCAGCAGACATTGACCCAACAAAAGTCTCTAAAAATCTAACAACCACCATGAAGAAATTTTGTACAGATGGATGAGTTTTAATCACTGTCATTGTCCTGCAAAGTGAATATTTGAGTCAAAATAATGATACGTGGGTTATTTTTTATAAACGTAGAAATTTCCATATACCTGTACAAAGAAATAGCCATCTGCCAACGTAGATTAGGGGTGAGAAAGGACAGACGTAAAAGAGGGGGAAAAGATCAGCAAGTAGTACCATCCATACTTAAATCACAATTGATTCACTTTTACGAGTAAAAAAGAAAAGTTGTAGTAATAGAAAATTACTGCATCATTCAAAACAGATTCTCCAAAAACCAAGGCATATAGATTGACATCCGTGCCAAGCTCCTGCAATAAGGCAGGCAAAAGCGCCCATCAGGAGCAAATCGAATCAGAATGTAAGGTGAATACCGTGATTGAAATTAGGAAAGCCTAAACCTTCATAAGTTCATAAAATGCAAGTGGAAGGCATTGGTTAAGGGAGCAGAAGAGCTCTAGAAAGAGGTTACCCAAAATGATTCTTCACAACTTGACACCACGTTGCATTCAAGAGCAATTGGCATAACCTTAGAAGCGAGAAGACTCGGAACAAGTATATGCAGCATGTAGTAGAGTACAATGCAAATAGAAGGAAAACAAAAATTAAAGCAATATGTAAATCACATCACCTGAAATATGGACAAAACAGTGACAGGATCGGTTGCGGATATCAGTGCACCAAACATTAGACACTCAACAAAAGGTAATCTGTACATGAGGTACATCAATCCACCAAGATAACTGTGGGCAGAGGAGCAAACCGTGGAAATGAATCACAAGGTAACAAACCGGTATGGAACAAATGAAAAATACCAAAGAAAAACTTACACCAAGACACCCGTCACAATGGAAGCCAGAAAGGTGCCGAATATAGCAAATGTAACAATAGCTCCAAAATTAGAGAAAAAAGGTTTCTGCAAAGAGCGAAAATGCAAAGTGAAGAGGCCAATTTGAAATGAAAGAACGAAACAAGAGTGAAAGGGCAAGAAGAAGAACTTACAGGCGAGAGACTGAAGCCAGACTGAGTAAAGCGAAAGCGGAAGGTCAAGGAATGAAAGCAATGAGTAATTGTGATGAAATGAAGGAAAAGCAAACAAGAATAGAAGAATGCGAGTGGTTAAGGATATAATATTATAGGAGGTAAAAGGAAGAGGAAGAAAAACTCCTCGTGAAAGTTGAACCACGCCCTGTTTGGCAGAAAGTGAGGAAGTGAGGTTTCTTGAGAAACAGAAAAAAAAAATGAGAGAATTGGCATGTGAATAGAAAGTGAATTGAGACCTGATACTAGTTTGAGTGTGAGAAATGTTAGCGAGTGTACCAACGAGCAAGCCAATGAGAAGAGAAGCGCTGGCTTCGGGAAGAACGTAAATCTTCTTGCGACGAAGGACGTGACCTAACACAAAAGACAAAACCAACATCATTATCTGAAGGAGAATCCCCACTCCCGCCGCCTGCTGCTCTTTGCTTCCGCCGCTCACGTCCACGCCGTCCGCCGGAGATATTTGATTGTTACCCTTCGTCATCAGTTCAATCGACACAATTCCCTTTCGCTGTCTCTCCCACGCTCCCCTTCTTATAAAAAAATAAGAATACCATTAATTAAATATCAAATAATCGTAATTTATAGTTTCTGCATTGGTTGCTATGGCAGGTTTCAGTTTGGGTTGCGCACGTGGAACCCAACGCCTTCGCCATCTGTCCTTTCACACACAAAGTGCATTTTTGACTCTATCCTAAATCCTATTTTAAATTATTTATTATATTCGCTTATATATCCGCGTGTCACTGCCATTATCACGTCCACTTCAAAATCTCATATCACTTCTCTTCAAATAATAAAATAACTAGTCCGAGACCCCTGTTTTTTTTAATTTGATCAGGAATATTATTTTGATTTATTACTATATTTTAATTGGTAATTTATTTAAATAATCACATTTTTTAATGAATTAATTTATTTTTTAATTTATACTTGAAAAAATATCTGTAAAAATAAAGTTTGATTGTGTGTGAAGAATATTGTAAATTGATAAATCCATTTCAAATTTTATAATATAGAAATATTAAAAAACATTCGGACTCTTAGATCTACAACATTGAATTTTTAAATTTTCAACTTTCAAGATTGTTGTAATACATAAAAACTGGTTTATTATGTTGATAATGTACATTAACTGTTGAGATTAAATTTTTTTTCAATTCTATCTAATGTATAAGCTGTGTTTATAGAAAAAAAAATACTATGAATGCAAAAAAATTAGGAGCATCCAAGAGAATGTTAAAATCACAATTTATATTGAAAAATAATTAATACATTTGCTTTTAATTTACTCAATACATCTATACATAATACAAATGGAGAGGACTCTCAAGGTAAGTTTAAACATGTGTCCTCTCCAGACAATTTTAAAAAAAAAAACCTGTTCCTGTAGGTTGACCGATGAGATCTTCGTGCGTGGCTTTGACTCGCGATCAAGGACTCCTTTGTCACCAACTCATATCTCCACCCTCCTCCGTCTTGAATACCTGAAACAAGGAAGAACAAAGGAGCGCCTTCGCGGCCGTTTGCACTCAGACGGTCAAGTCAGCAAGTAAGAACACTAACCACCTCCGTATCGGAGCACCGTAACTGAATGCTCTGAAGGTGGTAACTAACTCGTAACTAACTTTCCTCTCTCTATCTCTAATCACTTGACGCACAGTGGGTAAGTGAGCAAGTAACTAGAGTGCGTGAAATGAGTAAAACATACCTTATTGAGCTTTCAGAGAAACTTATATACCTTGGGTTTCAGTGCTTACTGCCACGTGTACTTCTGACTCAACCGCAATTCCACGTGGAAGAACTTACAGCGCTATAACCCAACTTAGAGAAATTCCAGCGTGTAAGTCTTCCTTCCTCGAAGTGCATCTGGCGTGAGGGGTGACTGTCTGGGTGCCAACTCATGTGCCCCAGCTTCTAGTCACTCGCCTTGGGAGTGTATCTGCCTTCCTCTCGTACTACGCACATGGTTCGCCCCAGGGCGTGGCCCTCTCCTGGGTTGTATCTATCCTAGGGACTCTCTAGAGGTGGCGTGGGTACTTCGTGAGTCAGGTTACCCCCTACTGGTACTGGGACTATGGCCTTGGAGCCACCTTTCTCTTATCTTTATTACTGTTCTGAGGTACCGGGGCCCGAGGCCTCCTCGTCCGTACCGTGGCCTCTTACTATGTCGCCCCCTCCACGGTCTTCCCTACCCGTGGGTATCGGGGGGTGACATCATCGACGCCTTTACCTGGCGACGCCTCAACCTGGCGATACCTCAATTTGGCGACGCCCACACCTGGTGATGCCTCAATCTGGCTACGCCTCAAAAAAGGTCAACCTATTGACTTTCTCCCTTGGGCCCCTTGGTGGGTCCCACCATGTGTTTGACTTTGACCTTGACTTTGACTTTGGTCAACGCCCGGGGACGGGTCGGTACACAAGCCCCCCAGTCTTGAGCTGACACTTGCTTTCAGCGAAAAGAATAAGGCATCGCCCTACTGTCCACGTGGCACTTCTGATGACGTGACATTCTCTTGCACAGTTTGACATGACACTTCCTGCACTGGTGACGTGACACTTTCTGTGCCGGTGACGTGACACTTTAAGTTATTCCTTAATCTCTCGCCACGGGGCTCAATTACACGGCCACAACTTAGCGCTTCTCGCGCTTCTTAAGTTAACGTTATACCTTTCAAGCACACTGTTTCATTCGCTCTTCGCATTCCCTCTACTGTTCATCTTCTCAAACTTTCTCTGCAATCTTTGCTCTCTTCTTCGCACCTTCAACCTCCACCAAACTAGATATTCAAAGGTATGATTTTTCTCCTTCGATGGCTCTTCCCTTTAACTTTTGCACTGATATAACTGTCTGGGCCTGTTTATTTCCTTTGCATTCGCGTTCTTCTTCCCCATTTCTCTGTTTCTCCCTTTCTGAACTTCCCGCGTGGGTAGGGGTTTTCTTAGGGTTTCTTTCCCCTTTATGCCTTAACCCCATTTGCTAAAACTTTCTTCTTCTTCACTCTTCAGCTTTCTCAATGGCGCGTACTAAAACGACGGCCAACCCTCCACCCCCAAAGGTCAACTATAGGGCCCTTTACTCCTGGGCCCCCGAAGAGCTGCTCACTGAGTGCTCTAGCCTGACCACCACGAAGGCTTGGAGGGATCATATCGAAGGATCAGGTGTCTATCAGCATCGCGCCTTTGCTAGGAGGCTTGATGAAGATATAGCTGTGCTTCCCTGTACTCCAGGCGAGTCTATCTGTGGGGATGAGAGGGCCAACAATGGAGTTCCCTTCTTCTACTTCTACCAGACGGTGTTCAAGTGCATTAGGGTGCGCTTGCCTTTCTCTGGGTTTGAAAGGGAGCTCCTAACGGAGATCAATGTTGCCCCCGCCCAGCTTCACCCCAACAGTTGGGCCTTCGTCAAGGCCTTCGGGATCCTTTGCGGATACTTTGGCCAACCGCCCTCAGTCGACATCTTCCTTCATTTCTTTGAGGTGAAGAAGCAGGGAAAGAGCTTGTGGGTGAGCCTGAGCAACATCACTGGGAGGATCATCCTCTCCCTATTCCAGCAATCATACAAAGGATGGAAAGGGAAATTCTTCAAGGTGTGATGCTCCGAGTATGACCGCGCGGCCTTTGACGACTTTCCCCTATACTGGGTGGAAGAGGTCAAGCTGACAAAGCCCAAATCCTTAGACGAGCGACCCTCGACTGATCGAGAGGTTTGCCAAATCCTGGCCGGTGTGGGGGTTCTTGACACCTCTATCCTGATAAGCCGTGAGTACGATGCTGAGGGCCTCACCCGCTACATAAGTATGAGAACTACCTTCTTTAACCATTTACTTTCTGCTTCTGCTTGCTTTGGCTTTGCGCATGAATTATCTGCTCTTCTTATGTAGTAACTTAGCTTGTGCCTAACCCCTACTGTGTTTGTCTTCTTGGTGCAGATTCAAAGATGGACAAACAAAGGAGATAGAAGCTTGCCCAAGCTTTGAAGTCCAAAGGCGAGGCTTCATCAAAAGGGGTTGGGGATTCCATGCCTCCAACCTCTGAAACTACTCCTACCTCCCCAAACCTTCACCCCCAACACCCACCTACGACAACATCTCCTCCAGCTATTCCCTCTCCAAACCACCCCCCAAACTCACCACCCCCCATAACAGCCATTCCACTTGCTTTGGTTGAGACTCCTGCTGAACCAGCCCCCCTTGATAAAGGCAAAGGGGTGGTGGTGGTGGTGCCTTATGAAGACGAGGAAGACTCTGCTGAAGGGCAAGTCTTCAAGAGAAGAAGGACTACCTTGGCTGCTCCTCAGGCTGCTACCTCCACCACTTCCCCCTCCCACAGGGCTGAGTCTCTTAGGGAGAACCCTCCAAGCGCCACCTCACCCCCACAACCAATGGCCTTGGAGGGTGGGGTTGAGTTAGAACCTGCTGAACCTGCTCAACCTACACCTGCACCAGAGCTTCCCCTACCAATCCAAGAAACTCTCAGGGGCTACTTGGAGAAGATGTCTTCAAGCAGCCAAATTGAAGGGCCCAAGAAGGAAGGCATGAATTACTATATGGGCGCCTTCATTGCCTGTGCCAATACCTGGCATGCCCAAGCTAAAACCAGAGTGGTCGAAGCCTCTGCTTTCCAAGCTTTGGAGAAGGAGAATGCCTCGCTGAAAGAGGAGAAAGAGAGCTTGGCCCGTCGGTGGGAGCGCCAAGAGGAGGCCTACAAGGTCTCTTTGAAGGTGGCACAAAAGGCTAAGGAGGAGGCCAGTAAACGACTGCATGAGGCGGGGCAAGCCCATGCTGAGCTTCTTAATCAGGTCGTGCCCCTCCGCGTTAAAGCTGT
>Ga0123342_1002629_pt1 | contig 29648 bp, 16 predicted proteins | sample Turbeawhitnodule_FD_89960 | JGI IMG/M metagenome (GOLD analysis project Ga0123342, IMG submission 89960) | Root nodule microbial communities of legume samples collected from Mexico - Turtle bean Mexico white nodule | ecosystem: Host-associated > Plants > Roots > Nodule | place: Mexico: Nepantla... | reverse complement strand
TCATTGTTTGGGAAGGAGGTTTGAGGGTTATAAATTAAACTCTCCTCCTTCACTGTTATATATCCAAATTTGTAATATCTTCTCTCATAATAATAAAAGGGAGTTGTTTTTGCTGTGCTCGGAGATTAGGCTAAATAGGCCGAACTCCGTTAACAATTTTCGGGTGTGTTTTTTTCCTCTTTATCTCTTTTATTATTCCGCTTTATTTATTCAATATTATTCTCTTGTCTACCTCAGGTTATTTACCAACCATTACCATGGCCAATGGCTTTAGGGTCTCATCCCATGGTGTTGGTACTATTCATCTTCCTTCTTTATCTATTGATAATGTTCTTTATGTTCATGTGTCTCCCTTTAACTTATTATCCATTAGTCGTCTAACTCGTTCCCTTGATTGTGTTATTTCTTTTACCAAAGATTTTATTTGTTTACCGGACCGGAGTTCGGGACGGATGATTGACATCAGATGTGAGTCTCATGGTCTTTATGTTCGTAGGTGGTAAAGACCATGAGACTCACATCTGCACATGTTGACACAGTTATGGATTCTCCATCTTTAATTCATGCTCAGCTAGGTCATTCTAGTCCTGCCAAGATGCAACACCTTGTTCCAAGTGTGTCCAAAGTGTCTAGTTTGTCTTGTGAGTCATGTCATTTAGGTAAACACAGTCGCAATTCTTTTCCTAGTAGTGTCTCACAACGTGCTTCATCCCCTTTTGCTTTAATTTACTCTGACATTTGGGGACCAAGTTGTGTTAAGTCTAATTTGGGGTTTCAGTGTTTTGTTACTTTTATTGATGAATATTCAAGACGTACTTGGTTATTTTTAATAAAATCACGTTCTGAGTTGTTTACTATATTTCAATCTTTTTATAATGAAATTAAAAATCAATTTGGTGTTTCAATTCGAACCTTACGTAGTGATAATGCCCGTGAATGTCTTTCTCATTCTTTTAACACTTTTATGAAATCTCATGACATTCTTCATCAAGCCTCATGTGTTTATACCCCCTTAACAAAATGGGGTGACTGAGTGCAAGAATAGACACCTTGTTGAAACTACTCGTACTATGTTACTTCATGATGACGTTCCTCAACGATTTTGGGGTGATGTTGTTCTTAGTGCATGTTATCTAATTAATCGTATGCCATCCTCGGTTTTAGAGAATAAAATTTCTCATTCTATTTTAATTCCTCATGAACCTCTCCATCCCTTACCACCTTAAGTTTTTGGGTCTACATGTTATGTTCACAATTTTTGTCCTAGTATAGATAAATTATCTACTAGGTCACACAAATGTGTTTTCTAGGGTTTACTAGATCTCAAAAAGGATGTAAATGTTTTTCACTCTCACTTAACCATTATTTAATTTTTTGCATATGTCATTTTCACTGAGTCTTCTCTTTATTTTAAGTATTTATCTTCTCCACTTGTGTCTCCATCTGAACAAGTACATATTCCAGTTGTCTTTGATCCTCTTGTACCTAAAGATTCTCCTCCTCCACCACCTCTTCTAGTTTACAGTCGTCGTCAGTCTTCCCATCGTCCAAAGGATGACTCTTCTAGTGTCATATCCTTTGTCCCTCCCGGCTCCAATAGTTGAACCTGATATTCCCATTGCCATCCGTAAAGGTATACGTTCTACCCGTAATCCCTCCCCACATTATAATGCTTTAAGTTATCTTAACCTTTTTATACTTGCCTTTCATCTATTACTTGCCTTAGCTCATCCTGGTTGGCGTCAAGCCATGCTTGATGAAATGAGTGTGGTTCAGCATAATGGAACTTGGGACCTCGTTTCTTTACCTTTTGGAAAATTTGTTGTTGGCTGCGGATGGGTCTTTGCTATTAAAATTGGTTCTGATGGTACTATTGATCGTCTCAAAGCTCGTCTTGTGACTAAGGGTTATACCCAAATTTTTTGGATTAGACTATGGTGATACTTTTTCTCCAGTAGCAAAGATGACTTTAGTTTGCTTATTCATAGCCATGATTGCTCTTCAACAATGGTCTCTTTATCAACTGGATGTCAAAAATGTACTTCTACTGGGGATTTGCATGAAGAAATTTATATAGAGCAACCTTCCTGCTTTATTGCTCAAGGGGAGTCTTCTGGGTTAGTATGTCGTCTTCACAAATCCTTATATTGTCTCAAGCAGTTTCCCAGAGCTTGGTTTGAAAAACTTAGCAAAGTTGTTCAACAGTTTGGTATGACTCGCAGTGAAGGAGATCATTCGGTTTTTACCGTCACTCGGGTGTTAGGTGTAGTATATGATGATGGCATTGTTCTTACATGCAGTGGTTAGCATGACATCTTACAAGTATAAGAACACCTTTGTCAACATTTTCAGACCAAAGATCTTGGCAAACTTAAATATCTCTTAGGGATTGGTATTGTTATTTCTGAAAGGAAGTATGCATTGGATATTTTGGAAGAAACTGGATTAATGAATTCAAAATCTGTTGAGATACCTATGGATCCTAATGACAAACTCCTACCTAGTCAGGGGGAGCTTTTCTCAAATCCTGAGAAGTACTGAAGAGTAGTTGGAAAATTGAGCTATCTTACTGTCACTCGTCCAGATATTTCATTTGTTGTTAGTGTGATGAGTCAATTCCTTAATTCCTCATGTGTTGATCATTGAAATGCAGTCATTCGTATATTGAAATACATTAAATGTTCTCCTTGAAAAGGTTTGTTATATGGTCACAATAATCATACTAGAGTTGTATGTTATTCAGATGCTTATTGGGCAGGGTCTTCGTCTGATAGAAGATTTACTTTCAGATATTTTGTTTCTATTGGTGATAATTTAATTTCTTGAAAGAGTAAGAAACAAAATGTCGTGGCAAGATCTAGTGCTGAAGTGGAATATAGAGTTATGACTTCATCTACTTATGAGTTTGTCTGGCTTAAACAGTTACTCAAAGAATTGTAATTTGGAGAAGTCAATCAAATAACACTCATTTGTGATAATCAGACTGCTCTTCATATTAGCTCAAATCCCGTCTTTCATGAAAGGACTAAACATATTAAGATTGATTGTCATTTTATTCTAGAAAATATTGTGTCTGGAGACATCAAGACTGAATTTGTTAATTTGAATGATCAATTAGTAGATATTTTCACTAAATCATTACGAGAGCCTAGAATTGATTATATTTGTAACAAGTTTGGTACATATGATTTATATGCATCAGTTTGAGGGGAAGTGTTGAATGTAATGGGCTTAACCCATAGTTTATATTATTATGTTATTATGTTATTGATTTTATTATTATTCTCATCTATAAATAAGGACCTCTATGTGTGTATTTTACATAAGGGATATCAATCCTAGATCCATTTTCTTCATTCTTAACACTTAAGTTTCTTTTATGATGCTTCCTCTATTTGTGTAGGAAGGGAACCTGAGCAAGACTACTTCCTTTGCAGATGATGGAGAGATTCTAGATGGAATAATCAGTAGAAACAGGGGTGAGGTAAGACATGTTTGCAGTCCTAAGGTGATGAGCTCCACTCCAATCCTATCTCAAGAGTTAACTAGTCTTCCAAGTCCAAGATAAAATATATAGCCTCAGAGGGAATCAAAAGCCATCAAGGTGTTGGAAGAGGACCATTTAGCCCTGAAGAAGCTACTTCGTCCAATTTGAGCAAACCAGGATGAATATTCATACATCCTTCTCATGGTTCTTAATTATGCGTGTACTACAAGGATTCTTTATCAATGTTTAGTGGCATAAATCCATAAAACATGTATGTTTTCATGTAGTTTTTAGGAATTGATTTATAAGGAGCATTGATTATTATTTAATTTTAGAATTAGGTTTTAGATTTTTATTTATTAGGGTTTTGTCTACAAAAGCTGGACAATTAAATTTCTATAGAAAATAATGATTAATTTTGTAGTTTGGTCCTTAACTAGAATTACTCCATTGTATTTAATTTAAATTAGAATTGTAAATTAAATCTAAGAAAATCAACCACCTAAAAATCAATTCAGGATTAAATTAAAAATATTTAACTAAACCAATTCAATTATATCTCAACATTAAAAAGTGAACATTTAGATTCATAAAACAATAAATATCGATCAATGTACTAAAAATTATACTAGAAAATTAAAACTCATAACAAATATAATAAAATATATAAAACTAAATTGTATAAATAAAGATAAAATGGAATTTTAAGAGTTGATTATAAATATAAAATTTTAAAAATGATTTAGGAGCTTACAAAGTAAATGAACAAAAGTTCTATATATAGTATATACCAGTACTGAAGTTGTAGAAAAACTATTAAAAAATTACTAAAGCAAAATAATATATTATATATAATATTTTATTTCGTGTCATGTTTTCGCTTAGTGCAATGAAAATTGTATTTAACATTATGTAAACTGGGTTAGATTTTTTTTTCTGAATTTATAAAATTAAATTTGACGCTTTTATTTTAAAATGTCCAATTTTTATCTCAAATTTAGAAATGACGCAATGTTATATTCATCCAAAATAAAGCTAATGTCGATAAAGATACACACTTTAAATTTCGTTAAAGTATGTAACAATTAGTGACAATTTTTAATATTTGTCATACTTGTAAATTTTAATTAACAAAAACATTACAAAGTATTAAGAGTATAAAATAATTTTAAAAATTGTCATTTTAAAATAGTGACTGTACGAATTACAATTTTATCTCTCAATATTTTAAAATCGTCATTTTTTTGAATAATTTTAATGTTTAATGAATTTTAAACATACGGATTCACTGTAACCAAAAACTAAAATTGAAAAAAAAAAAAAGCCATACGGATTCACTGTTACTCCTTCAAAGGTTTATTTAGCTCTACACTGAATCATTTGGTAGAAACTAGAAGTAGTTTTAAGAAACTTGAGCAGTATGGTTATGAAAATGGCAGCAAAAGAAGAAGCCATTGCCCTATTTTCCACAATTTTTTTAAATTAACCAATAACCATAAAAACCTTGGAAGGCTTTGGCTACATGCTTGATCTGCCAAACCTTGCACTCATGGACAAACTGAATCATAAATTAGGCTGCTTAGTCTTGCTAAATTTAGAACCAGTCATTTGCTCTGACTCATACAGTATGTGATTGATAAGCCCCCTTGCAGCACTGCAAAACCAGAAACCAATCTAATAAGCGCAAATTTCACACACATGTGCCCATGTTATTGTGCCGAGACATTAGAAATGTATTGGCTGGTGAAGGGGAAATGGAGCAAAGAAAAAAACGGTGCCACACTAGGAACAAACGTGCACTATATAAATGTACAAGGTACAAGCTTACTCATCCTTCAACTTCTGAATCTTCTCAGGATCTGTCTCATGCTTGTGGGTCTTAAACTGTTGTCTCACCATATCAACAAGAAGCTGTGTGTTATGTTTCTGCAATAGCAAGCAGGCATACAGCATAATCAGTTTCTCACGTCTTAGCATCGTCACACGTGCAGATGTTTAAACCTTGTTTAAGTAAACTTCTTCACAAGTACTTCTCTAGAAGAAAATCAAAAGCAAAATGAAAGAAACTTCTTCCACAAGTTAAAATCAACGAGTACACCTAATTCATAAACTTTTGGAAGAGTTAGATAAGAAAGTTTCTTTAAAAGCTGAACTGCATAAGTTAATTTCAACTTACGAAAGAACTTTAACTCATTTTACCTTCATAGTTTCCTTTTCTTTTCAGAATGTTCACGAAATGTTTATCTCAATAGGATATGACAAATGCAATGCTTCAGTAAAAATAATGCATTACTAGCCAGGCAACAACAGGACAGTAACCCCAATGCAGAAGCATACCATGATAATGGGTGAATTGCATCACAAGCACAAAAGTAAGATATGAAGTAAGTAATGCCGTGCACTGATACGATCAGAATTTGTTTAACATGTTAAATCACAACACCTGAACATGAAGACTAATTACATGTCTCTAGAAAACAAGCATCATAAGCATGAAACATATACAACCGAATTTTCAAAAAATTCACCATGATGGGGATTCCCGTGTACTGTACTTAAAATACGTTGACAGCAATTAGCCACAACTGAACATGTTTGAAAGAGAAAGAGAAAGAGAAGAATGACTAACCCGACTACCAATATATTTAGCTCTTCGCAGGCATTCACGGTAGAGCTATAAAACAAAAGCCATAAAAGTAAATAAGAGAATTTATTTATTTGTTTTTAAAAGGATAAATTAGAATGTTGATCATTTATCTAAATTTTTGTTTCAATTTGGTCCCTTAGATTTAAAAAAATTATAGAAGTCTTTAATTTGAAACACTAAATTGGTCCTTCTCTTAGTTTACTGCATCAATTTAGTGTGTTTGGATTTTCAGTTTGCATCCCACTAAACTCCCTATCAACTGAATTTAACACTCACATTACTTCTCCATTTGCTCATCGGAAAACACAACTTTTGCATTCATCGCCATTCCACCATACATCCAAAACGCCTTTCATCAAATTAGGTGAAACATCACAACCGTGAAACCATTAAACATGTGACTCCAGTCAAAATTACCATTGCTAGTCAATCTTTTAAACATAAAAAGGGATCAAATTGAAACGAAAATTCCAGATATGGGAACAAAACTCTATTTCAGTCTTTCTACACTTATGGAAACGAAGCAGGGGGTTGGAGTTCGATTGAATTGGAGAAGAAAGAAGGTTTGGTGTGTGACTGACCCTAATAGCATTATTGGCGAGCTCAGGAGGCAGAGCAGTTTGAAGGGACGGCATGGTATAGAGTCTGCGAAACAAAAATACAGAGGCAATTTATCAAACAGTTAGAAGGCAGAAAAGGGAACAAATTGTGATAGTGTTTACTTGTCTCGTACCGATTATCACCAGTTCTGACTCTGAGTCCTCGAAGTGTGTTTTCGAGCAAAGCAAAGGAGCACAGAACGTGAAATTGCGATCCTTGCGCAACGAAACGACTCTGCGTTTTACGGTACTAGAAACGAAGAAGAGTGAATGGGATTTGGGGGTCTAAGAAGCCCAATACAAAAACCACTAATGGGCCGATTCCTAGTACATGGCCCAATAATTTTATGGAGGGCTAAAATGGGTCGTATGATTCTTGAATCGAGCTATTTAAAAATTTAATTATAATTACATGCTCACAATTTTACCCATATGAAATATATGGGGATTTCAAATCAAATTTAAAGAAGATAAATAAACGATAAATAAATCAGGTTTTTATGTACTATATGTTCAACTTATTTTCTTATTGTTTTATAGTCTTAAAAGGAGTTTGATTTAACATATCGGAGAGAGTAGACTAACAAAGTTTGATAATTTAATAAAAAACATAATATAAATATTTTAATTTATCTTTTTTTCATATTTTTTTTTAGAATAGAAGAACATTGTGCACTCTACATTATTATAAATTTTCGGATTTTAGAAAATTAACTTGAACTCAACTGGAATTTTAAAAAACAACATATTATAGCTTAAAAGTCCATTTTGAGGTAAATTGTGAATTTGAAAAAAAAAATACGATAACATAATATTCAATAATAAAAATTAAAAAATGATTTAAATGTTCCAGCTAAAATTTAAATACACCCATGGTTTCTAAGCATTGTCTTTTCGTCTCCTTTTAAAATTGTTATTATGATTCCAATTTCATTCATTAAAAATTATTTATTTATTCTATTACCAAGTTTTCCACAAGTAAAAAAAAAAACTACAGGCTTGTTTAATAGAGAGGAGAAAAAAGAAAACTATAATTTTATTTTTTTTAAAAGTTAGATTCGAATCAATATTTTTTCTAACTATTTATACTTATTTATCTCCTCATTTTGTATTAAATCAATCAAATTACATAATTTTCAAATAAATTTTTCTCTATTTCTCATTTATTTTTACTCAACCAAACAACTAAACATTCAATTTTATATTTCACATATTTCTCTTTTCTTAGCTCATTTCTCCAAAATTTCCCACCCTCTCTGTTTTTTTTCTTCAAAACCTAACACTCCATTCGTTTTACATGTGAAACCCTTAATTTGCTTGTTACATTCAGGATAAACGGACACCTAGCTCTCTTAAATTAGTATATATCATCACATTAAGTTTTAAAACTAAAGACATATTAAGTAAGCTTATAAATTTCAAGTAATTCATAATCATGTGCACAGTATATGCAAGCCAAATTATTGTTGGTAATCCAAAGTTAAATGTATCAGTAATCACCTCTCTATGAACTGCATTTCTTAATTTAAACTCGTGAAATGAAACTCAAACTGATATTTAAAAATTATCATATGATATATGATATACATATAAATGCCCGATCAAACTATTACAATGTAGTTCCTAAAAAAGAGAGTAAATTCTATAACTCATCACACACAAGGGGAAACCCCAAATAGGGACGAATCGTAAGTAACAAATACAACACCACAATCACAACCAACAACAATGCCTCTCTCTGCTCTATATGCATAGTATGTGATACATGATATACTTCCCATAGCAACCATAACTTAAAGTGACATGTTAATTCCTACATTCATAGGCAGAGAGCTCCACAACTGTATCAGGTTCACCTTCTCTTAAACAATCAAGTGGAGGTATAGTCATGGTCTCTTGAGTTCCATAAGCATTCCAGCAAAAAGGGTCATCGAGTAATTGCCCTTCGTATGGCAAAAGCTCAATCTCAGAGAGTGTTATGTTGGTGCATGCCACAGTGTCACTGCAAGCAAAGTGTATAGGAGGAGTTCTCACATCATAAGTACCCTTTATGTTCCTATATATCACATTGTTTACATGCACTGCTGAAGTTTGGTTCAGACACTCCTTGGACAAGCAGTAGTACTGGTCAATGATGATGCAGTTCCTCACATTCTCCATTTGGATGTTTTCAAATCTTAGGCCACTCACTGAGCCCGTTCCACCTTGCCATGTCTTGATCCTCAGGCCATTGTCTGATTCCTTTATGATGGTGTTGCGAACAGTTAAGTTTGAGACACATGCCTGGGAATTGTGCACTCCGAGGCTTCCAATGCTGAAGAAATGAAATGACCAATGTCAGGCATTTGGTGTAAAATGCTAAAACTAACATTGTGGAAACTTGCCAATATAAAGGTTCCAAAATGACTTTTGTGTCTAATTAAAGCAACAGAATAGAGGATGCTGCCTCGGAATCATGAGGAGCCAGAAATGAAAAATAGAAACTGTTGTCTTATTAGTTATTGGCAGTTTGAACTGTTCCAACGGTTTAAGTAATACACCTATATAGATCACTAAAAGTAGAAAATAATAAATAACTCCTGTGACCCTAACTTTTTGGAGAATTGGTGAGGATCATTTGAAAGGCGAAACTTTTTAATCTTTTGTTGAAGATTAGATGGAATCTTGGGGTACAACTTGGAGTGTCACTATACTCATGCCATTGGTGAAAGTCACTTTTCATTCGTTATGCTTTCAGAAATGGTTCTAGAATCAGTTAACACAGCAGAGATAACATATCGTACTAATAACAAGCCACCCACACAAGGGAGTTTATTTATTTATTTATTTCATTTGTACATTAGTCATCATTAATGAGTAGTTAACATAATTAGCAACACAATTTAACTTGAAATTAAGATTAATTATGTAACATACCTAATACCATGGGTAGGAGCACAAGTGACGCCCTCTATATCCACGTCTGAGCACCCGGGTCCAATTGAGATGCAATCATCACCTGTTCAAAAATCACATCATTGTAAACAACTTTTCTTGCATTTATATAAACAGAACGAAACTACCATGCTGAGAAAGAGACATTGTTCTTTGGTATTTACCATTGCTTATTACGGAGTTATATATCCCAACACCCTTTGTATTTCCTAAGTGGATGCCGTCAGTATTTGGACTGAGTTTAGGAGAAGAAATTGACAACTTGTCTATCAGTACTCCTTGGCAACCATCGAATTTCACGTGAAACATAGGACTGTTTTGAATTTTCACCCCACTCAGCACCAAATTGGAGCTCATGAAGAACCGTATCATCTATATTTGAGAAGAGAAACAATTCTAAGACAGTTCATGTGGGTGGGAAAAATAAGTATAAACAGAGTAGTTCACACTTACTGTAGGGCTATCACATGGTCCTGATACAGTTTTTTCATCGGGACCCTGAAATATCAATTTTTTTACCATTAAATGAGTACAACAAATAATAGAATGGTGTAATTGGTATTATGTTATTGATTGAATGATTTACCCGGTGAGGTTTGCAAGGAAGATCCCACCACTGTTCCCCATTGCCTTCTATGGTTCCTTTCCCAGTAAGAGTCATTTGATCAAGTCGATAGAACACAAGCCATTGACTGTGGCTATCTTCCTTAGGCCAAGATTCTGGTCCATCAGGTGCCATGAGAGTACCATCCACCTGTTTACATTAGAACCTTGTTAGTAAGCTACATTAAAGGAACACAAGAGAAATACACAAATGAATTTCCCACCAGGTCCAACCCAAAAGCTTATATATCTTAGCCCTTCTCACATATATGTTTGTTCAATATGCTCATCTTTATTCAGTGTGAGTGAGGCTTCTTACTCACACTTGCATTCCGACAAATATGTCATATAACATGAAAAAAATTAATGAAGAACTAGGAAATTCAATAAGCATTCTTACTTGAAATACTAGTCCAGGCTTGCATGGACCTGTAAAGATAGTTGAAGTTATTTTGAAGCAGTAATTTTCTGGAACAAGAACAACCCCTGACTCGACAGCACAAGCTGCTTTCCATGCTGCCACGAATGCTTCTGTGTCATCAGCTGAACCATCTCCAACTGCCCCAAAGGATCTTACATCGAAAATGCAGTTTGAAGGGGAATCCCCAGGATCAGTGGGATAAGGATCAGAGGGAACACCAGGGGAAATGGAAGGAGGTGAAGAAGGTTCCTCAGGTGTAGGGGACTCAGCAGGGGGACTTTTCTTCTGCCCCTTGTGATAGTGGTATCTTCCTTCCACATTATCCCAATTATGGATAAAAAGAATCATGGTAATCCATAGGATAAAAGACCAGCGAATGAGACTCATTGCAGGCTTCAATTGTATGAGTTTTGACACTAAACTATCAATGTCTCTTCACCAATGTGAAAGCTCCAAGGATGATTGATACCGGTGGATAAGAGAATGCAAGAGTCCAGCTTGAGAAATGTAGAGGGTTGGAAGCAGATTGGCCTATAGTAAGAACTATCACGAAGCTAAGGTTGTTATTTATATTCAAAACATAGAAGATATAGTTCATGAATAAATTCTAAAGCATGAGGTGGACACGTGTAGAATCATGGTTGATTCACTGTCTCAAGAAAACAGTTGGACAATTTTAGAGGCTTTGGAGGTCAATGTTTTGCAGTAACCGTGCCACGGTGTCAATGTTCTCCAACCTCATTTCCGTGACCATCCTCTTATTTTAATTGTATCTGTTCATTGTGTTGTGGTCCGTGACATTATACCTTCGCTCCTCTTGCATCTTGGACCTAGTTTACCACCACTAGTTTTATTCTGTGAATTTTGTTTTCAGAAACTGCACTCTGTACAATTTTCAAAAGTGTATGCTCAGAACCTTTGAGGCTCAAGTTTTCTAGAAAATCGTGCCATCACTGACCAAACTTCTTTTTTTTATTCCATTTCTCTTCATCCGTATTTTCTCGGTCACAGATGTAATATACGGGGAAAAGAACTCTACATCAAGGTCCATGGCATTTTGAGTTTTGTTGAGTCAACTTGTCCTAACAATGCCTCTAAGTTTAACGTGTCTTGCATTATTTTTCATAGAAAATGCTAAAGCCTATATATTGCTGACTTCTTTGGTTAAAACACAAGAACAATAAGCTTTTTTGTGGTAATTGAGCCTCTAAGGTAAGCAGAGCAATTAGAATAAAGAAGAAATACTGTTCAAGAAAATTATCAAAAATATTTGTGAAGATGAAAATTGGTGTTGTAGTATATTTGTCCGAATATAGGACATATTTCTTCTGAGGTTTTACCTTGGAGGTGGCCAAACAGACATATGTAGCTATTGAAAAATAACATTTGATGAGATATCGCATGTGAATTATTGCTATAAGTTAGAGTCAGATCTCTAAATAACAGAGCATCAGATAGCAAAAAAGAATAAAGCTAACCACAGTGGGAATCGTGAACGTATAAAGAAAAACAATTGAACTTACATAATGAATCACAGGTACCCTTTTAGTTGGAGTTAAACAAAATTTATCTTTTCATACAATGAATAAGAAGCTAATAACACTGATTCAAATGCTTTAGTCCATCATCCTTGGTGCATTAGACTCTTCTAAGGCAATTCAGATATGACAGACATAATCAAAGAAAGGGAGGGGAATTAGTGGGATTAAAGTTCATAACTCAAAAACTAAACTAATTGGATTAAATTATCCATAACTTAATTGTTTTACTTTTTTACTTTTTAATAAATTTTAACTATAATAGAATATTTATCAAAATAATATATTTACTTGTTAGCAGTACTCCTCTAACTTTATCTGTCTATTTTAAGGATATGACAGTAAGTTACTTTCTCATTACAAACCAAACAAGGTGTGTGGCCCTTTTTTTTCTTCTATTTAAATCAAACATGAAAACTGGTGCTAGGGGCCTAAGAGGAACACAAAGAAGAGTAGATGTGGGAATGTGGTTTTGATTTAAAAGCAAAACATATCGTGACTCTTTGTTGTTGTTTAGCTCATTGTGGCTATGAATTTGCAAGAAGGACATATTTGGTACACGACAACAGAATTAACGCATTCACGGGTGCGATCAAACCCCTTATGATTTAATGCAAAAAAGAAAAAGAAAACAAAGATAGTTAAAGAGGCACACCAAGAGATAAAAAGTTAGGACACAGAAAGTGACCCTCATAAAAAACCAAAATTCTCCAATGTATCCATATCTCATACGTGCCTATTTAAACAAATAAAAACAACATTGAAAATTCAACTAGACTTTGTGATTCACCTGATAATGGTGCAATTTTTTTTCTTCTCCTCTTTATCTCTTTGATGTAGCCATCCAATTAGCTAGTGTAGTTATACATCACGCAGCTGTATTGTGAGCAAATATGAGTTACTACGTAACATATGTGTAGGAGTGGGGGGTTTCTAGAAAAGAGTAGCGAAGTGAAAAAAAATAAATTCTAAGCAATGTGCATGCATTCATGTTTGTCTTAACCTGTCACGTGTGTACAATCAGAAGGTGAGAGTTCAAAAGCAAATAAACCATCGCAATTTCAACAGAGAAAAAGTTTGTGACTAGAGAGATTCTGGGGTGCACTTTATTATGGTGCTCTGAGGTGACAGCATGGTTTGTGGCTCTCTGCTGTGCCACGTGTCAGGGTTCATACACGCCCCTCACTCGCGAAGATAGTGGTTGGTTTGTTCAAAACGCGGGTCCTAAGTCACCATGATTGATAGGGCACGAGAGAGAGAGAGAGAGAGAGAGAGAGAGAGAGAGAGATAATGTGTGTTAGTGTATTATGTATCATGATATCACAGTTCCAACACAATGTTATAGTCACATGCAGCTCCAAGCAGATTCTGCAGAAATCCAAGAAAGAGTTTATGCATGTGTGTGTGCTCTTTTTTCTTTGCTCACTTGGTTTGAGGCCACAATATGATGAGGAGAAAGGAAGAGGGGACACGTGTTTGGTGAGAATTCACGGGGTGGTGTTTGTAGTTTGTGTCACGGGCTAATGGAAAGAGGGTTGGTTAAAAAGTTAGGAGATTGTTTTATTCACAAGGCTTTGTGTTTTTAGGATTCTAATGGCATTGATTTTGAGACACTGATGTGGACAGCGTATGAAGGTTAAGAATAAAACACTGCATTCTGGTTTCTGATTCAATGACCTGTTAAGTTTAACAATATTTTTATCTTAATCTTGTTTGCATTTGCTTCCATCACCCTTTTAATTAAACATTGGACCAGCTTGTCGGAATATAGATGTTAGGACATAGTGGATCCCTTTCCCCAACCCGAGGAGAAAAATAAAAAATTTAGCTGATAACAGTGAATTGTTTCACAAAATTAATAGAAGTTAAGTAACTTCTTAAAATTATACCTAAGCAGGTGCAGAAACAATTCATCAAAATCTTGTTACTTATCGATCTTAATCTCTTCTTAGTCTCAATCAAGTAAGTGTAGAGAGGACAAGTATATATAAAGACACTGTATACTCAAGTTAGTATAAGAGTATTTAGTATATCATAGTGTCGACTTCTTTGTTCATCATCTTTTCTACTTGCTAGGATTTATGTTTCGTTAATTGAGAAACTTTAATTATCAAATATCAAAAAAATGCTTAATACGTGTTTAGTTTTCCAAAAGCTTTCCAAACCATACTTTTTGAATTGTTCAGGAACATATTTTGAGCATTCATAATGCAAAAAAACATGTTCCCAATTGAACAATTTGTAAAATGTTTAGGAATAACCAATATGAAACACTTCATAAACATACACCTTTCCTTTATGAATTACTTAATCTAAAAATATTTCAAATTGAAAAAATTGAAAATTTTAAATTTTCCATATTAGACATCCCTGGAGGTCAACAATTTCTTTGTCCTACCCTGCTTAATGTCCTGGAATTAGTCGCCTCGTATCCAAAATATGAACAAGATGGATATTTATTGTTCCAAACATTTTTATTAGTCCCAATCTTAAAAAGTCACGAATATTTATTGTTCTAAGCATAGTGCTTCTTTTCTTTTCCAATGTTGTAGCGAAGGACAATGGAGCTGCAACAAAAAAAACCCAGTGGTAGTAATGGTTGCAACGACAACAATGTAGTGTAGGTGTATTTTAGTCCTTTTATTATTGTTATTATGGGATGCAATTGTAATCATGGGGTGCAAAAAGAAATTTTTGAGAAGAAAGCCTAAATGAACCAATTATAAACTTCGCTGGGCCTGAAATATTGATAACTATAATTTACAGTCTAAACTCTAGTGACTATTTCTTCTTGCACCTCCATAGTTTCTCTGAGCACCCATACATAATACAAAAAGTCTACTTTATTGTTCAAAAATATATTTTGTAAAAAGTATTATTTTTATTTACACCTTAAGGATTCTATAGTCTGAAGAATAATTCCGAACTACTGAATTCTACAATCCAAAATACAATTTTTTTTTAAAATATTAGTCCAAATTATAAAATTTAGAAAATATTTTCAGATCTAGTAATATTAGAATTAATAACACTCCTTATTATAATATGTATTATAGATTGTAAAATCCATAAAATATTTCTAAATCCAAAAATACCTTCAAAATTGTATCAAATTATATAATTATAGTATATATATATATATATTAGTTGGTGTTACGATTTTACAATCTTAACATATAGTCAGAAGGGTAGGATTGAATTAAAAAAATAAATATAAGGGTAGGGTTGAAATTAAAAAAAAAATAGATGAAGGTGTAGGCAAAATTTGGCAGCTCTAGTTGGCAAATTCTTCCAACACTTCTAATTTTGAAACTCTTGGTGGAATACAATGGAACAAGATATCAATTACTATTTCTAAAAAACGTAAAACTAATTTTATCATATTTTTTCTTCTGTCAGCGTGATTCATCATTATTTACTTACCTTTTTAGTCAAATTTAACTACCTACAATTTAGTCTTAGTTTTTTTTTCCAGTTTCTAAATTCCCCTTCCCTCAAATTTAAGTTACTAATATATTATTACATAAAATAAAAAATTCAAACATGATTTTCGTTCTTAAAAATATATCTTAATCGAATTGTTAATTTTAAATTTCTTACATTTTCTAAACGTCCCTTTTTCAGTCCTTATTATTAACTCTAATTACGTTAATGCTAAAAAAATAATTAATATAGTTAAGACACAGTTACATAATAGCAAAACATAATAAAGCCTATTAAAAAATAAAACATGAGTATTAAAGTCAACAAAAATACTTTTGAAATATTAGAACAAAAAATTAACTATATTAACTAAATCTGGTTTGAACAGAGACCTGGGACGTACCGTTTAGTCATTTTCAAAGCCTAGTGATGATGTTTGCAGAAGCTGCAGAGAGAAGATTATCTTTGCACAGTGCTAATCATGAATGCACAAGCTGCTGCATTTTCCCATCTACCATTTAATACTTTGTTTTCAAATTTTTGAACTCATCTTTCAAAACCGTTTAGGCAGAATAAGTATGATGATATGATATAGTAATTAAGTGATGAGTGATTTATAGAAGAAGTGTTTTGAATTAAGAAATAGTGGGAAAGTGACTAGAAAGGCAAAACCTTGTGCCAAATGGTAGAATCAAATACAAGAACACTTTTTTTGTTTCCTGTGAGTTTGGTATATACAGTAGGCGACCATGGATTCGCACTGAATAAACATTTCTTTGGTTTTATGGATTTAATAAAAGATGTGTGCGATGGTTCCTCAAGACAAAAGCTTAACAAAGGCCATGCAACATTATTTTAATCGATTATAAAATTATCAAAATTTAAATGTATTTTTAGTTTTTGTGAAATTAACGACTTCTAGTTTTTTTTCTCTATATTTTTTTTATTTGCAATCGTTTCTTTTAATCACAGTAAGATGTGTTACTTTTTCTTTTTATTGTCTATTCAATATTTTATTTCATTTTCAACCTCATGAAATTTTAAATCAAAATAATTTCAGATCCTAATTTTAAGATAGATTAATTTACATATATTATGGATTGGTAAGTTAGAATGTCCAATTAATCTTTAGTTCGACGCTGTAATATGATAATAGAAACTAAAAGTGATAGTTTTAATCTTTGTTGGGTTACATGTTTTGTTTGTGAATTATGTCCCTTGCTAACAAGTTAGAACTTTATATTTTAGATGAATTTTCAAATCAACATTTGAATTAAGGTAAGAGAAGTTGATAAATTGTTTTATTTCAGTTGATGAATTTTTTTGATGTAGACATTAAAATTGAAGTGAAAGTGAATGTTAATATGAGTTCGAGTAATACTACGTTTTTAGGCATTTAAGGTTTGGTTCAATCACTCTTGATTTAAAAAGTGTTTATTGATTAAATGTGTATTTTGAAATTGTTGTACTTTGATGGTAAAAAGTTGTCGGAATAAATATTTTAGTTAAATAAATAAAAATTGAATGAATTTATGGTAAATTTATATATTGATGCAAATTTCCTTTTCTTGAAAGGAATTTCGCTTCATGGTGAATTAATCTGAATCCAACCAGAATTTAGGGTTTTCTATGTGATCCATATTCTGACTGAAACCAATGCATAACATAATAAATAACATTTATTAAGTCCACACTTTCATATATTATCTATATTCAAAGCCATAACACGTAGGTCGGTGCTAAGTTCGGTGTAAAAAAGTGGCGTCTGTGTTATGTTATACACATGTCAATAGTTTCGTAATTGAATTAAAATTCATGGACAATTTATTTATTTATTTATGGACTTTCTGCTTTTCTTTTTTATTTTCTACTTTTCTTTATTAACGCATTTTGTTTTTTTTTATATTTAAAAATATCTTTTGATTTATATACATTTTTAAGCATGAGTATTTTCTACGAGTTAAGGTCTAGTGTGTTAAAAATAGCCACCAAATATTATTGATTTCTTTATTTGTACGATTCTATGAAAAATGTGAATAGTCTCTATGAGATAGTAAAAAGGTTTTGGTGAAATTATTATTTTAAATTAGAATATTAGTTGGGTTTTATTCCTACTTTACATTGTTTGTGGCTTGTTTAATTCACCCATCCTCTCTTCCAACTCCCACCAAACTGACTTTTGTGATCATTCTTATGATTACCAACTGTAAAAAAATTTGTTCTAAATGAAACTATTTTTTTTCTTCATTTTCAAACTCCAGTGCTTAATATCACAAAAAAGGTAATCGTTAAAAAAATGAATTACATAAAATATTAGTTATTTAAGAGAAATTAAAGTATAATTACATAATAATGCATTTTTTATTTCATAATAAAATTTCTATGATGATATATTTATATTATTGTATATATTTTTGAACAATTTTATTAATTAATTCTACCATAGTCTAATAAATTAATTTATGAACTTTTAATTCACATTATAAGTTAATAAGTAGTATATGAAGTATAAATTAAAATTGACTTTGTGAGTTAGGAAGATAGGATATGAAGAAGTAGACCATGCCTATATTAATAAGGTACTGCATACATTGAATTTCATTTAAACCCAACAAACCTTACGCATTGAAATCGTGTGAGAAACAAATGAATACCATATCCTTCCGTCTACACATCCATGCTTAACACACATGTCTTTTTACTCCTTTACGTGTGGGGCATTCTTTTATAAATGTTTGAAATTTGATATTTTCAAGTTTGAATTAAGGAAGAGATTATGTGAGGATTTGAAAAAATATTTTGAAATGATTTGAAAAAAATAATAATAAAGTTAGATTGTTTGGATTAAGGTATTTATAGTAAATTTGTTTAAACAGATTAGTTTTTGAGTGATGTGATTAATGTGAGAAATTTTTTAATTATTTTAAAATATTAGAATGTAAATTTATAAATTCATTTTAATCTTTAAAAATAATCTAAAAATGAAATAATTTTTTTTAGAAATAATTTTTTTGTATATTACTTTTATATATTATACATTTTTTTATTTTTAATTATTAGTATTTTTATTACTTAAATTTATTTAATATTTTTTTATTATAGATACATATAACAAATATTTTTGATAAAAAAAATTATTGTTAATATTATTATTTAATAATTTATTTTAATTATTAATAAATTTGTAAGTTATATTTATTTTTATTATTATTGTTTATAATCTTTTTATTTAAAAAAAATATTTATTTACTATTGTTATTTATAATTTTATAACTTTTTTTTATATATTATCTCTATTTAAGTTTTACGTGTATTGTTATTGTTTTATAATTTTTACATTTATAGTATTAATTTATTTTCTTTTATTATTATTTTATAAATACATTTATATTATTATTATATAAATATATTACGTAAGTTTTGTTGAATTTCTTTGTGTTTTCTTCGCGTAATTGTATTGTGTCATTTTCTTCTTCTTCCCCAAATCAGTTCTTTGATTCTTCACATTTAATTAGAAACAAACATAATATTCTCTCACAAATTAGTTCCTTTCTATCGGAGTGAATAAACTAAACATTAGTGAATTTGGCGCTATGAGAAGTATCATTCAATCACTAAAGTATTTATCTTATCTATAATTACATTCATGAATAATAACAATTTATATAGATAATGTTTCTACTAGGGAGATGAGACCAAGAGAACTATTGAAGTCTTCTTCTTCTTCTTTCGGTCGGTCAGGTGACTGGGTGGTGAACTGAAATTCTTCTCGTCTTCCCGCTTCTCCTTTGGCACTCGGCCTCGGCTGAACACCAGATGGTGGGGTACCTGCGAAGGCACTTCGGCGCTCAAGTCAGTAAAGTGGGTGGTCAGCTATCAGGTAGGTGAACAGTAATAAATGACATACCTTACTCCTTGGGATGCGTGCTTTTTTTTTATATTATTCTAATGGGCCTACCTTGTTGGGCCCGTTTATCGAGGTGGATACCGCTTAGGGTTGCATTACCTAATTCTTAATGATGGATTAGCTTCGTTGATCTCGATTTGAGCGTTAATTGTATTAGGGTTCGGCCATCGGCCATGTTCCCATGGTATAGCCGGCCATCGGCTAAATCCTTGTGGTCTCGGCCGTCTCGGCCAAGTCTTCTAAGGCCTCGGCCAAGTCGGTCGTCGGCCTCTTCCTCTCAACCAAAGCTCTTAAGCCTCAACTAGATTCCCCAAATGTCAGTCAGGAAGACTCGGTCTCGGGCAGTCAGGTGGATCCCAACCTTGCCTATATCGGTACACATAATAAATAAAACACAAAGTTTTACATTGCATGGTAAGTTTCGTTAGATCATGTAAAACTATGTTTCAAAAGAATAAACTAATTAAGGTGGATTAAACCGTTGCAACTATTCATCAAATACTATACTTTGAATGAATATAACTTTTGATGAAGAGACACCAATTAACGTTGTCACCTTTCACATAAATGGTAGGTTTTCTCATTACTTTCTATATGTTTCTAATACACCAAAAAGGTAACAGAGACAGAAAAGTCTAAAAAACAAATTATGATATATAAAAAATATAAATTCTCCAATGAAAATATTTATCACTATGTATAACACCATGTTTGAAAAAAATTTCAGAAAATAACAATCATAAACCTTTTCCTAATTATTATTCCTTGTCCTGAATTCATGCTACTATTATCCGATATATTAGTCATGATCTAAGACAAATTTAACATGTCTTCGCAAAACTTTTAAGAAATAAATTCATTAAAACGCTTCAAATGATTTCCCTCAAATGTTATGTAATTTATAAAAGAAATTGAAATATATAGCAAAAAGAAAAATAAAATAAAATGCTATGTGGTAGCTAAATTAGGAAGTGACGGTTTAATGTTATTTATTGTTGATTTGAGCTTTTGATTGTTGGATAGTTAATTTGGACTCTCTTAGGTGTATTTGGTTTTTGGTCTTCTACTCGTGACTTGAGTTTTTTTTGTTGTTGATCAGTTAGTTTGAACTTTGTTATGTGGGTTTATACTTGCTATCATCTGGATGTGGATTATCACTCAATTATTGGATTTGGGTCAACTCTCAACTTTTAGGTTCAATATTATTCTCAGGTGAATGTATACCTACAAGGAGTTCCGAAGATAAAGTCATAATCAATTTCTTTAATTAGCAGATAAGAAACACTTTACTTACTAATTAAACAGATAATCTATTTATAGTGTTCATTATTAAACTTTTATTTTTCACACCAGTTACTAAATATATTTTCAGTATTTTTAGTTATTTATTAGAGTTTAATACAATGTTATATTATTCTATTATTTATTTATTTATATTATTTTAACTTTAATTAATTTTTTTATACGCCTTTTGATCTTTAAATCTCTCGATAAAAAATAAAAAATATTATAAGTATATTTGATAAGACATTTCAATTAATTTGTACTATTCTGTATCAGTTATTTTTTTAATCTTATAAATAGTATTTGCAAGCACATATTTTTAGTTGTTTATAACATTTTTTTTTTATGTTATCAAATAATATGTGACTTCAACCTAAAACGTATAATTCGACTCAATTCACATGATTATCTTATCCTATTTAATTTAAAATGGTTGTTTATCGTAAAATATTTTAAAAGTTAGATAAATCTAATACTTTATATATTTTAAAATTTACTTTTTATAATATATATATATATATATATATATATATATAAATCAAGAATTATATCCAATTCAAACATTATTTTCTATTTAATAACGAATTTGATACATAAACTTTGAATTTCAAAATTAATTTAAATCAAGTTAGTTATACCTTTGAATGATTTTCAGTTGTAAATCATTAAACCGAAAACCCTTTAAAAAAATTACTATCTCATTTTTCTAATGTAGTTGAAAGATTCCATTGTCATAAAAAAAGAAAAAATGCAAAACTCAACATGATTATAGTCAACTTTATTTAATTACATTAAAGTATCTATCTCTATACGCATAGCTTTATACGGTGAAGCTGTTTTTCTTAAAGAAAAAATAAATAACTAATCTCAAAGTTAAACTAAAATATATAAAAAAATTATAATTCTGTTTTAAAAATGCATTAAAATTTTACAATACCATCATATCTCTAGAAAGATTCATTAAACGAAAAATAAAAAATTTAAAATATCTTAATTAACTTTTTATAACATATTTCCACTATAATATACTTCTTCCAAATTATCTTTAATCCACCCTAAAACCACCAAGATTTGACTTTTATAATCTTAAAAAGAGAAGATAAACTCTCTATACGAAATAAAATAATAATACGTTAATTATGTATTAATTAGTGGACAGGGTTATCCTTGTTACTAAATGAAATAGCGTATGCGTGCGTGCACAATTAAACTTTGATAAGAAGCATGAGATAGGGTTATTATCGTCATTTGACTCGGAAGCGTGGCGAACCCACGCCACCACTCGTTTCACAATTTTAACGTTTTCGCTTATTGGACGCAAAATATCTTTTCAATCTACGCCAAGGGTACAACTGTATTTTCTCCACGTACAGTGAAGTGAAATTTCGTGGTAGCGCGTTGTATATAAATACTCCCGCTAATTAATTTGTGGCAAGAAAAAAAAAAATAAAACGCAAGAAAGCAAACGCGAAATTCTGTTGTCAAGAGCTCTAAGAAAACAGAGAAAACCCTAATCGGAAACGTTTTCGCAATCCCTAAACCGTAGCCCTAGTGATCCGTTGCAATTGTTTTGGAAGAGGCGAGCTAAACGCACCGTATTGGCGATGGTCGTGAGCCAGAACACGGTCACAGAAACGGAAATTATCTGCCAGAAGAGCATTCCGATGCTGGACGTGAAGTACCACCTTTGCGTGGCGCAAGAACACGGCGTTAAGGTCGAGGTTTCGCCCACCTCCAACGTTGTTCCCATATTCGGTCACGTGAGGGTTGCTGCTGAATCTGTTTCTACCGAAACGACTCGGTTTGAATCGGTGGGTACTACTGGGTTGCCTTTCCTGGATTTATGGAATGTTTTTTTTATTGTTTCGGTATTAGATAATTTTTTCTCCTTTTTTCTGATATTCCTTCTTGGAATTTGGTTTTGTTTATATTTGGTGTAAAAAATTGGTGTTTCGTCTTGTTTTGTTGTCGGTTTTCTCTTGAAAGTTGAATCGGTTGATTTTAATTTTTCTTTTTTGATTTCCCTTCTTTGTGCCTCAGTCGGTGTGCATTTATCCTTGAATTTATGTGTTTGACGTGTTCTTTCTCGTTATTTTGATTGTTAGATTTGGGGAGGATTAACTTTTCTTCTGGAATGGTTGTGGGGGTTTCAGAAGCAGTACTTTTTTTTAAAAGGATTTTAATTTGGGTGTTTCTATAATTTGTGTTCAGTATGCCTTGCGTGATTAGAAAGCATACTATGTTTATTGCGTTTTAAACATTTTTTCCTTCGGTGAAATCAGGTGATGCATCCGGTGTTTAATATTAGAAAGTTTAGATTCCAGTTGGTTCAAGTATGATAGGGTTTCTTAGTATAAGATGCTTGGTGGCAAAGCTTCTGATTTGTCTGTGTGTCTTTGTTTAAAAAATTCCCCATTAATCTAAACCAATAACGTTTTTGATGCTGACTAATTTCTTGTGTGTATTTCAGCCCGTGAGTTGCCCTGAGATGATTGGAGATTCAAATTTAGAGGCTCCTGCTAATAAGTTTAAACCAGATGTGCGATCTGGCTGTTGTGCTGATATTGGACCCAGGGGATCTATGGATGATGAGCACATTCAGATAGATGATCTAGCTGCCCATCTTGGATTTGACTTTGAGCATCCTATGGCTAGTGCATTTTATGCAGTTTTTGATGGGCATGGAGGGCCAGATGCAGCTGCCTTTGTTAAAAACAATGCTATGAGATTATTTTTTGAAGATGCTCATATGCTGCAATCGTATGATGCTGATGCACTTTTTCTGAAGAGGTTGGAAGATTCTCATCGAAAGGCGTTTTTGGGAGCAGACATCGCCTTGTCTGATGAACAAAGTGTTAGTAGTTCCTGTGGAACAACGGCGTTGACTGCTCTTGTTCTTGGAAGGCATTTGATGGTTGCTAATGCTGGGGACTGTAGAGCTGTTCTTTGTAAGCGTGGAGTAGCTGTTGATATGTCCAAAGATCACAGACCAAGTTATTTACCAGAACGCAGGAGAGTGGAGGAGATGGGTGGTTATATTGATGATGGGTATCTCAATGGTTATCTTTCTGTGACTCGTGCCCTTGGGGATTGGGACTTTAAATTTCCACTTGGTTCTGTGTCGCCTCTCATTGCCGACCCGGATGTTCAGGTAGTCACATTGGCAGAGGAGGATGAGTTCTTGATCATTGGTTGTGATGGTGTTTGGGATGTGATGTCAAGCCAGGATGCTGTTAGTCTGGTGCGGCGTGGATTAAGAAGGCATGACAACCCTGAACAATGTGCCAGAGAGCTAGTTAAGGAAGCTTTGCGCCTACACTCATCAGATAATCTTACTGTGATTGTTATCTGCTTGTCCCCTGTCCAGATTGTCGAGTCATGTCCACCCCACATGCGAAGATTCAGATCCTGCTCTCTGTCTGAAGAGGCCCGGAACAGGTTGAGGAGCTTGCTAGAGGGAACCTGAATGTATATATGGTTCTCACGATTCACATTCATGAAAAGACTGATTCGTGTTTGTAGGCTGTTTTAGAGTTAGAGCCAAGCAGTCAACAGTTTTGTAGGGGGATAGAAAAGGATAATTGTTGGGAGGTTAGACCTATTTAATTTAGGGGATTTATCTGGGGTTATTTTGGTGGATGTAGAGAAACACGTAGCTATCTAATTTTGGCGGGAACAATGGTGGATTTGATTTCAGATTATTGTTAGATCTGTAAGTAAGAGATGATTTGGACTTCTCAGCAATGTTGTAGGTGAATGTGACCACAAAACTAGTTATTTTCTTGATTGTTGCATTCAACAGTGGTTTTTTTGATGGTATGAGATAGTTGAGTAGAGTGCACGGTTCGTCCTATTTGTTTTCTTTTTCTCTACACGTTTACTTCTAATTCTCTAAAATCGAGGCGCTAGAAATCTCATTAGAACTACTACATATGAAATTTTATGCAGCTCATAATGATAATACCAAAAGTAGACTATGGTATCAAACTTTTAATTCGTGAACTCTGCTGGATATCTGAGTGTAACATTTGATTACTAATAAGAAGTAAATTGAAGTTGGGCTATTAATCTTCCTTCCACGCTGTATGTAATCACAGGAAGATTGGCACCTGTATAATATGTGGCTTTATGTTTTTCTCTATCACCCAAAGTTTTGTTTCAATTACCTGATTTTGGGTGTTTCCTTTATTTAACGACGTCACGTCGTTCTCCAAAAGTTGTAAACATTTGTCTACTGTGCTTGTAGATTGGCTCGTGCAAGATAAAGTTAACCTACACAGATCCTCTGTCTAAATTGTAGACGTTTCTCCCAAAGGGAGAATTAAATGACCAGGAATTTTACAATGATGGTACTTTTTCAATCTTTAACTTCGTAAGACTGCTAATTCTTTTATAATCATAAGAAGAGTTTGGAGCGAAGAAGATTAATGTTACGCTCTTTGAACCAATAGACTACGGTCTATATCTCTAGGTGATCTTAAAAAATTTTGAACTAAAATTTTATCTAAAACATCAATATTCACAAATGTGTTAAAGAACAATTTAGTTACTAAATTTTCTAAATGGTAAATGGTGACACTAGTAAAATTATACTTCAACACCTAATATGGCATTTAACTTTTAAGCGAAGAATGAACTATACACAAATGTGTGATTTAATCTTTTACAAGATAAGACTATTACTCTTTTATTTCACAATTCTCAAATGAAGCAAATATCTTTTGCTACTTGAAGTTAGAGATGAAACTTGATTCGAAGTGTATATTCAACCTCAAATTTTAGAATTTAGTGATTATATTCTTGATTGATACATATCTTAAATATATAAGCATAGGGCGTTCCTACTAAATATATAAACTCCAACAACTTACTGTACTAATTTCAAGTTTGATTGACTAAATTATAGTATTGGTTAATAAAATAATAATTTTTTAGAATAGGGTTTTCAAATAAACATAGAAATAAGTAAACGATTTTTTATAAAAATTTCTAATGGTTGATGGACTTAATTAAGATAACATAACTTAGAAGGTTAAATGAAAAGAACCGAAAGGCAGACAATTTAGAGGTTAGAAAAGCAGAATAAAGAGAAGCAATTTTCAACCATATGTTTGTAGGGCTAAGGCTAAAACCTACTTTCAAGGGGTTCATGTATATGCATTTTCCAACATTATCAGTGCAGCATAAATGGTGTATGTGTTTTGTCGTTAAAATTGAACTCAACACACTGATAGGAGCAGTACCTTCTGAGTGATTGCTTTCTACACTGATAGAGAAACATCACACTTGGAAAGATGCAGAAGGAGAGAATCATGATTATAAGTATCTGAATTTGTGAACAATTGCAATTATTAGACTATAGTATCATACTACAAGAGTTATTAAATTATCATTATTTCTGAACCTGTTGAATCAGCTTGGAGTAATATTGCTTTAATTTGTGAGAGGACCCTCAGGTTGCATCCTTTTGGAAGGCAAAGGAACATGAGAACACTAGGCTTTGATAATGGCTTTAGACAAAAACATTTGGAGTGCTCATGTATTATTATTATACCACCCAATGAAAATGTGACAGCATTGCACTATGTTTCAGTAACTGAGGACATTTTTGTTCCATTTGCATCCAACAACAATCACACAATTAATCCACAATGGTGTCCAATTTTCACATATGCATATATATATATATGTATGCATCTTTGATATCCTTGTTCAATCAATATTGAATTTTTATACCATTAATATAAGTAAAAAATGTGTTAAGTATGTATTTAATTAAAAAAAGGGAAAAAAGTGAATGAAAATAAAAAATAGAAAAAGGAGAAATAGAATAAAAATATTTTATACAAGGAATCTTATTTCACTATAAATATGACTCGTGATGGCACATTATTTTTAAGCAACTTATATATGAAATTTGCACAAAATTTTGCTTCAAGAGATAGTTTTTATAAACAGCTCACACTTTTATAATTTTTTTGAGATTTCGTCTAGTAACAACTTAAAAATAATTTAATTGTTATAATTAAATATTGATTTAGCAAAATATAAAAATGGGTTTTGAGTGAGAGAGTTAAGCACCATTTCTTATAGAAGTATCTTCATTAAAAAATTTAGAAACTCTTATTTTCATGCAGATAAGTTTCACTGGAGCTAACATTTATCACCAAAATAATTTTTTGTTTTTATTTTCAATTTTGTCTAAGAAATTTATGATAATTTGGATATGATACCAGGTGGCTCATGTTTCTATAATCTAAGTGGAAGATCTTATTACTAGTATTTTATTTCTTAGTTGATCTGTATTTTAAATGTACGTATTTACATATTTATGTAGTATAGTATGTGTATAGGTGAAATTGGTAGATGAAATTTAGATAAAATTATTTTATTTGTGTTTGATAAGATAAACTTTTTTAACGGGCAAGTTTTAAAGCTTTTTTGAAGAAAAAAAAAAACCCCTTTTTAACTGAATAGCAACTTATTATATTTTTTTAGATGTTTGTTTAAACTTTCAAAACAAAGTATAAGCTAAATGTAAGCTGAAAATAGTATATTCGGGTAAGTTACTTTAATTGTCAAAATAAGTTGAAGAGGAAGCTATTAAAAAAATAAATTACAAAGGGACATATTTGATAAAAAATAATGTTTTTTTTTTATATTTTATTTCTGTAAACAAACATAATACTTTCTGATTTGGTAAAAAAAGTGAAAGTTGAAAGTTGTTGCGTCATAAAAAAGTGATTTTTGAACTTGAAAATTGTTGCGTCATAAAAACGTGAAACGATAACTTAATTACCTTTCCATTTCGATAATTCGTATTCCACGCCTTATCTATCAAACACTAAGACTACACTATACAAAGGAGCCATGCCGATGGCGATGACGGCGTCGCAGTTGCAGTGGGGATGGAGGCCGCCGCCGAAGCAGCAACGGCGTCGTATGATTCCGGTGGTGTGTTCCGTGGCCACAGAGAACGCGCAGAAAAAAGAGAGAGTGAGACTGAAACAGCTTTTCGAAGAAGCGTACGAGAGGTGCCGCACTGCTCCTACCGAAGGCGTCTCCTTCACTCTCCAGCAATTCAGCGACTCTCTCGACAAATACGACTACGAATCCGAAGTTGGAGCAAAGGCACGTTGCATTCCCTTTACCATCTGAAAATTGTTTTGAACATGTGTATGGTTGAGAGTGTTTTGTGTTTACCTATTTTATACTATTTTGCGGCATTTGCTAATTGATTGTGTTTGAAGAAAATGAAAGAGGGGGAAGAGGTTTTAAATTGTGGTTGTAGTTGCTGTGTTGTTCTCTGTCCTTGTGTTGTAGGGAATTATGGACAAATGCAGCTGATGTGACCAATTTAGGTTATATAGTAATTCTTTATGTCGTAGAAATGCAGCTGATGTGGCGCAAGTGGCAGAGACCCTAAAAATCTAGAAGGGTTGAGGATGAATTTTGGATCCTTGGTAGGGGCTTGCAATTGTAGCCTGCATTTATGAAACTTTTTTTATACATGTAAGAGAAGAAAATAAAAAGGTAAAATGAACTGAGTTTGCAGAAGATAAATGAGGGAGTTTTTATAAAAGTTAAGTGCGTAAGTTGATTTTACCTGACAGGAGAAACTCAATTCTTTTTGCCTTGCATATGTTCTTCTTTAATTAGAGTTTACAGGAAGTTTATCTCAATAGGGCCCAGTACATTTTATATTCTTTTTGCCTTACATATATTCTTCTTTAATAAGTGTTTACAAAGAAGTCGTAATGGGGTGTAGTACATATATTTGTTTACATATATTCGTTTTGGGGGGTTTTCAAATGAACTAGTGATGGTTTCTGTTTGTGTTTTCAGGTTAAGGGCACTGTTTTTGCCACAGATGCGAGCGGAGCTTATGTTGACATTACTGCAAAGTCCACAGCCTACTTACCCCTGCAAGAGGCTTGCATCCACAAAATTAAGAAAGTGGAAGAAGCAGGTATAGTTCCTGGCTTGAGGGAGGAATTTATGATCATTGGTGAGAATGGAACGGATGATTCATTGATCCTGAGTTTGAGGTCTATCCAATATGACCTTGCATGGGAACGCTGTAGACAACTTCAGTCTGAAGATGCTGTTGTCAAGGGTAAGGTGGGTTTTGCTAACTGAGAAACTTAATTCAGTTAATATTTGGCTTATCTGTTTTATTTCAAGTCTTATTTGTTATGACATCCGTATGGGGTAATCTGTCAAGTAAAAAATATAAAGTAAAGCATAAGAAAAATTGATCTTGTTACCTTTGCAAATTGGTTTATTTGATCTTGAACTACATTAAATTTTTCATTTCCCTATCCATCTCTATCTTCTGACTTATGTATGCTTTATGGCTGGCAGGTTGTCAATGCAAATAGAGGTGGTCTGGTGGCTCAAGTGGAAGGCCTCAAGGGGTTTGTTCCATTTTCACAGATATCATCGGTTAGCTCTTGACATTTACGGACTTGCATGAATTAGATTCAACTTGTAGCAAAAGCTCAACTTATAGGCATTAATGAAAGTATAATAAGGTCTTTGGTGGGAACAAGAATCAAATAAGGGTAACTTAATTGTCGGTGTTTCAAAAGAATGTAAAATTCAAAAGCATATAAACAATAGGGGTATAAATGAGTTGAACTGCACTGAACACTTGAAACTCAAGCTTGGCTTGCATAAAAGATGGTGCTCAAGCTTTGCTCAAAGTTAGAATTTTGGCTTGGATTGTTGGGAAACATAAAGCTTGAGTTTGACTTGTTTAACTCATTTCTAACTTTTCTTTATCAAATACATTCTTAATATTTT
>Ga0123342_1002628_pt1 | contig 29648 bp, 11 predicted proteins | sample Turbeawhitnodule_FD_89960 | JGI IMG/M metagenome (GOLD analysis project Ga0123342, IMG submission 89960) | Root nodule microbial communities of legume samples collected from Mexico - Turtle bean Mexico white nodule | ecosystem: Host-associated > Plants > Roots > Nodule | place: Mexico: Nepantla... | reverse complement strand
CAACCTAGCCATACGCTTTGTTCCAAGAGCCAAACACCTATTATAAAAGAAAATCAATCAAAACAAAATAGGAAAAAGAAAAACTCACTAGATTAACTTTCCATCACATTGATGAATATACGCTGTTCTCTAACCAAAAAGTCAAACATAGCATCTCAGCATATCATGAGAAGTCTCCAGTCGGTAGGGAGGGAATTAGTAATTCTGTTTAAGGACTAAGCAGGTTTCAATAGCAGAACAGCTAGTTTGCTAAGTTTATTAGGCATTTGGCTTCTACTTGGTGGTATAATGTTTAGGGCAAAACACAACCCTTCTAAGGGTTTTTCCACGTGAATATGTTGAGGAATTTAGCAGCTTTGGTCTATTAACTTTTTTAGTCTTTTTCCATTATTGTAAGGAGGATTCTTAAACTCCAAACTTACAAAAAATTCACAATGAATTTCTTCTTTAGCAAAAGAATTCTTGCGTAAAAAATTAGTAATAGTGCCCAGAATACCATTGTAAAGTATAGACTACACAAAAATTAAGTAGAGATAATTAAATTAGATAATGTGGGTTAGGTACACAAAAGGACAAAGAAACAGCTTATAGACACGTGAGATTATGAGTTTTAAGATAGTTAATAAACAAATATTTTATTAAACATCTAAGTAAATGATAGTGATTGAAATTTGAGTTTAATAGGAATTGGAATTCTCCCTTTCAGCTCATAAAAAGGAAATAGTAATACCTCAAGGACATCACTCATAAAAGAGCCTTAAGAAATGCTGCCTGATGGTTTGTTTCATTTTTAACATATTTTTTTTACAAAAAAAAATGAAAAATAAATCATATTTGAAGAAGGACATTAACTCCCAAAATTAAGAACACTATAATATATGCAAAACAAATTTTAGTTCACAAGCCAAAATATGAATATCTTATTTTATATAATCAAAATTAAGATATTTGAAATATATGATGGCTTCTAAAGAAAAAAAAGAAAAAAAGGTTTCTAAACTCACGTTGTCACAACTGCAGGGAGCCCTTCTGGAATTGCTGCAACTGCCAGAGCAACTGCAATCTAGCAGGAATATGATTAGAAGTTAAGAGATTTTCATGTTCACAGGACAACATGATATATTACCAACTTTACACCAAGCACAATGAGAGACTAAACATAAAACAACTAAGCAGTACATGCAAATAAAAACAATAGAAGACTACAACATGATGCCTAGGAAAACAGAATACAAGAGTAAATGGAAATCATGATAAAGATAAGAACAATGCTCATTTGAGAACAAACCTTAAAATAATGGATTGCACCTCTCAAGAAACCACCATGAGAAGGGTCACGAAAGTGACCAATATTTACAATCCACACCAAAACACAAATCCCTGCTATAACCTGTAACAAAGAAATACAGGAACCACCACCATCACAATTTAGAAACAAAAGAAGAAGCGGGCTTCAAAGTTAAAACTTTAACAATAAAAATAATTTGTTACATAAAAATATTCCTCTGATATATTTTACTTTTTGAAGCTGATAATACATAGGTTCAAATGAGCTTTCCTGTTGAATGTCAAAACAAATGAAAAAAAGGCAACGTGGTTTTATCACAGACACTATAATTTAATTTTTGAATCATGATTTATAATTTGTATGTACTGAATGGTAAGATTTAAAGGCAGCGAAGAATTACTTCAAATATATATCCTATAATTGAAATACAGTATTCATTCAATTAAACTAGACAAAGATAAAAAAAAAACAACTTAAGCAAAAGTCCTACAAAACTATTAGTTATATGAGTTTGGGAAGCCTAATTTTAGAAGAATGCAAACAAAACAATTAAATAGCTAAATAGAGAACGTGCATTGAATTAGTGACAAATAAAGCAGTGGATTGTCAAATAGGATAACTTCACAAGTGCTCTTTCAATTCCTCTGGATTTAAAAATTTAAGCTCACATCATCACATGACTTCTAATTTTTTTGTCAGAAGTAAAAATATCAATCATTGAATAGTGTGAATTGTATTGATAATATGAAATTACATGGATTCATTCTTATAATGTAAGATGCAAAGTCATTTAAGAATCAACTATAGATACAAATTGGTACGTTACCAAATTATAGGAAGTTGTAAGATTCAGATTGTTAAGTCGAAGATTATGATAGCCCAATCTCAACATTTCAAATGGTACTGCTGATAACGACTAGATGTACTAGACTGACCATCCAAAAATGCATAAACAGTTGTGTTGCTTATCTGATCAATTATTATAAACAGTGAAACATGCAGCAGAAGAAGCAGCCCCAACATTTGAAAAACAAGGTTCCCAAACTGAAGGGTTACATTTATTATCAATAAAAATTCTTTGCCCTGCGTCAAATGAACTATTATATTAAACACCAAAAGCAGGTGAGAAAAGGTAAAGTTGTCTTATCAAAGACACTATAATTCAATCCCAAACTCCCAATCTTGAGTTTTCAGATGGAACTGTTAATACCAAGTATATTTAGCAGGCTGACAGACCAAAAATACATTAACAGTTGTGTAGCTTGTCTGATTGATTATTACAAACCATGCAATACATAGCAGAAGAGCAAAGCAACCCTTAAGTTCGTCTTACAGAGTGGTTTAGCTCTAATTAAACCCTACAAAATTGGTTTATTAGACGAGGATCTCCCCCACTTTATTTTGACACTATCTCTAATAGATGTAAGACTTGGGTTTTCCCAATATACTCCCCCACATCCAATACTATTTAGGCTTGGTACTTGTATAACATGGTGAGTGACTTATAATGGACATAAGATAGATTTTGATATTTTCTTACAAAAGTAGTTTATATCTAACTTAACCCTATAAAACCGATTTGTAAGGTAAAGATTGAACCTACTTATATACAATATATTTTGGAATTATATTTAGTTAACGAGAACTTGGGTGTTCCCCAATAGTTTGAAATACAGTGAAATCAGAGAACTAGCAATCACCTTGGCCAAAAAGGTACCAAACTCGTCCAGCTTCTTTTTCAATGGTGTTGCCTCCTGCAACCAATCATAAAAAAAAGTAACCACTTCTATTGTGTCAAAAAAGTAAAAAACAACTTTTCTTTTACATGTATCAAGAAAGAACACAAATGCACAAGAATCAAATAAAGGTCCAACGAGTAAAAGGATCAATGTGACTAAAATTCAATGCTTACATCCTCGGTTCGCAACATTGAATCTCGTATGCTGCCCATAGCCGTGTTAGGACCAACTCCCACCACAACAGCTCTTGCCCTACCAGCAACCATTACCGTACCCTGGCAGTGAAAATAAACTCTTTTATAGGAGGGAAAAAGATAAGAGTTAACAGAAACAATCCAAATGACACAAGGCTTCCACCCAAATTACAAGAAACAGTCCCTTTAACTCGCCGTGCTTACTTAAATATTCAAAAGTTGGATGCACAGAAAGTACAAACAAAAGAACACTAATGCAAACACAATGTTATATTGCTGTGATTCGTGTACCTTTGAAATTTCTGAAGACAACCATCAATGTAGATATCCATCATGTTTAATGTCCAATAGTAGTTAATTTCAATTTTATTTGTAAGTAGAAATTACAAATAATAAAATATTTTGGACTAATGCTATGCATCATGTTCTATCTTTTTTATTAACTATAACTTCATTTAACGATTTTATAAATTTTAAGATTGAATGTTTTTATCATATGTCGAATTTCATCTATTAAATTTAAATTAAATCAATTTTTCAGCTACTTATAGGTTCTTTTCCAGAATAAATTACTTACAGTATTTATTAAAATAAATGATGATGGATTCTCAATTTACTAATGCTTTTTATATATCCTTAAAAACAAAATCATCATGTTCATTCTTTACAAAATTTAAAAATCACAAAGTAATTAATTTAAATATTGACCACCATTGTTCAATTGCAAATAAATTTCAATGAACAATATATAAATATAATGATTATCACAGGTAAATAAATTTCACTTATTGTGAGCTTATGTAGTCCAGCATGTTTTGTAGGCACGTGTCTCAATTTTAAGTAATACCAATTGATCGTAAAGATCACAAACATTGAACTGATTCAATTAGCACAAATGAGAAAATGCTACAAAAATTGCAGGTCAAAATCCTCTCAAGAATCAAAATTGCATATAAATTTAGTTCAATAACTTAAAATAAACTAATCTATGCAATGTGGCCATGAAGCCTCAACCAACCAAAACTAGTAGCTAAAATGTTTAATTAAAAGCTAAAGTGGTTCTATTAAACAACTCTTAAACTTGTCAATTACAAAAAATTTATGAACAAGCAACACCAAACCAAATTTTCTACATCAACAAAAAAATCTTTAAAACATTAGATATACCTCAAAACATAATTATGAATTGCACTTAAAATATCCAAACCGTTAGTAGTCTAAAGAACAATTTAAAACCTCATTAGCCACATGCTGGTTGAACAAAGAAAGCAAGCTTCATACCGAGAACAGAATATTTGTTTTGTCTTGGTATACAGCATTTGATGTTGTGGTTGTTTTCAGCTCTTTCTCCACGGAGCTGCTCTCACCTACAATCGGCAAAGAGAATTTGATCCCATTAAACCAGTGAGATGTCAGAAGATACATATAACCGTGTTCAATATACAATTATTCATACACATAGGTTTTGCCTTAAACAGACATAGCCTGTTTCCCAAGCACAAGATGAGGAAGTGAGATTGACATATTTAACTAACAACCTTTCTGAAAGTATTGTCTGGCATCCTGAAAGCTAATTTTAAAGGTAAACTTTGCCACAGGGCCATTAATTAGGCCAAAAGGAAAGTACTCTAATGAGTAGCAATAGTAGCAGCAGCAAAACTTGTTTAGCCAAAAGAAATTTTAAAAATGTCTTGGCCAAATTTGTTAGTTGAACAGTAAAAGCAACCCAGCATAAAAGGAGTCAAGCTAGACCCCGATGAACTTCCTAGTCTGGTCCCACTTGCTCACACACATCGCAATACCAAAATATAATCAGGCAAAACCATATACTAGAGAGAGAAGTATTTTCAATTTTTTTAAAACAGGGGTTTCTATAAAAGAAAATCAGTTTTTTTTAAGGGGATTATTCTAGTAGTCAAAATTAGGAAATGAGTTTAAGTCTGACCTGTTTTTACAAAATTGGCTTGTGAAGTGAGGATTGCACCCCACTTATATATTATAATTCACCTTTAATCTTAGTCGATGTGAATCTCCAATACATCCTCTCACGCTGAGGAATGAACATCTCGAGCATGGTCTAATAGGAGCTCAATAGTGATGGCACAACAATCCCAATAAACTTGGCTAGGATAGGCCCTAAATGACTCGGATACCATCTCAGTAAGTGAGTTTATGCCTAAGTCAACCTCACAAAATCGGCTTGAAAGGAGAGGATTGTATCTCACTTATATTATATTTTGGCCTAATTCCTAGTTGATTTAGGATCTCAAGTAGTTAATTTATCCAAACTAACAAGCTAAAACTATTGATTAATCAACAAGGTTAATATCAAATATTACTTAAAAATCAGAACATAAGTCACCTACAAAATATTTCCTCTTATGGATCATAGAAAGATATGCAGATAAATCGATTACATCATTAATTCACAAACAGTTACCTAAATTTCAACATGTGAGGGTATGTAGTACATTTTCATTCTTTTCAGACACAACCACACGGATGAAGTGATTCCTAGGTGGAAACATTCAATAGTTCCATTCACACCATACTATATGTACAGCAAGAGTACCTGTAAGAATAGCTTGATCAACACGCACTTGATTGCTTAGCATCTCAATCATCCTCATATCAGCAGGAATTTTGCAGCCCACTGTTTAATTCACAACCAGAACAGATTCAACTTTCAACTTTCAAGGATTAAATACTCAACTAAGACAGTTTGCTTATCAGCTTACCAGAAACCTCCACAATATCCCCAGGAACAAGTTCATTTGCAGGAAGTATGGAAAAACAACCTACAAGAAATAGACTCTACGTTCAAAATTTGTACCAGAACTTCTAAGATGACAAGCTTTAACCAATTCAATAATAAAAAAAGAAAACACCACAGTATCATGTAGGCAGATAGAAGAAAAAAAACAATTAGAACAATATTGTTAACTATTAGGGGGATGCAGAATGTGCCCCAGTGGAAGCAAGGGTTTGAACTGGCACTATCCTTGTTGCAATCTTACTCTCTGCACTAGTGCTCCAGTGGTCTTCTTTAGTATGTGTCCAAAATCATCTTACTTAATTTCCCATGTTTTCCACGATAGATGTCATACCAATATCTCTTGGTGGTACACAGTCCATTCATATCATTTTCTTTCTTGTGTGACTAAACATAAATCTTAACAATCCCATTTGTACTACTTCCACCTTTTTCTCTTGTTTCTTTAAAATTTAACATTCACTACCATAGACTATAATACGATGGATAGCAATATTGTAAAAATTACTTTTGACTTAGGTAAGTTCTTTGCAATCATAAATAAACCCTGATAGCTTCCATTTTAATCTTCGTACTTGTATCCTATGTATGACATCCCCATCATTTTAACCACTATTTTATAGTACTAACTCAAGATATTTAAACTTCAAACATTTTCTCGCATTTTTACTTCCAAAGTGGTTCTTTTGTCTCTTGCTAAAATTGAAACACATATACTCTGTCTTATACTACTTAAACAAAAAAAACCCTTTGTTTCCAAAGTCTGTCTCCAAAACTCAAGTTTAAAGTTTAATGCTTCACTTGATACAATATGTAATTAGGCACAATCCTTTGTGTGTCCCTGGTAAACATATTTAAAGACTAGATTAAAAAGGACTTAAGGTTGAGCCTTTATGTAATATTATCCCAGTAGCAAAGTCCTTCATCTCACCTCATAGAATTTGTTCTCCACATTCTTTGTCTCTTGTCCTCATAAGTTTTATACATTTAAATTTTACACAACTTCGAATTTTTCCATTTTACTAGAATATAATATTGGGGAAAATGCAAGTCTCGCATTGGCTGTAGAGATGGTTAAAGTAGTATATAAATTGAAGGATAACCCTCACCTCATAAGCCAATTTAGTAGGGCTGTGTTAAGTTGTTATAAACCTAAATTCTAAGATGACATTAGAGTTTATCCTAGATTTATTTTTGGATCAGTTGTCAGGGGCATGAAGGGGAGTATTGGAAAGTTCCATTAATTGAAAAAATACCTTGCCCACGTTGGTTGCAACCTCTTAAGGGGGATTGTCTTAATTGAAACTTCAAGGATGGTGGTTTATTCTCACATCGACAAAATATATGGCTTAAATAGAGCTTATAAAGCTTAAACAATCCACATCTTACAAGCCAATTTTGTAGAATTGACTTAGGCCTTAACCCCTTACCTATATATACTACCTATTTCAACCTTATATCTAAACAATGTGGGATTTGGGTTTTTTACAAGACACCTCCATGCCCAATACTATTTGGATTGATGCATGGACAATATGGTAGACAGTCTAGTATAGGAACAACAACAGACTATAATACCATCTTAGAATTTGGACTTAAGACTTAGCTCGACTCTACAAAATTGGCATAAAATTTGGACTTAAAGACTTAACTCCACAAAATTGGCTTGGGAGGTGAGAACTACTCAAGCTTAAACTCTATTTAAGCTATATCTCAAGTAGATGTTGAAATAAATCACCACTCTTGAAGCGACAATCAAGACAACCCCCCAAAAACGCTGCAATCCTCTACTCGTAAGATATTTTTGTAGATTTCAAGATCTCATTAAATAGTTTAAGGAGTAAAATTAAAATATTGTTCTCCCACACACTTAAAACTATCACAAGAATAACATCCAGAGCAACAATTTTCCCAATTATCCATCTCCTCTTAAGAGCCTCTTTTACCACTCTAATTTCAATTCTATGATAGTAAGCAAAAATGTGTTTATCCTCTTGGTTTCTAGTCCCTTTTTATCATTGAAATTCTTATAAAAAATTCTCCTATCCCTCTTTGATATCTTGATCATGACCAAAACTTTGCCTTGTTTATTCTTAATATATTTTACTTGATCCAACTCTCTAGGTTTCATTTCTCTATTTTTGGCAAGCTTTAAAATCTTATGTTCTTCATTATTTGTCCTAAGATCTTTGTTTATTGATTTATTAATTATTAAAGAATAAAATCATTCAAAAGAAAAACAAAGAAACAAAAGAACAGAAGACATTCTCCAACAACAAAAAACACACACCCTAAGAAATTCAAGTAAAGCTTGCTAGTCTCAGGATATATCTTTTATAAATTCTTCAAAAGTTGGAATCAACCGAGCAAACAAAACCAAGATGAACACTTTGTCCTATATAAGAGGAAACAACAATGAATTACCCTTAAAACTATTTTATCCTTTATTTAAATAATGCTTTTTTTACTAACCAGAGCTATTATACAAAACAAACACATAAGTTATGCTTAAAACTATTTTATCCTATATTTACATAATGCTTATGTGAATACCCAGAGCTATTATACAAATTAAACACAGTTTCACGAGGATTAACCTCGCCCTATCCAGCCACACCCCAAAAATAGAAGCAGAGAAAAGACAAGACCATGAGAAAAAAGTAAAGTAAATTACTAGACAGTTCCTTTAGAGTTAAGAGCTCATTGAGATTAGTAAACTTTTACCAAAACTACCACAATTAGCTAGATATGCTGTAGAAAAATTTAACATGAAAAAAAAATCCAACATAGAAATTCTGAATAATTATCTTTTACTAAAACACCACCCATTAACACCATATATAATCATTAATAAAGTGCCACAAAGCCACTATAGTATTATTCATGCTACAAAAAATTAGACAGATACAAAAGTTTGTTACCATTACGCAAGACAGTTGCCACATCAGCTTGATAGGCACGCAGCTCCTAAGACAGTATAAAAGAGAAAGGAATAGATAAAAAGTGAGCTCAACTTGACACAGCCAAAACAAATAAAGATAATTTAATTTAACAAGTTTTCATTAGGCACATGGAGAATTTGAAGAACAAATTATAAACAAATTCAGCTCGAGTCCTAAGTTTATGAAAATTGCTCTTATGAAAATGAAATCATTTTTGACAAACATCATTTAGAGCTCCAAATTTATCAGTTTCAAATTTACCTCCAGAGCTTTTTCAGCGTTTGATTCTGTAATCACTCCGACTGCTGCATTTGCTGCCAATATCATCAGAATAACCTATGCATACAACACAATTTATTTTCTATAAAAAAAATTACTGAAAACAAAATCAATCCATGTTCAGCATTAATGTTACGTAGTTGATAAGCCTGGCTTAAGAAATAGTGTAATCAAATAGAAAAATTTGGTATATTCTCTAGTTCAGAAAAGTTTCAGTAAAAATACACTTGTCATGAGTTTACCAATTACACAAGAGGTCATGCAGTCTTGTACAAATGTACACAATAAGTAGCAAAAGAACTCATTTAGCTCACAATCTACAGCTTCTATAAAAAGGATACAGATTTTTTACAGTGTCGCGCATCATTGTTTCAAAGAACTATTAGAAAAACTAATTCTTTACCAAATAAAACTGTTGTCAAAAATATCATACTCGACATATGAGTGCAAATATATCTTACGGAAGGCTCCAGAAATGCCATCAAGCCTGTTTCTCCATTAACTAAAGCCAGAACAAAAGATATAAGAGCAGCTGCAATTAGTATCTTTACAAGCAAATCATCAAATTGCTTCAAAACCAATTTCCAAAACGGAGCTCCTGCATATTAAATTTGATGAGATTTAGTAACAACGAGAACTATGAAATCTAGTGAGATAGAGCCATGAAAACCTGAATTGGCAATAGTATATGAGATGAGGTTCAAACCAGTTACACTATCATTAATAGGATTTTATGAATGATCCGCAAATTACTTAGCATCCAATATAATACAGTAAATATAAAAACTCTTTTTCTATAACTTGTCAAAATCAAATACCAAGAACTAACATTTCCATTCAAGCAGAGCAAATGAAAAGCACTAAGTTGCCTAAATTACATAATCAACAAAAGTGTAAGGCAGGTACAAACTCCAATACTTACTTTGATCTTCAGGAAGCACTGTGTAGCCGTCACCATGCAGTAAGGGAAAAAGAAAAGAAATATTAATAGGCAAACAAAGAAGATTGTTGAACAAAACTGGTGACAAAGATGCAATAGGTAAATTTCTCTTGTCCACCTAAGAAACAGAGTTAAATATACACGGCCCTACAGAAGACATACCGTTATTCCCATAAAGTCTAGCATGGTGTACCACCTGGAAAATAAGAGCGATTTAATCATTTGAAACCATTAACAGCATAATCGGGCTTAAAGAAAATACGAATGATAAATATGACAAGGAAATGAAAGGAAATTGAAGCACCTCAGCATCAGATAAACCCTTAGTCGGGTCCACTCCGAAGAAATCGAGGACCTAACAAAATTAACAACAATAATCATCGCTTTTCAGAGGAACATTCAAATATATAACTGGGTTCTAAGAATCTCTGTGTGAAGAAGTCGATGCAGAGTTTAGTAATACTGCTATGAGAGACAAGCATGCAAGCATGTGTGATCATAGATTTTCAACATTATCATGTTGCGTGATCAAGAAAACACAATAAAAAATTGGCATTCCGATGTCTTCTATGATTTTAGACTAAAAATAAAAGAATGTATGATTCAAGATTTGTTAAATGAGAATTGTGAAGTGACAATGAGATTTGGTGTTTGTTGTAGCGGCAACGAAAATGGAGAAAGCAGAAGGAAGTTACCTCGGGAATAGATCTGGCAAATGCGTCCTCCATTGAAGAACGAAGAATTGGATCGGAAACGAGAGCTTCGAGGCTCAGGCTTTGGGTTACACTTTACTTGAAGATTCAGAGAGAAAGAGGAAGGGAGCACGTGAGTTTCATGTCATGGTGCACACACAGTAACAGTAACCAGGAGTGCTCCCGTATTACTAATACTGATACTCTGGTTTCTTTTCGGCAATCTTGCTGATGATCCCAATTGAGAAACTCCCACTGTCATGTGGGACAGAAGCAAACGTCCTATTGGGCCGGTCTTGGCCCATTATAAAACGCATTGGCAATTTCTCCTGCATCATACCATTTAAGATATATGCACCTAACACAATTTAAAATCCAAACATTGTCTTTGACTTTAGTTTTGTCTATGGATGTATAAATCTGAAACTGATTGTTATATATTCTGAATTTCGATATTGATATCCAGAAGTTCATTTTCGTACTTCATTTAAGCTTTTGGATGGTCATATTAAAAAATGAGTTGAATTCGGGACTTCCATATCCATAATGGTGTGTTCTAAATGGTGTTGAGGATCAGATAGAAACTCATTCATGTTTGCTTAGGATCTTGACATCCAGAAGGTCATTTATGTTGTCCAGGTAAGCTTCCGAACAACGAAATCCAAAAGTGACATATTAGTTTCGAACTTGCATATTCGAAACTTTGTGATTTGACTTATGGATATGAATATCCGAAAGACAAAAAAATTCAAATCATTAAGGGCAAAACGGATATTGTACTTCAATGTGTTTGGTGAGGATTTAAATTGATATGGTGTAGGGAGAATCAGCCAGACACTTTCAAATTAATTATTGAGAGTTTCTTCCTGCACCTTTACGTTTTTCTTCCTGCACCCCCACAATGTTATGCAAAGATAAAATTATCCTTATTCTTTTCTAAAAACCCTAAAACCCACTACCCACACTCTTTCTTCTTCTTTCTTATGCAGACTACAAACCTACATTTTCTACATTTCTTTGCCTTTCTCTGTGCACGACGGCTTCATATCATCGCACAAAAACCCTGAGACCCGTTTCGCTTGGTGGTGGCTCGGTGGTGTCTCTTCATCTCCTCCCTATTATTTTTGTTTTCCATAATCGTGATTCTGCAACATAATCATGGATTGAGTGATCCAAAAATTTCCCGAATGAGTGTGTCCAAAAGTTATTCATATTGAAATACATTTCGAATCCACCAATCCGTAAGTCAAAAAAATGCATTCCAAATTCACCAATCCGCAACTGAAAAAGTGTTTCGGAATACAACAATTCTTAAGTCAACAAATTACTTATAGAACACCCCTTCATCCAAAAAATATAAAGTTTTACTTACAAAACGACCAATTCGTAGATCATATTTTCATTCCAGATTGAGTCATCTGTAGCACAATCCCGAATCCCAATTTATGGGAACCTAAAAACACCGTAACTACCCAACCTCTTAAAAAATCCCAGTTCTTACCCCTAAAAGCTATCCATCACTTCGGCGATGCAACCCACTCCTCCACCTTACTCCGCACAACTAAAATGTGCCTCCACCAGTGTCACCGATGAACGAATAAGAAGAACGATGACAAAACAACTCATTTCCGATGCCCTTTTCAAATAAAAGGTCCCAAAACTAATATGGAAATTTTAAAAATTGTGGGGTGTAGAAAGAAACTCTCTTAATTATTTTAGAGAAAATAAACTTCTAAATTGACTAATTCCAAAGAAAAAAAATAATAATTATGATTATATAGTTCAAAATATAAAAAAACTATTATTATATTTTAGATTTGTATATTTTAGAATGTATAGTTCATAATATTTGTTGGAGATCTCACATCGACTATATATTAGAGCCTTTCATTGTATATAAGTGGGTGCAAACCTCAACCCTATGAGCCGGTTTTATGGGGTTGAGTTAGGCTTAAAATCCACTTTATAATAATATTATAATCCAAAATGTTAAATAATATTCAAAATACAAAATATTAAGTTATGTAATCTAAAATACAATACTAAATATAATGTGAAGACTAAATGGTTCCTGAATGTGTATCTTGCGACACATGCTTCAGTAAAGGCTCAATAGTGAACGAGCACCAGATACTATAAATAGACACTACAATCAAGATAAAATATGTCGTTATTACAACATTTATTGTACCCACGTATTAAATACTTACTTGAACATCGAATAATTTTTTGCACATATTCTTTCAATCGAGAGCAATCGAAGGAGATAATTCAATTCTTCAATTAATGGATACCACTTTCAATTCCTCATACAATAACACCAAATATTTTAATATAATTTGAATTTTTTTTCAAATCCTCCAATTGAGAGTTTTTCCAACAAAATTGCAAAGAGATATATGTTTTTTACATTTCCTACACCTAATGGAAATGCCGGAGGAACCACCAACTTTCTCTTCCATTCTCTCCTCTCCCATACAAACACTCCCTTATCTCAATTTCTGTACATACTTTAAAAAATGGCTAGTAACACACTTTCATGGTTGAAACTTATTAAAAAACATTACATTTTAAAAAATTTACATCACATTCAATGAATTTTATACTTTTACAACTTAAGGATGATTTTTAATCAATAAAAAAATGTCAGTTACACATAGTGGGTTAGAAATTATGGTCCTCACCATCTTTGTGTACTCTTAGAACATTACCTTCTAGTTGATTTTGTTCAAAAAAATCTTTTTTTTAATTCACAAATGTGAATAAATATAGTTTCATTATGTTATGATATAGAATTTTCTATTTGTAAAAACTATTTGATAATGATAAAATGTTGAACTGATAAAATTAATTATAATAAAATGTAAAAAGTTCAAAAAAGTTTAAATACACTATTGTATGGTTACATAATTTTTTCTAAAAATCTATAAATTATAATATAAAAAAAAGGCATACAGATATAAAATATAATTGTTGGTGATAAGAAGTTAGAGTAATAAAAACTGAAAAATTTTCACAGGTTTAAAGAAGTATGTAAAACATTGTTTTGTATGTTATTATGATTTTGGAAAATAATAAAAATACAAGTACTTTATAAAAATAAATAAAAAATATTTAAAAAATGTTTGATAATGATAAGAAGGTTAATTAATAAAAAAAATATGAAAAAACTTAATTTATTTAAAATTTTAGACAACTTTTCATGATAACATAATTTTCAAAAGTGATGGAAATATTTAAATATAAATACTTCGTAAAAAATTAGAAAAGCATGTTGAAATACAAATAAATAAAAACAGTTCAAAAATAATAGATGTTGACTTAATAAAAAAATTATAAAATGTAAAAAAATATAAGGTTTATAAAATACTTGCGTAAGGTAACCTAATTTTTAAAAATAATACAAGGAATCAAACTTAATTACTTAGTAAAAATAAGAAAGTATGAAAATGTGTAAAACTTAAATTAATTGATAAAGATAAAAAAAAATTTGATAATGATAAAAAGAATGATGATACCTTGTCACTGTTGTTATTTTTCTACATTCGAGTAAGTGGAAGTATGTTTTGAACAGTGTTGTCAAAATATTTTTATTGAAACATTAAAGAGCTTTAATTAACATGTATTAAAAACATGGAGTACTGCTTCCATTTGAAATAAGTCAGAGGTTTAGGGTTTTATCACAAGAATTATGTGTAATACATGGACAAATTATAAGTGCTGTAAGAGAATTTTTTTAACAATTTATCAAAATTTAAATTAAAAGAGGCATTCACACTTACAATGTCTCAAACAATATTATTTTCAAAAATAAGATATTTATCGAAAACAAATCAAATGCAAACGTTCATAAAAGCATTCAATCCTGTTTTCAATAAGATATTTTTTTAACATATTCAAACCTGTTTTCAAACCAATGTTTGCTTTTTACCCAAAAGCATTAGAAAATAACCACCTCACCGTGATTTTAATTCTTTTCTCATTATGAATTTTATACATATTAAATATTGAATTATCTGACTACAACTTAATGTGTTGCATATTTATATGTGCTCAACATTCTATAGTGGTCAGTATATCAAAAGTTTATTACTGTTCATGCAATTCCTTCTATTGTTTGGTATGACATCAAGTCTTATTTATCTCTATTAATTCTTAACAGTTAAATATGGTTCTTTTTGTACTTTTTACCACATTATTATTCTTTACTTTGTAGTATTTTTTTAACATATGATTAGGATTATATATTTTCATATATACTGTGTTATTGCTAATGTGTTGGTATAATTTGATAGACCAGTTTATTTTCATTTTCTAAGATTTATATTTTTTTATCACACTTGCAACATCATTCAATGATTTTAAAGTGTATGCAGGGAAGGAACGGTATCCAGTCCAGAAAATGAACATGGATCCAGATAACAATATAAGTTACTGCAGTTGGAGGTTAAAAAAATTATTCATAATTTTATTGTTGTATAAACTTATTTATATACCGACGGTATAACGTGAAAGTACCTAATTATTGTAAAAATTGTTATTATTCAAACAGTTCAATTTAAGATTGTTAAAAAAATTGTGTTTATGAATTTTAATAATCAATATTTAAAAAGTTAACCAAGTATCATCTATAGTTTATAGTCTTTTAACAATTTTGAAATGAAACTTTAATAATCATTTTATTAAATAAATAAAAATAATATTAAAAAAAATTAATTGTTATACGTTTTGTCCAATACCAATAACATTAAACTAATTGCTCATTTACTTACACACAACTTTTAAAAAGGAGATTTTTAAAAATAAAGATTTTTTTTGTTGATTTTTTTTGCAACAAACAAACTAATTGTGTAAATGATGCCTAACATCTGACTCATCATTACAATTAATATTTATATAAACATATGCTTTAAAATTAAGAAATAAAACTCCATAAATAATTAATACAATATAATTAATTCCCGTGGTGCAATGCACATTTAAAAACCTAGTTATTATTATTCTACAATTAAAATTTTAGTCTCCTCTACGTTAAAAAAGCTAAATTATAAGGACCGGTGTTTCATAAAAAGTAAAAACCATGCAACATAGGAGTAATGTTAACTTGGTTAAAGAATAAAAGTATAAATTGCTATTAAGAACTAGTAATATATAAAAAAATGTTGAACTGTATAATTTTTGTTAATGTATAAGTGAAGCAATAAAAAAGAAGCAATTTATGAATGTTTTAGAGTAGATTTAAAGGGTATTGGTTGGTTATGAATAGGAGAAGGTGAAAAAAGTAGTTTAAAGGGTTTTGTTGTGTTATGAATATATTAGATTGCAATGCAATGTTGTTGTTGTTTTGATTGATTGTAGATGTGGATAAGGGCGAAAAGCAAGGAAGGCGCAAGCAATTATTGGTTAACTGTAAATCGATAACGCCAATTTAGAATGGGCATGAGAAGAGGGGTGAGCAGTGAAAGCAGGAGTGTTGTCCGTTTCCCAACATCTAAGTTGTTTTCCGATAGATCCATGCGTTGGTTTGAGTGTGAGAAGGTTATAAAACACTTGGAATAAAAAGATTGTGCTGGATATTCTATGAAAACAAATTCAATAATTGTACGAGTGAGTGTTGTATATGGATCACAGTTTATGTGGGTAGCTATCAGGTGGTGGTGGGGGTGCCTACTTTCGCACCTTGACTGTTGGTTGCATTTGGATACTTGTCTATTTTTGGAGTCAAGCAGCTTAGGTTACCATATTAACCCACCCAAAGTGGTTGAGAGCTAGCCTGGCACTAGCTGATCTTAATCAACTGGGTCACCACTCCCTCTCTCTCTCTCTCTCTCTTCTGCCTTGTGGTGCTAAGCTCTTTCATTGGTACAAATCCTTTGACTGTGTATTTGGGTGATGTGTACAATCTTCATTTTTAATCACATTCATTTTCAAATTATGTGATTCACGTCAAGGTGCATCTGTGGGACACAAGTAATTAATACTATTGTATTTGTATGCGCTAATATTTTAATGTGTTTATTCCAGATGTAAGCTATAATGTGTTTGAATTGTAGGTGAGTAACCAAAATTAGAGTGACTTCGTGGAAAACTAGAAACAACGTTGTATTGTTTGGTTGTTTTTCCTTTCACGTCAGAAATCTTTACACTGAATAAGATATTGGGAACATACAATGTAAACAAAATTTGAACGCAAAAAATATACTTGAGTTTGTTTCAAATCATAATAAAAGTTAAACTTAAGATCGATGTTTTTTAAGTTAATACAAACGTGGTTATGGAAATAAAAACCAAGGACCATGTTTTGCGCTGGGATATGTGAACTATTGGTGAGTTTTCTGCTATTTTATATTCGAATTTAGCAACTTAGTGCTTGTGTTCTGGAGACAGAGAAATTTAGCAACTTCATATTTCTGAGACTGATGGCAACAAAGAAAATGGAATCAGAAACCCTCTTTAGTTTCTTACTTTTATGTTGTTCCAAACTGCATTGGCAGTAACACAGCACCCACTAAAAAAACAGTAACATTACAACAAAAGAGACATTCCTTTTTTTTTTCTTTTGAAAAAAAAGGAGTTCTCTTTGTCATTGAACAGCATCTACTTTGATATCCCCCAGTCTTTTTTTCCACAGTAGAAGCAAAAGCCACAGCTAAAATAGTCATTTCCTTCCTTCGTTGAAACCATCTAACATCAGGAGAAAAATGATGAAACAAATGACAACGAGGCACGTGCTAGCTTATAGGAAGGACACAAACATAAAAACATAATCTCCAAAACAAGGGATCACCTGGTTCCTCTGAAGTTTGTTTTCCAGGACGCTCAAAGAAACTGAAGTGCTTCTGGAATTTAGATTTTCTCTGCAGAGATTGACAAGTTTAGCTCTCAGATTAACAAAATGTGCAACCCGGCAATAAGCAGAATGTGTTAGAGATATAGATAATAAAACTTCAGATGTACCTTTACTTTTGTTCCGGAGAAGCATGGAGGGAAATCCACTGCATTCTCCACTGCTCCATTCCCTGAGAAACTGACTTTCTTCTATTCAAATAAAAAAAAAATCCCATCAACCTCCTAAAACGAATTGTTGCCGAGAATAATTTTTATACACAAATAGTTATGCCATAACATCACATCACAGTTCTAACAACAATTACATTTGCCTTGTGACTTGCCTTAGCACAGTTAAGAACAGGGGAACTGGCAGTGTCATCAAGAGGTGAAGGATGTTGATCGTTACCATATTCTTTCACCTTCTTCTTCTTTTCTGAATTTTTGGTGTAGTGAGAAGAAGAAGGATACCAATTTACACAATTGTGTTGATCATCATCTTCATGATAATGAGGAGGACCAGATGAAGCATCAGAGATCATGGATAAATCTTCCTCCTCCTCTTCCTCCATTGTAGCCCCCTTTCCCTCATAGTTTACTATCCCACCTCTCCTCTGGAAATAACTTTCAGAGAGAGAGGATTGGTCCAAGTAATGTGTCCAACCAGATTCATCAGCACTATTGTATTGTGAACTTGATATATCCATTTAACTCTTCTTTCTTTGAGTGATTGGCCCTTTTACGTTGTGATCAGGTGAAAGAGTGTAGAGTGGTAGATAAAGGATCTGTTCTCTATCTTTCTTTTCTCTCCTTTTGTGGTTCTCAATGCGGTTCTTCTCAGTTTAAGTAGAAGAGGGGAACACTAGAGGGTGAAGAAAAAAATAATTCATTGACAAACAAATAGAGAGAGAGAGAAACAAACGAATCACACAAGAATTCTAAACTGCTTGTCCCTTTGCTCACTCCTTTCGCCTTCTTATTTTATCTTTATGCGAATGAATCAACACTGCCAGTTGGCTTTGTGTGCGTGTGTGTACTAAAGTGTCCATCAGTGTAGACTGTAGAACGCGAGTGTGAAAGAGAGAGATCGTGGCAGCATTACCAATTACCATGCTCCAGACATAGTAAGTGCTGTCCTTTCAAGTTAAAAGTTAATTTTAATTTGGTGTAGTCACTGCTAATGATGCTCTAATGATGAGTCTTTTGTTCCCGCTAATTGTTAACAGTGTGTGTTTTGCAACAACCAACAAACTAATTTCTTCAGCTTCATCTCTATTTTCTTAAAGTTTTCACTGAACAGCAATTTGTCACAATCACCAACCATGCACTCGTGCACCACATAGCTTAGTAAATTAATTTCTGTTGTGGGGTGTGCCTCTTTATTATCTCATTTAAGGGTTGTTTTGGCTTCTTCCACTTTTTTAGTTGGCATGTAAGTAAAGGATTAAACACCACTCTTGGAGTTAGACAGAGTCATGTTTCATAAAGAGGAAGCAGTGGTAAGCACCGACTTGAGTGTGATGCCAACAAAAAGCAATTATGCTTACCGAAAAAAAGACTGCTGCTTATTTACGTGGAATATTCTTTTGAATGCCTAAATACCCTGCAGGCATGAACATGGAAAAGATTTTACCAGACAGGCACATGACTCACATTTTCATGTCCTCTTGGACTTTCTTTTTCAAATATGCAAAACGCTACTAGCCGAGCTGTAACAAACACTTAATTTGCTTAATAAATATGCATATGCGGCGTCAAATTAAATGCAGAAAATGAAAAAGGACACAGTAGAAAAAAATGAAGCCCCATGATGAAGATCCAAAAGATGAGGGTACTGTACATTAAGATATACCCCGCATGTGTACAACTTGCTTTTTGAGACAAAAACTTACCCTTCCCAAATGGTAGAAAATCCATATGGTACTTACAACACATGAAGGGCCCAGTGTAATAGGGTAGCTCTTACTCTATGTGTGATTTTATACACGGAAATAATGTCATATTTGTGGAACACTGTGCTTGGGATCTGACACTTTTGCACATATATGCCTCGCTTGCCACATTGGATCATTCCATAGCTCACAGTTTTAAATTTAAGAGATGATTCCACAAAAAATTTACAAGAAACGTGGCACAAAAATATTATTTTAAAATTTACATTAGAAGCAAAACCTATAAAGATACTTTTAAAATGAAGTGAAGAAGACAAAAACTTTGGTAAATAAAATATAATAGATACTTTTGTGTTCTTGGAAATGCTCTTGTGTCATGTACGGACAACAGTAAAAAGTGAGAAAAACCAAATGGTGATTGACGTTGGAAACGTGGCAGTGACAATAGATTTTGCTTTTCTATATTTGTTTTGGACTTATTTGTGAATAATCAATTGAGTGTAGTCACCAAGTGGCCCTTCCTCAGTGCAAGAAGGTAGTGATGAATGGGAATCTCTATTCATGAATTGAAGAAAATATTTAGTCTGTGGACAATGAAGTCTGACTTTATGCAAAGATGTCCCTCTTTTAATAGATTATGTCCTTTTGCAATTTGTGACGCATGCTACCGTGTTAAACACCGGGATTATCAAACTCAATTATATACACATAGTCAACTAAACGTTAAACCGTCTTAAAAAACAGCAGCAGCATGCAAATTCACTTTTAGAATTTATAGAATCAAGACGAGACAAAGAGACATATAGAATTACTTTATATCAAATCCTCTTTTTCAACCTTCCTCTTTTTCGGTTTTGTATGGCTGGTATTCTTTTTCTAATTTTAGATATTCTGAGTAAATGTAATTGGTGATTAGTTTTACAAAATTCTGACGTTAAATTATGCAACGAGCTGTTGAATATGTGGTTTCCCCTGTTCTACCTTCCTGTTTCTGTTTGTCTAATTGCTAGCATGGCATTTCCAACAGCACGAGCTTTGCTATTATTGTCACTTTTTTTATTGCAAAGTCAAAGATTGCGAATTTAAAGTCTTTCAAGATTCCATTCCCTTCCCTTCCCTTCCAGCACCAACTTTCTTTACCTTTCACACCCAAGATCAATAATCCAGTGTATGTCGTTGCATGTCAAATCTTGGGTTTCAGAAAACAAATTGAAAGGAAAAAAATGATGATTTTCTCAATTATTACGCAGACGGACGTTAAGGATGAAAGAAATGTAGCTAGAGTGGTGTTGTTCACGAGTTTATAACTTCAACGGACATTGGGGAATGGCTCTGCGAAGTGTGACAGAAACAAACACTGCTTCTTCGCCCTCCTCAGAGACGAGAATCAGGCCAAAAATGACAAATTTCCAACTACCCTACAACCCTAATCAAGCACGTGATTTTCTACAAAAATCTTTAATAAAAATATAAGCAAAATATTAAAATAATTTTTAAAATTTAAAAAATTATAAAAAAATATTAATATTTATTAGAGGGTAGAATAATGTAAAAAACAAAAAAACATTTTTCATTTTTTTTTTCACTTTGCTCATTCTCAGTCTATTGTCCTTTTTAGTTAACTGTTACGCTACCATTTTATTTGTTTGTCACCGGTATCTTTCACTACAGGCTACAAACTAATATTATTCATGTTACACTAATTAACATTTCTAATTTCAAAACTTATATAATAATCACCTAAACCTGCTAATATATAATTAAAAGTTAATTCCTTACTAAATTTAGTTTCTCTAAAATTGAAAACGTATAGATGATAAAAATACAATAATGAAAATTGATTATAAAATTAATGATTGTAATCACAGTTAATTTTGTTGAATATATATTTGATTTTATCCCAATTTAAAACCGTCCATCTCGTAATTAATAATGATTACTGTATTTTATTCTCTATTAAATGTATTCCTTAGTATATTGTGACATATCTAGATATTTTACTATGATAAGTTCCATTAAATTCCCCAGTCACCAGCTCACCCTGGTTCATCAAGTCCAAAAGTTTGGTGATCCACCAAGTGGGCTAACCCACCCCGGAAAAGTTGCATTCATTTTTCATTTATATAAAATAAGGTTTTTGTGGAGTAAAGATAAGAATTGAAGCAGGACAAAATTGTTAGATAGTTAAACTATTTGAAAGATTGAATCTGTGATTGTGTGTGGATAAAAAATAGAGCAATGTTTGAGTTTGAAGGTATGTGGGATGATAGGGGAAGGGGAAAGCAAAGAAAAAATAATAATTGTTTGGATTTATAATGGTGAGAGTTTAGAAGAAAAAGAAGAAAAATAATAGGCATGGGAGTGAAAGCGGCGATCCAATTACAGCTGACCATGTTTTCCGGAGAATACAGGCGTGTGATTTAGATAGTGATTTTATGAACACACACTTCAATGCTCACCATGTGATCACCCTATTTCGCACTTCTCATACCAATACCTCACACTTCTGCACTACAACCCTACACATAACTGCTCCCATATTATTGTACTTCCCATCTTTTCAAATCTTAATGGTCTATAATACCTACTAGTACACTACTTCGATCATTATTTCTTTTATCATCTTATCTTATAAGAATAAAAATAAAATATTTTATAATATATAAATAAATATAAATTATAACTTATGAATCACTTTTATAAAATTTTAATGAATTAAAGTTAATGTTTTATTTTTTTTTAAATAATAACTATCAGGAACACCATCTTTGCGCTCCGATGTATAGAGACACATTATTGGGTTTCAAGATATTTGAGAAAGAAAATAAATAAGATAAGGAAAAAAAAAAAAAATGGTAATAAAATCTCAAAAATTCAAATTGAAAAACAGCCACCGTTCATAAATTAAAAAAAAATTGCTCTACATTTAAAACGGTTTCTAACAACTGTTTTAATATGTTTTAGAAAAAATAAAAAATGACGCAATGTGGATAAAGTAATAAAATTAAATAAATATTGATACATAGGAAAAAATAGAGAAGTTAAAGAAAAAATCATTTATATATAGATACAGATAACTGACCATTTTCTTACTCACTTCAAAAATAAAACTTCCTAATCATCCAACCAATTATTTTCTTATTTTTAACAAAGGCTATAAACTTCAAACATTCTAATCTACCAATCCCACAACATTTTTATATCCTAAACTTCATTATTCAATAAAACTTTCATTTATTTCAAAATATCATGAGTCAATCCGCTGCCTTAAACATAATGAGCTACTAAGTTAAATTTGTTTTGCTTTATTCTTCTGTATAAATATTGTAAATGTTTGAACAAAAATTGGTGTTTGAAAAGCTTACAAGGTTGTTACATGTAAATGTTTAACAAGTGTGGTCTTTTCGTGTGTTGTTTTTTATATCCTACTAAACCAAGTACTTTCTACTGTTCTGTTGTTTTTTCTTTTATGAGAAACCTTCTAAATACTTAAATTTATTGAAGAAATCAGTATACATTTCTTTAGAATTTGCCCTTCTATTTTAATAGTTTTACAATCAATTGTTTAATCATTCATTTTCAGAGCATGAATGTGAAGGGCACATTTTTTATGTATTTTTTCGCCTTAAATATATCCTAACTCTTCCTATAAATTTAAGGATTTTCAAATGATGATCTTGTAAGGTATAAAGTCTCCACATTATGAAAATATGTTTATATGAAATATTATATTTCTGAAATGGAACATTTAATCTTCAGATAGTAGAATGTTTCTTAAGTATGGTTCATAATTTCATAAATCTTGAAGCAGTAATATCGGACACAACATGTGATTCTATAATCATTCGACAGTAAGCATAAAGGACAGAAAAACAGTACAACTCAAAGATTTGTTAACAATGGATGCACTGCTATGTCATTTATTAATATTACACTCTGTTTCTCTTTTCTATAACCATCAAACTAAATTATTTTCCACTCTTCAAATATATGTAACTTACATTCTCCTTCGTATATGAATATTTTACTATTATCCCTTTTAGGTTTAAATATACAATTTAGTATATTTTAACTTCATACTGTTAAACCAAGTTCCATTCTCTTCCCTCAAAACATAACTTATATAAAAATGTAGAATAAATTAGTCTCTCTACATTTTAGATATGTGATTATTACATTTCCCCCCTCTGTTTAAATATATAATTTAGTCTATTTAATTTGTTATTACTAAAATTTATTCATTATATTATATTTATTAGATTATTATCACTCACTTCATAAATATAATTTTAAATATATCACTACAAGAAAATCATGAAATAGAAACTAAATTTATAAAAAAAATAATTAGTTATTATAGTGACTAAATTAGAGATTATTTTAAAGATTAAAAAAAATTAGTTTATAAATTAGTTTCTATTATTGTTAAATGGTTTCTAAATTGATATTTAATTAACAACGAAGGTTTTTACTACTAAATTTAGAATCTAAATAATTAGTAATTAATTAGATACCAATTTAGAAACTAATTTAGAAATATTTTTTTTTAGTTTCTAAAATGATATCTAATTTAGTCTCTATAGCCACTAATTATTTTTTGTTTTTAAAATTGGTTTCTATTTCATTATTTTCTTGTAGTGTATATTTAATATTTTTTAAAATTATTTAAAATGATAATTATAAAATTATAAAATGATGGCATCTACTATATACTATATTCATTTTTTAACGTTTATGTTTTATTCCACAATAAATTTTAAACTTAAATAGATTTACCAATCAAAAAACTCAAATAGATTTATTTAAAAGAATTTGCGTTCAATGTTAACATTATGTTTATTAAATTTCATAAATACATTGTATTTTATTATTATCAAAATTATTATGATTTGCATTTAATAAATATAAATAAAAATATCAATGTATTTAAATATTCATAAAAATACTATACTAATGAAATCAATTAAATACTACCTTATTACTTGTGGTTATTTTATTTAGTTATATATATATTATTTATATATATTATTTATTAGTTATATATATATTTATTTATATATAAAAATATATTTTTTGAAATAATAGTTTAAATATATAATTCAATTTAAATTAATTCAGAAGCATTTTTCAAATAACTAAGAAATGTAAAAATTAAGAGATAAATTTATCTATCTATATATTTAGAGTTCGTACGTAGTATAAAAGATGTTTTAGGAATATTTTTTTTTTAATGAAAGTTAAAGGAATTTTGATGGAAAGTTTTGAATATGTTAAGAAGGGAGTTTAGTTTTTAGATTTAAGAGAAAAGGAGAATGTTACAAGGGAATGTACTTTACTCTAGTTAATATTGATGGCCAGAGAAAGAAAGACAAAAAGGTTCATTATGTACCTAACAACCTTGAGAATCTCTCCACCTTAGATAGATTAATCCATCAACGTAGTGTGTGTATGCCCCTGCCACAACCAACACATGAAAGAGTTGGTGACTGTGGCCAGCAATATCAAACTTCCCAGGCATCCACCTCTCTGGTATCCGTGCAACATAGATTACTGCTCCCAAACCATAAAGAACTCCCATTAGTATCTCATACCCTGTAGTTTGTAAGGCCTCAGGTTGATGCTTGTGCAATATCAGTTTATGTATAATGGGTGCCACGCCTGAAAATCCCATTAAAAAGAAGATGGTAGCACGGTACTTCCTGAACTCAGACTTCTGGAAAAATGGGAGAAGAGAGAAGACCATAGAGGCAATCCCCATGAGTGTTATGAAGCCTAAGTAGAGGTAGCAGGAAAAAGGATTGCACATAAATGTGTAATAGACAGGAGGGTAAAATGAAGTTGCAATCAATGCAGAAATCCCAGCATAATCAATTCTGAGCATGATGTAGGAAAGGCGTTGTGAGTGGCAAGCAAGGAGGTGGCATGTGCTACTGGCCAACAAGCAGAACATGGCCCCACCTAAGAAGGCATAGAAAGGCCACCTTGTAATCGGTTGTACCATTAAAGGAGATACCATGTTCATGTCACCTTTAAGACCATTCTGTAACAATGTATAATTTTCATATATAAATGAACATCAGTAGTATATTATTGAAGTTCTTGCTGTAAAATTAGAAAGAATGCAAGATCTGAGTGCAAAATTAGAATATGAAGAGATTCATATTTGTTCATCTCTTCAATTTCTTTTATGCTCTATTTTGTTTTTCTGGTTATCCAATTACAAAATAGTTATACATGGGAAGTTTGTTAACTTTTACCATAAGTACTTTAAAATTCATAATATAATATTTATTTTATTGTCATTTTTATGGATTATTCAAAAGAATTTAATGTTGAAAATGCATCAGCTTAAGAATAGGTGAACAGAATCTTAAAGGACACTCCACAAAGAGGAAGAGGAACTTACAAGGGAAAACTGCTCAGGCAAGCAATTTGTGAGAAGTTCCACAACAGTCCAACCTGATAATGAGGATAAATCTAAAGAATGAAGAGATGTACTCAAGTCATTTAATTTGAGAATCTCATGCATGTTGGGCAGTGAAGGCAGGCATTTCAAGAGCTCTAAACGAATACTGTTCAAATCAGCTTTCCCTATCAGTTCAGACAAATGTTGAACAGAATTGAAATCTGCAACCATTGGAGATTTTGCAGCTGTGTATATGGTGAGAAAGAGAAAAAGGAAGAACCCCATCAAATGCCTGAAACAATGTCACTAGCGTTAAGTGAAGAATTGTAATTTAGATAAGTTAACTACGCACCTTTAGTGTTGTTTCTTAAAAGAGACATGCTTAAAGCACAGCAATGAGTCATCTCATACATGTAGAGATAATAAGTTGTGTTCAATTTTAGAACTAGAATCAAAATATTGTTGCAGGTTAGTACAAAATTCATCAGAAGTTCAGAAAAGTAGACCTTTTCATTTGTTATTAAACAGCGTTCCCAACCTAAGAACACTTAAACTTAAGTACAAACTCCTCTTTTATTGCCTCCACCTTTGGTTAATTTCTGTGTGATAAAAAAAAATCATAAAATATCCTCTATATATGTTAACAGGACATGTTTGAAAGAAGCTAAACTATGAAAGAAGTAGCACTAAGTTAACTCACACTCTTACATTACAAGAAATTTTCAAAACTTAAGAATGCACAATGGAAAAAAAACTACAACATAAAAAAGGCACCAAGTTTAGCAGATAATGGAAGATATTTGTACTTGAAAGTCAAAGTACTCACGTCCAGACATTAAGTGTCTCATTATGAATTGAGAAAATGCTAAGGAAGATCTGCTTCAATGGCCACTCTGATCGATAATAACCCAATATGAATTCATTGTCCCTCATATAGGCTGGTAGTGAATTGTACTCTACAAGCTGGTATTTTAATTTTCTCCATAGTCTTACTCCCTTCCGTAATTTTGAACTTGTTCTTTCATCTTCGCCATCAAGTAAATCATTAAATTTTTCGGGTGTAGCAATAAAGCCATCATATGCACCACGTATCATCTCTGCAATGTGGATACAAAGGAATATTTTCAAATCAAGAAACTAGATTGGATATAGAAACCACTGGGCAATGATCAAAAGAAAGCCAAAAGACAAACTGCAGAAGCAGACAACAGAGGATGAAACAATGAAAACAAGGTAGATGGTTTTAATTAACTTCATGATATAAGGATCCATAGAATCAATGAATTAGCTTCGGTACTGTGATCTTTGAGGAAACTAATCTTCCACGCAGATTTCAAGAAGAAACACTGAGTAGCCTCAATAAACAAAATAAAATTAATACCGTGAATTTTACACTCAAAAAGGAAAAAGTTTAACGTGAGTATTTGCTACAAAGGCTAAAGCTAAAACAAGTATACTACCTAGTCCTGTCAAGTATTTTTTGGAGAATTTGAGTCTAAAAGCAGCATTGAAACCTTGTAACTGAGTTGGCCAACAAGAAAAAGGAACCCTATGCTTCTATTCTTTCCTAAAACTAAATATTAAATTCACAATCACCCACAACTCCACCTATATTTCCACCTTAGAATTCAAGTTCAAACACCTAGATGTAATCGGATATTTTCGCCGTTTCATCTATTTGGGAAAAAATGGCATCTGAAAGAGGTTCATTGATTTAGAATTCATTAGTAAGAAAAAAAAAACACGGACCTTTTTGCACAATATATATATATATATACGTGTTGGGACTTTAGGGATTGCTGATATTGATCACAGTTCTCCCATGTAATCAAAATAAATTTACAACGTACAAATAGCACAATGCATCTAATGTAAATGCAGAGTAAAAAAAATTATATGAAAATTGGACTTGCCTGAAATTTTTAGTCGGACAAAAGTATACGAATGAAAAACTGATTTGCCGGGGAAAGGAAAGAGACAATACTGTGAGAAAGATGATACGGTGGTACCGGAAGATTGTGTCCCATTCCCGGCAAAGGACATTACACTATCCCAGCGTATTAAGAATGTCATTGCATAAACCTCAGTGTGACACCTAATACCTATTTCTTAGTTTCGCCATGTTGCAACCTCAAATTGAGACAACTAAAAACTTTTATTTGCCATTCATGACTTGTGTGATCCCATATATTCTCTGGCAGAAAAGGTCAATCCTTTTTCTCTCTCTTGGTATCGTCTATTCGGATTTCTGCCCCATTTTTAATTATCAATTATCTAAAATCAGCACTTCCCTCTGATCCATACGATGTGACCACTTTCTTTTCTTCTTCGATTAAATTACTTCTCTTCAAAAAAGTACAATAAGGTAATAGTAGTAAGTACCACCAATTCAAAGGAAATAATATAATAAATAAATTATTCCCATTGTCATTATTCCAATTCAGAAAAAGCTATGGGAAACTAGAGGCAAAATGTTATGAAAAAAAAAAAAGAGATGAATTGGCTTAAATAGCGGGAAAGAGGTCATTGAAATAACCTATAGAAAATCATCATTTCGACCATCTGCATTATATACACTGAACTTCTCCCACCACTGCAGACCACTGTCCTTACGGGCTGCATCATTTTCGCATGTGTGATGTCCAAAATGAATGCAATCAACGCCGCCACTGTTGTGTGCAACATGAAGATCATGCTAACCATATCATTTAACTGCAAGTTTATTGAAATGACAGAATCATGTATACCACAATTAAATTTGATCAGAATCTAGCACCTTGGAAACTCTAATTTGAAATAAAGTATCTTGGGAATTGCGTCATTGTGAATTAAATTTCAGTGATTGGTTTCGGTTCAGGCCTCTCACCCAGCTGTGTTGATGCTTTACATGAAAAATTTCTATGAAAGATTGTGGTATGGAGAGGCCGAGGAAGAAGGAAGAACCAAGCACGAATTTGGTTCTGAAACTGTTGAGGTTAAAGAACTGGAGAAAACCAATGCAGAAGCTGCATATCCCAAATTGCAAACTCTTGTCAAGTTTATGATTAGCAAAGCTCTACAAAGACATTTGGTTAGAGAGCACTTACACACACATAGCCGAAGAGCACACAATTTATTATAAAAAAAAATAGATAGGAACAAAAGAAAAAATTTATTATAAAAAAGAATAGAGAGTGACAAAAGAAAAGAAAAAGTCAAAAAGGAATATTGTTTCTTTTTTAGTATTTTATAAAAAAAAATCATTTTTATTTTTTCTAATTCTTAGTTATTTTACTTTGTAGATATGTACAACTATCTTGATTAATTCTTTATTTTACATTGTCTCTCTTTAGCTTTAGTTGGGTGTTTCTATATATTCTAACCTTCTACTTTTATTTCAATAGAAAAAAAAAGCATTCTCATATTTTTTGTTTTTATTTTTCTCTTTTGTTCCTCTATATTCTTTTGTATAATATGGTATCAGTGATCTTTTGCTACATTTATCTATGGGTGAAGTTGTTGATCCCTCACAAAATCTTTGTTCACCTTACCATGTTAGTTTATCTTCCTTTCTCATTGTCCCTATTATTCTTGAGGACCATTGGTCTCATTTATTTCAAATGAACCTTATTACAAAGAACAATATATGTTTCATTGATGGAACCACAGAAGCTCCCACTCATACTAGTTTATTGT
>Ga0123342_1002627_pt1 | contig 29649 bp, 22 predicted proteins | sample Turbeawhitnodule_FD_89960 | JGI IMG/M metagenome (GOLD analysis project Ga0123342, IMG submission 89960) | Root nodule microbial communities of legume samples collected from Mexico - Turtle bean Mexico white nodule | ecosystem: Host-associated > Plants > Roots > Nodule | place: Mexico: Nepantla... | reverse complement strand
TTGATCTTCTCTTTGACTTCTTTTAATTTGTGAGAAGACTAGAAGGAAGAACTTCAAATGTGTAGGTGAAAATCCTCTTCCTTCATTAATAAAATCCTCTCCTAGTGGATATCCATCAGGAGCCAAACCCTGGTGGTTGCTTCATGTACACATCTTCTTTGAGGTCGCCTTTGAGGAAGGAGTTGTTGACATCAATTTAATGAATAGGCCATGCAGAGGAGACAACATGTGAAAGGACAACACAGATGGTGGATGGCTTAACAACTGGACTGTAAGTTTCGTTGTAGTCATGTTCTGCAACTTGATTGAAACCCTGTGCAACAAGACGCGCTTTGTGACGTTGAAAAGTACCATCTGCATTGTACTTATTTTAAAATAACCATTTGCAACCAATCACTATGGCACCATTTGGAAGAGAAGTAAGAGTCCAAGTGTGATTGCGTAGAAGAGCAGAATATTCTTCACGCATGGCTTGTAACCAGTTAGGGGATAGCATAGCCTCATGGACAATAGTGGGAATGGGAGAATGTAGGTTAGTGTGAAAGGTTTTTGGTTTAAAATTCCAGCTTTGGATATAGTCACCATGGGATGGTTATTTTTAGTATTAGGCACAAGAGGAGGAGGTGATGGAGAAGAAATAGGAGAAGATGGTGTGTGAGAAGAGGTAGTATAAGATGGAGTAGTAATGTGAGTAGGTGACAGGGAAGAAATGGAAATGTTATGAGATAAATCATAGGTGGGTGGCTTAAGAATGGGTAGAGAAGGAGTGGGAATGGCAAAGCCAGTATGAGGAGATGCAGATGAAGTAAAGTTGTACTTAGGGAGATTATAAGGAAACACTTCTTCATGAAAAATTACATGGCGAGAAACATAAGTTTTACCATTGGAGGAGAGACAAAGGTAACCTTTGTTGTGTAAACTATAGCCAAGAAAAATGCAACATGCAGAACGAAAGTCCAGCTTGTGTTTATTATAAGGACGAAGCAATGTAAAACAGGCGCATCCAAAAGTTTTGAAGGTGGCATAATCAGGTTTAACATTAAAAAGCATTTCATAAGGTGATTTATTAGAAATAATAGGGGAAGGGAGTTCATTGATGATATGCATGCCAGTGGTAAAAGCTTCACCCCAAAACTGAATGGGTAAAGAGGCAGCAGAAAACAAGGTTAGACCCATTTTAGTAATATGACGATGTTTACGTTTAATAGACCCATTATGTTCATGCGTATGTGGGCAAATAAGACGATGATGAATGCCAAAGTCATTTGTAAACTGTTTGAAACAAAAATTCTTTGGCATTGTCAATTTGGATAACTTTAAGTGTGTGACCAGTTTGTGTTTCAGCAAAACGTTTAAAACGTGTAAGAGCAATAAACGCTTGTGACTTATTGTGTAAAACAAATAACCAAGTGCATTTAGTATATACATCCATGAAATATATGTAATATCTTGTGCCATTAGAAGCACTCACCGGAAAGGGCCCCCAAATATCAATGTATATTAATTGTAAAGGTGCAGTGTAGTGGGTGTGAGAACTAGAAAATGAAAGTTGATGAGATCTACCACACATACATGCATTACAATTTTTTTTTTTTAGGTTTATAGGTAACTTTACATGCATTCAGAATATGTTTAACAACATCAAAGCTATAGTGACCAAATCTATTATGCCATAGTTGTAATGTGGGAAGCGTGGGTTTATAGGCAACGTGATTAACAATATAAGCATGAGGTGCATGTGAAGGAGGGAAAACATAGAAACCATCTTTAAGAGTTCCTTAGAGTAAAATCTGATGAGTGTCTTGGTGTTTAACATAGCCAGCATTAGCAAAAAATTCAAAGTATACGTGATTATCTTTTGCAAATTGGGCAACACTGATTATGTTCTTTGTAATATTAGGAACATGCAAAAGGTTGTGAAGAACAAAGGTGGTAGTTGAGTGCGGAACAGTATAATGTGCAGAACCCGTATGTAAAATTTTCATACCTTGATTATTACCTAATTTTAAGGTTGCACTGCCATGATGACTCTGCTTATTGGTGAAGAGGTTTGGATTATGGGTGACGTGATGTGTTGCTCCATTGTCGGGATACCATAAAGGATCCTCAATAGTTGATGGGGCACCAAGAATGAATGGCGTGGATCGAAATTAACTGAAGGTGCATACACTGTAATGTTAGCATTGAAAGAACTTGAGGGAGAAGGATCATACCTATGCCAACACATATCTGTGGTATGGCCAGATTTATGGCAAATTTGACAGTAGGGTTTGTGAGGTTGCCAAGAAGAGTGTTGAGAATACGGAGGTAGAGAGGGTGTTCGAGAACCAGCAAAGTGATGTTGGGAACGACCACCACGAAAAGTATTGTGACTGGGCTTGTGTTTGAAGGATTCATTGGAAGAACAAGTTGTGGTAGTATTATGAACTTGAAGAACAGAGGATTGAGCCAACCCGTGTTTCTTTGAACCATTCATCTTAGGCAAGGAGAAGAGCTTCAATATCATCCACATTGTAAGGATCATTGCGAGACATAATGCACTACAAGAAAATCGTGAAATAGAAACCAAATTTAGAAACCAAAAATAATTAGTTGCTATAATGACTAAATTAGATACTATTTTAGAGACTAAAAAAAATTGTGGTTTCTAAATTAGTTTCTATTATTGTTAGATGGTTTTAAATTGGTATCTAATTAGCAACCAAGGTTTTTGCTACCAAATTTAGAAACTAAATAATTGGTAGTTAAAACCTTGGTAGCTAATTAGATACCAATTTAGAAACCATTTAACAATAATATAAACGAATTTAGAAACCAATTTTTTTTTTTTAGTTTCTAAAATGATCTCTAATTTGGTTACTATAGCAACTAGTATTTTTTGTCTCTAAAATTGGTTTCTATTTCATGTTTTTCTTGTTGTGATGGAAGTAATAAAGCCATTGTAATCTTCGATGAGGTCATCCAGAAGAGCATCCACATGTTCATTTATAGAAACTGGAGCACCAACGACGGCTAACGAGTCTACCATTTTCTTAATATCAAGAATATAGGTTGATATGGAGGATGTTTTGAGAAGGAGACATAACTTCTTGATCATGACACGAGTGTGAGAGGCGTAGTAGGTGTTGAGGCGTTGCCAGATCGCTGTAAAAGTGAAATGCATAGTAGAATATCATTTTGTGTAATGATACAAAGAAGACTTATGTATATATACATATACGTAACTAACCTATTAACCATATACATAACTAACCGATTAACTGCCTAACAAGCAGCGACGGAGGGTGAACCTCTAGGGGAGCCACAGGCTAGTGAGTGTGCGGTCAGAGTAGTCTTTGTTGGCAAAGAGACGCTGTCGTCATTCGTGAAAGATGGAGGGGAGCGGCGTCTGGTCATTGGTGGAGGTTTGGGGAGCAGAGGCGGGTTGTTCAGTGGTTCGTAGGGGGACGGTGAGAAGGTAGAGGTTGATGGTAGGGGGTGGCTCGTGTTGGAGGGGAAAAGAGGAGATAGAGGAATAAGTGTGGAGTGCGCTCCGAAGGGTGGTGTTCGTGCATGTCCATCCCTGAGAAATGGAAAGCTTATGGATTTGGTTTGCATTTTGGAGTGGAAGGGCCAGAGGTAGGAGTGTCCCCGTTAACAGGTAATAAACCCAAAGGTGCGAGGACGGTTCAGTCAGGCACTCTGGATCAACAATCGGTGTCAACGTTAGAAAATATCTTTGTGTTTAGAAAGTGAAGTTAAAATTTGTAATAGATTATATTAGCTAAAAAAAATATTTTGTTGAGGCCAATAGAATTTGGAGTATTGGCAAGGAATTGGGGTTCACTTATTCTGGAAAGGAAGACATTGTCATAAGGAGTTTACAGTGTTTGGAAGAGTGGGACAACTGAAAGGTGAGGAATTTTAGGGAGGAGAAGAGTGTTTCTGATGACGAAAATAATTAGTATGAATATTTGAGGGTTAGGAGGCAACATTAAAAGAAAATATGTGAGAGATCTGATTACCAAGGAACAGGTAGATATGGTTGTTTACAAGAGACAAAATGTTCTGAGTTAAACAACGAGAGTTATTATCTTCTTTGAGGTTCTAATGAAATAGATTGGGTTGAAAATGGTGCTTGCAATAATGCAGGTAGGATTATTACAATGTGGAGGAAAAATTGTTTTCAGATGTCTAGTTTCTTTAATAGAAGGAATTTCACTATTATTGAAGGGTTTTGGAAGGTTGGGATTGGGGCACAAGTCCCAATAGTGAATGTTGATTTGGAATGAGATTAGCGACTACAGGAAGAATCAAATTGCTAAGGTTTGGTGCGTAGTTGGGGATTTTAATTCTATTAGAAGGCAAGAGGAGAGAAAGAGTCTGATCTCAGTGTATGACTATAGTAGATAAATAATCGGATTTAATGCCTTTATTGAAGATTCTGAATTGGTGGATATCCCGATGGTTGGCAGAAAGTTTACTTGGTATAAACCAAATGAGTTAGTGAAAAACAGGATTGATAGGGTTCTTGTGTCAAAGGAATGACTTGAAGTTTGGCCGAATAGAAAACAATTTGTTTTAAGTAGATTCGTCTCTAACCAAAGATAAAGACGTGAACATAAACCTAACTACAAAGATATTATGATTAACTATTATACATCATGTCCACCATATGTATGGAAGCATAAAAAAACTAAAGGTAACATCCAAAAAGATGGTAGTAAATTTGATTATATATTTTAAAATTGTGTTGATCCTAAGTTTATTACCCTAAAATTATACAAGGAAAGAACCACCACAAGTGAAGTTATAACAAAACCAACTTAGCAAAATCATTTTGTAAATCATATTAAGATTAAGGAAATTTACCTTAGCGAAATAAATATCAGACAAAGACTAAATCATTCAAGACTCCATTTATTATAAAACAGATGTCATAAACACAAGAGATATATTTAGACATCATCATTATATTCCTCATAGATAAAAGCCATAATTTCCAAGAGGACTAACACATCACACAAGATGACTAACACATGTATTTATAGTGCTAGGAGGTTCCAAAATTCAGAAAAAATTAACCTAAAAATTGTCCCTCATACTTGACAAGTGTCCTCCTCTAATTGGAGATAATCATCTCCATTCTCATTATGACAATATGCTTTCTCTCATTGGAGAAAATCATCTCAAATTAGAGGTTGACAAGTGGCCCTTCTTAGTTGGTGGAAATCCTCTTCATTGAGGGGACGACATGTGGACCTTCATGCCTTCCTTGCCACTCCATGCTTTCTATTTGCACTCTAGTAATTTATTTATGCACCCTAGATGGTCTAGATTTGCATTTGGTTCAAGCAAGCCCAAAAGTAACTCTAGCTAGACTCTTTTTTCCTATTTACACCATATTCCAATTGGCTCAATACATGACCCATGAAAATTGGCCTAAAACATGGCCCAAGAAAATTGTCCAAATACAAGCCCAAAATAAAGCCTATACTACTTTGTAAAAATTTTACAAAACTAGAAAAATTGGAAGAATAGACAACAATTAATTCTCCACAAAAGAGAGTCTTTTGAGCTTCTTCTTCTTCTTCTTCCAATCTTCTAGCCATGGTCAGATGTCCAATATGAGTCCTTCCAGATGTTCCTCCATCATACCCTTCCTCTGGAAAAGGATTTGTCCTTAGATCCAATTTATCATTGTATTCATCACCACCTAGAATGGACCATTTCCTTAAAATATTATTTTCTCCACCAAGATCATGTATCCATATGTAAAATATAGCAAACATTGTCACAATGCAAATGTTAAAAGATGATCTTTTATCTTTGTAAAATGTTTCATGTGAAAAACTTAAACCTTCTTTGAAAATATTTGTGTTCACCTTGTAAGGTCCTTTGCCTAAATCAAGCAACTTATTTACAAACGGTTGATTTTATACTATGCTTATCACTAGTCCCTATGGATACGACAACCCCTTTGTACTATAGTTGACTCGGTCCACTTGCCAAGAAATAACCATCCATCACACAACAAACGAACTTCTTGAGTTTGTATACTCATGGAGTTATCAACATTACAAAGGGTGGAGAGAACGTTGTCTTATGCTTAACAACATTAAGTGTTATAGGCACAAGTTAGTGTAAAGGTTGTCATGCTCTAAAAAGCACCAATCGAAGGCCTAAAATAAACATGCAATCTCTAAATGTCCTTAACTTGACATTTATATAAAAGGATTCATCCCATGAAAAAAATATTAATGTTAGATACAAGAATCTACGCAAATTAATTATGCGCATAAAAAATATTCAAAGCTTATACATTTTTAGATAACTAGTATATTTTGGTATCCTTCTTAGCGTGAGAGTTTCCTTGCAAACATTTCAAACAACTTTTGTTGTATTGTGAAAAATAGTATTATGAACTCACACAAAAATGACATAATGTACTCATTTTACTTAAAAAATCATTAAATGGAAATCAATTTTAAAGATAAAGAATAATTAGTCATTATATTGATTAAATTAGATAATATTTTAGAGATTAAAAGAATTATGAGTATCTAAAGTAGTTTATATTATTAAGAAAATTTATACTTTAGATACCCATAACTTTTTAGTCTATAAAATAGTACCTAATTTAGTCAATATAGTGTCTAATTATATTTTGTCTCTAAAATTAATTTTTATTTAATAATTTTCTTGTAGTGTTTACTATTTTAGGAAAAAAATAAAAATATAATCAAGAGTAATTTTATTTATAATTATAAATCAAAAGTGATAAAAAGAATATCTGTATTTTCGATTAATTAGTGGACTTTGAGAAAAAAAATTGGACATAGGTTGAATTCAGATGAATTAATATAAAAATAAATAAAAGTGTGCACCGCTACTTTTATTAAATGCGTATAAATCCTTGAAATTTTTATAAACATTTCAAAATATTTCAATATTTTCTAAACTATTACATGCACCATAAAGTATTTGACTAAGAAACTATATTCAACCCATCTTTTAGAGTAGACATTTTAATTCACACATTTATTTAAAAATATATTAAAATGTTGATATACCTTTTAAAATTTTGTACTATTTAATTATTATAATATTAAGATTAATAACGTGTTAAAAGGTCGAATTAATCTAGTTTTATTCAAATATTATTAGTATTTATTAGATCAGATTCAAACTCATATTATCCTATAGTTAAAATTTTACAATAACAGTTAAGTTCCTGCAGCAAACATTCCAAATTTTGAATCAATCAATTCTGAAAAATGGTTTTTTAATCATTTTTATTTAATTTTAAAATTATTTTAATATTTTATATTTTACTTATATTTTTATTAAAAATAAATTTTTTAATTTTTTTTTTATTTTAAATATTAATATTTTATTGTTGGTGTAAGGTGAAGAGAGTATGAACGTATTATAACCCATCACTTTTATGCGCACGTACAAAATATAAAAGATGTTTTTGTAAGGTTAACATAACATAGTTACGTGCAGAAATTCACAGTTGGGGGAGTATGCCAAATTTTAGAGGTCCGAATAATTTCCTAATTAAAATTCTCTCTCTTTCATTTTTGTACCTTTTCAAAATTTTATCTAACAGAAAAAATGTAATATTTTTAGTGCTAACAAAATGTTTGTTAATTTTCTTAGATGTTTCGTAATACTTGTAATCGATGAAATACTTGTCTTAATTACGGTGGAAAAATCAGGTTTAACGTTACTCATATTTTCCGTGAAGGAAATGCGTGTGATTATAAGCTGGCTAATTTATGATTTATTTATAGAAAATCTTTTCATTGGTATAATAGTTTACCATCTAGTCTATTCTTAGAGTTCTTTATGAATAAATATAGTCGATCTATGTATCGTTTTTGTTAACATATAGATTTTGGTCTAATCCCCCATATTTTTTTATTTTATTTATTTTTATTTTTTTAATAATATTTTTTTCATATGATGACAAATGATTGTTGTTGGTTGAGATGATGTCAAGTTGCATAATAATGCCTAACATGAAAGTTTTCATTTAAAAAAATATGTATTTACCAATTTTATTTAAACAACTGATTGAATATTTGATTTTTAATTATAAATGAAATTATTATGGTTAGAATAAACATATGGTTTTTAAAATTTCATAATTATAAAAGAAGGTACCATATTCTAAACAAATCATTAAATAGAAATTAATTGTAGAGATAAAAATAATTAATTTCTATTTTATCTAAATTAGATATTATTTTAAAAACTAAAAAAATTATTATTATCTAAAATAGTTTATATTATTAATAAAAATTATAAATTAGTTTCAAAATTAATATCTTCTAATTAGTTATTAAAATTTTAATTATTAATTAATTTATATTTTAAAGTTGATAGCTAAAACTTTAGTAACTAATTAAATATCAATTTTAAAAACAAATTTATAAATTTTATTATCAATTAAAATTACTCTACCTATTAAAAAAATTTAAGTTTTAAAATATTATATAATTTAATTTATAGTAACTAATTATTTATTATTTTTATAATTGATTTTTATTTATTGATTTTTTTATAATAATATATTTGTTCAAATTCAACGACTTGACTTCTATTTTTTACATAGGTAGATTCCAAACTTCAAAAAGCAAACAAAACACCCATATAATGTATTATGTTTTCAACATTACTGAAATAATTTTCCAATGTGAATATATTAATTCATTATTCCGTCCATCTCTCATGGCTAGACCAGACTTAACGGTGGATCAACCACCCTTCACGCAACTCGTGAGTTTGACTTCAGTGAAAGCCACATCGGTCAACCATCACTTGCCATATTCATATAATAACGTGAATGTAAAATGCATTAACATCATAAAAAAAAATAAAAATTAGCCAAAGTGCAACAAAGTGATCCTGTGCACATTCTGTGAATCATTTTCATTTGATGAAACTTTAAGAAAGCAATAACAGATGCCAAGTTGCCAATTGCTACCCTATGAAGAGAAAAAAAAATTAATTATAAAAAAAAAACAAAAAATAACTAGTTACTATAATAACTAAATTAAAAACCGTTTTAGAGATTAAAAAAAAATTTGGTTTATAAATTAGTTTCTATCATTGTTAAATGGTTTCTAAACTGGTGTTTAATTAGCAAACAAGGTTTTGCTACCAAATTTAGAATCTAAATAATTGATAGCAAAAACTTTGGTTGCTAATTAAACACCCATTTAGAAATCATTTAATAATAATAGAAACTAATTTAGAAATCAAAATTTTTCAATCTATAAAAATGGTCTCTCTAATTTAGTCACTATAGCAACTAATTATTTTTTATCTATAAAAATGGTTTTTATTTCATGATTATTTAGTGCTAGCAATTATTGAAAAATGAGCAATCAGAATGAGTTTTTCTATAAATAGTGATCTCCTTGTATTCACATCAAATTGGTATCTCCTTGTTGTGTATAAGAGGAAAGCCATGAGTATCTCAAGTAGAAACAGCTTGATCTATCTCTTGGTGTTGTTTGCATTCTGTGAAATGCAAATCATTGCAAGAAAGGACACTCAGACCTGCATCCCCCGCAAGAGTCCATGCTTTGGGAAGAAAGTGCCATGCCCAGATGAATGCCCTCTGAAATCACCTTCCGATCCAAAAGCCAAAGTATGCTATCTTGACTGTGATTCTCCCATTTGCCAAGCTCAATGCAAAAGTAAGATCATTCATTCTAGAATTCGATTCTAAAGAAAACATATAATTAGTGAACTGGTACTAGAGATCTCATGATAAAAAGTGGTACAAATTTTCACTATGTGAGATGATTATATACAAACATTTCCTATTTTGTGGAAGCTAAAAAGGTTTTCATCTATGTTTGATGACAACAGCTCGCAAACCAAATTGCAATGATCGTGGATCTGCATGCCTGGACCCTCGTTTCGTTGGAGCAGATGGAATTGTTTTCTACTTCCATGGAAGGAGAAATGAGCATTTCGCCTTAGTATCCGATGTGAACCTCCAAATCAATGCACGTTTCATTGGCCTCAGACCAGCAACTAGAACAAGGGACTACACTTGGATCCAAGCACTGGGACTCCTCTTTGGTTCTCACAAGTTCACCATTGAAGCCATCCCAGCAGCATCATGGAACGATGAAGTTGACCACTTGAAGTTTTCTCACAATGGCAAAGAACTTGCCATCCCAGATGGTTACCTCTCCACATGGCAGTCCCCACAAAATCAACTTAGAATAGAGAGAACATCAAGCAAGAACAGTGTTACCATTACACTCCCAGAAGTTGCTGAGATATTTGTCAATGTTGTGCCTGTCACTAACGAAGATAGTAGAATCCACAACTACCAGATTCCGAAGGAGGATTGCTTTGCCCATTTGGAGGTGCAGTTCAAATTCCATGGTTTGTCTTCAAAAGTTGAAGGGATTCTTGGAAGGACTTACCAGCCAGATTTTCAGAATCCAGCAAAGTTGGGGGTGGCAATGGCAGTGGTTGGAGGGGAAGACAAGTACAGAACCCCATCACTTGTTTCTGCAGATTGTGGGGTTTGTTTGTTTGATGGTGGAAAAGAATCTTCAGAGAAAATTAACTCAGTGAGTGAATATGGTTTGCTGGATTGCACTGCTGCGGCCAACAGTGGGAATGGCATAGTTTGCAGAAGATGAAATTTCTGAAGTCACCAATAGAATGATTCAGTGTTTGAAATTGTGATGTAATGATTTGTTTTGTTGAATTATCTGCTCCTATTGAATAAAAAGTGCAATCTTTTCATTTGTTTAACTTGAAAATATGGTGGAATTATGAGAGGTTATCTCATTTCAAGTCATTATATTAGAGTATTGATATTTTGCCTGACTTACGTGGTTGCCTCAAATTACAACTTCATATGTTTCATATGTGGTGGTGTGAGAAATAATTTTATATTTGAATATGTGGCCAATATGTGTTAGGTTATGTGTTAGGCCAGCAGTTATGTAACTGCTTTATCTATTCTGTTTCTACATGGATATACTTATATATATCCTTTCTACATGGATATACCTATATATATATATATCATTCTGTCCTTATGTAAACACATACAGTTTTATATTCATAAATAAAATACTTTCTCTACTTTCTATAATGGTCACCTGTTCATGATAATATGGTATCAAGAACAAGTTTCTTTTTTTGCTGTCACTCATGTCTTCTGCCACGTCCCCCACTCATCCTTCCTCTCCTACACATGCCTCTTTGGTCACCATGGCAGCAACCACCGCTTCCCCTTCTGTGAATCAGTTCTCCACTCCCATCTTTTTAAAGCTCGCGGAGGACAATTTCTTGCTATGGAAACAGCAAATCCTTGCCACTCTTGATGGTCTTCTGCTATCAAAATATTTGGATGGTTCTCAACTACCTCCTTATTTTCTCCCACTCACGGAAGGTAAATCTTCCAAAATCAACCCAGATTTTCTTTTCTATCGACAACAGGATAATTTGATAGTAGCCTGGATGTTGGCATCCATGTCATATCCTTTCTTGTCCAAGATGGTTGGCCTCCAATCTGCGTCTGAGATCTAGCAAACCCTTCAAACGCATTTCACTTCTAACACGCGTGCTCAAATCAAAAAATTTTGTTTGCGACTCAAGACCCCCAAACAAGATCGCTCCGTCAGTGCATATCTTTTGGAGATAAAGATCATCGTTGATTCTCTTGCCACCATTGGTGCCTCTGTGTCCATTGAAGACCAGATTGAAGCGATTCTTGACGGACTTTCGGAGCATTATGATCCTTTTGTGGCTTCCATTATGTCACGGTCTAAACCCTACACCATTAATGAAATAGAGGCTTTACGGTTAGCTCAAGAAGAAAGACTGGCCAAGCCTCGCTCTGTGGATCCACTTTCCTATTCTCCTGTTGTCGCTATTGTTACTTGGCGTCCGTCACATGCCAGAAACGGAAAACAAAATTCCCAATTTTCTTCCTCTCGTGGAGGTCGCATTCATTCCTGTCCCTCTTACTCCACAGGTTCGCGTTCTTCGTTTCGAGCCCCTTTCACTCAAACCCAATCCTCGAATTCTTGGTCCACGACTTCTATTACTTGCCAAATCTGCAAAAAGACTGGTCACTCTGCCGAACATTGTTGGCACATGTATGATCAATCCGCATCTCAATTTCCTAGTGCCAACTTCTCTCAACTATCCTTCTCTGAAAATGCGTCAAGCACTGCCTCTCTTTTGGGTGCTCCTTCCTCTGTTGATGACCCTCTCTTGTACCTGGACAGTGGTGCTACGCATCACATAACAAATAATTCTTCAGTTTACTCTGACAAGCAACCCTATGATGGAACTGATCTTGTCAAAATGGGTAATGGAAAAGGTCTGTTAATATCTCACATGGGTTCTGCGAATTTTCGTTCCTCTACGACAAATAAACCTCTGTTTTTAACTGATTTGCTCCATGTTCCAACAATTACGAAGAATCTTCTTAGTGTTTCAAAGTTTTGCCGTGATAACAATGTTATTTTTTAGTTTCATTCTAACAGTTGTTATGTTCTTGATCAGGAAACCAAGCGTGTTCTCTACAAGGTTATCTTAAAGACGGATTGTACATTTTCCCTGATCTTCATTCTTTGTCCTCCTGTTCTATTCATTCAATGTCTTTTATTGCTGAACCTATCTCTGTAAATCAATGGCACGAACATTTTGGACATTGTAGTTTTAATGTTCTCAAAAAGATTTTGGCATCTTGTGATATATCTGTTTCAAATAATATTGTGTTTTGTTCTTCCTGTGTGGGTGGTAAGTGCCACCAACTTCCTTTTTATAGTTCTGCTCATACCTATTCTCAACCCTTACAATTAATTTACACTGATGTGTGGGTTCCTACTTCTGTCTTGGCTTCCAATGGAGCTAGATATTATGTCTCGTTTGTTGGTGCGTATTCAAAATTTACTTGGCTATACCTTATTCATCATAAGTCTCAGTTTAAAAATGTGTTTAAAAATTTTAAAAACCTTGTTGAAAATCAAATTGGATATAAGATTCATGCTTTACAATCTGACAATGCAAAAGAATATCTCTCTTTAACCTCATATCTTCAAGAATGTGGAATTAATCATTCATGTCCTTACACTCATGAGCAAAATGGATCCGTAGAAAGGAAACATCGACATATTGTTGATATTGGGCTCACTTTGCTTAGCACTGCCTCTCTTCCACTTAAGTTTTGGGCTGAGGCTTTTGTTGCTGTGGTTCATACCATCAATGTCCTTCCTACGGATATTCTTAAAGGTGATAATCCTTAAAATATGTTGTTTAAACGTCAACCAAATTACAAGAAATTCAAGGTGTTTGGGTGTGCATGTTATCCTAACTTGCGTCCTTACAATCAATATAAATTTGCTTTTCGTTCTACTTGTTGCTTGTTTCTTGGATATAGTATATGTCATGCAAGTTACATTTGTCTTACTCAAGATGGAAAGACTATTGTCTCATGCCATGTTGTGTTCGATGAAAAGACTTTTCCATACAAAGATCATGCTGGTAAATTTGTGGTTTCCTCAGGTAATGCTCAGGTACCCACCCCTATTGCTCCAACTCTTTCTGTTATTCATTCTCCACATACTGATAATATTTTATCTGATAATGGTACTCATTCTGTCACTCATGCCTCTTTTATTACTCCTTCTATTTTGTCTTCTGCACCCTCCACTAACCTTCCTCTTAGGGCCTCTGGACTCTCTCCTCACACTACACACTCTGAACCTCCTTCTATTCCTGTTGTTGCTCATCCAACCAATACACACGCTATGGTCACCCGTGCAAAGGTAGGTGTTCACAAACCAAAGGTGTACCATGATGCAGTCACCTCTCTTCCCCTTATTCCCACCTCTCTCAAAGAAGTTATTGCATCTCTTGTCTGGCTCCAAGCCATGCGTGAAGAATACGATGCTCTTCTTTCAAACAAGACATGGACGTTAACTCCTCTACCACTTGGAGCTCCTCTTGTGGGCTGTAAATGGATTTTCAAAACAAAGCTTAATGCAGATGGCTCTCTTCAACGGTGCAAAACTCGTCTTGTTGTCAAAGGATTCCATCAAATAGCTGGTATAGATTATGCAAAAACCTTCAGCCCGGTTGTCTGTCATTCCACCATTCGGCTTGTTTTGGCGCATGTTGTGTCCTCTCGTTGGTCTATACAACAGATTAACATCAATAATGCCTTCCTAAACGGTGACCTACAAGAATGTGTCTTCATGCAACAACCACCAGGTTTTAACACCACTACACCGCACCTTGTCTGTCAACTTAACAAAGCCATCTATGGTTTGAAACAAGCGCCTCGATCCTGATTCCTTAAGTTAAGTACTACTTTTTTTCATCTTGGTTTTAAACCCACTAAGAGTGATACATCTCTTTTTGTTAAATATACTCCTACCTCATCTCTTTTTGTATTAGTTTATGTTGATGACATTCTAATCACTGGATCTTCTGACACTGAAATCTCCTCTCTTATTTCTAACTTTCATTCCTTTTTTCCTTTGAAGGATTTGGGTCCCCTACATCATTTTTTAGGCATCCAAATTACTCGCACAACAAGTGGGAACATGCATTTGTCCCAATCTCAATACATACGTGAGCTTCTACAACGTACAAACATGTTGGCTTCTAAACCTTATCCCACTCCTATGGTTTTCAACACTCGCCTCCGACAAAATTCCTCAGAAATATTCAGTGATCCAACTCTTTATCGCTCCGTCATGGGTACTCTTCAGTATCTGTTTGTCACACGTCCTGAACTTGTGTACTTCGTCAATATGGTTGCTTAGTTTATGCATTCTCCTCAACTTCATCATTGACAATTTGTGACTTCGATATTTAGCTGGAACAATTGATCATGGTCTTCTTTTACATCAACAATCTTCTTCCTTCATCAAAGCCTTCTCTGATGCTGATTCGGGTGCAGATCCTGATGATCGAAAGTCCACCTCTGGTTTTTGCGTCTATTTGGGTTCAAATCTCATCTCCTGGTCAACACACAAACAAAAAATTGTTTCTCGAAGTAGTACAGAGGCTGAATATAGAGCAATTGCAGCTGTCATGACTGAGATTCTATGGCTTAAATCTCTTCTTCATGAACTCCACACACAAACACCACCTCCTCAGATTTTTTCTGACAATCTTGGAGTTGTGCTTTTAAGTGCAAACCCAATCATGCACTCCAAGTCCAAGCATTTTTGAGCTTGATCTCCACTTTGTTAGAGACAATGTACAGAATCGTGTGGTTCAACTTGTTCATATTCCTGGACGTTTTCAAGTGGCCGATCCTCTCACCAAGCCTGTCTCCGGTTCAACCTTTCTTCATGTTTGTCATAAACTCAAAGTTGTCCCCAATCCAACAATGAGTTTAAGGGAGGGTGTTAGGCCAGCAGTTATGTAACTGCTTGATGTATTCTGTTTCTACATGGATATACCTATATATATATATATATCCTTTTGCCCTTCTATAAACACATACAGTTTTATATTCATAAATAATACTTTTTCTGCTTTCTATAATGGTAACCTGCTCATCATAACAATATGTTGAGGTGGAGAAATTTTAAATTTGAGAATTGAAATATACAATAGATTTTTCAAAATTGATTTTCAGCTTTCTTCAGAGTGTGATTTTGAGTTCGAGAGCGATTTGGGTCACTTCTATGATTTGGAGTGCAAATTGAAGTGTCATTGGGATTTTCTTGTGTCGTCATATTTTGTAGAGGTGGGTATTCGTTTGTTTGTTTTATTGCGTTTTTGTTTTATTACCTAAATTACTTTTCTCCATCTATGATAGAAAAGTTATCCAAAATTGTTGAAGAAAAATTAGGTGAATCAGATCTATCATTTAAGATAAATTTCTAGATTCCAATGCAATATGCAACTAAATAAGAGCCAACATGTTGTATTGTGTAGATCAAATGATATTTGATCTTTGCTTTTCCTAAATAAAGATGTGCTTTTACGCTTTTGAAAAATGAAGAACTATGTTTTTATAGCTTTCAACCGATAAAAAAGAAATATTTTTTTCTACCTTCCATCTTTTTGTCTCTTACATTTCTTTTAACCATGACTCTCGAATTCTCCATTAAGAATTGCTCATTTTTCTATATTACACTTTATTTTAAATCGACGCAATATAATTAAAACAAACCCGTTAGTTAGTAAATGTTTTAACTAGGGTTTAGACCAGCATTAACTGTTTACACAACTTTTCACATTAATTAGAAACAATGTAATACATGATAGAGATGGAAAAGCTCGAATCATAGTCCGTTGCCCACCCCACATAATCAACAATCTGCACATACCAAGTGCATGGTAAGACGGCTGACCTACATAACCCGCATAACTTAGAAATCTAGAAATTACATTTTACATCCCATATTTTCTTCATGCAATCTCATATTCTAAAATTATTCATTTCAAATTCTAGAATCTAGAATATAAATTTGTAGTTTGAACTGTGTAATCTGACATATTGTACAATCCAAAACACAAATTATAACTTATAGATTCTATAACTTCAAAAGTCTCTAAATTTCACATTCCAAAAATTTTACTCATATCTTATTCCACATGTCTCATGAGAATAATATTCTTTGACCATTTACCTAATTTATCTAATTAAAAAAACTAATTTATTTAAAAATTATATTTAAAAAAATTATTTTTCATTAATTTTAAGAAAAATATCACTACAAGAAAATCATGAAATAGAAACTAATTTTAGAAACAAAAAAATAATTAGTTGCTATAGTGACTAAATTAGAAAACATTTTAGAGACTAAAAAAATTTTTGGTTTCTAAATTAGTTTCTATTATTGTTAAATGGTTTCTAAATTGGTATCTAATTAGCAACCAAGATTTTAACTACCAATTATTTAGATTATAAATTTGGTAGCAAAAACCTGGGTTGCTAATTAGATACCAATTTAGAAACCATTTAACAATAATAAAAATTAATTTAGAAACCAAAAATTTTTGTAATCTCTAAAATGGTTTATACTTTAGTCACTATAACAACTAAATATTTTTTGTCTCTAAAATTGATTTTTATTTCATAATTTTCTTGTAGTGTATATTTTATGTGGGCTAACCCGCAGAGGTAAAATCAACCCGCATATTCTATGTGGGGCGGGCCAAATGTGGGACGGACCAACCCACATTATTATCCCTAATAGATCATTACAATTCAATAAATAAAAACCATTGTTTAAAGTTTACCTAATATTTTGTAATGTTATTTTAAGTAAATAGATATAATATACGTTCTTGGAGCGTTGTGCACTCTTGTCTTCACATTCTTCCGCGTGGTTTTGTGTGGAGTTTGGAATGTTGTGAGATGGACAAATTTATGGGAGTGCCTTAAAGAGAGATTAAGATTCTTCTTCAAATACAAAGATTATTATGCAATTCAAGATAAGTTAATTGTTATTCAAATTTATAAAGATGTTTATCTAGCTGGTCTAAAATATTGCAAAATTCACCTTCATGATAGAATTATTCTAGTTAAAGGTGTCATCTAGACTTTTGCAGAAAAATTAATATTGATCGGAATTTTGTTAGGCCAATGGAGGGTTATTCCCCTTGGAAAAGAGTTTTATGAGTTTGCTTTTGATTCCCTTGAGATATGAGAAGATTCTTTGTTGGGGAGCCTTGGAATCTCAATTCAGGGATTTTAAGAGTCTTTCCTTGGACTAAGATTTTGTTCATACTTCCTTGAAGCTTACCAAAACTCAATGTTGGATTATGATTCATGGTCTCTCTTTAGAATATTCGCAGCCAAAAGCTATTTTTTATATTGCCGAGGGATTGGTACTCCACTATCCCTTGATGATTGCACAATGAATAAATCTAGAGGATTTTTTTCTAGGATCCTAGTTGATTGCACAATGAATAAATCTAAAGGTGAAATAGGAGATTGGATAAATTATTTTTCTCCATCTATGATAGAAAAGTTATCCAAAATTATTGAAGAAAAATTAGGTGAATCAGGTCTATCATTTAAAGCAAATTTCTAGATTCCAATGCAATATGCATCCCAAAATGGGTATTAAGAGCATCCTAAAAAGGGTATTAAGAAAGGTCAAACTAAGAAGAAATGATTATCTGGGCTTGGATTTTTTGTTAGCCCCATAATTTCATTTTGGAGATTTTTACCTCAGTTTTAGGTTTTTTTTCCTCCTTTTGTGTGGATTTTGGTCTAGTTTCTTATACTTGTTTGTTCTGTTTTTTTTTCTTTAATAATACTTTTTTCATATAATGTTAAATGATTGTTAGATCTTAGGATATCAGTTTAACTAAGAGTCCAGGTTCTATAATGATGTCTAACATAAATATATAAAAAAATATAATAAATGTTTGCACTCACATAAATCAGGCATGAAAGTGATAGTAGAAAGCTATTTCGAATGGTTTATGCAGAGACCAATGTATTTGAATATCAAATCTGCAGAGATTGTAAACATAATATCCTTCTTTATTTTAATTGGAAAACGTTTAAGTTAGTGCTTTTGAAGTAACAAAATCAACATAAAATAAATCAAATTCATAAATTATATTTAGAAGATAACCAGAGATTATGAATACTTAATTTAAGTTAATTATAATTTTGACAGGAATAATCAACTATAAATAGAAATTATGATAAAAAACAAAATAATAATATTAAATAATTTAAAATAAAGGATTTCTCTTATTAAACAATAAATATTCTCGTACTAAATATTACTCGGATTTCATAACCATGGGAATGAAAACAATATTGAGGAATTAATAAATTTTTAGGAACTTTGTGCTTTTTTATATTGGTTAGTACACAAGATCCTTAACCTTGGGAGCCTGATTTCAGGATAGTTGGGCTTTTATTTTTAGTTTTTTTTAGTAATTTTGGAAGGTCAGAACTTTACCTTTAGGTAGTAGCCTGAAGGGTGTTATAGCAACAAAGGATAACTTACTTTGGCGAGAGATGGTTATGGAGAGTACATTAAGTGTAATGTGTAGTGAAGAAGAGGAGACAAACTAGCCATCTATTTTTGAAGTGTAGGGTGACTTGACTATTATGGAGTATACACTATCTATGAATTGGTGAGATTTGGGTTAATCACTTTATTTCAACACTTTAGATTGTTCAAGTTACCTTAAATAGAGTGTGGAGAAGGAGGTGGGTCATTCTAATAAGAGAGATTTGGGAAAAAAAAATATTTTTAAGAATGGTAGAATAGACTATAGAAATTTATGTTATGACACAATTAAAGATTTGTTCGTGGATTAGAGAAAATAATTTTTAAAAAAAAAACTTTTAAAATTAACTAACTATAACTTTTTAACTCATCACCAATTTCTTTAGAGAAAAACATTCTCTACAAACTTTTAAAAATTACATAAAATATAATTACAAATTAAAATTATCTTTCTTACTATAACTAAAGGATATATATCCAATTTGTATGTATTGTAATTTATTCTTTCAAGCATTTGAAAAGGTTTATCTCTTCTCTACTATTTAGTTTCAACTTTTTTTTAGAAGGAAATTCTTTCATTATCAAATAAAACTTGTTCTCGTCAACAATTCTGGGTTGAATTCTAGAGGTGGTTTTCGGGTCAATCTTTTCAAGATCGCAACTTTGGGATGGTTGAAGATCACAGTGAAAGGAGTTTCACCTGTTGATAAGATTCCGACGATCAAGTCAGTGAGAGTTTAAAAAATATGAGTGTAGTGTGTATTTCATGGAAAAATGCTTACCTTTTATTTGGGGTCTTAAAGCCCTTTTATAACACTTGTAGATCCTTCTTTAGGACTTAGTAACCACATAACAATTTGTTAATATATTTTTTTTATTTTAGGAGTGTTGATATATAGAGTATCGTCTCTGACTATTTACTTTTGTTAAGTTTGTGCTAAGAAAGAATATAACTTTAACAGATTAAGTTTTTATTTTAATTACTTAAGTTGTTTTCTATTTTTCGTTACTTTAGCGCGTAATGTTAACGTATTCACTATCTATAAAAATTGACCTCTTTTAAGGCCATTGGGCCTGCCCTCATTTGGGTCGAACATTGTCTGTTGGGTCCGAGCTAAGTGGGTCGAGGAGACATGCTTTAAGTGATCAGGTCATGACTCGATCATGACCAAAAGGTACGTAGCCCCCCAGCCTTGAGCCGAGCAAGAAGAGGCGAAGAGATTTATTTGTGTCTGACATGAAAAGACGTTAGCATAGTGGGTGGTTGGTTCACGAATTTCTAAGAGTCGTCCGATGGGACAGTTTTATCCCAGCGTTTATGGTGCATATACATGTCCTGGCTAAGTCGCCCTTTTAGAATTGTAGAGACAAAGTTACCGGGTTTGTCTGACCTTAGGGTTTGACCAAGTAGGTTTGTGGAAAACATTTTTACCGAGTTGGTTTGGCATTAGGGTTCAGCCAAATCGGTTTGAAGAAAATGAAATTTTCGAGTTGGTCTGACCTTAGGATTCAGCCAAGTAGATTTGTAGAAAACGAAATTACCGAGTTGGTCCGACCTTAGGGTTCAACCAAGTAGATTTGTAGAAAATTAAATTACCGAGTTAGTCCAACATTAGGGTTCGACCAAATAGATTTGTAGAAAACGAAATTAACGAGTTGGTTCGACCAAGTAGATTTGTAGAAAACGAAATTACTAAGTTGGTCCGACCTTAGTGTTTGTCCAAGTAGATTTGTAGATAACGAAATTACTGAGTTGGTCAGACCTTAGGGTTCGACCAAGTAGATTTGTAGATAACGAAATTAACGAGTTGGTTCGACCAAGTAGATTTGTAGGAAACGAAATTACTGAGTTGGTCCGACCTTAGTGTTTGTCAAAGTAGATTTGTAGATAATGAAATTACTGAGTTGGTCCGACCTTGGGGTCCGACCAAGTAGATTTGTAAATAACAAAATTATCGAGTTGGTTCGACCTTAAGGTTCGACCAAGTCTGTTCGTTTGTAGAAACCGTGATTGCTAAATTGGTCCGATCATAAGATTTGGAAAGTTGGTCCGTTTGTAGAAGTCATGACGCCCGAATTGGTCCAATCTTAGGATTTGGCCAAGTCATTCCGTTTGTAGATGTCATGACGGCCAAGTTGGTCTGATCTTAGGATTCGACCAAGTCAGCCCGTTTGTAGAAACGGTTGGGCACGTTGGTGCAGGCTCTTGCGTAATTCCTCATTGGTTTTGCACAACTCCTCATTGATTTGTGCGTGCTCCTCCATAGCTACCCTGGTGGCCTCAATTTTTTCCATCAGGAAGTCCTGCAAAAGCTCTTGCTCTGGCCGGGCTTCCGCTTGTAGCCTCTCCTGCTCAACCCTGGCTTCTTCTTGGATCCGTTCTTGCTTTTGTCTGTGCTCCTCATTGGCCTCTTGGAGGGCCCTCATGGCATCCATGAATTGGTGTAAGACGGGGGCAGCGCTTCCTTCAGATTCCTACGGGCCTTGCCTTGTGTTTCTCATCACGTCATAAGGCTTAATCACGAATGCGAATGAGATCAACTTTTATCGGGTCCCACGGTGGGTGCCAAATGTTCTTGCTGGTTGACCACGGGTTGACTGGATGGGCGAGCTCCGCTACTGACTTGTCTCCATTTGGTGCTCTGAGATGCTACTCCACTGGGGAAAATGGGGCTTTACCTGTTGATCACAGTCCAACGATCAAGTCAGTGAGAGCATACAAAATAAGTAATCAGTTTCAGTCTTAAGTATTCAGAAACAGCGTACCTTTTCCGGGGGTCTCAAGCCCCTTTTATAGGTATCCCTTTAACAACTTTCACTCACGAGAATATAATCTCAACTGAAAGCATATTAACAGAAAGATATTCTGTCTACGAACACTTTTACTCACGGTGCTAACAACAGAAAAGAATCTCGTGCACCTTTATTCATGGGTGCTTGCTACTTAATTATCAGCTTTATTAACATATATATTCAACTAACAACTTTATATTAACACACACACACACACACACACACACATATATATATATATATATATATATATATTTAACTAACATATGCATTATAATAACATATGACCAAACTTAATATTTTATGTTCTTTAATTATTCTTTACCGAGCTTACCATTAAAACTGGGCTGAGCCCATGACCCACCTTTTGGGTCCAAAGCCGAGCTAACCATAGCAAAATTCTTGGACCGAGGTCCCGAGCATTCCTTCCCATAAAATAATCATATGCTACAAAGAAATCGCCGAAATGGATCATGGAAGAAATTTACAAACTTCCAAACAACAAAAATTCACTACTTGGATTATTGCAAAAAAATCCCTCCATATACTACCAAATGCCAATGTTTTCATTGGAATCTCTTTTTCATTTCTTTGTGTTACTAGCTAGCATTTGCTCCTCGAAATGAGATTTTATCTTAATGTAATTTTTTTTCTTCTAAAAATTTGAATATCATGCTTGTTTATCATCGAGATAAACTTTTTCTTCTCCACCCCCCACATTTGTGAAGAAGGTAAACACGTTTCTGTTTGCACATGAGTTTGGTAGCTCTAGAGTCTACCAACGATTTATTCACATTGGTCACAATATTTACTTGTGAAACAACTACAATAATGGTATCTTCTCCTTCTGCTATATCTACCTTAGAAGGGTTGTCGTTTTTGGCCCTATGTTTGCACTGAGGTGCATTAGGAGTTGGCTTTCCACAGACAAAGAAATTTCCATTTTTCTTGAAGGTGGAGTTAGTTCCATTAGGATGAGAAAATTTATAATTATATTTCTTTTTGTAATCAAGTTTTTTCTCTTACCATTTTGGAGTTGGTTTGTCATCTACCATGTTTGCTTTGGTAGACAAAGTTTTGGCCCTTGCAACAACACACTTTTTTCTGTTTGTGTCTTCAATAATGACGTGGGTGATCAAATCTGGTAGTGACATTTGTTTGTGTCTGTGCTTCAGTTGTTCTTTGTAATTACTCTAAGATTGCAGAAGCTTTTCGATCAATAGTTCGACACAAATTAATCAGGCAAGGCTATGCTCTCTAATTTGATATCTTCAAACAACTTGTGGTATTAGTTTATCTAAATTTTTATGTCTTTTTCTTTGATTATCTCCAAGCGATAGTAGTTTTCGATCACGAACCTTTGTCTATCGACATCATCAACAATGTATTTGAGGATATGGGAATCCCAAATATCTTTTGCTTCCTTGTAAGAACAATAGACATCGAACAAATCGTTAGATAACGCACTGAGTAAGGTGTGACGACATACCTTATTTGAATGGGTCCAAACATCAATTTGTTTCGCAGACATGCTTGAGTCGGGTTTAGAAGTCGTAAGTGCAAAAGCGACTTCGTACATGTCTGAGAGGGTGGGCACACGTTCTTACCAGCATTGGAATATTTGACTGATGAAAATTTCAATATTCGAGACGTTTGGAAATGGTTTCGCAAAAATTGTTTGAGTTGTGGAAACAATGTTTGACGTTTGCAATGTAGGTTGTTGTTGTTGTCCGTATTGTCAGCAATAAGTCTTTACAATTGTAGTAAATAAGACTTTATTAGGACATGGACAATGTTGATTTCCTGAGGCGGGTAATCCCTGGTCATAAAGATTTATCCGCAGTGTATTGCACAAATCCCCCAAGATACAACATGAACTTCTCGAATAATCCGAGGATATCAGAACCAACAAGTAACTATTAAAGAGTAAAAACCAGAATATCAGAAAATGGAAGTATAGTGAAGATCACTAAAAATATTCTATTTTGAAGAGTAATAGAAAGAAAAAATCAAGAAGTTTGGATGATGTGTTTTGGAGCATTCTCGTGCCTCTATTTATAGACAGGGAAAAGCTAAAAAACTACAAAAAGAAAAGAAAAGTTGTTTCGCAAAATCTCGTCGAAAAGTTCGTCAGAAAAGGAGAAAGACAGTCCTAGGTGGCGCCAGACCTGGACCATCTTAAAATTGCAAACATTTGTTTTTTGGGTCCGCAAAATTCTCCCCTAGATCTAAAACCGAACAGGCATGTTCACTGTGTAATCTCCACAACTCCTACTTAATTTTTGCAGCACTCTATTTTAATATATTTGGCGATATCTGAAGGTTCTAATAAATTCACAATCCACACATGCTAAAAATAATGGCCGAAATGGATCATGGAAAATGGAACTTCCAAACATCACAATTAGTAATTATATCAATTCATCACATTCATCATTCCGTTAATTAATTCATCTAGCGTGATCAACATGTTTTTACGTTCGAAGGAGGTGAAGGGCAACCGAAACCCCAGCCTTCGGAAGAGCGTTGAGTAAACGAAGCAGAAAGGACCCTCAGGGTCAGAGGCCTCATCGGAACACACCGGTTCCGCCTCGCGGCAAGCTACCAACCACACAAACTTATCATGGTCTTTACCAAAGACGCACGACGGATGGCACTATTGTTTCTTTCTATAAGCTGCTATGCTTTTCAGGGTAGTGAAGGTGGATGTCTTCCCTAAAAGGTCCGTCAGAGCCCAGCGGTATAGAGACTCATAGAAAGAGGCAGGAGGGGGGGAACTGAGGTAGAAGGAAGAGCGGAGGACGATGACGAAGTTGAAGCAGAGTTAGATTCCGAAGGAAAAGAAAGGAGAAACTTTAGAGGAGGAAGGCGGCGCGACTCGATAGCATCAGAAGAAACCCAGAAAACAGAGACTCGAAGCATGAACAGTAGAAATGAACGCACAGAGAAATGTAGAAATCATGAACAGTCCCAGGCAGGTATAATCATGTTGCAAACAATAAAATCGTAAGTGGCAAGGCAATCGGGGAATAAAAATCATACCTTTCGAGTATTGAAGTTCGAAGGCTTGAATTTCGAAAGAAAGATAAGAGAGCGTTTTTCTGCGCAGAAAGCTAAGTGGAGGCTCCATAAGTGAAAGTGATGAAACAGTGGTGGGAGCGCAAGGGTTAAAATGTTTGAACAGTGAACGAGGAAGTTCAAGCGCCAATAAGTCCCAGCCATCGATCTTGACACGTGTATAACAATTACGCGGAGAATGATGGGATGTCACTTCGGTGTACTGTTCACACCAGCAACCTAGTCCCACATAGGTCGCGCAGCGTGATCACTTAGTCTCTTCACTGAAACAAGTTACAGCTCGAGACTGGGGGGCTTGTGTCCCGACCAGTCCTCGGTCATCGACTCAGAGGATGACCTCAGACATCGCGCACCGGTACATGGTAATGGAGGGGAGCCACGTGAAGTGGGCCCCAGACACATACCCGGGAGTTGGTTAGTCTTTGAGGTTGCTACCCTAAGCCCGATGTTGGAGATCAATATCGGACCTCGCCAGTAGAGGGAGAAGATCGAACATCGGCCGTCAGGACGTAGTGGAAGGCCCCGTAAGGTGGGCCCTAGAGTTTCGTTAAGATAACAGTTAAATACATGAGATATATGGGAAGCCTAAGTCACGAGGGATCCTTGCACGTGGTGTGTATGACGCATGGAGGCGCAACACGTGTGAATAATCCTAGGAGGCGTTAAGGCCCATTAAGGTTATGGTTTCCAAGGAAAGCTGCATGGATGGCACGTGAATACTTAGGGCACCCACGAAGCAGATGGCGTTAGAGATTAGGTGCACGAGTTGGTATCCAAGCGGCCACTCTGTTAGTCGTTGCACTTCAGTTAAGGGAAGTCCATGTGCCAGATACGCTAAGATTCTACGAATAGCGGCGCAAGGACATTCCCAAGGAACCCTAGTCAAGGGCGATGTACCGACCAGGTCATTGGGTGTGATGACGTGTCTAGCACGTGACTACGTGGGGCGTGTTTAGCAGAACACGTGGACTAGAGAAGGTGAGTGGTTCAGAAGCTAGTATAGTCGCCGCTCGGGGAAGCGGCGTGCTACAACGTACATGATCGGTTGTCGCCGAGATTGTATGACATCGACGTGTTAGACAATGGACGACCGGGTGGTCTGACATCACCGCGAGAAGCACATCACCGGATTTCCCAGCAGACTTAGTTAAAGCGGCTGGAAACTCAGAAGAGTAAGTCCAAACGTGTAAGTCCAGTAAGATGATTGTTGCGCCAGCATGGGGCATGGAGGTCGAGTAGGCTGAAGGGAGCAGCTTGCCCATCAGCGACAGGATTCCCAGAATGGACATTCGCTGGTGGGAAGGTTCCCTCAACTAGAACATGCATGGCGTAGCAATACGGAAGGTGCCACTAACGACAGGCGATGTCATAGAGATGGTGCATTTTGCTGCACCCGATACTCGCCTTGTCAGGTGGTGTTCCAAAGCATATTGCGTGCTAGTTTGCTCTTTGAGCAGAGGACTTAGCCGCGCAACTGGTTACTACGCAGAAATAACACTCAAGTTGCCTCCAACCCAGATGACGACACGTGTAGGGTTGGATGCGGTATGAGAATGACGCTCGAGTTACCCTGGCTCAGATGATGACACCTGTAGGGCTGGATGCTACCTGCTATCCCACCCCAGATGGCGACACGTGCAGGGTTGGATGCGAGCCACGCGTCCAAAAGCATAACGGCCTGGAGAGAGAAAAAACCTAGCTATAAAGGTAAACTTAACAGAATTTGCAGAGGTACGTTTTCATGACGGCTCATTACTAGGGTTGTGTGCACTTTTAATACGGTTCTATAGAGCATATTTTCCTCTCAGTTTTGGGTGTTCTTGTTACTGACTTGAGCGTCGGAGCGCCACCGGCCGCAGAGGCGCCACCTTGTGTTTTCAGGTTCTCAGAGAGACTTTCTGTGGTGTGGACTTGAAGGGCACGTGGAGTCAAGCTGGTGAGGAGGTTCGTGACGAGGCAACGCTCTAGCGCTAGGTCAACCGGCAGGATCAGGCGATAACGCAAAGGTAAACCCTAGTTTCAGCCTATATAAAGGGTGCCAAGAACCCTAGTAAGGTACGCAATTTTTAAGACTGAAGTTATTCTATACACTTAGTGTTCTTTGCCCTAATACTGACTTGAGCGTCGGAGTGCAAACGGCCGCTAGGGCCCCCTTTGTCTTTTCAGGTGAAAGGTTTCTTAATCGAGAAGGCACGGTTCTCAGGCAAAGATAGAAGGGCCAAAGCATCCATCGTAGCCAACCGGCGAAGCGAGTCAACCGGCAAGAACACCGAGCTTACCATTAAAACTGGGTCGAGCCCATGACCCGCCTTTTGGGTCCAAAACCGAGCTGACCATAGCGAAATGCTTGGACCGAGGTCCCAAACATTCCTGCCCATACAATAATCATATGCTACAAAGAAATCGCTGAAATGGATCATGGAAGAGATTTACAAACTTCCAAACAACACAAATTCACTACTTGGATTATCGCAAAAGTATCCCTCCATATACTACCAAATGCCAATGTTTTCGTTGGAATCTCTTTTTCATTTCTTTGTGTTACTAGCTAGCATTTGATCCTCAAAATGAGATTCTATCTTAATGTAATTTTTTTTTCTTCTAAAAAATCGAATATCATGCTTGTTTATCATCGAGATAAACTTTTTCTTCTCCACCCCCCACATTTGTGTAGAAGGTAAACACGTTTCTGTTTGCACATATGAGTTTGGTAGCTCTAGAGTCTACCACTAATTTATTCACATTGGTCACAATATTTACTTGTGAAACGACTACAATAATGGTATATTCTCCTTTTGCTGTATCTACCTTAGAAGGGTTGTCATTTTTGGCCCTATATTTGCACTGAGGTGCATGATGACTTGGCTTTCCACAAACAAAGCAATTTCCGTTTTTCTCGTACCATTTTGGAATTGGTTTGTCATCTACCATGTTTGCTTTGGTAAACAAAGTTTTGGCCCTTGCAACAACACACTTTTTTTTCTGTTTGTGTCTTCAATAATGATGTGGGTGATCAAATCTGGTAGTGACATTTGTTTGTGTCTGTGCTTCAGTGTTCTTTGTAATTAGTCTAAGATTGCAGAAACTTTTCGATCAATAGTTCCGACACGAGTTCATCAGGCAAGGCTATTCTCTCTAATTTGATATCTTCAAGCAATTTGTGGTATTACTTTATCTAAATTTCTATGTCTTTTTCTTTCATTATCTCCAAGCGATAGTAGTTTCCGATCACGAACCTTTGTCTATCGACTTCATCAACATTGTATTTGAGGATAAGGGAATCCCAGATATCTTTTGCTTCCTTGTAAGAACAATAGACATCAAACAAATCGTTAGATAACGCACTGAGTAAGGTGTGACGACATGCCTTATTTGAATGGGTCCAAACATCAATTTGTTTGCAGGCATGCTTGAGTTGGGTTTAGAAGTCGTAAGTGCAAAGGCGACTTCGTACATGTCTGAGAGGGTGGACACACGTTCTTGCCAGCGTTGGAATTTTTTACCGATGAAAATTTCAATATTCGAGACGTTTGGAAATGGTTTCGGAAAAATGGTTTGAGTTGCGGAAACAATGTTTGACGTTTGCAATGTAGAGTTGTTGTTGTTGTCCGTATTGTCAACAATAAGTCCTTACAATTGTAGTAAATAAGACTTTAGGACACGAACAATGTTGATTTCCTGAGGCGGGTAATCACTGGTCGCAAGATACAACGGGAACTTCTTGAATAATTCGAGGATATCAGAACCAGCAAGTAACTATTGAAGAGTAAAAACTAGAATATCGGAAAATGGAAGTATAGTGAAGATCACTAAAAATATTCTATTTTGAAGAGTAATGGGAAAAAAAAAAGTTTGGATGATGTGTTTTGGAGCATTCTCGTGCCTCTATTTATAGACAAAGGAGAAAGCTAAAAAACTACAGATAAGAAGAAAAGTTGTTTTGCAAGATCAGAAGTGTTGTCAAAAGGATTGTTGGAAAAGGAGGAAGAAGATCTAGGTGGCGTGACCATCTTAAAATTGCAAACATTTGTTTTTCGGATCCGCAAAATTCTCCCCTAAATCTAAAACCGAACAGGCATGTTCACTGTGTAATCTCCACAATTCCTACTTAATTTCTGCAGCACTCTATTTTAATATATTTGGCAATATCTGAAGGTTCCAATAAATTCACAATCCACACATGCTAAAAAAATGGCCGAAATGGATAATGAAAAACAGAACTTCCAAACATCACAATTTGTAATTATATCAATTTATCACATTCATCCTTCTGTAATTAATTCATCTAGTATGATCTGTTGGTTATTAATTCAGATTTTATTATTATTAATTCAGATTTTATTACCCTTAAACTATTTTACCGTTATATTGCATTAATGGTCAATTTACAGGCTTGTTAGTATTCCTAGTTTATAGCTTCCAGTAATTGTAATTATTTTATATATGATTGAGTGAATCAAAATGAATAAGATCAGTTTTGCAATTTTGTACAATTACGTTCAATCAGTTGCTACAATCTTTTGTCTTCTCTTATTTCCTTCAATTAGTTCATACAACTGGTATCAAGAGCTAGTATGTTATCATGAACTCTACCCAATTATCAGTCTCTATCCTTGATAGAAAAAATTACAATCGGTGGTGTGTGCAAATGAGAGTTTTGTTTGATTATCATAGTTATGGGATGTCGTTGAAAGTGGAGTGTCTGCATTAGCTGCTAATGCAACTGAGGCGCAACGAGTAGCGCATCGTGACCAGAAGAAGAAGGACAATAAGGCTTTGTATCTCATTCATCAAG
>Ga0123342_1002626_pt1 | contig 29650 bp, 21 predicted proteins | sample Turbeawhitnodule_FD_89960 | JGI IMG/M metagenome (GOLD analysis project Ga0123342, IMG submission 89960) | Root nodule microbial communities of legume samples collected from Mexico - Turtle bean Mexico white nodule | ecosystem: Host-associated > Plants > Roots > Nodule | place: Mexico: Nepantla... | reverse complement strand
GAATTTCAATTATTTGCCGAAACATATCAATTATTAGAACCCTTGATAAACGAAAAAGATGCTGTATATGAATCACTTACATATTCTGCTGAATTATATGTATCCACGGGATTAATTTGGAAACAGATTTATTCTATACCGGATAAGTAACAATACGCAATGATGAGGAGACGAGGGGGGTTGATTCCCATATTTTCGTAGTAATGATAAATGAATATTTATTTTAATAATTCTCTATAATAACTTCTTCATCTTTCATATTAATTTTGAGAGTTTTTTCTTTTATCTAAGATTATTATTTTTATTAAACTTGAGTAATTCGATTAAAATTATTATTTTTATCGATATTAACTGTTAATTTCTCAATTTTTTATGTCTCAAATATATTTTTTCAAGGAATGAAAGAATATATATGTAAAGTTAATCCGATATTTAAGATAGTGTATTAATGAGTCTAAATACTAGACAATCTTATATATACGATTTTCTTACTATATATTTATATTATCTTATAATAAACTTGTCCAAATTTAATATTCTTAAAATTTAATTGAGATCTACTATTTGTTTGGATTTAATTAAAGTCTAATATTTCTTCAAAGTTAATCGAATAATAACTCTCATACAAACTTATTAACGTTTCAACTTTTAGTGAATGAAGATTATTCTATAAAGTCGTTAGGTCAAAAGATAAGATAAAAAAATATATCGACAACTCACTAGGATCATGTGTTAAGATCGAAATGTAGATTAATTATAACATTTTTTACCTCATAATCTTTTTACAAGATTAATTATTATTTTTTAGAATAATTCATAGAAAAATTAGTTGTGGAGCTTTATATGTAAACAAAAGCACCAAAGAGGAAAGGAAAAAACAAAACCTAAGATAAAAAATGAAAGCTTTGGTAGTGAGTTCTGTAATTAGGTGAAGTTGGCAGCCAACCCATCGAAGCGGCAGCTTCCTGGATAAGAGTGGAGAAGCGTACTCCAACCAAACACCAAAATCGCAAACGGAATTAAGAAATTACTCCTTAACGGTTTAACACACGTCACGGGGTTTAACCTATCCCGTACGCCTCTAACGTATCTTCGTACCCAAACAACCCGCTAAGTGTCCAACTAGACAAACAGGGTATCAGTTCATATATTTATTCTTAATTTTCATTTATTTTTTATTTTTTATTTTTCTCAACGCAATGAAAAGTACTCTCCAGGTAGAGTAGTATGAAGATGGTTAAAAACCCGTAAACGTAAACCCTAGTAGTTTAAATAGCCTCCAACTTCTTCCACTGCTTTCTCTCTCTCTCTCTCAACACAACTCAACATAACACAAATCGCAAGGCACTTCGTTCGATTCTCGTTGCTCTCAGCTTGCGCTCTAAACCCTAGAGCACGCTCTTTCTAGGGTTTAGATTTCAACTTATAATCGCTTTCGTAATTATTGCTTTGCGCGTTGATCGGAGTTGGTTCGTATCGGAGGTGTTTTGATCGAATTTTCGGTTCCATGGATCTTCCAAGTCTCGCTGTTATACTCCAAGCTGCTCTCAGTCCCAATCCGGATGAACGGAAAGCTGCTGAGCAGAGCTTGAATCAGGTGCGACTTCTTCCGATTCTCGATTTTCCTTTCTGATCACAGTTTTTCATCGCTTTGTATTTTATTGATTCACTTCCGGTTAAGTGTTTACGAAGTACGGATAGTTGCGAGACGTGATGATATTTAGTGTCTAGCGTGGTCTTCTGTTGTTAATTTGAATTTTGGTGTATGGTTGTTAATTGAATCTGGCAGTTTAATATGATGAATTTAAATTTGGCCGTGTTTACTGATGATCTTTTTGAATCATGAGTTTTTTAATGTTTATGAAGCTCGCGCACTGGAAAATAAAGTAAAAAACATCGGAGTTTGTTGGAATTGAATGTATCAATGTAGCAGTTTGTTGACTTCTTTTAACTTTATGTACTTGCTGTTGAATTTGTATACAGTTTCAGTATGCGCCTCAGCATCTGGTGAGGCTGTTGCAAAATAGTTGTGAGACGTGATGATATTTAGTGTCTAGCGTGGTCTTCTGTTGTTAATTTGAATTTTGGTGTATGATTGTTAATTGAATCTGGCAGTTTAATATGATGAATATAAATTTGGCTGTGTTTTCTGATGATCTTTTTGAATCATGAGTTTTTAATGTTTATGAAGCTCGCTCACTGGAACATAAAGTAAAAAATATCGGAGTTTGTTGTAATTGAATGTATCAATGTAGCAGTTTGTTGACTTCTTTTAACTTTATGTACTTGCTGTTGAATTTGTATACAGTTTCAGTATGCGCCTCAGCATCTGGTGAGGCTGTTGCAAATCATTGTTGACAACAACGTTGACATGGGTGTACGACAAGTGGCTAGTATTCATTTCAAGAACTTTATTGCGAAAAATTGGTCTCCTATTGATGGTAGGCACTTTTTTTATCATTGTTTCTAGTTAGATAATGAAGTGGGACGTTTGCTGATCGCACTCTTCATTTTTGGGGGTTGTTTATGTAGATACGCAGCAGAAGATTTCCCAGAGTGACAAAGATGTGGTGAGGGATCACATTCTCGTATTTGTAACCCAGGTTCCTCCTCTGTTGAGGTACGATCGTTCACCTTTGGTGCCTCATGTCTGGTGGCTAATCTTGTATATTTTGATGTGTTGATTTTTTGCGGTCATGTCTCTCCTTACCCTAGTGGGTGATGGCAACTAATGAGGTTTTAAATTATGTGGCATATTTCTTTCCCTTTTGAATAAGACTTGTTTTTTTCTTTTCTTTTTCAATTCTCCATTGTATTGATTTGCATTCCTTGCTTACATGTGATGTTTATAGGGTACAGCTTGGCGAGTGCCTTAAAACAGTTATACATTCTGATTATCCTGAGCAGTGGCCACATCTTCTTGACTGGGTGAAGCATAACTTACAGGATCAACAAGTCTATGGTGCATTGTTTGTGCTGCGGATTCTTTCTAGAAAATACGAGTAAGCTTTTAATATCATATATTTTATACTGTAACTGAAATAACTGGGCTGATGTTCCTACCGAGTTCTGTTGGTGATATTTTTTCACTGTTTGCTAATTTTGTCCATTATTTTAGTAATAGTATTTCCATACAATATCGAAGTTCCTGTTTGGTTTTCATTTTTTTCATTGTACATTTACAATGTCATTTACTCACGAATTGATTGTACTACTGTTAGATCATTTCATTGAACTATAAATTTGTTATATATGTGTTGTATTGATAGAAAAAAAAAGATTTATTAAGAGTGAGGAGAAAGATACAAATATAAGAGAATGAGAAACTCTCAATAATAAAAGATGTCACAAAAAAAGTGAAAAACAAAACATAAAAATAAGAATAAACTATATACACTAGTTTGACATGTCACCTAAAAAAGTGTCTGCTTTTCCAGTACAAAAAGAAATAATTAACTAATTAATTTCGAGTTCATTTTGAGGTGTTGAAGAAAATGAATGAGGATTAAGGTAACACCAAAAATTTGAGATGTTTCAATAAGTTTGGAGAAAGGGACAAATCTCATTCCATGCGTTTTGGTTAGTTTGATTATTTTGCTATGTCCATTAACAAGATTCGAAGTTTCCATTTCAAAAAAGTTGTTGGGAGGGGTGACCCCACCAAAGTTGACTATGCAGATCAGTTATTGGCAAAGCTAATAAATGCTCTGCACTAATAACGTGCTTAAATTTATTTCAAAGTATTAGATTTCTGATTTTGCAAGAGCTCATATTTTCAAAAGTATACTGTGAGCCTTCAACGGTGGTCCAGATTGATTAGTCTCGAATGTGTTAGGTTCATAAACTATTTTATTTTCTCTTCTCAGGTTCAAGTCAGATGAGGAAAGGGTACCAGTTTATCGCATTGTTGAAGAGACATTTCCTCATCTCCTCAATATTTTTAACGGGCTTGTCCAGATTGTTAATCCATCACTTGAAGTAGCTGATCTAATCAAGCTTATCTGTAAAATATTCTGGTCCTCCATATATGTATGCTCTCTTTCCTCATATGTATTCTTAAATTAAGGAATTTATTTCATGCATTATGCTGTAGATCAAACCTTGTTCAGAGTTCATGTTACATTTATTAATAGTCATTATGTAAAACCGGTGATTAATATTAATTATTGTGTACAATACATTCTATTTTAGCTCAAGGTGGTCAAGGTTGTTAAATTTGAGGGAGTATGAGTGTGTTTGGATCAATGTTTGAAAGTATTCAGACATAAGTTTTTCATATTTCAAAGCAGTGAAAGAAGACGCAACTCCCTTGTGTCACTGAAGTTAGTGTGCATAATGTTGAACATAATTTTTTTCTGATCACACCCTATGTAAACTTTAGATTGTATTGGACTTATAGAGTTTACCCAAAACAAAAATAATATTTTTGAAAAAGCCTAATCGTAGTCCTAGAATTTGGGCTTAACTCAATTTTTCATAATTGTTTTGTAATGTGAGTTTTGCCAAACTTCGTAAACTCTTTTTAAAACATAGCTTTAGTTGATATAGAATTAAACACCATCCTTGAGACAGCAATTAAGGCAAACCCCCCAAAGAGGTTGTAACTAAGGCAACTGCGGTTAAGGTGACTTTCCAACTCCCCCCAATGCCTAAGTTTACTGGCATGGAGTGTGGCTAATGTAGGTGGCTCAATCATGACTTTAGAATTGGCTCTTAAGCCATCTTAGAAGTTGGGCTAAAATTAACTTCATCAAATTGACTTGTAACTTTGTAAGGTGAGGATTGTGCAAGCTTTATAAGTTCTATTTAAGTCACACTTCTAGTTGATGTAGGATTAAACAATACCCTTTGTTGCAATTCAGCCAGCCCCTAAAGAGGCCACAATTAAGGCTGCTTTCAAACACTATTATCAAAACAAAATATAGTATCTCACATAATAAGTATTCAGCATTCTAGCTTCACAATTAAGCAAACCATATAATGGAATTGGATCAGAAACAACACTACCTGAATTTTTTACCGATAGAATCTGTAATCAAAGTCTTGAATAGGGAAGGGAACAAACAGAAGAATGGAACGAATTCTCTGGTGATCCAAGAGTCTTTGGTACCTGAATTTTATTGGTAGAGAACCTTAATCCCCAATCTGGTTAGTCTTGAATAGGGAAGGGAATGAACAAACAGAAGAATTGAATGAATTATCTGGTGATCGAAGAGTCTTAAGGCTCTTCTCTAGAGTGAATATTGAAATACATGATATTCTTCTTTTAGTTCTCCTACCTTTTTACAAGTTCTCCCCTTTCACCCCACTAATCAACTAACTGAAGTTAATCAAATCTTAATTAAAATAAATGCAATGCCTTTCTTTTACGAAAAGGAATGATACCCTTCTGTTAAATTTTAGTTGAAATACATGATACCATTCTGTTACACTGGGGTAATGTCTTTTAAGAAATACATGTCCACTGTATTACTTCTCATGTAGACCTTCATTATTGAAGGCCTACTATCTCCATGGGAACAAAAGTTTGAGAGTACATGTTAAAATCATACATAAATGACGAAATTGAATGATCGTACAAGTTTCTGTGAGTTGACTTGATTTCACCTCTGAAATATAAGTTTACGAGTCAAATAACAAGTTTGACAACCATGAATTTTACTATCTTTTCATCCCTTGTCATGGGGTTTATATTGCCATTAAATCTAAATAAGCAAAGATTAGAAAGTTATTGTGGGATTTATTATGTGTTTGTGTGTGAATAAATCTTAGTTTCATTTGTTTTTGGTTGACCTTGTTACTGGGTATAAAATGAAAGAAAGGAGAGCATCTTTTACAATTTAGATAGCGTTTTAAGCCACCTCACTTATTTGATGCTTCTCGCCACTCAAATCCCAAAAGTTGACATGTGCAATTATGGATTTTGTTGAATTTATTCAGTTGGAGATTCCTAAGCTGTTGTTTGATCAAAATATCTTCAATGCTTGGATGATGCTTTTTTTAAATATATTGGAGAGACCTGTTCCCTCTGAAGGTCAACCTGTTGATCCCGATCTTAGAAAATCATGGGGTTGGTGGAAGGTCAAGAAATGGACTGTTCACATTCTTAATAGGCTCTACACTCGGTATGTTGAGGTGTGGATTGATTTATATATTAAAAAATTTTTGCTGTGTCACTGATTCTGAATTTCTATGGCTGTTTAAATTACCTCATGACAGTTTTGGAGACTTGAAGCTGCAAAACCCTGAAAACAGAGCCTTTGCCCAAATGTTTCAGAAGCATTACGCTGGGAAAATTTTAGAGTGCCACTTAAATCTGTTAAATGTTGTTAGAGTAGGGGGCTATTTACCTGATCGAGTTATCAACTTGATTCTTCAATATCTAAGCAACAGGTGGGCATACATTGCAGTCACATTTTGCATTGTTGAATCATATTATATAATCATATTCTAACTCCTTTCATTAACTGCATGTTGTTAATTCTGATTAATGTCACATCTATTGGTAAACTTATTTTCTTCTTGAACTCACTGGGTTGGTTATAAATGGATGGATGTGTTGACTGTAGTAGCCTGGTTTGGAGAGGTAATGTAAAAACCATTAAGGTGTCTTTACCTAACAGGTTTGGCTTTTAGGATTGTTGGTTCATGATATGATTTTAGAGCTTTTATGACCCAGGGGTCTAGATTGCTGTCCCCATTCTTCCAATAAAAGGTTGAAATTCAACAAAAAGCTGGTGGTTTCATGCATTATCTATAATTCAAAGAGCTCTTGCCTGAGGGAATGCTGCTACTGAGGAAAATGTGAGTAAGAACTGTTGTGAGCAAAAAAAACTGAGATTTCCTTGATGATTCTGGTTCCAAGCACTTGTAAAACTTGAATAGATATTGCCTTAGTTTGATAATTTTGATGTAACATATGATAGAACATGAAGCAGTATTATTTAAGACACATGACATTGAATATTGGAAAAGTGGGCTCCATGTCCACAGCCACGACCTTGATATCTAAAGACATGACCACCACGAAATGAGGAGGAGCCATGAAAGGCAGTAACAAGTACTTCAGCTTCTTGATTTTGTGCAGATTTTGATGGAACAACAGTATTGCTCTCTTCATTTAGTGAATTCGTTTTGGACAACGAACCTTAAGTTAAATTTACAGGGGCAGCATCTAGCAAACTTTCTTTCAAAACTTTTGTAGGTGAGATTCATGAACAAGAAGTAAAGTTTCAATTTCTTCAATTGGTAGCGGTTCAAACTTACTTTCAATGACAAAAATGACAAAATCACGGTCTTGAGGCAATTCTTCAAAAATAACTTCCATGGATGTGTTCTTGGAGAGAAACAAGATCTCCAATAGAGTAGAAGTGAGACAATTGATTAACGCTTTAACTCATAAGAAACTCTGCCGTCAGACAATCTTCAAGAATTTTGGATTGAAGTTCAATGCAAAGTTGTTGTAGAGTATACATTTGTTTATGAAAATAATCAGGAACTTTATCGCAAACTTGATAAGAATGAAGGCTACCCAAGACTAGAAAGAAATGGGGTGCTATAAACTTAGAGTGTGTCAACAACATTTGATCTTGCTGTTAAGTGCTATATGTTGGATTGATTTTTCCAGCATCACAACCATCTTCAGTAACAAATCAAAAGAGGAATCGATGGATCAAAACAAAATGTTTGAAGACAATGTGGTTTAATACACGACTTAACCTCTTGTTGCCATAGCAAGAAGTTGAAATCATCAAGCTTCTCTGAGATTTTGGCAGAAGCAGCAGAGGACGGGATGGGAGGAGGAGGAAGATTGCCAAGGTTTTCTGCCACAAAAGCCTGTTCAAGAGTTGGATACCATGTTGAATTGATATAGAGAAAGAAAGATAGAAAGAAAATAACTGATTCTATTGCTGTATATGAGGTGCTTGCAACAGAATACATGAAGCTCTTTATATAGAGTTAAACTAATTGTAACAACTCATAGTTACAGCTATGTAAAAGCTAGCTACTATACAAAAATTGAAATCTAAACGATTAACAGCAATATAACTGTCCAGTAAAACAGTACTAACACGTGTAAGCAATGCCTGTTGTCTTAACTTTTTCCTGTGTAAGAATGTACGACCATAGTGTGCTTAGTGCAATGGTGGGATCTGGACAGTTGATGGGTCATGATGTATTTTTAGACATGTGTAATAATAGTTCCTGTTATGTGTAGAAGTTAGAAACAGTAATGTATTATTATAATTGTTATAAAAGATATCTTATCCTTCATTAACTGTTCTACATTAATCTGTATTACAATTAGAAAGTGCCTCAATGACAATTATTCATTGAAAATAACTGATAGCAGTTATTTATTAGTGTGTATTTCATAATGGGGGGTGTACATATGTGTCATTATTTGAAGTTTGTGGTTACTACTTTTGTATCTAGGAAGACAGGTGTATTGTATTTGTGTGATTTCTGTGTTCTGCATTATATCCAATTATTTTTCAAATATCAATTGATATTCTATCTGCAATTATAAGCTTATGGTATGCATTAAATAAATCTCACTCGCAAGACTTATTCCAATAATTGCTGCTCATCGTAAATTCAGGATTTCAGTGAACTTATTCAAAAACTCTTATAACATGAACCTAGTAAACACCGAAGTTCAATCTTCTGAAAGCTAAAGGAGGAGTAGATACTTGACATTGTAGTAGAGCATCTATTGTCATGGGGTCTTGAGGCTTTGTACCTGTAGCTGTTACTATAGAAATGAGAGCCCCATGTGTGATGCTAGTATATTTCTGCTATTGGTTCTTCATGAATGTATCTTTCTCATTCCTGAATGTCAAATCAGACCAAGAAGAAAGTTGTTATTGTCTGTATAGTTAGGGCATTTGGATAGTGATCATGAGTTGTTGAGTGCTATATTTGGTGCCACTAGAGAGCACACATTAATTATTTCTCTGTTTTGGCATCATATGCAGTATCTCAAGGAATAGTATGTATACTCTGCTGCAACCACGGCTTGATGTCCTTCTTTTTGAAATAGTGTTCCCCCTTATGTGCTTTAATGATAATGATCAAAAGCTTTGGGATGAAGATCCACATGAATATGTAAGGAAAGGCTATGGTAAGTTACGTTGGTGTGTATGCAAACAATATTTCAATAAATTGCACTGGGATTTCTTATGGCTTCTAATTCTTTGTTACAGACATTATTGAAGATTTGTATAGTCCTAGGACCGCTTCCATGGATTTTGTGAGTGAGTTGGTTCGGAAACGGGGGAAAGAAAATCTTCAAAAATTTATTCAATTTATTGTTGAAATTTTCAGAAGGTAATGGTTTACTGTTAGAATGAATGATCTATAATTGGGTGCAATATTTATGATTTGCTCTGCACTAGGTATGATGAAGCTTCTGCAGAATACAAGCCCTACAGACAGAAAGATGGTGCTCTCCTTGCCATTGGGGCACTTTGTGACAAATTGAAGCAGACTGAGCCATACAAGTCTGAACTTGAGCGAATGTTAGTGCAACATGTCTTTCCCGAGTTCAGCAGTCCTGTTGGCCACCTTAGGGCTAAGGTACGATCTCCAATTATAGTTTTTATCTCCATTAATATCAATGTGATGTTGGACTTTGGTGGGAAAGAGAAGAAATAGAAAGACAGAATGAAAGAGAAATATGGATGAAGAAACATAACAGAGAGAGGGGGAGGGGGGAGAGAGAAAAACAGAAATCAAAGAACTGTGCTGCACTTTTTTTATTATCATTCCAGTCTCCTAAACACAACTGAGCTTTTTCTATAAGCAGGTACCCAACAGCTATGAAATCCAATTTAACAATAGTCAAGTAACATTGTTCTATTCATATTTTCATACAGTACCCTTCATCCAAAAATGATACAATACCCTCAAGGGTCTTGAAATTCAAATGGGATGATAAGAGGAAGATAATATCTGATCAGTGCCCAAAGATTTCTAGATCTGCTTTCTAGAGTTACTCACAAAAGCAGGATCTACTTCTAAGTTTCTCAACTTGTGCTTCATATAATCAGTAGATCTGTTCTATATGCAGTCTTGAGTGCTGTATATGGATGCAAAAGGCGCATACAATGGGCATATTTGTTAATGGTGCAATTAACATCCTTGGCACGGCTGGAAAAAATAAGAAGGGTTTTTGGCTGTTATTCACTGTGTTCTATACTAACTAAATGAAACATTATTTGCAAATGCATATTTTATTTGATTTCGTTGAGTTATCTAAAATTTACTCAGACTATGGAACTATTTATTTAAACTATAATTTATTTTTTGTTCGAAAAACAGGCAGCATGGGTGGCTGGACAGTATGCCCATATTAACTTTTCAGATCAGGACAATTTCCGAAAGGCTTTGCAGTGTGTGGTATCCAGAATGCAGGATTCAGAACTTCCTGTGCGGGTCGATTCTGTTTTTGCTTTGCGCTCTTTTATTGAAGCCTGTAAAGGTGGCTTTTACCTTCTCTTCGTATTTTTTGTAATTAATATGATTTTTTTTTCTATACGATTAATGTTGTTTATACCTGTTTTTTTTTTTATTACATGCTTATGCAGATTTGAATGAAATTCGTCCTATTCTTCCTCAACTCCTTGATGGTATGATGGTGTGAGAATTTTGTTTCACTCCAGAATTATTATTTGACTTGCTGAATAAGTTTTAACCAAGCAAAATTTTATCCAGAGTTTTTCAAACTTATGAATGAGGTTGAGAATGAGGACCTTGTGTTCACATTGGAGACTATTGTGGACAAGTTTGGGGAAGAGATGGCCCCTTATGCCCTTGGGTTGTGCCAAAATTTGGTAATATTTGTTTTCCTTTCACAAATTGTTAAAAGAATTTTTTAACAATTTCTAGAGGTAGCATAAAAATAATTTGGTTTTATTTTAAATTACAGGCCGCTGCATTTTGGAGGTGTATGAACACTGCAGAAGCTGATGATGAAGCTGATGATCCGGGTGCTCTGGCTGCTGTTGGTTGTTTACGTGCTATTAGTACAATACTTGAATCAGTGAGCAGGCTTCCTCACCTTTTTGTTCAAATTGAGCCAACTTTGCTTCCTATAATGCGCAGAATGTTGACAAATGATGGTCAAGGTACCTCTCTCTATGCTGCCCTCACACATGACAATATCTGTCCTGCATTTTCCTCTGTCATTATTTTGTGTTCGTGTTATGTGTATATACACATCTTTTCATTAAGAATTACAGAAGTTTTGGAGAAGAGGGTACAAAGAAAACAGAATCACCAATTAAGCAAAGCTTGCTAAAATCTCTCAGCATCTTAGTTAAAAACTCCTTAAAAATATAGGTAGTTTCTACCAAATAAAGGCCAACTGCTTAATCTTATCTCTGACAATTGTTGTGCTAAAACAACCCCTTTAAAAATTCTAAGTTTCAGTCTCTGACCATATGCACCAAAACATTTGTATATTTTGTGCATTTCCACAAAAGCGTTCTATTTTTCTGTCTAGACCATTGAAGCTAATCATAAAAATTGGTCCAATGATAGACACTCAGAAGCGAGCTGGAGTAAATTTGTACATGGAGAGAAAAAAAAGCAGGCCTATTATTTTAGAATTCCTTCTTATTTATTAGCCAAAATGGTAAAAAAAAACCCATCTTGTTCTTTTTGGCAGTTGTCCAGCTGTACAGTTATTCTGGTTGTTAAGCCTTGTGCAAGTATATTTTTTCTGTAAGAAATGGGCAATAATAATGGATTTTTCTTCCCCTTCGAGTAATGTTTCGTAACACTTTAAGATGGCTGTATGAAGTAGTTGATCGCTATTTAGGACTTCCTCTACATGCTTGAACTTATTAAAATGAATGTGATGCTGAAAAACTTTTGAAGCCTTTATATATTTGCTTCTTTAATTTCTTGGACCCTGTATTTGTGTTTGTGTAATTATTAGATTATTAGACTGTGATATGTAAACCATGGTTTGTATATTTTAATTTTGCTTGGATTTTCACTAATTTCTACTATCTTCGTTGTGTGTCTACAGAGGTTTTTGAAGAAGTTTTGGAGATTGTATCTTATATGACTTTTTTCTCTCCAACAATATCGTTGGACATGTGGAGTCTTTGGCCATTGATGATTGAAGCACTGGCTGATTGGGCAATTGATTTCTTTCCAAGTATGTGGTTCTAACAACTTTTAACTCTTTTTTCTATGCTAATGTCTTAATACATAGTTTACATAATCTTTGAATGGTCTATTTTATTTTTCGATATTAAAGCTGGAGAATTAACCAGAAGATGAACACAACAATGTAGTGTTTCTATTAATAAAGAAACAAGCTAAACATACAACATGGACAATTTTCTCTGGTTAAAAGCAATATATATCTCATATCTTCCTGTGAATATGTTGAAGTATGAGCAGTTATCATGCCCAATCTCTTCTTAAGTTTGATGTTGGAAGCCCGAGTCCTAGTTGGTGCTCTTTTGATAAGAAATAACATCTATTTTCCACGGAAAATAACAAAGTAGAACTGTTGTTAGAAATATTAAGACCATAGAGTTGATAAATATGACTTGGGCTTCAAATGCCTAATGACCCAAGCTGAAAGGGGACATAGTTCCAATCCTTAAGTCCTCTCTTAGTCGTTTAAAGCAGAATTTTCGTGCTCATGATACTTGTCAAGCTATGTGGGTGCAAGCGAAGATTCTTTATATAAATGAAATGACAGTCAACACTAGTGTGGGCATTTTGCCAAAGTCATGTTGAGTGTCTGTCTACAGTTTGGTGGCACTGTGGGTGACTATTTGGGCAATGTTCATGGTCTTCTAAATGATTTTAATGAAAATTTTCCTTGGCTTCAACCCCTTGTGGCGAACTTGAACAGTGCCAATCCTTTTTCTTGTAGTTAGGTTTGTTTGTGTTATTTATTGGTTTGCTATCAGATTTTATGTTTTTCGACTATCCCAACTTGAATTCTCTGTGGTTCTTCTTGCTGCGTGTACTGGCCAAATGGTTGGATAATGTGGACGTGCAGCAGCACCTTTAGACTCTTCTGCCAGGGTCTCTAGGGCAGTGATCACAACTTATCTTTGAAACCTGGAAAGTCTCGTCCCGAGTGTAATAATTGCCATGTTCTAAATACAATCTTTCTATTTTCCAAAAAATATATTTCTTCAATAGGAACAAATTAATGTACATTCCATGCTGTTTTTCGGCTTTCCAAAATATAAGTGAAAATGATTCTATGACTAAGTGTTGTATTTCTTCAGAACTCATTTTGTAACAATCCAAGGTATAATTACTAAGTTCATATTCTTCTCCTTAGACTTGAAATTATTGGTCTCAATTCTAAAGTTAGAAGCTTGTGGAGTTAGCTTTATGCAAACATGTGCTGAATAATTATATATTTTAATAAATGCTGTTTCTCGTCAAATTTCCTTTGCTTGATTGTGGTGATTATGTCATGTCCATATCCTTTTTGCTTTTGTGGTTTAGTGGTTTTCTGATTCCTTTACAAAATGCATGTTTGTTAGTAACTGATGTCAATATTTTTAGTTTTGTTCTTGAATGCATAGTTCCTCCTTTTTACTTTCATACACAGACCTGGTATTGATACCTGTTCTGGTCTGTTTACATTGAACTTGGGTTTCAAATAGTTGTTGCTTTCACTTTTCAAGACAAGCATATTTCTAGTCTATCTTATCTTGACCTGCTTGGAAATTTATCATCCTTCTATATGATCTCTTTTTTGCAGATATTTTGGTTCCTTTGGACAATTATATTTCGAGGGGAACTGCTCAATTCCTTTCTTGCAAAGAACCGGACTATCAACAGAGTTTGTGGAACATGATTTCATCAGTGAGTTATTTTTACCTTATTACTTAAAGCATCAACTATTTGGTTGGAGCCTGGTGGTTGATCAGTGATCATTATTATTTTTTGTGTTATTACCGAGGTCTCTGATTTTTATATCATATATAGGTTATGTCAGATAAAAATATGGAGGACAATGATATTGTACCAGCTCCCAAGCTTATTGAAGTTGTGTTCCAGAATTGCAGAGGACATGTGGATCACTGGGTTGAACCATATCTTAGAATTACTGTTGAACGCCTGCGTCACACTGAAAAATCATATTTGAAATGTCTTTTCATGCAAGTGGTAAGGGAATGTTACATTCAATGGTTGAATTACACGAATGACTAAAGTAGTGATGAAAACAGATTTTGTTGCTCTTTGGCTATAATGTTCTGATGATATCTTGATTGTGCTGGTGTCTGTTGTATTGATGTACGCTCAATACCTGTTCTAAGACGAGTTGCTTTTTTCAGATTGCAGATGCTCTTTACTACAACGCAGCACTGACTCTCAGCATATTGCAAAAGCTAGGTGTTGCATCAGAAATCTTCCATCTTTGGTTCCAGTTGCTACAACAAGTTAAGAAGAGTGGAATGCGTGCTAATTTTAAAAGGTTTGTTAATTTTACCTTTTGCTATCACTTGTTCCCATTTTACTTTGTATGTTGCCAACATGCTTCTGTACAACAGTATAGAGATTGTCTGATGACAAATTGAATGTGTCTGGTGATGGTAAACAAACATTGTATGTGCAGGGAACATGAAAAGAAAGTATGCTGCCTTGGTTTGACGTCATTACTGGCACTTCCTTCTGATCAATTGCCGGCAGAGGCTTTAGGAAGGGTGTTTCGGGCGAATCTTGATCTTCTAGTTGCCTACAAGGATCAAGTTGCAGGTCTTATGTCTTCCTTGTCTCTGTAACTGAGTTCTCACAATCATATTTATGGGGGGTAGATTGATGTCATTTGTATCGGTTGCTTGGCCTAAACTCCTAACAGTAGTTTTGTTAGTGCCTAATTTTCATGTTTATTGTACTGATTGCAGAAGCTGCAAAGGAGGAAGAAGCTGAAGATGACGATGATATGGATGGTTTTCAAACTGATGATGAAGATGAGGATGGCAGTGGTTTTGACAAGGAAATGGGAGTTGATGCTGATGACGGGGACGATGGTGATACTATCACACTTAGAAAGTTGGCTGAACAGGTATCTGGATATGCTGGCCTTAAAAACATTTGCTTGCATATGAGTTCTATAGTATGTCTATACGCAGATATGAGCTGCAAGATGGATATTCTAGTAGTTCATCTTCTGGTCAGGTCATTATAGTTTTCATTGAATTTTGAAAGACCCAGTTTAGTCAAATTTGAAATCTAGACTAGTGAATTTAAAAAAGTGTTCATCCTTATGTGGTTCGGTTTTGGTTGAATTGTAGTTGTGTCTGTAATATATTTTATTATGAAGTTCACTATTGAAATAAGTATAGAGAACAAATGAAAAACCTGAAGTTTAACGTTAAAATAATTTTTTATTTGTTAATTTTGAAACTAATCTTATAATTTTAGATCTTGTTTTATAACCATCTAGGCTCAGCAGTCTCTTGCTGCAGCTGCTGCCAATATATAGTGGTACCATTTTGTTGGTTTTTATTCCACATACCAATTTATTTTTTCTTTAGGATCTGTGCACCTAGTAAGAAATTTTGGTCCATGTCAACACTGGGTCCAGTAAGACAGGATCAAAGCTTCTTTCAGGAAGCTGATAAAAACTAGCTATAAATTTCTCTAAAATGAGTCGAACAAATGAGATAATCTGTCCCTCCCCCCTCCAAGTACAATTATTGTAGCTTCAGTTCATCTTATAATTTATTGTTCAATCTTTGAATTTTGTTTTCATTCTGCATCTGTTGGATGTAGGCGAAATCATTCAGGCCCAATGATGAGGACGATGATGATTCAGACGAGGACTATAGTGATGATGAAGAGTTGCAGTCCCCAATTGATGAGGTTGATCCTTTTGTTTTCTTCGTGGATACAATCAAAGGTAAGCTAAAATGCTTAGTGTTCCCCATTGTCATCATGTTACACACTCACCTTACAAAATAATTTTTATTGTAGTGATACAATCATCGGATCCATTGAGATTTGAGAATCTCACCCAGACACTTGAGTTCAATTATCAAGCTCTTGCCAATGGTGTTGCCCAGCACGCCGAGCAGAGAAGGGCAGAAATTGAAAAGGAAAAGCTAGAGAAGTCAACGGCTGCTACAACTTCTTAAGCTTCTGAATGTACATTATTACTGTTGCTTATTTTATTCTCAAGTTCTCAGATGTTACCCATTCTTTAGGAGAGAATCAGAGGGTTGCCTATATTTGAGGCATTTGTCGCCTTTGTGATCATCAGTTGGTCTTTGATCATGAAGAGTTTGCAGTTTTGAAGTGCTTGGAGATCTGTGCAAAGAAGCTCCTATTGACTTATGGAGCGGGTGATGCGTTGAGGAAACTGTGAAGTTAGCGCTTTCTACAGGTTTTAGTTCAAGTTATTGTTTGGTGCTATGGGCTGTCTTTTTGGAGTAAAGTGCCCATTCTTGCCAAGACCGTGTTGTTCCCGCTACCCCTTTTTCCCTTTTCCCTTTCGCGGTCTCCTTTTATAGTCTCCATCTATGTGCCAACCGTATTATGTTTCATGGATACGAGTTCAGTTCTGTAATATTTGTTGCCTGTCACATAGACAGGTATGTAGGGTCGCCAATTGCTTTATTGGTAATTTTTGGTGAGGGATGATATACAAATTTTTGTTTTTTTACACCCTTTTTCGGTCATTATTTTTGGGTTGAGAGTATAGTCCACGAGTATTGATCAAGGTATCAGTTTTGGGGTTATACGAAGCTTTTCAAGGGTCCCATAATGCAGGTTGTAAAACAGTTATGTTCATTCATTATATAAAATATTTTGTGGGAAGAAACAAATCAACTCGATTCATGTTTGGCGGGGAATATAGTTATCTTACTAATTTGTTTGAGAATATGCAACACCCAAAAGTATAATAGAAAAATATTATTGTTTTCAGGAGTGTATTAATGAGTGTTTTTAAAACAGGTGAAGTCCATATGTAAATAACATTATAACGAACTGTAGGAACGCTGATACTTTTCATGGTCTTTACCCACCTGTGTACCATTATTTTGTGAACGAACTCCCGCAACAAATGTATTATGTTAAAGAAACAATATTAGTGTGGCGTTATTTGCGAAACTTGTGAGTACTGTAAAGCAATGTGTAAAGTAACGATTGACTTTCTTAGAATATAAATCATATCAATTTGTTTGTGAATTATTCTTTAAGAACGTGTAGGAAACGTTGCGTTAATAAACTTCTTTGAAACGTCTCTACAAAGATCGAATATTCAACTTTCAATTTCCCCATGTTGCTTTCAAGTTACCGAGGAACTTTTTTTAATGGAGGAATTTTCTTTTACTCGTTGACATATCTGATGTTATGTTTGAAGGTCTTTGAGCATTTGAGATCGAAAATTTGGACTGTCAAATTTGTTTATTAGTCATATGAACGCGGTACATGTAATATATAGTTATTGTAAATGCATCTTTGTTTAATGATTTAAAACTCTTCCAATAGTTCAGTTTTTCTACCGTTGTATACTACCCTTTAATAAAAGTTAACATAATGTGATGAAAATCATGCCTTAAAAATGTTTTCGTGGTTTAATCTTAAAATTTGTGCCAAAAATTGCTACTTACCATTGTTTTTATCGCTTGTTAACACAATTACTTTTTATTATCGTTGCCGTGATTACATTGTGGTTATTTTAAATACAAGGTTAATGCTACTACAACTGAAGAACTGGATTTGGAGGCCTTCTAAGATACAACTCAGACTATATATACCCTTCTAACCAAACTCATACATCGCTTTCTTTGCTTCTTAATGGAGGCTAATTCTTCTTTCAAAACCACATGAAGAATATGTTTTGTCCGTAATAATTTAAATGACTTTGTCTTCAAGATATTTATATCTATAAGTCAAATCACAAGTTTCTGGATATGTAAGTCCATAACTAATATTTTACTTTTGGATTTGTCCATCTGGAAACTTATCTTTGGAAGCACACCAACATAAAAGACCTTCTGGATGCTAAGATCCGTAAGCTTATCATTTACAGCTCACTATTCTGGACATGGAAATCTGAAACTCTTTACTCATTTCTAGATATGGTCATCCAAAAACTTAAATGAATAACAAAAATAACCCTTCAGATATCTAAATTCAGAGTATATAACAACCACTTTCGAATTACTGCATCTGTAAGCAAACATGGAGCCTTCCAAATATCAAGATCCGATAATAGTTCAACACCATTATCATTATCAGCTAAAACGCAAAAACTTAAATGATTTTCTTTATCTTAGAAGAGATTTAATTGTATATAAGAGTAGTGACTTTGCTCCGCCATCATGTCACTTCACCACTACCACCTCTACTCAAAATATATAACACAATAAAAAAACATTCATTTGCAGGTTTTTTTTTTAAAAAAAAAAAAATGTTGAGTTTTAAATTTTATGTTGTTACATGTCTTGAATGATATGGTGACGCTGTGCAGGAAGAAACAACCTTAATGGATTGCAAATTTCTTGCAATGGAGGCTTTCACCGGCTCTATCGTCTCATTCATGTTTACTATCCTCTCATCATCACTTCTTCCCATACTTATTACATAAAGAGTGAGAGGTTTAAAGCTATGCATACTTTGATTCCCCTTTATACCTATGCTGTTCTCTCTCTTTTTTTTCCCCTTTTTTGTTGCCATACATTATTAAAAAAGCAGTTTGTACACGTTATTAGAAGCACTTTCCTTTATACTCTAAATAATCTAAACACATATCTGTACTCGTCAAATTTTAATTTGCAGAATATAAGATGAGTTTTATCTACACAATGATACATTTTTTTTTGAGTATATTCACAACTAAATTGTGTTATTACTTCAAGCTGTTGGAAATTCTGCATCAACTAAAAATAAGGACAATTCATTATATATAAGTGAGTGCAAATCTCACCTCATCAGTCAGTTTTATGAAGTTGAGTTAAACTTAAAGTCCACTTTGTAATATGATATTAGAATCATTTCGAACTTATCCTAATGAGTGTTTGTTGGACTTATCAGGTTATCCACTATCGGGCTGTTATTGAACCATGCATAATATGTTATTCCACGCACAAACTGTAACTCTCGGCATGAAAAGTTATATCAAATTGAGTTTAACTTAAAGTTCATAATACAATAAAAAAAACTTCACTAATTGTCAATCTATTAAAATTACAAAAGATAATATATAAAATATGATGTTGATATATTAATACTAGCAACACAATGTAAACGGAAGAAACATACACTCCACTCTTTAATAAATTATATCATTAAATATTATTCATTTTATTTTTAATTTAAAATATTATTATATTATTATAAACATTTGTTAAATGTATCTTTTGTACTATTCACGTTCTCAAATAAACTTTTCTCATAAAATAATAACCCAAACATTCCTTAATCCCAAAAATCATTTATTTTGGTTGCAGAAAGAAAGCACGGGTAGTTATCACGTGCCTCGCGTACACGAAGAAAAGTAGACTCTTAATTAATTAATTAATTAATTAATTATTATTTTAAAATATAATTTTGTTGTAGTTTTCTTTTAATTAAGAAAGAAAAATAATTATAATTATCCAAATTCGAAACCGAAAAAGTGTGTTTCGTGACTTCACCGTTCACTGCGTCTCCTTTTCTATATTTATATATATTACCATTTTTATTTTCTATTACTCATAAATTGATTCTGCTTTCTCGTGCTGGCGCGTGGACCCCAACCTCCTTCTTCTCCCTCTCTCGAGTCTTCTTCACTCTCAACAAACGCAACTCCTCACCACACTCGCTGCATCGCGTGACAACCACGACCATGGAGATGCTTCGCGGAAGCAGAAGAACAGTCTTCGTCTCCGTGTGCGTGTGCTTTCTTCTGTCACTTTCACCGTCGCCGTCACCGGCGACTGTCGTTAGCGCTTCCCACGGCGTCTTCAACGTCAAGTGCAAGTACCAGGACCGCTCCCTCTCCGCCCTCAAAGCCCATGACTACCGCCGCCAGCTCTCCCTCCTCGCCGGCGTCGACCTCCCCCTCGGCGGAAGCGGCCGCCCCGACGCCGTCGGGTCCGTTCGTTGCTACTGATGAATTCCTTGCTTTGTTCAATTTTGGTTCGATCATCTTCTGAACTGATTGTTGTGTTTGTGTTTTTTGTTTGTAGGCTTTACTATGCTAAAATTGGGATTGGAACTCCTCCGAAGAATTACTACTTGCAGGTGGACACTGGCACTGACATTATGTGGGTCAATTGCATTCAGTGCAAAGAGTGCCCCAGCAGAAGTAACCTTGGTGTAAGCTTTTCATCTTTTTAGGGTGAATAACCAGTTTGGTTCTTAGTAGTTTGAGACGCTATGATTTAGTATTTGAAGGAAAGTAGTAGAATTCATAAAAAAAGTCTTTGAAAATGCAATCACATTTTAGTCGCAAATTCAAAATATCTTATAACTAAAGGGATGATATTAACATACTCTAGGAGCACAAATGACAATGAGTAGTTAAGTTTAGAAACCAAAGTCACAACATTGAGATTTATTTTGAATTTTCGTACTTTTAAAAGTGTATTATACTTTCGGGGAGTAAAATTCTGATTTATCCCATGTTTTTAGTTAAGCTTAATGTTACTTAACTGCCTTCATCACTTGGCTAACGTGGTTGCCTAGGTTTATTTTGTTTCTGTCCGTTATAAAATTAGAATTGATTTGAACTTGAGTTTAATAAGATTTAATTACTCATTTTTTCCCTATACATATACAATCTTTACATTTTAGCTCCTACACTTACAGACTACAAATTTTAGTCGATATATGTACACTTTTTAACTCGTTTTTTTCCTTATACATGCACTTATTAATCCATTCCAGTCCTTACAATTTTGGATGATTCGACTGCATTAAAAAGTGTATGTGTAGGGACAAAAATGAGTAGCTTCTAGGTATTGGGATTGAAGCGTAAAGATGTGCAGGTACAAGGAATGTATGCACTGTGTACAAAAAAGAGAGTTTTTACATTGCTTGCCATTCAAAAATCATTTTAGGGATGACTTTTAAAGATAGTTATTGATAAAATCTACAAAATTACCTTACATGGCAGTTTCGGATTGGTTGACGTGTAAAAACCTTTTACACTGTCAGAACATGCACTATTTTTACTCTTAGAAACATAGGGTTAATGTGGTATTTTTTGGGTTCACTAAGTGCTTGTTCTGTAACAACGTTGAAATATATGTTGACTGGTATAATCAGGGTGAAATCAACATAAAAACAACTATTTGTTGATTCAGAAAACCAATGAATGCAATCAACATGTTAGCAATTACCAAACACACCAAGTAGTTGGAGCCAAAGAGAATAAAGCATAGAAGGATGTTTTTTGCTTTGTTACATTCTGTTAACGTGCCAAACACTTCTTTAGGTGCATTCTAAGTCTGCGAGATGATCATTCTCTTACCATGTATCATTTTAATTGTGCCTTGGTAGCTACGTGGGTCAATGTTGTCTTTTACTGTCCTTACCATGTATGTTCTAGCTGTGTGCCTCCTCAAGTTAACACTGACGTTTTTATTCATTTGAATTTTTATTTTTTTTTGTGTATCACAGATGGACCTTACTCTCTACGACATAAGGGAGTCCTCCTCTGGTAAATTTGTTCCCTGTGATCAAGAGTTCTGCAAAGAGGTCAATGGAGGTCTTCTGACCGGATGCACTACTAATATGACCTGTCCATATCTGGAGATATATGGTGATGGGAGCTCAACTGCTGGTAACTTTGTAAAGGATATTGTACTTTATGAGCAAGTGTCTGGGGACCTTAAAACCGATTCAGCTAATGGAAGTATTATATTTGGGTGAGTTTTCATGTGGCAGTAATGCATGCTATTACTTTTGATCTGTTGCTGCTAGTGAATATTAGTTTCTCATAAGTTGTAAACTCAAACCATGCATGTGTGTTTATAGTAATTTAACATTATGCTTTTGCAAACTTGCAATAACATAATTTCTCATATTATCTTAAAATAAAGTGGATGCATCGGTGCGGTGTGCAGGTATTACTTTTTCAAAGTTTGGTTTTTGTTTCACTAAGAAGCATACAAATTTGGTAAGTCCTCACCAAAATTGATGTTGGTGCCTGAGAAAATACTTGGCTATGATTATAATAGTCAGCTGTCTATTTGAGTAAGATTGAGAGTGAGAAGAATGATAACATTTGTTCTTCTTGCAGTGTTCCTTTTGTTGTGTTCCATACTGGAATTTAGTGTAGTTTTATTAGCTAAGTTTTGTAATGCGAACCTTACTCAAGCTCAACATAAATTTATGCATAAAAATATTGAATAATTCAGCAATTTGTCCTGTCAACGATCTATCAACAGAAACTATTGTGGATTATAATTTACTTTATTTTATACTTTTAGGTTCGGGAAATGCCAAACTTGAATTTAAACTCTTTAACTGCTAAATTTTCAGTTTTATCAGACATTATGTAAATAAAATAGTTAGTAAATACTGAGGCAATGAATAGAACACCTTAACATATGGAACACTCCTAAAAATGCCTTTTCTAATAACAGCCTGATGTGATTAATGCAGCTTGATGTGATTCTGGAGGCACTTGTGTTTGATAATTTAATGATGTGGTGTTATTTATATTTAAAATGAATATTTTGTAGGTGTGGTGCTAGACAATCTGGAGATTTAAGTTCTTCAAATGAAGAAGCACTTGACGGAATACTTGGATTTGGAAAAGCTAATTCTTCAATGATCTCACAACTGGCTTCTTCTGGCAAAGTGAAAAAGATGTTTGCTCATTGTTTAAATGGAATAAATGGAGGTGGTATATTCGCTATTGGGCATGTTGTGCAACCTAAAGTGAAGATGACTCCATTATTACCAGACCAGTATGCAATTCATTTAATACATTTCAGAATTACATTTTTTTTTCTTGTGTTATTAATTACTCTTTTGGGGATATTCTTTAGTTTTCATATCATGTTTTTGTTAGTGACCACATTATATTTTTTTGCAGATATTGTAGTATGTTTTGTGATAGTAGAACACTTTTTTTTAAAAAAAAATCGGGCTAATTTAACCCTAAAACTAGCCCATGAGGTGAGGATTTCCCAAACCTTTATAAGCTCTACTTTCGCCATATCTACAGTTGTGGGATCTCAATAGCTTCTATTGATTGTCACACAAATAGTTTCTAATTCTACTTAAGATTATTATCATTAGTGGTTTATATATCTCTTAAGATTTTTGAATCATACAGAAAGTCCTCCAAATTCTACTTTGTAAAGTTAATTACTTTATCGAAGACTATGTAATTTTTTTCCCACAACTAATCCAGATCCTTCACATGAGCTCTGTGTTACCATAGAATCTATGTAATGCGTTTGAATCACTAAACCTTGCATCTTGTTTACTACTACTAAATCTATCTTTCTCTTTTCTTTTAGTCTTGTTTGATTTTAGTTGTCTTATCATGTGAATAATATTTATCTATAATCTAGCTTGTCCCTTATACATTGGTGACGTCTCTCAACATCTACACTCTAAATGGTGTTTGTTGGTTTTTTTGGTTTAAAAGATTATTTGAAGCTAAAGTTATCATGAATATTTAGTAAAACTGTAATTTGAATATGAAATGAATTTCATGTTAGTTGATTCTGGCGGTAGGATTTTCTGATGGTGCAAAAGGAAGTGAAGCTTCATTGTTTTTCTGTGGTTTTCTACCATAAAAGCCAGAAACTTTCTTCCCTATATTCTAAATGGAGAACAAGATATCTTTGTTAGATGTTCATGTCCATGCTTGATATGCTGGACTTTGGTCAATTTCTTTATGCTTGACATATCAGCCTTGGAAGCTTGCCCAAGTCATTATAAGTAGCATCTAGGCCATAAATGTAGGTACTGTTTGGCCCAACTTTTTTTTGGCTTTTCTTTCCCTTAAAAGGAGAAGTTGAGCCAAATACAGGCTCTTAAAAAAATGAGGACATTAATTTTAATAAAGGAAAATGGAGGAAAAATAGCTTTTTAAAAATTGATAACTACAGTAGTTTTTACTAATGAGCTACATTACCTAGGCCCCCTTCTCCCGTTCTTCATGAACTAATTGATGCGGAACAATGAACCAAATCTTTTAGCTTAAACGGAGTTTTTATGTTAAGACTACCAAACAACTTCTACTTCATATTTTTAGCTTTAACTTGAAATAGCTTTTGAGTAAAAAATAAGCTGGGTCAAACATAATCTTATCTAAGTGGGATCTTAATAAATTTGTACTTATAGTCTCTCTATTAAGATATTGGTTTACAGAAATCTATATTTTGAGAAAATATGACATTTGAAATTTTGTTTTAGGCCACACTACAGTGTCAATATGACAGCGGTTCAAGTTGGAGAAACTTTCCTTAGTCTATCAGAAGATTCTTCGGCACAAGGGGATGCAAAAGGGACAATAATTGACAGTGGCACAACCTTGGCCTATCTGCCTGAAGGAATTTATGAGCTTCTAGTATCCAAGGTATATCAAAGTGTTGTAAATATCATAAACATTTAGGAGGTGAAATATCTCTAAATTTCTTTAAGTAATTGTTTCCCTTACACTTTATTATTGCTATTTACTTCTTATGCATATTCATTTACCCTATAAAAGGGAGGTCACTGAATGTACAAAATACACACAATCAATATGCAGTTTTCTTTTGTTGACTGAAAGTCTTATTTTCTGTAAATTACTAAATTTACGTAACAGTTTATCATACACTTGTCTGAATTGCTTTCTCTTGTTAGATAATTTCTCAGCAAACTGATCTAAAAGTTCAGACTCTCCATGACGAGTATACATGCTTTCAATATTCTCAGAGGTATGATGCATAACGTGCATGTTCATTAATCCATATACTGTACTGATACTATAGCTGGGGGTTTAACGTAATCTATTTTTTTTTGTTGAACACACATCTGAAAAGAAGTATGCATGCATGTATATTGCATGTAAATGGTGTCTTGTTGGTTGGGAACAAATTCAGGTATTTTGGTAGCTTACTTTGGCATACCGGCTTTAGAAGATTGCTTTGTTGTATGGTTAGTTTTGGAAGAAAGGGCCTAATATTGTGGTTTTGATAATGGTGGTTCATTCCATAGTGTTATACTTTCTCTTAACTCCGGTGTCCACGGTGCGTGGCATATGTCACAAAAATATTAGGGAGGTGATTGCTTGTCTATTCTGTTTTAGGTAGAATTTCCCTTCAACAATGTGTTGTAGAGTAATAAAAAAGATTGGAAGAAAACAAATCAAAAGTGGTTTTGACTTTTGACAAATTCTGTTCTGCTTTGATCTCCTTTGAAAATTGTCTGGTGAGAAATCTTTTTTGAACAGGGTGATTTCACCATTAAGTTACCAGGTCCTCTGCTATCAACTCTGTTCTTCACACACTCATTTAATTGTTTTCTTGTTATTATTTCTTTAGAACTGGTCTCCATCTTCAATATGGCAATTGTAATGCCATGTTGGCATTGTTTAAGCTTTCTGTCCGGAGCATTGGCTTCTCTTCTGGTTGTTGGTGTTTGAGCTTATATTCCTGAATCTTCAAGTAGCTTTTTCATAGCATAGCAAGTTTTCCAAGCTAGGACCGTTTACTCTCCACTTCTAAATTGCACTTAGAAATTTTTTTCTGTTCCCTTTCATAGATTTTCCATCTTCGTAGATGTCTTATCCTTCTGTTTCCATTTTGGTAGATGTGTTTTCCTCTTGGTTTTACATTTTTTCTATTTTCCCGCACTATTGTAGGACACAGTAATGATTGTATGCTCTGAAATTTCTTCTTATAATTCTGTTGCTGGTTCTACAGTATTGGTTCACAGATTGTTTTATGATTTTATGCTTTTTGTTGGTTTGCTCCGTTGCACATTTCCTGAATTTTATTTCTTTTTTCCTTTATTTAGTGGTGTCATCTTTAGTCCTTGAAGATTTCTTATCCTCTCTCTGTATCTTTTTTTTTCTGACTTAATGTTTTTCTTGATAATAGCTATAATAACGACATTAACATGTAGCCTATATTATATGTTAAAGGAGTTTGTCAAGGAAATCTTTGGGTTTGTAGCCTCTTTGCCATTTCAAATCTTATTTGCTTACTGGAAAAACTTTGGGCAACCACTCGATCACTAATTAAAAATAACCACTTTACATGATGCATTAATGTAATGCATTGAAAACAACTTCATATTAATGCATTATTGCTGTGCTTGACATTAAATTTTTCAGAAATTATGTTTAATAGTTATGTTTTTGAAATATTAAATTCATAATGGTTTAATGTTTTAGTCATTTCAACATGACACTGTTAATATAGAAATTATGCAACTCTTTCAATGTTTTAAAATATTATAATATAAAACTTAAAATATATAAAATCTCATTTTCAAATATTATAAGCACTATAACACTTTATATCACATAAAGTTAACATGCAATATTGCATCATATTATTTGAATTTTAATATTAAAAATGTTTTAAATATACTCCTTGCAATACAACAATTTTTTTCCATTTTTCATTATTTATGGTTTCTAAATTTTCTTTGATTTCTTTTCAAAGGAGACATCCCATCCCTAGCAGTAGTTAAATACAATTTTTTGTAATCCACATTGATGAAGTATTCTAATTTTTTTTCGGCAAATTCTATATGCTTAAGCATTGTATTTTATTTTGTTTTCATTTTTAAATAATCTTAATGAGTCTTGTTTTGGGCTGTGTTCAACTTTTTTAGTCGTTTCATGTCACAAATGAATTTAAATATTAATATAAAAGTTGGAAAAAATCATTTTCATATTAATCAATCAAACAGTTCATGATCTCAAGATGGATAATTTAATAAATAGGTACTTTTTTTTTAAGGTACTTTCATAAATATCTTTTGATTTATATTTGAAACAAGATTCAGTTTTTACTTAAATAACATTTACAAAGTGAAATCACTTTATCTGCATATATTTTTCTGTATTTTTTGGGACAATAGATATCATATTACTAGCTTTCGTGTGAAAATGTATGCAGTATTAATACTAAAGTATTCAATAATTATATATTTTTTAATTAATTATGTGTGGTACCTGATAATAATTTTTCATTTTATTTTAGAACAATTTATATCTATTTATAGATAAATAATTTTTCATTGGGTTGTATTATGTTTCATTAATTTTTTCTTCTATTTTGTTTCATTAGTTTTTTGTAATAATATCCTTCCTTTGCTACTTTCTAAAAAAATTACAATTTAAAATACCCTTTTTTAATTTAATTTAATTTTATGGTGCAAGGTACAGGAAATATGCCTAGTCAGGTAAAAAGGCATTTGCCTCCCACATGGCTATGAGCTATGTTTGTAAGATGGAATGCATTTTTTTGTTAAGGTGTAAACTTCATTATTTTTGGACAATTAACCTATAAATTGTGTTGCATGATTCTCATAAATAATATATGGACTGTGCTTATGACTTTTTGATTTGGCTGATGCCTTCCATGACTTTTCTTTAGTTATGTTACAATATTTTGTAGATTTAGTTTTAGGAACTTTCTTATTATGTATTGTTGGAGTACTTTGATAACTGGACTGTTCCCTTTGTATACGCTATGCCTTTATGTCTATGTCAGCTTCAATCAGGAGTGTAATGGCTATCGTATTTGTTGTTGCAGTGTTGATGATGGATTTCCAGCTGTCACATTTTATTTTGAAAATGGACTCTCGTTAAAGGTTTATCCACATGATTACTTATTTCCCTCTGTAAGTATATTGCAAGTCTAGTTGATCTTTGTTTTGTTGTGGTATATATGATGGTTTTATTTGGCTTGTTTTGGGACCTATTGTTAGCCTTCTCTGTCATTATTTGTTGCTCATGCCTCATGTCGGTTATCCCTTTCTCAAGTATTGCGTATAGTTTTGTTTTTGGGTATGCATTCCAACTACTATTACCGATTGTGGTCTTAGGGTGCCCGTCTATAGTATATTATGAGACTGAACAACACATACACTTTGGGTTCTATAATCAACATGACATCTTTTAATTAATATTTTGAAATTTTTTATGATCTTGCTTTGGAACTTTATGATATTTGCTACTTGTGCTTTTCAATAAGGTCATAAATTTGTATAAAATACTTATCCGTTGAATGTAATTTGGGTGGATCGAGCGCTTACCATGGGTCAAAAGCTATAGCTGATAGTTAGAGCGCAATTCTTTCTACTTGAGCGCATAACAGCCCAAGCATCATGATTCAATTGTAACTTGGTCCACCTGACCTCCTCTATGAGACAATTAATGTCACCTGCAGCATTGTTTGGATATATAATACCATGTGAAACAATTTTTAGGTGTGAAAGTGAATCTATCAAAATAAATATAAAAAGAATACATTACAATTTACATTTATATTCAGTTTCGAATCCCCTTAAAAATAGGGGTATAGAAAACTGGTCTAATTCTTTGTCCCCAAATGTAAGCCAACTGCATTGTGCACTAACTGTAGCTGTATTCTGGACTGAAGTAAGAAAAAGTTGCTTCTACCTAAAGTGTCCACAGTGTACATTAAAAACATTTTGTATTCCATCTACACTGAATTTAGTTTTGTGAGTTCCGGAATGAGTTCTGGAATTGAAAATGCAACAGACAGATTCTCTTTTCCTATTTTGAAGCCTTGTTGATCATTATTTTGTCATTTTAGATACTCAGTAGTTTTAAAATTATTTTTCAAAACACTCGTCAATTAATGTGCAGTACTTTTGAGCATGTTTTTATATGTCAATGATTTTTATATTCTAAAATTTTATATACCATATTATGAATTAAACACTGTTGTGCATCTGCAGGGAGATTTCTGGTGTATTGGTTGGCAAAATAGTGGGACACAATCAAGAGATAACAAAAATATGACCTTATTAGGAGGTATTCTCTTCAAATCTTTTTCTTTACCAATAGTTATTTGCCGCTAATTTTTCTGAATACTGCTTCCAGCTTTAGAATAAGACTGCCATAGCCATTATAAGAGGGAAGAAATGGTGAATTTTGTGACAGCATTTTGAGATGAAACATTTTTGAACCTGGTTAAATCTGATTTCTGAAATGAACAAGACAAATATATCATAAATGCATATCGTGGAACATATTTTGTGAGATAATATTTAATCATATTATCATGTGAACCTCTAAATGGGCTAACTATTTTTTTCAGAGGTGAAACCCGACCACTTTTGAAATTTAAATTAATCAAATGCGTTTTTTGGCTTATTTGGTGAATTGCCATAGCAATAGAGTGCTGGTGGCCCTCTCCTTCTATGTTGGGGTTTTACTTTGGGACCTGGGCATTTAGCCACATCTTTGTCCCGCAAGTGTTCAATACTTTGTGCTATACCAACTTAAATTCCCTATTGAGAGTCTGCTGTGGATCAAATGTTTATGTACTGGAGTTAAAATTACTCGGTATTTTACAAGCTAAATATTCTGATAAATGTATTATTTTTATTTGTGGAAGAGTTTTCCAGATATATTTTTTCTAGATGTAAGTTATAGCAGAATTATTATCAATAATCATTTTGGTTCTCCATGAAGTTTGCTTTTCATGACCTTACTCTGCAGCCTCATCTAAAT
>Ga0123342_1002625_pt1 | contig 29663 bp, 12 predicted proteins | sample Turbeawhitnodule_FD_89960 | JGI IMG/M metagenome (GOLD analysis project Ga0123342, IMG submission 89960) | Root nodule microbial communities of legume samples collected from Mexico - Turtle bean Mexico white nodule | ecosystem: Host-associated > Plants > Roots > Nodule | place: Mexico: Nepantla... | reverse complement strand
TTTTTTTTTTTTTTTTTTTTTTATGGTAAAGGTAAGTTTTTTTTTAAATTTAAACAAATTTTTTTTTTTTTTGGTTTTTTTTTTTTTTTTTTTTTTTTTTAATTCTAGTTATATTATTTGTTTGGTAACAGATAATTTCTGATGCTGATGTAAGACCTTGTAAAATTTGGGCTTTCAAATTATTGGACTGGTTACAAAATGCTCTGGTTTATCATTTGTAATTGTCAATGTATATTCATCCTTTGGGAATGTATGGCAAAAAGATTTATTCTGGTTTAAACCAGTTTCCGGTTTTACTTCCAAATTTACTTACAGTCATGATGCACTCTAGTGGAAACTTTGCAATGCGAGGAAGCATTTAATGAAACTACTGTATTGTATTTTGATATATCTTTCAGAATCTTCTTTGTTGGTGTCTTCATTAAAATTAAAATTACATTTCTATCTAAAACTCAGAAGTACCAGTTCTGTCTTGTATGGAAATAGATGTTACAGGCAATTATATGGAAGTCTGTGTATGATAATAAGCCATATCTAGTTTCTGTATTACATTTCCTTTCACTCACACTTCTATTTCCTTACTTGAAAACTGAAATTTTGCTGTTAGCTTTCTTGTAAATACCCTGAAACACATTAATTTATCTCATCTATACATTCTCATGAACAGATATGGATTCCAAGGTGAAGCAAATGATCAAGGTTATTGAAGAAGATGCAGATTCCTTTGCTAGGAGGGCAGAAATGTATTATAAGAAACGGCCAGAGCTTATGAAATTAGTTGAAGAGTTTTATCGTGCATACCGGGCATTGGCTGAGAGATATGATCATGCAACTGGAGTGATTCGTCAGGCCCATCGTACCATGGCTGAAGCATTTCCTAATCAAGTGCCTCCTGCAGCAGATGATTCATCCGGTGTTTCTTACTTGGAGACTGAGCCACATACACCAGAGACACTCGGCTTCTCCCGTTCATTTCTTGATTCAGATGAATTGCAAAAGAATGCTTCAACTCATTTCCATACCATCAAAAGAAATGGATCTTATACTGATGAAACTGATTGTGGTATAAGCAGAAAGGGTCTGAAACAGCTCAATGATCTATTTATGTCAGGAGATCCAGTAAGTGGGCGTGTTCGAAGGGGGCTCAATTTTCTTGACGTAGAAGAGATTAATGGGCAAGACAATGGAAGCCAAGATAGTAGGACTGAAGTATTATCAGAGTCTGAACGGATGACCAAAGCTGAGACAGAAATTTTGGCCTTAAAGAAAGCCCTGTCTAACTTAGAAAGTGAAAAGGAGGCTGGCTTGCTTCAGTATCAGCAGAGTTTGGAGAGATTGTCTAATCTGGAATCAGAAATGTCTCGTGCAAGAGAGAATTCTCACGGACTTAATGAACGAGCAAACAAAGCTGAAGCTGAAGTTCAAACCTTGAAGGAAGCCATTGATGATTTACAGGCTGAAAGAGAAGTTAGTCTTCATCAGTACCAGCAATGCTTGGAGAAAATATATAATCTGGAGAAAAATATTTGCTCTGCTCAAAAGGATGTAGGAGAAGTCAATGAACGAGCTACTAGAGCTGAAATTAAAGCTGAATCCTTAAAGGAAGACCTTGCTAGAGTAGAAGCTCAAAAGGAAGCTGCCCTTGCTCAATATAACCAGTCCTTGGAGTTGTTGTCAAAAGTAGAGGAGAGGCTCGTACAAGCTGAAGAAAACGCAACAAGAATTAAAGAACAAGCTAATGATGCAAAAACTGAAATTGAGAGCATGAAGTTAGAAATTGCTAAACTTACTGAAGAGAAGGAAGATGCAGCTCACTGTTATCAACAATGCTTAGAGATAATTTCCAGTTTGGAGCATAAACTCTCTTGTGCCCAAGAGGAGGTGCATAAGCTAAATTGCAAGATAAATGATGGGGTTGAAAAGTTACATAGTTCTGAACAGAAGTGTTTTCTCCTGGAAACATCTAATCAGACTTTGCAATCTGAATTGCAGTCTTTGGCACAGAAGTTGGGATTTCAAAGTGAAGAACTTAGTGAGAAGCAGAAAGAAATGGGTAGACTCTGGACTTGTATACAAGAGGAGAGACTGCGATTCATCGAGGCTGAAGCTGCTTTCCAAACTCTTCAGAATTTGCATTCTCAATCTCAAGAAGAACTAAAATCTCTTGCCACCGAGCTTCATGGTAAGGCTGAAATTCTGGAGAATATGGAATTCCATAAGCAGGCTTTAGAGGAAGAAGCACACAAGGCCAAAGAAGAAAACAAAACTCTAAATGAGCTCACATTATCTTCATCTTTGTCTATAAAAAAAATGAAGGATGAGATATTAAATCTGAGGGAGATAATAAAGAAACTTGAACTGGAGGTTGGACTGCAGGTAGATGAAAGAAATGCTCTCCAGCAAGAAATTTACTATCTTAAAGAGGAGCTTAATGATGTGAATAAAAGACATGAATCCATGATGGAGGATGTCAGATCAACTGACTTAGATCCACAGTGCTTTGCTTTTTCTGTGAAGAACTTGCAAGATGAGAATTCAAAGCTGAAGGAAAGATGTGAAACCTACAAAGATGAGAAAGCAGCTCTAAAGGAAAAAGTGGAGATCTTGGAGAAGCTTTTGGAGAAGAATGCTGTTTTGGAGAGGTCTCTTTCAGATTTGACTGTTGAGCTCGAGAAGGCCAGAGGAAAGGTAAATGTATTGGAAGAAACTTGCGAATCTTTTCTTCGGGAGAAATCCACTCTTGCAGATGAAAAAGCGACCTTGTTTTCTCAGTTACAAACCACAGCTAAGCAGCTGGAGAAGCTCTCAGAGAAAAACAACCTTTTAGAAAGTTCACTATGTGATGTGAATGCTGAGCTTGAAGGATTAAGGATAAAGTCAAAGATCTTAGAAGACTCTTGTCTGTTGCTAGACCATGAGAGGTCCAGTATCAACTCTGAGAAAGAAACCTTAGTTTCACAATTCAACATCACTCATCAAACTCTGAAAGATCTTGAGAAACAACACAGTGAATTGGAACTGAAGCATTCTGAACTGAAAGCAGAAAGGGAATCTGCATTTCACAAGTTGGAAGAACTACTTGTTTCCTTATATGCTGAGAGGGAAGAACATTCCAGAATTGTGCAATTGAATGAATGTCACTTGGCTGAGAAGGAATTGCAAATTTTTGTTCTCCAAGAAGATGCGGATTACCAGAAAAAGGATTATGAAGAGGAAATGGACAGATCTGTACATGCTCAAATGGAAATTTTCATTTTGCAGAGAAGTATCCAGGATTTGGAGCAAAAGAACTTCTCCCTTCTAGTTGAGTGTCAGAGAGTCTTGGAGGCTTCTAAACTGTCTGATAGATTGATATCTAAATTGCAGAATGACAACACTCAGAAGCAAGTTGATGTTAACTCATTGTCTGAGAAAATTAAAATACTCAGGATCGGACTGCTTCAGGTGTTGAAGACTCTTGATATTAACAGCGAGCCTTGGTGTGAAAATATGATTGAAATGGACCAGGAGCTTCTGAACCATATACATGGTAAACTTCAGGAGACACAAAGTTCTTTTGTCTCAATTTTCAACGAAAGCCAGCAAGTGGCCATTGAGAATTCAGTTCTTGTTACATTCCTTGACCAGTTGAAATTAAAGGCTGAAAATCTTTTGACGGAAAGAAATTCCCTAGATAAGGAGTTGAGAACCCAGTCTACACAGTTTTTGGCATTGCAGGCAGAGGTACAAAAGATATTGGAGAAGAATCAGGAATTGAAGTCGACAATAAGGAAAGGAGAAGATAAAATGGAACTAATGGCTACTGAAGTAGAGAATTTATGCAAACAGCTGTTAGACTTGAAAGAGGATCTCCAAAACATAAAGGAAGAAAATTGCAAAACTTTTGAAGAGAAAAATTCCTTGATGGGAAGATTTCTGGACCTGGGTGAAGAGAAAAGTAAGTTGGAAGATGAAATCTGCATTATGATTGATGAAACAATAACACAATCTAATCTCTCGCTGGTCTACCAGAACATTGTATTCGAAAAACTCCTGGCACTTAAAGGGCTAAGCAACGATTTCGATAGACTTTGTTCAGTAAATACCGACCTTGAGGAGAAACTAAAAATACTGATGGGCAAAATAGAAGATGTACAAATGGAAAATTCCGATCTTAAAGAGTCCTTTGCAGTGTCAAGCATCGAACTAAAATTAGTTCAATCCGTCAATGATCAATTAAATTGTCAGATTAGGAATGGAAAGCAATTGTTGTCTCGAAAGGAAAATGAGATTTTGGAAGCAGCAGAGATGTTTAGCGCTTTACATGATAAGAAAACAGAATTGCAAAGATTGGTGGAGGTTCTGAAGAGCAAGTATGATGAAGCCAGGGTGATACTTGAAGACCAAGCTAGTCAAATTTTAAAATTGTCCTCCGAAAAGGATCAACAAAATGATGAGCTTGGATGCCTCGGTGAAGTGAATCAGAAGTTGGAGGAGGAAATGAGGCACCTGCACCAAGAAATTGGAGAAATTAAACTGAGGGAAGAGAAGCTAAGTCATGAACTACTTAAGGGAACAAATGAGATTAAACAATGGGAAACTCAGGCTGCCACACTCTATACCAGACTGCAAACTTCTGCCGTCAATGAGACATTATATGAAGAGAAGGTCCGTGAGCTAGCTGATGCATGTGAAGATCTTGAACGCAGAAGCAACTTTAAAGACATGGAAAGTGAAATGCTGAAAGAAAGAGTTTGCAAGTTGGAAGGTGACAACGGGAAGCTTCGGGTTCAGTTGGCTGCTTATGTCCCGGCTGCCAGTGCTTTGAATGACTGCATAACATCCTTGGAGATGCAAACACTTGGGCATGCAAAACCACATGACGACAAAGCATCAAAGGTAATTTACATAAACTGGGAACCAGTTACTATTGCATTGGTTACATTGACAAAACAATGTTTTTTAAAATTGTTTCCAGGTTAAAGATTTCGCATATCACAAATACAATGAAGGTGGTCCACAAACAGGTGAAGATCAGAATGCTGCGGCAATAGATGCACTTCCAGATTTCCAAGGCATGCAGAAAAGAGTCAATGCAATTGAAACGGCTGTTAAACAGATGAATGAAAGTTTCAAAACTAAGGATGAAATGAGAGAGATTCAAGTGTTAAAATCTGGATTCAGCCGGCGCCAAGGAAATATTCAAGCAAGTAAGTATGTTACTGAAATGCATGAAGCGAGGGGGCATCGAGATGGAGCTTCTGATGAACTGAAGTCAAAAAGATCAGTGTCAGATGTCCCTGTAGCAGAAATTGAAGTTCTGCCAAAAGACATCATGCTTGATCAAACGTCTGAATGTTCATATGGGATAGGTAGGAGAGGAACTCTTGAGACTGATGATCAGATGCTCGAATTGTGGGAAACTGCTAATAAAGATGGCGTAATTGGGCTCACAGTTGGAAAGGCACAGAAGACAGCCATTGTGCCTACTGGATACCATCAAAAGAGAGCAACCAGGGAGCTCAGAAACAAATATCCGTCAGTAGAGTCCTTGATTGAGAAGGAGTTGAGTGTGGACAAATTAGAGATCTCAAGAAGATTGACACAGTCACATTCACATGAAGAAGGCAACAGGAGGAAGATTTTAGAAAGACTTGATTCTGATGCTCAAAAGTTGACAAACCTTGAAATTACCGTGCAAGATTTGATGAGCAGGGTAGAAATTACTGAGAGCACAAAGGGAAAAGGTATTGAGTTCGATACGGTGAAAGGGCAGCTTGAAGCTACTCAGGAAGCCATCACAAAGTTGTTTGATGCTAACAACAAGTTGAAGAAGAATGTAGAAGAGGGTACTTCATCCTTTGCAGGGAAGTATACAGCAGAATCAAATGAGAGTGGAAGTGGTAGCAGGAGAGTTTCAGAACAGGCTCGGAGAGGGTCTGAAAAGATAGGACGGCTGCAGTTGGAGGTGCAAAGACTGCAATTTTTACTTCTAAAGTTGAATGATGAAAAAGAAGGCAAAGGAAAGGCAATGATAGATGAACGAAATTCAAAAGTTCTTCTGCGAGATTATCTCTATGATGGGACGAGAAGAAACTACCAGAAAAAGAAGAAGAAAGCACACTTTTGTGCATGCATGCAGCCTCCCACTAAGGGAGATTAAGTCGGCAGGATTTTTAACATAGTTTAAATTACATTAGACGTTTACTTCTTTCTTTATAATCTAGAAATGGTTTAAGACCGTACTTGTTTTCCAATATAGAGGATCTACGGTTCTTGTAGCGTAGAGATCCTGCTGTACATTTTATGTAATGTTCTCTCACAAGAAGCTAGGATGGAATTTTCGCCATTTTATTTTCTGAATAATTCCTCAGTCTTATTTCCTTCTTGGTTAGACATGCCATTCTTTACTAGCTATTACTTTCACTATTACTCATGGTATAGGTTTAACAATTAAATTAAAATAATTTCAATAGAGACCACACAAATCATCTAACACCAAAACATGATAGTATAGATGAGGTTAGATTCGTTATTAATTATCTTAAGATTTTCACTTTTTCAATTCTCATACAGAGTTGAACTTAACAAAACAAATATCAATCAAATTCAACATAATCTTATTAACAGAACAATCTACCGGCATATTCAATATCTTACTCATCTCCCTCCTGTGAGACGTAACGTCTTATTGTGAGATGTTTATTTTTTACCCTTTGAGCTAAGTGGACAAGAAATTAATTAGAATTAAACAAACTAAATAAGAATTCTAATTAAAGAAGAAAATTGAATTCTCAACAAATGTTCAAAAACAATCCCTTAACAAAAACCAGAAATCAAAAAGATCAGATCGTCTAACAAAAGCTGTTGTAGAGAATCTAAGAATAAAACTTTATTGAACAAAAATCCTTAGAATTCATTGCAAAATCACAAGAGAATCAACTCAAAAAGTTTAGTCTTCCATGTGGAGACAAAATGAAAGAATTATAAAAAAGAAAATAAGAAAACGCTAAAACTCTATTATTTTTCAAATGTCAGTGTTAAGCTTCATCCTTTCTCCTTGAAACTTGTATCTTTTTATAGGTTTTTCTACTCCAAGGATATAAAAAATATATTGTGTCTTAGATATTGTTCAAAACATCTCGGTTTAAAACTTTCGTAGAATTTTCTAATTTTGTTTCCAACTTTATCACAATTATGTTTCTTCATATTTTTTTAGATGATTTGCTTCCAATTTTGTTTCTAAGATATTATAGATTTTATTCTTTAATTCTTCTACTCAAATTTTGTGTCTCGTATTGATTCAAAGAAGCAAGGTGGACTTTTGTATGATTCGACTCACTCAGTAGTTAATGTTTCATTTGTTCAACAAACACTTATTTTATATTGTCTAATCAGATCTACTATGAGAAATATTAGACCGTCTACTATGACTAAAACACCATATTAACATAAATAACAAATAAGACCCATATAAACTCAATTAGATGAGTCATGATTACATTCCAAGAATCTATGATTAGGGTTATTAAGTATGAGTAAAATTATGCTCATCAAATACCCCCACACTTATCTTTTTTCACTCGTGGGCAAAATAGTCTATAGATTCACAACAACTTAAAGGAACAAAATATAAGCGAATGACAAAATTGACAACATATTTTAAGAATGCATAATGGCTAACATGATACAATTTCAAGAAATATAAGAATCAAGATAATGGAAATTCCTATGTTTTAACACACAAACAAGTAAATGAATTCAAAGGGTAAATAAAAAATGAGAGAACTTTCACTAGACGCTCTTCAACTCTGAAGTGCTTAAGTTTGTATTTTTGCTTAAAGCATTTAAGCAAGCAAACATTACCACAGACTTAGCAAGACTATAATATTTACAATAATTGAAAAAACGTGGACGTAAAGACAAAGAGGACTTCATAAGGTTTTAATGGGATCAATGTAAAGGTAGGTAAAATGGGAGAAAAGAGGCTTAAAACCATAGAAAAATAAAGTAACATAGGAAAATGAATCCAAAAACTAATGTAAATAGCTTTACAATTCAACTCCTTTTTTTTATGTCAAGACATCATTATTTTTATTGCTTTTTCATGTAGCAGATGGTCTACACTTGTGTTTTTTTTTTTTTTTTTTTATTCCTTTCTTTCTTTATTTTTCTATTTTTTACAATACCAAAGAGGTAAACTTACGGGCAGTGACACTCCTAAACTTATTAAAGAATTTACTCTCAAACTAATTTCAAATCTCCTTTATCTTTTAAGGTAGGGATAGTCATGTCTTTTATATTTTAAGGATTATAATGAGGGTTAAAACCAAGAAAAATGATATATAATCAAAAGAGCTAACAAGTGGATTATCATGAAAGCTAGACTAATATGGCTAGTGGTGTAAATTAAACAAAAAATGCTTCAATCATATTAGTTCATGCACATAAAACACAATTACAAAACAAAAAATCAAACTACGTTCTAGAATATATAAGAAAACATGAGTGGAAATACCTAAAAAAGATCATTATACAACTTCGTTAGACAAACCATTAGATAGTTCGTTAGACAGTCTTTCAACAAGGCTAAAAAAATCACCAGAGACAATCTATCACAAAATATTTAAGCCATAATTTTTCACAACCAACTTATTTATCAATTTTTTAAGGAAATCCGCACAACACAAATTTAGAAACTCAGATTTTTAAAAATAATGAAACTACCACCTACTAGACAATCCTAAAAAACTGATTTATATTTATTTTTATTTTAAGAGAAGGAAAAAAAGTTCAACAAATCAAACAAATCATCAAAAGATAAATCATACACTATGATTCTCCACCTCTACACTTAAATCACATATTATCCTCAATGTAAAAGAACTGAAATGACTCACAAGGTTGTTGAAAGTATGGATCATAAGATTATTTGAAATACGACTCATAAGAGTGACAAGATTACTGAAAGTAAGACTCATAATGCATATAATTTTGTTGATCATGTTGAAGTTGGTTTAGCATAAAAGCTAAATCCACATCAATTTCATAATCAAAATTAAAAGCAAAAGGTGAAAAATAATGAGACGTTCTATCATTAGATCGTCTATTCTAAAATATGTTTTTCTTATGTAATAATGTGATCAGTGTAAAAATTGAAAACCATACAAATAGAATGAAAAAACAAAGTTAGATATACAAAATAAATAAAAAATTATGCAAATACATAAGAAAATGTAGAAAAAAATATGTAGATAAAGAAGATAGTTGATAACCAAATTCAAATTGGATTTCTCGACAACAATGCCAAATTTGATAACTGACTTTAGAGTAAAATTAAAAGAATTTTTGTGGAAACCATTTAACACCAAAGAGGTGATAATATAGATAAGGTCAAATGATCCCAAGTTTTCTCCCATCGAGTTCAATAATAAATTTAGTCAATCAGTGTTCAAAACTTATCTGCAAGCGATAAGGGTTAGAAATAACAATAAGATAAAAGGGGCATTGAGATTCTTATGCAAAAAATTAAAATAGACAATGTAAAATAATAAAAAAAAGCATGTTAATTCTCAAGTTCATGCAATAGTCAATTCGTCACTGATTATCTTAAAATTTTCACTCTTTCAATTCTCACACAGAGTTGAACTTAACCAAATAAGCATCAATTAAATTCAACAACATCTTATCAACAAATCAAGCATCTACTAACATATTTAGTATATCACTTGTCTCCAAATATCTACTAGTAAGATGTTTATCTTTTACCCCATGAACTGAGCGAACAAAAGATTGATTAAAACTAAGCGAATTAAATAAGAACTCTAATTAAAGAATAGAATTGAATTCTCAACAAGCATTCAAAAACAATTTCTTAACAAAAACCAAAATTCAAAAAGATCAAATCGTATAACATAAACTACTACAGAGAATTTAAGGATAAAACCTTATTAAACAGAAACCTCGGAATTCATTGTGAAATTACAAGATAATCAATTCAAAAGAGTTTAACCTTCCATGCGGAGACAAAAAAAAAAGAATTATAAAGAAAATAAGAAAACAAAGAAGAAAATAAGAAAATAAAGAAAAAGCATTATTGTGAAGCTTCATCCTTTTTTTCCTAAATCTTGTTTCATTTTATAGATTTTGCTACTTTAAGGATCTTGTAAATATATTGTTCCTCAAATATTGTTCACAATTTTTGAGTTTCAAACTTTCTAAAATTTTTAAACTTTATTTTCAATTTTATCGTGATTCTTTTCTTCGTATTTTTTTAAATAATTTGTTTTCAATTATGTTTTTTAAGATATTGTAGGTTTTATTATATAATTCTTCTATTAAGATTTTGCTTCTCGTTTTGATTTAGAGAAGCAACTTCTTTCACATAACTCAACTCACTCACAATGATAGACACTTCATTTAGACCGTCTAATTAGACATTTCTATCATACCGTCTAGTTAAACGTTTCTATCATACTATCTAGACAAACCATCTACTCTAAAAAATATTAGACCATCTGCTGCGATTAAAACACCAAATTAGCATATACAAAAATTATGATCAAGATAAACTCAGTTAGATGAATCTTATTTAAAACAGTAAATTTATTGATGATTACAGTCCAAAAATCTATGAATAAGGTTATTAAGTGTGAGTAAAAGTATGTTCATCAACTTTCATTGTGGTGTGAAACATCGGTTGTTACACCAAAACAAGACTCATTACTAGTTGCTCATGGATATATCCTACAAGACTAAGGCTAATTACCTAACTATTCAGTAACATTTAATAATTAACATTAACCAAAATCATGCGGATAAATCACAATTCTCAACCAAAAGGGGGAGAAAACTCAGTAAGACAGAATGCCGCAGACAAAAGTCAAATTCTAGATCAGATGTACAAAGGTAACATCAGAACTATCATGAACATTTAAGTACATCCCTGTTGTAAATGCTTGGCCACATTATCTCGCATGGTCCTTCCCAAAGGATCAACTTGCTTGCAATATTGTTCTTGATATCCAGAATCATGATGACCAGACAAGGCAACATCTGGTTGAAAAGAGTCTCCACAGTCAATGATTATGTTATGGAGCAAACAGCATGTCAAGATAATGCTGGGCAATTTCCTCTTATCAGGTCTCCACATAACCTTACTCAGGATTCTCCAACTTCCCTTTAACAATGAGAATGCCCTCACAGCAAGTAGCTTTCCAGCTCCATGTTTCTGATTGAATGTAGACTGTGAAACTGATATGGCATTAGCTCCATTAGTTTCATAAGGAGTCATAAGCCATTGAAGAAGAGGATAACTGCACCCACCAACCACGTATTCTCTTACAAAACCTCCAGCTAAAGCTTTCACACTTCCGTTCAAACGCTCACCATTCTCTGATAGCTTGAAAAATGCTGAACACTTCAACAATCTGGAAAATGACATGCCACCAGGCAAGCCTGTCATAATGTCAATAAATCTCATTTCATGATCCACAATTCCCTGCAACAACATGCTGTAGTTCTTTTCTTGATCACACCAGTCATCTGAGGTTTGGACAGCTGGAAGTGTCATCATGATGTGTGTTGCATCGATGGCTCCACAGCAATTAGGCAACCCATAGGATGCTTCAAAACCACGCTTGATTTCATGTATTCTATTGAAATCTGGCCAATTGAGATGGTGTTTAGCACGTTCCTCCAGTGCCTCTATGAATCTCCAAGTCACCTGAGACACAGTTGACTGCCCAACCCCAAAGGCAGCTCCAACTGAGACTTGAGACTCACCAGATGCCAACCTTCTAAGGGCAATTGCAACCTGCTTCTCAACACTAAGAAGCCTTCCCTCTATGTTGATGAGCCCTGATGGAGGCCTTGATATGAGATCCTCCCTCACAAGGGAACATATGTATTCAAAAGAAGTCTTTGACACCCTGAAGAAATACTTAAACCCTTCTGCCTCATCACCCGGTACAGAGTATCCTGCAGGTTTGCATCAATCATACCCATTCAAATCATAATTTTCAAATCAAATCAAACATATCCATAACACCACCCAAAATAGCTAAATAGTTTGAATGATATCACCGCCTCAAAAAAATGGGATGTGGGAAAAAAACCCACGAGTGGAAACCCCCTTATTTCTTTACCAACAACACATAAACAACAAAATTGTTGACAATTGATCCAGTAATAACACTGGAGAAACATACGCATGACTGCAGGGTTTCATTCCAGAACAGCATCAATGGTAAATCATTAAAGTTCGAAACTTTGAAGGGGAATGAAATTATGAGAACGGAGAAGATACCTGGGGTAGTAGAATTCTTGTGCCAGAAAGAGTCCCACCAATCGGTCTCGCTGGTTCTGGGCTCAACAGGGACCAGACTCACCTGTTTGTGTTTTTTGAACTTCTTAGTCTTCTTTTTGGTCTTGGATTTTTTCTGGAAGGGTGCCATTGAACATTACAACAGGACCAATAATTCACTGTTTTAAGTGACAGGAGGACCTTACTTAGAAGTGAAGAGCACAGAGAGTGAAGTGAAACTGAAAGTTACTCGGAAGTCCGAACACGCCATCTTTCTCTTCGCTCCTTTCTCTTGTCCAATTTCAGGATTTTATATTTCTCCAAAATCCAAACTTTGGGCTTCTCTAGTCTACCCAGAACAAAAAACCCTTTTAAAATTTGGGCAAATTAATTAGAAAACTTCTTTCTAAATTTCCTTTCCATTACGAACAAGCACATTTCATACTTTTTCTATGAATAAAAAATAATGCACACTTGTCATACTAAATTTTGACCATGCCCATGACCAAGGTATTTTTATAGTAAAAAAAAAGCTTTTTTACTTAGTTTTTAAAGGAATCCAAAAAAAAGGGGATATTCTGAGAAATCATAATATAAAGAATTATTTTCTCAAACACATAGAAGGAATTCATGTTTGTTGACCGATAAACCACTAGATACACAATAAATGACAAGATCTTTAGTAACAAGTGAAGGGTACCAAACATAATTTGTTTTTGGATCTTATCACAACAAAAGTCTCATATAAATGAAAAACAAAATAAAATTGGTGTCAAAAATGTTTTACGCTGTCATGTCTTTCAAGAATTATATGGATCATAACATTTGTTTCCTATAATAATATTTAAAGGAGACTTTTTCATTTAGTGTATTTAATCTTTTTCCAAAATTATTGTTTAATGTAATTATTTTCTCTACCTATTTAATATATTTTAAATTGAACAAATAAAGAATTATTGTTTATAAATTTTTAATTACAATATCTAAATAGTAATAAAGCTTCAGATAGAGTATAATGATGTGCAAGAGTCACATTTTATGTAGAAAAAGATGTTGGAGCAAGGAGAGTGGAATGACCTCATGGTCCCTTTGGGCCTTGAACCCACTTGTTTTGTTACGTTACGGCAAAAATGGATTAGGATTTGCACCCCATCAAAGTTCTTCCTGCACCCATCAAACATGTCAAATAGGTGAAATGAAGGAAATATTTCATCTTATTCGCTTTTATTCTAGAAATACCTTTTCAGAATACATTTTGAAAAAGTTATTCTGAAAAAAATAAAATTACAGAACATATTATATATGTTTCAGAAAGTTTATTCCAAAAATATTTTCTGAAAATTTTGTTCCTTTCGTGTTTTCCAGAATACAATTCATGAATTATATAAAGGGATGTTTTGGAAATTTTCAGAAAATAATAATAATCCAGAAGTCATTTAAAAAAAAAAAGAACAAAACCATCTTTTCAAAAATTGATAAGATGCATGCAGAATTTTTGATAAGGTGTGGGAAGAAATAACCAACTCCAATGTGTTACAAACACAATAGTGATATTATACTATATATACTATATAAATATTAAATGTAACATTATTTCTACTCAATAATAGAAGGTAATTGTTATGCTCTAGATGACATATTGAATTTTGTTAAATCTTTATTGTGAATGTTACTATGTATTTTGTTTATTTAAAATCCTATTATTAGTGTCAATACAAATTAACAAAACTAGGACAATTACAAGGACTTCAATCTTATGGACACGTGTAGAAATTTTATATAGCAAAGTTGGATGTAGAAGAATATAGGGAAAAAGTGATGAACAATGTTGTATCCCTCTCTTTTAGTGACACATTGGAGTGTAAAATTTGTGTCGCCAAAAATAGAGAGCGTTTCTTGGTATGGATTGTTTTCTTCATTATTAATTCGGGTATATTCAATTAGGATTTTAAATTTTTTTAAAGGCTTTTTTAAAATAAAAGTCTTATGGTATTCAAATTTTCTAAACATCATAAACAATCTTGTTGTTATTTAATTAAAACTATTAAGAAAAATTAGAGATAACAAAATCGTTTTAGTATTCAATTGAGATTTTAAAATAATAAAATAATAAAAATTTGGTATTCAACATCATAAAAAATTTAACTGATTATTTTGTTGATTGAATTTTGCATGATTTTTAGATATATTTCATGAAATAGTATATGGGACTTTCTATTTTCATTTATATTTTTTTTAATCTAAAGAGAGACAATAATTGATTGGGTTTATGAGCATAAAATAATAAAAATTAATTTCAACCATAACAACATATAAAACCAGAATAAAATATGTAAATGATAGGCTCTATAACATTTCCAAGGAACCTCAATTCCATTGCAGCCACTTTCTATTTGATAGATGATTAATTAAGCATACAAAGATTGAACAGCCTATGTTGGAAATTTTCTTCCAACTAATTTTGCTGAGAAATTTAAGTAGCCATGCAACTATGACTCACTCTAAATCTTGTGCAGCGTGATTCTCATGCCACATACTGTAAGATTAATCTAAACATTGCTTTTATTAGGCATTGTTCCAACCTTCTGAATCATCCTTCATGGGGTTTGGTTTGTATGAGTTGAGCATGAAATTGCATGCACTAACAGCTTCTTCAACTGTCAGATACACCCATTTATGCCCTAGTTCATCAAGGAACTTGGATTTGTTCAGCTTCTTCATCACCTCGCTTCCAGGATTTACCAAAACAAGCTAAACACATACAAATCAATGCTTAAAAATATATACATATAAAGAGTGGGCTAGGTAGAAATAAGACATACAAAGAGGAGAAAGAAAGAATTACTTGTAACCCTCTTCTGTCAACACTTTTCTTGCATTCTTCAAGCATGCTTATTCCGCTAGTATCAATGTTTGCAACAGCTGCCAATAGAATCACATTGCAAGTTAGATTAATGATCTTTTTAATCCCATTGGCAAATTTACTTAATTTCTTTAATCAATAACTTACTAGTCATATTCATTATAACATACTGTAAACTGGTTTGCCCTGAAGCTTTTATCCTATCTTCCTCTTCATCCATCCACCTTGTGATCCTATAAGAATCAAATTTTGTGGTGAATTTACAATTTCATCGGAGGTAGTATTTTTTCCATTCAAATAGGAACAAACTCACCGGTAGCTTACCTTTCTCTTAAATAGCTTGCATTGGCAAAGTAAATGGGAGCATCAATTTCTAGAATTAGGATTCCAGGAACATGATTTGCATTTGGATATTGTTCCACATTTCTGTATACTGCAGAATTTGGAATGTTGCCTAAGAGAAATGTTCTTGGCCTTGCAATAAATAGAAGTACTCGAAGTAGAGATACTGCAACCTGAATATTCACAGAAAACTCATTAACTTCCTTGGCCCTTATTTCATTACTCAACAATGGTTAAGATCTTGTTTGGAAAAACCTTCTTAAGCATTTACAAGAGAAGAAAACAATGACAAATTTCATGTTATCTTATTTTCTTTTCTGAGAAATTTTGTCCAAACAATAATAGTTAGGAGCTGGATGATACATACTGCTATGACTAGGCCAATTTCAACACTGCCAAAGACTACACCAACATAAGCACTGAAGCACACTAAGAAATCAAATTTGTCGATTTTCCACAAATGAATGGCTGCCTGATAATCAATGAGCCCGAGCATTGCTGACACAATTATGGCCGATAACACCACCAGGGGAGTGAAATGGAACAAAGGTGTTAAGAATAACAATGTTAACATCACTGCTATTGCCATCACAATGTTCGATGCAGCAGTCTTGCACCCCGCATTATAGTTCACAGCTGAACGTGAAAAAGGTCCTGAAACAACATTCGTTTTATACCATGTTGTTAGCAATATGCAGAAAATTGTTTCACTAGTCTGTGGTTTTTCTTCTGGATGAAGAGTTTTCATAGACATAGACCCCACACAACCACACGAGTATAATAATAATATAACACAACATTATACTAACCTATAAAATGAACATTATATGAAAAAGTAAACTTCACAATTTTTTTATGATTTCTTATAAATTTTAGCTAATAAGAAAGGATATATGTTAGAAAATTTATTGGAGAATAAATTACTAATGTTTATTGAAACACACTGTAGGCATTTTAGACTAACTTTTAATAGTGGAATGGAACAATTACCTGTGGTGAGATAGCAAGAGGTGAAGGAACCAAAAATATTCATGGTTCCAATAGCTATCATCTCTTTGTCCCCATCAATATGATAATTTTTGAACATTGAAAAGCTTCTACCTACTGCTATTCCTTCCTGCACAATCATCAATCATATTCTCAAGACCATTAATAAACTGGACTAAAATTGTTTGTTCAATTATGTTGTTCGTTTTCTTTCAAAATAAACCTAATGAAACAGATCTCAAATGTTATGTTCTGTCCAGTTTTAATCTATTTGCCAAATGCTATATACTATATAGTACCATTAAAAAATAAATTAAAACACCCGCTTGAAGCACCCTAGTTGAAGTACATTATTTTAGTAAAAAAGGCATCTGGAACATGATCATAGAAATCAGGACAATCGATGAAAGCAGAGACCAAAGATAGACAGCAACAAAAGAAGAAAGTGATCTGATGTGACTGTATATTATTGTGCTTGGCCAAGAACAGTGCTTTTCAAAGACCAAACATGGTTTCATCAAATTAGGAAACAAGGACAATGTGATTGATTGCTTGCTTTTTTTTTTTTCATTTCATAAAATTCATTGAACAAATATTTAACTAAACTATCTCTATTTATACATGCTCAAGGAAACATGATACAAGTTTTTCTTGGCAGAAGCTAAAACAATTTTTCAGAACATTTATTAGTTAGACTGTGATTTATTAGAGTTGAGATTTGTCAAATCAGACATTAAGTGATGGACCCTCTTCAAGGTTACCCTCTGGCAAAGGAAATGAGAGTGAGAGATACTTAACCGCAAGTGCTATAATGCCAGTGACAAGTCCAGTTTTTATGGCAGTGCCCATGTAAGGTGACACCAACACCAAATTCGTCACGGAAGGTGGATTCAGCCCCTTCTTCAATTTTCCTATCTGAAACAACATTTCAATAAATATTAAATAACAACTTCCATTACTATCACTTCACATCACATATAGCTCCCAATTTTCTTAATCAGATAATTTGAATGATGATCGTGTAGTAACAAGAAACCCCTATTCACTAAACAGGCCAATGTTTAAAGTGAATGGGGCCCCATAGTGAAGGTCTGCTAGAGGGTCCTACAAGTGGTGGTTGTGTGGTAGGGTAGGACAATAATTTGGGATTGGGCCATTGATAAGAACCCAAAAGGCCTTAATACATGTGAGCCTCAGTGTCTGTCCTATTCCTATCAGGCACCTACTAGTGCCGTGTTTGGTTGAGTGCCAAGGTCAATACTAGTGCGTCACAAAATGGAGTGTTATTGTTGTATGGAACTTGGAGACAATGGCTTAGTGGTGTGTGAGGGTAGTCTTAGTACTCCAATTTTTTTTACATATATATAAATTAATAATATTTTTTAAAATTTCATTATATTTTATATATTTGGTATTTCCAAAATAATCATATCTATCAAATATCTAAATATCCGTCACTTGGAGATAAAAAAACTCACCACTTGAACTCCATGCTTCTCAGCGTGTGTGAGATAAACCAGCAGACTTCCCAGTATGACGGACGCCAATGGTGCCATTGCTGACACCCAGAAGAACTTTGGTTGTCGTTTGCTCTGTCATCATGATCCAAAGGTTATGTTTGGATAAAAGTTGATAACGTGTTTTTCAGAATTTCAATACATATTTCCAATTCTGAAGTACAAAATAAAGAAAGAATAGTTTATTCTTTTAAAGGCAAAAGTACTTTCAAACTTTCTCCAGTGATATCTAAACATGTAGTTATTAAAGGTAAATCAAACAAACACGCCCAAATATTTACTGTGCATTATCTTTAAACATTGTATCATATTAGAATAGAATTATGAAGGAAATTGATGTCCTTTTCCTTCAGGACCATGGAATATTAGCTGAGAAAAGGGAATCGAATGGAAACAATTTTTTGACTACAGTAGTGTTATAAAACTAAAAGCTTAATAGAAAAACGAATATTATTTACTATTGTCTATATGGTATAATATGTAAGTCGACCATGCTGTAGTTAGGAATACAAATAAAAAAATGATTATAAGTCAATTGCCTCTGAAAAACTTGTTATCTACTTTCAATAAGGGATCAAAGGGGGAGCTAGGTTAGGATTGAAAATATTGTTTATCGAAAGAATAAGTTGATCATTTTAGAATCCCAATCCTAGAAAAAAAAAAGAGCAGGGATATTAGGATGTCTTCCTTTGACACTTCACAGTTAAAGTCATGGCTCTTAGTATAATAACATGTGGGTATTTTTTGTTTTTCTTTGTTTGGTTACTTTACAACCTTACTTGAGGAATAAAAAAACAAAAGAAAATAAAGGATTAAATGTAACATTACCTACCAAATAATGCAACACAATATGTGAAACGTGGAATGTAGCATATGTGAAGAATAATTAAGGTAAGGGTTAGGTATCACTTACAAAGTATCTTGTGACAAGGAGGAAGAAAATAAAGCAACAACCCAACACAGCGCTTTCCCACCTCCACTGCATATACATAAACAAATAAGAAAAAAACAAAATATGCTAACATCAACCAATAATAACTTCAAGGGAGAAAGAGAAGATTCTTTTTTTCTTTTTTAATTTCAGACAATCTTCCACGAACAGCTTTGGTAGTGTTGGTCTACTATATTTCTAAACTGGTAAATTTCGCTAATAATCACTCGAGTTATGCCTAACAAAAAATATGTGGACTATTTATTAGATAAATAACTTATATTTGAACAATTGAAAAGCACATTTTTAAGTAAAATTTGGATTTGGATTTAATTAAATAATAAAAAAATGGAGCAATGGTAACATTATGTAGTACTTGTTTTGAGAATAAATAGTTATGGAGGTGTATACATGGTGTGCTAGTGTTGTCGGTGGATAAAAAAAATAAGCAAGAGATGTGAAAATAGAAGGTGGATAAAAAAACAGAAATATATATGGATAACCTCATTTTTTTTATACAACTACATTACAACTCTCAGTACTATTATTTTAAAACTTTTTTATATCATTTAATTATAAATTTATCATTTACTATATATATTTATTTCTAAACCTATCACATAGTTGTCAAACTATCATTTTTCAAAAAAAATGCAAGAGATATAAAAAGAGATATGAAAATAGAAGAAAAGAAGAGAAAGAGTTGAAGTTGTACTAGTTACCTCATGAGTTTGACTGAAAACAGAACGCATCACTGAGACTAGATCAGCCTCGTGAGTAAAATGTTCAAGGCCAAGAATTGATTTTAGCTGTTGCAGACAAACCACTGTTGCTGCTCCCCCCATGAACCCTACTATGGTTGCATGTGACAGAAAATCCACGATAAACCCTAACCTGCACTCCTCAACCATTCCACTTGCTTACAACAACAACAAAATCCACAAATAATAATATTTTAAGGCAGAAATCCAGTTCTTGTATAATCAATCAGTTGTCCTCACTTTAAATTACAGAACAAATCATGTGTATCAACTCAGATTTCTATTATTATTATTTTAAGAAATGAAAATTGTAGTTTGGAATAGTACAATTATTCAAATCCAATGGGTACTTGGTTACAATTTTATATGATAAGAATTTATAAGCATGGGTGGTATATTAAGTATAAAAATGAATAAAAAAAGTTTACATTATGGATGCAGAAATGCTCCATCCAATACAAATCAGTATTCATGAAAGGGAATGCAGTAGCCAATAGGCCAATCGCACTGCCCAAGCTGATTCCAGAATTCAACATTTTATTATAATATATAATAATATGTATATGTATATGCTTTAGGGAATTGGGGTGGGTGTTGAATCTCATAATTGCAAAATACAAATAGTTTCACGAGACAAATCATGGCCAAAAGACAAAAAACTCCAGCCCATAAACAGTCCCCACAATATTTTCATTCGATTTTTCCTTTTGAATACTGCAAGTTTTCTACTTCTATATTAAGATTTTTAAAGATAAAAGATACTACTACTTACTCACTGACAAGTGACAAGAACATGCTGGGAACACTTTCATTTTCTTTTCTTTTCAACTTACATCTAGCTTAAAGTATTTATTTAATAAATAAATTATTACGGCTACTACTGGACTATTATGTTAATTACACCATAATATGTGTTTTACTTTTCAAACATGATTTTTTCAGCATGTTTTCAAACATAGGACAAGTAGAACTGTAGTATAATGAATTACCTGAAGAGGCCCAGAGATGCCTGCAAAACTCCAGCAAAGAATGTAGCAGTGAAAGCTAGGTGGAGATAAAGGTTTGGATTCTCGATGTAATTCACCACTCGACCCAACATGGAAGCCATCAGAAGTGATCCAACAGCCACAGTTCCCACTGCCAAGTCCCTTGAGCTTCCCATCATAGCATAAATCAAAGGCGGTATAAAGCTGGAATCTGCACTCATTCATTTATATGTGTCCCCTCATTATAACAAAACAAGATACCATGGAATAAATCTACCAAACTGAACAAATGTATATATGGCTCAACTGCTACAGTCTAAACACTTTTGATTTCATGTTTTTAAGTAGGTCTAAACTTGAGTATATTTTTGGGTGAACTCGGTATTGCTCACCAGAATTGAGGGCCAATTTTATGAAACACTGATGTATATTAAAAAAGTTTATACATCACCTGTGAAATGAAAAACGTGATTAATAGGAAAGACTGCAGTGAAGTTATTTGATTGATATTAATCATCTATAGAAAGCATGGTATATCTGATACCAGTTAATATTTGGTAAGAATAGCGTGTTATAGAAAAAGGTTGGTATCTTTTTCTGCTTACAAAGACATGTTCTACTGACTACACATGTCTAACTTTGAGTGTTAATGTATTGCAAAGATTTTGTGAACACAACAAAAAATAATAAAATGAGGAGATGAAGTGGATGATGAAGGAGGGAGTGAAACAATTACTGACAAAGTCCAAGAATTGGAGGGAGGTTGGCGAGCTTGGCGTAGCTGATGCCTTGAGGAATGGCCAAACTGGCAATGGTGATGCCAGAGATGAGGTCTGATTTCAAGAATTGGAGGGTGTATTTGGGTGCCCACTCAAAGATGGGGAAGAAGTACTGAAGTCCAAGGACGAACTTGATAGAGGGTGTTTGGTTCTTGAACTTCTTAAACGGGTCATCTGGGAAAAAGGTTTCTTTCAAGGAGTACTTGAGAGACTTGAAGAAGGGTTGAGGGGGTGGAATTGCCACTCGGTGCACGCAGTCAGCGTTCGGGTATTCATAGTCTGCGTTACCCATCTCTAACACAACACCAAATAGTTATGTGATGGTATTAAGCTAGAGTAACTTAACTTGAACTGATTTAGCTAGCTAGGACTATATATGCTAACACTAGAAAGTTGTTGAGGAGGGGATAAGAATGAAGGATATGCAGGAAGAAGAGGTAAGGGTGAGGTTTGGTGGTAGAAGTGAGGAGGGTGTTGTAAATGATATGGGTTTATATAAAGTGAGTTAAGGTCAGTTATGTTGGTCATGTGTGTGGTCGGAGGATGGAATGCTGAGGTGTACGTGGTATGATTGTTCTTTCACTTCTAATGTTTATACTTTTTCTTCTTTTTTCTAATCACAGCTATCTCTACCACAGATCTTAATCTTATGTTACTACATAGGAAAATCTATAGTACAGTAGTTAACTCTACTGGTGTGTTATAAAAGAAAAAAAGAAAAAATCTTCTGATTGCCATTTTTCTCTGCAGATCCTCTCTATCTAGTTAACTCTCTCCACGGTAATTTAATGTAACATTTTCTGTCTTTTTTTAAGGTTTGAGGGTGTTGAATTAAGGTGTGATAAAAATATTAATTAATGTTATGTGAGTCTGAAGCTGACCACCTAGGGTAGTGGTTTTTGCCCGACACATATTAGAGGAGAAAGGCAGAAAACTGAGACGCATCTTCTTCTTAATAAGGTTATGGCAATGTGTAATGACTTATGACTTCACTCCCTATCTCACCTTTAGATACTCTCGACACTAAGATATTGATTCCAACTTTTTCCTTGTGACGAGGATCGTGTTACCAATATCATTATCTTTTTTTTCTTTTTTACTTCTTATAGCTTCAGCTACCCTACATTTTGTTGCTTTTTGCTGATGATAAAGATCAAAGCATGTCTTATTATTTTTTAGTTAAATATATACTCAAGTTTTTCTTGGCAGAGCTTAAAGCGTGAAACTTCGTCGCATCCACACACACACATATATCACTCGGAACAAAGTATTTTATACCACACACTCCAAATTCTTTTGGTCATAAAAAAAAATACAACAAACTGTTTAACCGTTTCGCAATATACATAAACATAATATTACGTAGACAATTACAAATTAAAAGGAAAGGAAACCACGTCTCTTATAAACAATAGATTTCCGCATGGGAATTATTATAGTATTTATAAAAATATATAAATAAGTTGTTTTTTTATATCAATTTTTGTTTTTTATATATAAAAAAAGGAATGAATAAATAAGAGGTATTTCAGAGATACTTCAACCTTTATATAAAAAATCTACTTGAAGCTCTTTTCCTCTAAACTCTTTACAAAAACTAAAGTACCTTGATCCTTACAAGTGATACAAACACCTTTTACTCATGATATAGATTTCCTAGAAAAATTGATAAACATCATGCAAACCATTGGTTCAAGACACCAATCCGAATACGAAAAACATATGTCAAGCGCTTTGGACTTTATCCAAGACCAAACCTTCAACTACACCAAAGTAAAGATTTCAATATGATCTATCTTGCCACTTCTGAAAGTCCTCTTATTCCTATGTTTTTACAATTCTCCTACGACTGCTATCCACACACATTCTCAAATCTGATTAACACTTTCTTTAAAACCACTCATCCTAAAACTTAAAAAATATTTTTTTGGCTCCCTATGATCCGTTGATGTCATCTACATCCACTCATAGTACTTAGATCACACAAGTCAGAAAACTCTACACGTACAAAAAAGACGAGACATAGTTTCCTCTTCTTCCCCACACATACAACAAATATTTGTAGTCATACATATCCCCCTTCTTACTAGATTTGCTTTAGACACTATTTTGTCTTCCATAGCCCTCCATGCTGTGAGATGTGAAGATGGTTGTGCCTTTAACCTACAAAAACCCACAAACAAATCCCTCTCAGCCCCCTGAGCATATTCTTTAAGAATTTTGTATGCAGATTTGACCATGAACAATGTTGTCTCTCTGTCTTTCCAAACCCAAGAGTCCTCCTTATCTATCCTTACCCTTTGCTCCCCCGGAAATTGCATCAGCTGTTGTTCCTGATTCGGTTCCCATTCAAACAAGTTCCTTCTCCATTCGATCTTCCAAGTTCACTCTGAATTTTCTGACCTCTCCTTTGCATGCCATATAGAAGAGTATAAAACAAATGGTGAAAAGTCTCAGAAAGAATTCCCTGAGATTCGTGTTGTCCACCTATTTATCCTCCCACAACCTTATCTCCCTTCCATTCCCAACCTCCCATGAAAAATTATCCTCGAACTTATCTTTCCAACCCTCGAGAGACCAAACTTCCTTCAAATCCCTCCACCAAAGAGAATCTAAACTATTATTTCTTTGACTCCGTAGATCCCTCCAACCTCCATATTTAGAATCCAACACTTCTTTCCACAAACCTAATTTTTCGTAACCTAAGCGTCATATCCATTTTCCTAACAAAGCAATATTAAACCGCCTTATGTCAATCATTCCTAGCCCTCTCGCTTCTTTTGGATCACAAACCTTTTTCCACGAAGCCTACAAAATTTTCCTGTCAGCCGAGTCGCATCCCCACAAAAAGTTCCTCTACAACCTCACTATTTCCTTCACCACCATAGCTGACATTTTATAAAAAGACAAGAAAAACAGAGGAAGAGCGGATAACATCGATTTAATCAAGCAAAGTCTACATGCCATAGAGATAAATTTGCATTTCCATCAGCTTAATCTTTTCCTCACTCTTTCCACCACCTTTTCCCATAACTTACTTCTTTTATGACAACCACCTATAGGCATACCCAAATATTTAAACGGAGTCTTCATCGTTTCACAATTCAAAATAGCCGCAAAATGTTGAAACAAAGGATAGCTGCATCCTACCCCTTCGACACTACTCTTATGAAAATTAACCTTTAAACCGGAAAGTAATTCGAAGTAATTTAGAATAGTCTTAATTACAAACACACTTTGTACTTTCGCTTTGCAAAAAAAACAACGTATTATCCGCATATTGAAGCATATAAATGGATCTGCCTCTGATCTCCACACTTTCTAATAATTCTTTCTCTTCCGCCTTCCTTACAACCCTAGCTAAACCTTCTGCCACAATGAGGATAAGAAACGATGCTAGAAGATCTCCTTGTCTCAACCCATTCCTTGGCTTGAATTCCTGAGTGGGGCTCCCATTTACTAACACGGACACCGATGAAGACTTAAGACAAGCCTTTACCATCCAACCCACTTCCCACATAAACCTAACCTCTCCACCTAACTTATTTCTATTATTAAATATTATATTTGATATTTAATAATTTTAAAATATTTTTATTATATGTAATACTTTTCAATAATTTTTTATATAAAAATTATTATTAAAAAAAAATTAGCTCCAAATAGAATTTTTATACCCTCCCCACTCTCCCCCTTATATGCTAAAAATATATAATCATATACTCTGCATCCACAAGAGTATTTCCAAATTTTAGTCTTAGTTTTTATTTTTAAAAAAATTACAAAGAATTATTTTAAATGTAATATGTATTAAGAATATTTTAAATTATTGTTTTTCAAAAAATTATTTTAAAGTAACCAGAATATTTATACTTATAAATGGTCATTGGCTCATTAACTCTTCAAGAAAAAACATTTGGGTGAGATTTTGTAATCACGTTATAACAAACATAATTACTAAATAATTACAAAAATAATTTAATTTTAAAAAAAAATCTTCTAGAAGTTCACCATCTTAATTGTAACTCTCTAAAACCACCATATGTAATCATCCGCAATAAACCACTTTATAGCGAGATTTGGAGGAACATGAATAATCACATTTTTAAGGGCGGAGCGATTGATATTTTGAAATATTTTTTTTGACTCAATTAAAGGTTTGGTCTTGGATCATTTCTTATTTTGTTTCTGCTTAGTTTTGGTTGTGTGTATGTTTAGATGTTTTCATTGATTTTGAGTTGCCTGGTTTTGACAAGGTTATTGGATCTTTCTTTTGTGTAGAGAAGTTGGAATGTATATGGGTTGGATCACCTCTTAAGTGGTTCATATTTATTTATTTATTTTGCTGATAAAAAGCAATAAACCACTTTATATAAATGTATACAAATGTATAGAGACAAATTCTCCCTGCACCTTCATACTTTCCATCTGCATCTTCATAATTTATTTTTAATTTCAATAATACCCTTTTGAGTATGGTTGAGAGTGTGATTTCTTCTTCTTTATTTTCAAGTAGTGGTTGATGATAAACGTTGGTGGTTCATGTAAGTTTTGTAGTGTTTTTACTAGTGATGGTTGTATTTTTGTCCGCTTATTTTTTTAGTTTTTTGAAAGCTACAAAATCTTTAAAAAAACTAGCAAGGCGCAAAAATGGAGTATAAAAACTAAAAAAAAGCATCCACACTATAAACATCAAATACAACAAATCTTCTCGCCAACTCTCTCTCACACGTTCAAATGATGAAACTGTTCTTTTAAACACAGTGGCTGAAAAAAAAAATAGAAGTGTTACGACTGAAAAAGAGACATATGAGTATAATTATTTAAAAATGTGAGATTATACTTTATCTAAGATCATTTTAAAAAGTTAAAACCAAATTTTCATGGTTGATATGAAGTGAGGAGAAGCTATCGAACTGGAGGAAAATTTTGTTACATCTAAGACCATATATTCATTCGAATGGGAACTAAGATGGAGACGTCCTGGATTTGAATGGGAAGTTGCTCTACAGGAAGAATTGTCAAGATCCTTGGCTGGTGCTAAGCTAGATAGGGAGAGGAAGGATTGTATGACAAGGAAAGGTGAAGACTTCTTTGTTAAATCTGCATATGAATGTGTTACAAAAATTGACTCTTGTAATAAGAGTATAATTTTTGAACAACTATGGATGTCTAGAGCGTTTCCAAATGTCCAAATTACAGCATGGAGGGTCTTATTGGATAGGCTACCGACAAGGCTAAATCTTTCTAGGAGAGGTGTAGGGGTAAATACATCTTTTTGTGCCCTTTGTCAAAAGTGGTATGAATCTGCTCAGCACCTGTTCTTGGAGTGTGAGGTTGCACTACAAGTATGGAACTGGTGTTTTAGATGGATTGGAATTATGTTTGTACAACATAAGATCCCTAGAGATCATTTCGAGAGCTTTTGTTTGGTTCAAGTAAATTATAAACAAAATCTTGTGTGGAAAGGTGTATGGGCAGCTATAGTATCGAGTATTTGGGATCAAAGAAACAGATCCATCTTTAAGCAAGATAGAGTTGATACGGAGGAAATATTTCATATGGCTCAACTTAAAACTTGGTTATGGTTGAGGTATAGAATGAAGTCTTTTAGTTATTCTTTCTCTTACTGGCTTTTAAATCCTATCTTGTGCATTAAAAGCTGCTATTAGATGGAATGTGTGCAAGGAAGTGGTCGATACTTGAATAGAGGTGAAAGGGAGACAGGTTAGTGTTGGCAGGGTACGAGGGGTTATGTAGGAGAGACGGGTGGTGTGTGGTGTAGAACTAGTTCTAAGAGTTGTACATCTTTTTTTTTTTATCAAATAGAATTTCTAATAACTTAGCTAAATGCTAGGAAAGGTCTTTTCTGTTTGGAACAGGGTATCCTGATTTGCGTGGACAGAGTGGTGCAGAATGGAAACTCAGGGTCATTTGTTGTGCTGGAAGGTGTGTGTTAATACTAAGGAGCAGGTAAAGAAGATAGCAAACCAGTTTTTTGGGTAACTACCACTAGCACGAGGAAGCCTATATGTTGACTATGGATAATTTGAAAGAATACATATGGATGATGCAAGCTTGTGGAGGTGCTAAAGCCACAGTTGGACTAAGGCATTATTGCTGTCATATTTTCGGTTCTTGGTGTAATCTGGTGTGGGGATCTGGTGTTGTCAAGGGAAGTCTTGTTGCACAGAATGTTGAAGTAGCCAAATACATATGTTGTTTATCTCTTAACACGGGTTTTGAGCTACTGCTACATTTTTATGGATGGTGGTTTTGACAATAGTTTTAGGTAAAGCTGGTGCAAAATTTCATTACATTTTTGTACACCAGTTTGGGGTCTATTAAGTTGTAGGTTTTGGCGTTTAAAGTCTCTGAACATGTGATTTTGCTCTATACCACAAGGGGGTGTAACCTTGTGGTTGTGTATATGGGTTGGGTTATCCCTGAAGTAGCCCTTTAATTTAATTTATTCATTGCTGATAAAAAAAAGACCATATATTCATTCATAACCATAAAAAATTAAAAAAATTAAAAATCTTTCACCCTTAGGGCTCAAGTTATAACCCAACAATTAGGGATGACAATGCAGGTTGATCCGCCCCGCACAGGCCAGCCCCGTGTTTGGCCCGCAAAATGCAGATCGGGTTGGCTCGCCTCGCGCAAGTAGTGCAAACTCACTTCATTGGTCCACCTCACATATGAGGTAACCCGCATAAGGAAAATATTTTTTTAGAAAAAAATTAAAATTTCATTAATAATAAAAAACCTATTTCTATTGTTGAAAAATTAAAATTTTATTATTTTAATTCATTCAATTAAAATAAAAATATGAATTAAGTATGATGGTTGTTAGAAGGTTTGATTAAAAATAATTAAGGCAAATTCTTCCTGCACCAGATCATTTTAAACTACACCCAATATACATAAAGAAAAAGACTAAAATACCCTTAATGAAATGAAAATTAGGGTTTTTTAAAATGTGCACCCTACCCACGTCCAATTCACCCAACCCAACAGCATTGCACCCTTTTTTTTCTGTGATCACTGTGAGGAGGCAGCGCACGGAGAAGATTGTGAGACAGCGCGCCGAGAAGGAGACGAAGTCACTGGAGAAGGATTGAAGCCGTCGGAGAAGGATTGAAGCCGCCGGAGAAGAAGACGAAGCCACCGGAGAAGGATTGAAGTCGCCGAAGAAGGATTGAAGCCACCAGAGGTAGTTGGTAAAAAGGTTATGTGACATATAGGTAAGTCTGCAACCAATATGAATAAATATGCAACTTTTGCCCAATTTTCATTGGTGGTGTAAAATTAATATTGGAACCATTATCACAACTACAACTAGTTTTTGCAAGCAAAATAGTAATGAATAACATATATCATATCCTGTACTTATCTAATAAACTAAAAATGATTTGGAAGGTAAAATTGATTTGTGACTAGTATGTATCTTTGCACTGCATCCAGTCCAGATTTGCTTTAGTAATATATCCCTCACTTGCTTAACAGAATGCAGTCTCAGGAGCTTTGGATGTGTAGGAGCAAGAAGTTATGCTGTAAAACAATTTTTTTTGTCTTAGATTCAAGTTCAATCAAACTTTCAGGTCTGTCTGGTGCCCTAGATGCGAAGTTTATGAAGGAGAAACTTCATCTTTGCACTTTGGAGGGTGTTATATACAGATGTAAATGAATCAGAGGAAACCACTAGTCATGTGTGATACTGATCTTTGAAAGAGACTTTGCATGCTTCAGCTTCACCATGCTATATACACTTTTGGTTCAACTCTTTTTGTTTTGTTTCAGATCTTAAAAAAATTATTTTCATATGATTTTGTAGGAAACAAGCTCCGGAAAATTATGAAAGCATGAAAAATAAACACACACTTTTGCTTATAAGCAATTTATTCCACATTACATTAAACACTGAAGCCTTAAAATGGTTCATTTTATTTGAAATGAAATCTCATACTAGGTTTTTTTTTTATGAAAATGGATGTCTATTTAAGTATGCATATTAAGATCAAACCTTCTTGTAAATTAATAAGGGTTATGCAATCTTTATTTTTTATTTTATTTATTTTTTTGGAATGAAGCTTCTATATTTTAATAATGTTATTAAATATTTGATATATATAAAATAAAATAAAAATAATAATTAATAATAAAAATAATAATTGATATATTTATAAAAATAAATAATAATAATTAATTTAA